>Ga0247739_10000031_pt1 | contig 100821 bp, 98 predicted proteins | sample UWRJL058202B2_FD_180943 | JGI IMG/M metagenome (GOLD analysis project Ga0247739, IMG submission 180943) | Plant litter microbial communities from Arlington Agricultural Research Station in Wisconsin, United States - UWRJ-L058-202B-2 | ecosystem: Environmental > Terrestrial > Plant litter >... | reverse complement strand
TCCAGTTGCGTTGCAGGGACTTGATACGCCAGGTTTGCGATACGCTGGATGTGCGGATATTGAAGGGTTCAAATGACTTTCAGTCAATGTATTAAACCTATGGATTTTCAATCCATAGTATTTGAGTACTGCTGCTTTAGCAGTACTGTTTCTATTATTTTAGGGTAATGTGCATGTTCCAACAAGTGTATTTTGGCAGCTAAGCTCTCGGGCCTATCCTGTTCTTCCACATCGCACCTTGCTTGGAAAATAACGGAGCCATGGTCATATTCTTCATCCACAAAATGGATGGTAATACCAGATTCCGTTTCCTTATTGTTAATCACTGCTTGGTGAACAAAACTGCCGTACATGCCCTTACCGCCATATTTTGGCAGCAGGGCAGGATGGATATTTACGATTTTGCCCAGGAAACTGTGTATTAGTAATGATGGAACTTTCCAAAGGAAACCAGCTAAAACGATGAAATCGATATTAAAGAATTTCAGTTCATCCACATAAGCGTTGCCCCTAAAAAATGGTTCCTTTTCTATTAATAAGGTCGGAATTTGGTTGTTTATAGCAATTTGCAATACGCCAGCTTCCGGTTTATTGCAAACAATTAAGGCAATTTCTATTTCGGCAGATTGGGCAAAATGTTCAATAATCTTTTGGGCATTGCTTCCTGCACCTGAAGCAAAAATGGCTACTCTTCTCATTTACTCCTTCCCTCCTTTCATTTTGGCCCAGATTCTTTGCAGGTAATTCCTGAAAAACTTGAACTGCCCCAAGGGTATACTAATAAGCAATACGCATAAAGGCCATAAGATGGTAATCAAGGGTACATACACAATCCAGTAGAGAATGTTTTTTTCGGTTAAAATGAAACTGAGCAGCCAACTGCCCACTCTGGCACAGGCACTCCCTCCCAATGCGAACGTGCAAAAAATTAGGGTGAACTGCAGCCAGCCAACCTGCCATTTTTCCTTTAGCCTTTTAAACATGGTAGCGAAGGTGGAGCAAAAAGTTGAGGAATCATTTGTCGAGAAAAGAAATTGTTTAAAGCCTGTAACCGTTTACAAAATCATGACATAAGGATTGAGGGTTCATCGGCAATCGCCTGAAATGCAGGCTGGGTAAGGCTAAAAAAAATTTTTTAACATTGTGTTTTTGTCAGCATGGTGTCATATTTTTGCAACCGTTCAGGAATATTTTTCCACACTTAGAACAACAGTTTGTGAATATGACTCACAGAAGATTAGCCAAAACAATCATTCTCAGCACAATCCTATTTTTAGGGTTATCATTTATTAGCAATAAATCGTTTGGACAGGACGGTAAAGCATTATTCAATGCCAACTGTGCTTCCTGCCATAAAATGGACCAGAAATTAACTGGGCCAGCTTTATTGGGCGTAGAAGACAGGTGGAAGGGAAATAGGGCAAATTTGCACGCTTGGATTAAGAATAGTAGCAAATATGCTCCAACTGACCCTTATGCTTCTGCCCTTGTAAAAGAATATTCAGGTGCTGTAATGACGGCTTTTGATGGCGTTTTGGATGACAAGCAGATTGATGCTGTATTGGATTATATCAAAAACTGGCAACCTCCTGTAGCTGATAAAAAAGGTCCAGATGCAAAAGGTTCTGAATCTGACAATTCCCTCCTTTTTGGAATCCTTACTCTAATATTAGCTGTAGTAGCACTTACTTTATTACAAGTTAACTCCAACTTAAAGAAACTTTCCGACGATGCAGTTGGTCAGCCTTCACCAGAACCCATTCCTTTTTGGAAAAACAAGGCTTATATAGCCATGGTTGTGGTGGTACTGTTTATTATTGGTGGCTATATGACCACCAAAGGTGCCATCGGATTGGGCAGGAACAAGGATTACCAGCCAGAACAGCCTATTTACTATTCACATAAAGTGCATGCCGGCGTAAACCAGATTAGCTGTTTGTATTGCCACGGCGGTGCAGAGCAGGGCAAACATGCCAATATTCCTTCGGTGAATATTTGTATGAACTGCCATAAAGCCATTACTGAGTATAAGGGTGAAAAAATATTCAACGATGAAGGCCATGAAATAGATGGTACTGCCCAAATCAAAAAACTCTTCGAATATGCTGGTTTCAATCCGGCAAAACCCAATGATTGGGATGCTTCCCAAGCAAAACCAATTGAATGGACCAAAATCCACAACCTGCCCGACCACGTTTACTTTAACCATAGCCAGCATACCAAAGCAGGAAAAGTACAGTGCCAAACCTGTCATGGTGAAATAACTGCCATGGGTGAAGTAAAGCAATTTGCTGAATTGAGCATGGGCTGGTGCGTTAACTGCCACAGGGAAACCAAGGTACAGTTCAAGGAAAACGGCTTCTACAGCATCTACGAAAAGTTCCATGAAGAAATCAAGAAGGAAATGGACAAGGACGAAGCTGCGATGATAGAGAAGGGCTTCAAAAAAGAAAATATCAAACTGGATACTGCCAAATATTTCAACAAGATTACCGTGGAAAAAATTGGTGGAACCGAGTGCCAAAAATGTCACTACTAAAAATAATTAGCTAATTAGCCAATATGCTGATTAGTGGATTAAATACAGAATAAGGTTAACTGAGGCTTACGTTAGCAGATAGAACATCATCGAATTAGCACATTTATTATCACATCAGCATTATGGATAAAAAGCATTGGCAAAGTTTTGGGGAATTGAACAATTCTGAAGCTTTTCAGCAATCGGCAAAAAATGAGTTCAAAGAAGAACTTCCTTTTGAGGCAGATGATAAGGGCTTTATGGAATCAAAAACCCCACGTAGGGATTTCCTGAAATATTTGGGTTTCAGCACAGCAGCAGCAGCCGTTGCCGCCAGTTGCGAAGTGCCTGTAAAAAAAGCCATTCCTTTTGCCAATAGACCGGAAGACATTGTTCCTGGCGTATCCAACTGGTATGCGACTACCTATGTTCAAGATGGCGATGCGATAAGTGTTGTAGCGAAAGTCCGTGATGGCCGCCCCATTAAAATTGAAGGCAATGAAGCTTCCCCAATAACCCAGGGGGGCACAAGTGCAAGGGTTCAGGCAAGTGTTTTGGATTTGTATGACATGGCAAGGTTGCGTTTCCCAACCATTGACGGAAGGGAAGTAACGCTTGAGGCGATTGACAAGGCATTGGCAGAAGCATTGCCCAGTGCTGGAAATGTGGTTTTATTGTCAAGCACTATTAACTCCCCTTCTTCTTTGGAAGTAATCAACCAGTTCAAAGCAAAATATCCATCCCTGCAGCATGTAACTTATGATGCAGTCTCTTACAGCGGCATTTTGTTGGCCAACGAAGCTACTTATGGCAAGAAAGCCATTCCTTCTTACCGCTTTGACAATGCGAAAGTAATTGTAAGCTTGGGTGCCGATTTCTTGGGTACTTGGATTAGCCCCGTTGAATTTGCCAGGCAATATGCCAAGGGCAAAAAACTGAACCAGCAGAAACTGGAAATGAGCAAGCACATTCATTTTGAAAGTGTGGCAAGCATGACAGGTTCCAATGCGGATGACAGGTACCTGCACCGTCCGTCAGAAACAGGTGCGATTGCTGCTGCTTTATTGGCTGCATTGGGTGGTGCTGGAACAAACACGATAAGTGATGCCAACTTGAAAGCTGCCATTGCAAAAACGGCGAAGGAACTTGCTGAACATAAAGGGGAAGCCCTAGTAGTTGCTGGTAGCAATGATGTGAATGTACAAATCATTGTAAATGCCATCAATGAAGCGATTGGCTCTGGTGGAAAAACGATTGATTGGAGTGCGACAAACAATACAAGAAAAGGTGTTGATAGCGAATTTGCAGCATTGGTTGAATCCATGAATGCAGGAAGTGTTGGTGCACTATTGGTTGTTGGTGCCAACCCAGCCTATTCTTGGTTTGACGCAGACAAGTTCAAAGCAGGACTGAAAAAAGTAAAAGTGGCCGTGTCTTTCAACAGCAAGCCTGATGAAACCACACAGCTTTGTAAATATGTAATTCCAGACCACCATTATTTGGAAAGTTGGGGAGATGCCGAACCTGCTACAGGTTATATCTCTTTCATGCAGCCTACCATTAATCCATTGTTCAAAACCCGCCAATGGCAGGACAGTTTGTTGAAATGGAGTGGTGCGGCGACTGACTATGTTACTTTCCTGAAAGCCTATTGGGGTTCAAAAGTAGGTGGCGAAACAGGCTGGAACAAGGTGTTGCAATTGGGTGTAATGGGTGGCGAAACAACAAGCAAGGCTTTAACTGATTTAGGAATAACTGCCCCTACAAACTATACTGCTGCTGCATTCAATGCTGGTGGCGTTGCTGGAGCGGTTGGTAAAATTGCTCCTGCAAAAACAGGCATAGAATTGCAGTTGTACCAGAAAGTGGCCATTGGTGCTGGACAAGGTGCAGCCAACCCATGGTTGCAGGAAATGCCGGACCCTGTTACAAGGGCAACATGGGACAATTATTTGATTGTTTCCCCTGCCATGGCAAAAACATTGTTGAAAATTGATTTGTCCAATAATGGACAGGCCGATAGCTATGAAGTAAACCCTCCAAAGCATGTAGTTAAGATTACAGCAAATGGAAAAAGCATAGAATTGCCAGCGTTGATTATACCAGGTACGCATGCTGAAACAGTTGGGGTGGCAGTGGGTTATGGTCGTGATGCAAAAGTGGGCCGTGCCACTGTGGATGAGGATGGTAAAATGGTGGGTGCAAATGCCTTTCCTTTTGCAAGTTTGAGCAACGGTACCGTAACTTTTGATGTGGCAAGTGTAAGCTTGTCGGATACGGAAAGGAAATTCCCAGTTGCGTTAACGCAGACACATAATATCTACAATACGGACCAAGGTAACCGTACCGAGGTAATGAAGGAACTGACCTTGGCAGAATTGAAGCACCACCCAACAGAAGTATTGGATGAGCGTGAGGAAGAAACAAAGCCATTTGGTGGCTTGGCCAATTTCCGTAAGGATGCCACTATTTATGGCACTTACGATAAGCCGGGCATTAAATGGGGAATGAGCATTGACCTGAATAGCTGTAATGGTTGCGGTGCCTGCGTGGTAGCTTGTACTGCTGAAAACAATGTGGCTGTGGTGGGCAAACCAGAAGTGCTGCGTTTCCATGATATGCAATGGTTGAGGATTGACCGTTATTATAGCGGTGATCCAAACAATCCAAAGGTTGTTTTCCAGCCATTGATGTGCCAACATTGCGACAATGCCCCTTGCGAAAACGTTTGTCCGGTAGCAGCTACCAACCATAGCAGCGAAGGGTTGAACCAAATGACGTATAACCGTTGTATCGGTACAAGGTACTGTGCCAACAACTGTCCTTATAAAGTTCGCCGTTTTAACTGGGCCGATTACAGCGGTGCTGATAGTTTCGCCCACAATCAGGATGAATTGAACGATACGGTACACTTGATGAACGATGACCTGACAAGAATGGTATTGAACCCTGATGTTACTGTCCGTTCAAGAGGTGTAATTGAAAAATGTTCTTTCTGCGTTCAACGTTTACAAGAAGGTAAGTTGAAAGCCAAAAAAGAAGGCCGTCCATTAATTGATGAGGATGTGAAAGTGGCCTGTGCACAAGCTTGTGCTGCTGACTGTATCACTTTTGGCAATGTAAACAATCCAAACAGTGCGGTGAGCAAGCATAGGGAAGACAATTCCAACAGGTTGTTCTATTCTTTGGAGCAGTTGCACGTTTTGCCAAATGTTAGCTACATGGCTAAGGTTAGGAATACAGAAGCAGAGGAACATGGTGCCGAAAAGAAAGAAGAGAAAAAGGAGCATGCCTAGACAAGGGCTGACCAACAATATATTTTCTATGGCTATTGACCGCAAGGAGAATAACCACAAATAATAACCAAGACCAGATGAGCGTAAAGTACGAATCGCAATTAAGGGAACCGTTGGTATATGGTGATAAAACTTATCACCAGGTAACGGAAGATATCATTCGCCCAATTGAGGCCAAGCCAAGCAGGCTTTGGTACATTGGATTTTTCATCTCTGTGGCCATGTTGATGTTTGGTGTGTTCAGCGTTTACCGTGAGGTTACTTACGGTATCGGTCAGTGGAACCTGAATAAGACCATTGGTTGGGGTTGGGACATTACCAACTTCGTATGGTGGGTAGGTATCGGTCACGCGGGTACCTTGATTTCAGCCATCCTTTTATTGTTCAGGCAGGGTTGGAGGACAGGTGTGAACAGGGCTGCGGAAGCGATGACGATTTTTGCGGTAATGTGTGCTGGTCAGTTCCCCATCTTCCACATGGGTAGGGTTTGGATGGCTTTCTTTGTATTGCCTTATCCCAATACCCGTGGTCCTTTATGGGTGAATTTCAACTCACCATTGTTATGGGACGTATTTGCGATTTCCACTTACTTCACTGTATCCTTGTTGTTCTGGTACTCTGGTTTGATTCCTGACTTTGCTACGGTAAGGGACAGGGCAAAAACAAAATTGCGTAAACATTTATACGGTATTGCTTCTTTTGGTTGGACAGGTTCTACCAAGCACTGGCAGCGTCATGAAAGTTTATCATTGGTATTGGCTGGTCTGAGTACGCCGTTGGTATTGTCTGTACACACCATCGTATCTTTTGACTTTGCTACTTCAGTTGTTCCTGGTTGGCATACCACCATCTTCCCTCCCTACTTTGTGGCAGGTGCTGTATTCTCCGGATTTGCCATGACACAAACCCTGTTGCTGATTGTCCGCAAGGTTTTTGGATTGACTGACTATGTAACCATGGGCCACATAGAAGCGATGAACAAAGTAATTGTGTTGACTGGTTCCATTGTGGGTATTGCTTATTTGACAGAATTGTTTATGGGCTGGTATTCCCAAAATAAATACGAAGGATATACTTTCTGGTACAGCCGTGCCAACCTTTTCAGTCCTTATGGCTGGAGCTATTGGGGAATGATGGCCTGTAACGTATTGAGCCCGCAAATTTTCTGGTGGAGAAAAATGAGGAGGAACCTGTTCGTGACTTTCTTCATGAGTATCATCGTAAACGTGGGTATGTGGTTTGAGCGTTTTGTAATCATCGTTACTTCTGTTTACCGTGATTACTTGCCAAGTAGCTGGTCTGTTTACTACAGTCCTTCTATATGGGAAATAGGCTTTTACATGGGAACCTTTGGTTTGTTCTTTACCTGCTTCTTCCTGTTTGCAAAATACTTCCCAGTGATTGCAGTTGCGGAAATCAAGTATGTATTGAAAATTACGGGCGAAGGGCAGAAAGACAGGATGGCTTCGATGGAAGTACAGGGTGCAGAAGAGTTTGCACACCATCACGCTCATTAGTATTGAAGTTTATAAGAAAAGGAAAAATTAATAAAGCGGATAGCTAAAAACTAGAAGCCTAAAGCTTATAAAAATGGCAAAAAAGAAATTTGTAGTTGGCTGTTTTGATGATGAAGATGTTTTGTTTCCTGCAGTGAAGAAAGTTCGTACTGCTGGTTACAAGATACAGGATGTGTACACGCCTTTTGCTGTACATGGTCTTGACCATGCACTGGGCATGAGGGAAACAAGTTTGCACACGGCTGGTTTCGTTTATGCAATTACGGGAACCACTACTGCATTAAGTTGTATCAGTTGGATTTTTACAAAAGACTGGCCTTTGGATATTGGCGGCAAGCCGCATTTTTCTTTGCCGGCTTGGATACCCATTATTTTCGAATTAACCGTTTTGTTTGCGGCTGTGGGCATGGTATTGACATTTTGCTATCTCTGCCAACTGGCTCCTTTTGTTAAGAAGCACCATTTTCATGAAAGGGCAACAGATGATTTGTTTGTAATGGTGATAGAGTGTACGGATAAGACAAATACTGCTGATTTGGAAGGGTTCCTTTCAAGTGCTGGTGCAATAGAGGTTAAAACAGAAATTGCAGAAGATGGCTGGTGGCTTGGTAGGTACGATAAAGATGAAGTTCCTTTTCAAACAAACACAGTTCTTGCTTAATTATAGATAACGAACACGATGAAGAAATTAACCATCATAGCTTTTTTAACTGCTGCAGTTGTAATAGTAAGTTGCAGTGATGTAAAACGTAAGCCCAATAGCATTTATATGCCGGACATGGCTTATAGCAGAGCTTACGAAACGTATGCCGACCACAGCAACTTAAGGGATTCTGGAATCTATTATGATAATATGCCTGTTAAGGGCACTATTGCAAGGGGCGAAGAAATGCCTTTTCCTTATGCAAAAGATGCATTTGGAGATTCAACCAATTATGTGGCATCAAAAACTGCTGTGAACCCAATTGATTCTTTGACCACGGACCAATTGACAGAAGCAGAAAGGATTTATCTGATTAATTGCGGCATTTGCCATGGCAAAAATTTGGATGGTAATGGCCCTTTATGGAAAGATGGAGCAGGACCTTATCCAGCAGCACCTAAGAATTTGATTACCTTAAATATGCCTGATGGGCAAATGTTCTACAGTGTTACTTATGGAAAGAACATGATGGGCAGCTATGCTTCCCAATTGAACAGGAAGCAGCGTTGGGAAATTATCTATTACATCAAGCATAAGCAAGCTACTGCAAAAGCAACGCCTGCTCCTGCTAAAACAGAAGATGCTGCTGCACCAGCACCAGTGAAATAGTGTAATGCATCATCATGTTGAACACGTTGAAACATGATGCTAAAAAATAAATGAGCCTTCGAAATTCCGATGGCTATCGGAACAAGCAGACAAGAAAAAAATAATTACAATGGCATCTATCAGAGAACGTTTTGAGATTCCCGGAAAAATGAAAACATGGTCCCTTGCTTTAATAAGCATTGGCTTGGTGGCTTTCATTATTGGACTCGTTACAAAAGGAATGAGCAAGGATGAGCATGAACGTGCAATATTCTTGGGAACCCTAATGTACAACACCATTTACTGGACATTGGTTTGTAATGCTGCTATGTTCTTTATCTGTGCCACAACAATGGCTTGGGCAGGTTGGCCACAATCTTTTCGCCGTGTGCCAGAAGCCATTTCTGCTATGGTGCCCATTTTTGGTAGCATCACTTTTGTTGTTTTGGTTTACGTTGTATTTATTGGCAAGAACCATGACATCTATCATTGGTTAAGCGAAGAAGCCAAAACAGACCCTATCCTAAAAGGTAAACTTGGCTTCTTGAATCCCACTTTCTTTTTTATCTGGACAACTTTGGCCATCGGTTTTTGGGCATTGCTTGGTTGGAGAATGCGCCAATTGAGTGCACAAGCTGATGAAGCTGCTATGGATGGCGTTACGGGTGCAGCTTTCATTAAACAAAATACTGTTCGTGCAGCTACATTCTTGGTATGGTTTGGTTTAACGGTAGGTTCCACTGTGCCTTGGTTATGGATGATGAGTATTGATGCCCATTGGTACAGCACCATGTACAGTTGGTACAACTTCGCCAGCACTTTTGTTGCAGGTATGAGCTTGATAGCTTTGTGGATTATTTATTTAAAGAACAAAGGTTATCTGGAATATACCAACCAGGAACATTTACACGATGTGGGCAAGTTCATGTTTGCCTTCTCCATCTTCTGGACTTATTTGTGGTTCTCCCAATACATGCTGATTTGGTACTCTAACCAACCGGAGGAAACCATTTATTTTAAGCATAGGGTACAAGGACCGTACAAGGGAATTTTCTTCTTGAACCTGATTATCAACTTTATCTGCCCGATTTTGATTCTGATGAAACGTGCAGCCAAGAGGAACTATACCTTAATCACCTTCATGGCGGTGCTGATTATCTTTGGCCACTGGATAGACTATTACCAACAAGTAATGGGCAGTATCAGCAAGGACCATGTAACGCTTGGCTGGTTTGATTTTGGCATTTTGAGTTTATTTGTAGGGTTAATGATATTCTTTGTGAGCAAATCATTGGCCAGCAAACCATTGGTACCGAAGCATCACCCTTTCCTGAAAGAAAGTATCGTTCACCATACATAGGAATAGTAGTAGTTATTGGTTATAAGCCAATGGCTCAAAAGGATTGATAGAATTGAAATTGAAGAAAAGAAAATAGTTATAGCACCATGACAATGTTTTTAACCATCGCAGTAATTGTTTTGATTTTCGTAGTCATCTTCCAGATTGCGAAAGCCAGCGAATACGTATCTGTTATCAAGGGCGAAAACGAAAGCCGCAAACAGAATAATAAGATCAATGGCTTTTTAATGCTTGGTTTTATGGTTTTTGGTTTGATTGGTATTTGGGTGTGTAATGATGCACTATATCCAAAAACATTGTTGGCCCATCCTGCAGCAAGTGACCATGGTAAAAAAGTGGATGACATGTTATGGGTAACTATTTGGGTAACTGGAACTGTATTGGTTATCACACAAATTCTTTTGTTTTGGTTCTCTTTCAAATACCAAGAAAAAGAAAATGCCAAGGTTTTTTATTTTCCGCATAATAATGCCATTGAGCTTTTATGGACAGTGGTTCCTGCAATTGTATTGGCAGTATTGGTGGTAATTGGTTTGCGTAACTGGTATTCCTTTACTGGTGAGGCTCCAGATAATGCCATGCAAGTGGAAGTAACAGGAAAGCAATTTGGTTGGATATTCCGTTATCCAGGAAAGGATGAGAAATTCGGTAAAAAATATTTCAAGGTAATAGATAACGCCACGAATTCTTTAGGATTGATTTGGCAAGATGACGCTGGATTAGGATTGAAAGATGACCCTTACACACACGATGATATTGTAAAGGAAGGGGAAATGTATTTGGTAAAAGGAAGACCTGTAAAATTGATTATTGGTTCAAGGGATGTAATTCATGATGTTGGCTTATCGCATTTCCGATTGAAAATGGATGCTGTTCCAGGTATTCCAACAACCTTATGGTTTACCCCAACCATGACCACAGAAGAAATGAAGAAGGAAACGGGCAATCCAAACTTTGAATATGAATTGAGTTGCGACCAAATGTGCGGAAACGGCCACTATTCAATGAAGGGTGTTGTGAAAGTGGTTACGCAGGAAGAGTTTGATGCATGGAAGGCAAAACAGAAACCTGCTTATTTTGCATCTTTTCCTGCAAAGGAACCTTTGCTACAAGGCGGAAGCGTTGCTGATACCACAAAAGCAAAGGATACCACAAAGGCTATCGCAAAAAGTAATTAAACAAACCGAATCCATATTTGGTTGTTAGTATAAAAATTGTAAGACGAAATAAAGATTTGATATGAGTAACGAAGCAGTTCTTCATGGGGTAGCCACTTCACACGATGCACATGGCGACCATCACCATGAACACCATCACCACGAAACGTTTATCAGCAAGTATGTATTTAGCATGGATCATAAAATGATTGCTAAACAGTTCCTGATTACAGGGATGGTATGGGCTGTTATTGGTGGCTTGATGAGCGTTTTGTTTCGTATGCAGCTAGGTTACCCTGATCAAAGCTTTCCTTGGTTGGAAGATTTATTGGGCAAATGGTGGGCAGAGAAAGGTCATATTACACCTCAAGGTTACTATGCGTTGGTAACCACCCACGGAACTGTATTGGTATTCTTTGTATTGACGGCTGGACTGAGTGGAACTTTTGCCAATTTCTTGATTCCACTTCAGGTAGGGGCAAGGGATATGGCATCGCCTTTTATGAATATGCTTAGCTATTGGTTCTTCTTTATAGCTAGTGTGGTAATGTTATCATCCATTTTTGTTGAAACTGGACCATTCAGTGGCGGTTGGACAGCTTATCCTCCATTGAGTGCATTGGGCGATGCTTCACCCGGTTCCAAGACAGGTATGGATTTATGGTTAATAGCCATGGCTTTGTTTGTTGTTTCCTCATTGCTTGGTGGATTGAACTATATCGTTACCATCCTGAACATGCGTACCAAGGGTATGAGCATGACAAGACTGCCTTTAACAATTTGGGCATTGTTCTTTACCGCAGTATTAGGTGTATTGTCTTTCCCCGTATTGCTGTCTGGCTTTATCCTATTGATTTTTGATAGGAACTTCGGAACGAGCTTTTATTTATCGGACATATTTGTAAACGGCGTGGGTGCTTTGCCGAATGAAGGCGGTAGTGCCATTCTTTTCCAACACTTGTTCTGGTTCTTGGGTCACCCAGAAGTTTATATCATCCTATTGCCAGCCATGGGTATGGTCTCTGAAATCTTATCAGTAAATGCCCGTAAACCAATCTTTGGTTACATGGCGATGATTGGTTCTTTGTTCGCAATTGCTATCCTGGCCTTCTTGGTTTGGGCCCACCACATGTTTGTGACGGGGTTGAATCCATTCCTAGGTTCCATATTCGTATTGCTTACTTTGTTGATTGCAGTACCATCGGCTATTAAAGTGTTCAACTGGTTAACTACTTTGTGGAGAGGAAATATCCGTTTTACACCAGGTATGATGTTCGCCATTGGCTTTGTGAGCTTGTTTATCTCTGGAGGTTTAACTGGTATCTGGTTAGGTAACTCTGCTTTGGATATCCATTTGCACGATACTTATTTTGTAATTGCCCACTTCCATATTGTAATGGGTGTAGCAAGTATGTTTGGCATGTTTGCGGGTGTTTACCACTGGTATCCTAAAATGTATGGTCGTTATTTGAACAATACATTGGGCTATATCCACTTTTGGGTAACCATGATTGGTGCTTACTTGATTTTCTGGCCAATGCACTATGAAGGTTTGGCTGGTATGCCACGTCGTTATTACGATTACAGCATCTGGGAAAGCTTCAAAAACTTTGTTGAGCTGAATAGGTTTATCAGTACTGTGGCAATGATTGTATTTGCTGTTCAGTTATTGTTCCTATTAAACTTCTTCTATTCTATTTGGAAAGGAAGGAAAGTAACATCAAAGAATCCTTGGGGTTCAAATACTTTGGAGTGGACAACACCTATCAATCCTGGACATGGTAACTGGCCTGGTGAAATTCCTGAAGTTCACCGTTGGGCTTATGACTACGGTAAGGATGGTAAGGAGTTTATCCCTCAAACAGAGGCAGTAGGTGCAGATGAAAGTCATCATTAATAAATGACAGATTAGTGATAGAATAAAAACCTATCCCATTCATATTTGCAATGCCCTGATAATTGTCGGGGCATTGTTTTTCTAAATAAGGCTTGTCTGGTTGAGCTTGTCGACCCTTGTCAACATTCATCCTTGGATAAATTCAGGATGGCAAAACGAATGAACGAAACAAACAAAACAGTATCTCCTTTTTCATCCAAGTTGAAAGACTATAAGGAACTTACCAAGTTCACCTTAAGTTTCACGGTGGTGTTTACTTGTGTCATTTGTTTTTTATTGGTACCTGATAATGGGTACGACTGGAAGATGATGGGCCTTTTGTTTATTGCGGGAATGCTGATAACGGGTAGTGCCAACGCCATAAACCAGGCAGTGGAGAAGGATACGGATGCGGTGATGAAAAGAACAGCTACAAGACCTGTAGCTTCTGGTAGGATGAGCCAACAAGAAGCGTACACTTTTGCACTGATTGCTGGTGCCGTTGGTGTATTGATGATGTGGTATTTTTTCAATGTCACCTCAGCATTGATTTCTGCATTTAGTTTGTTCCTGTATTCTTATATCTATACGCCCTTAAAGAAAATAAATTCCATTGCAGTACTGGTGGGAGCATTTCCTGGGGCACTGCCCTGTTTGATAGGATGGACTGCCGGTTTTTATGGACAGGACATTAGTTGGACGGGTGGTCTTATTTTGTTTGGTATTCAATTCATCTGGCAATTCCCACATTTTTGGGCAATTGCTTGGGTATCGCATCAGGATTACAGTAAAGCGGGGTTCAAATTACTGCCTGCAGATAAGGGACCAACAAAATTTACAGCATTGCAGGCATTAATGTACAGCGTGTTGATGTTGCCAATTGGCATTTTGCCAAACTATATCCATCCACCTATTGCTGGTCAAGTGAGTATGTGGATTATAATAGGAGCCAATTTTTTTATGGTCATTCAATGTGCAAGGCTATATAAGGAAATGGATATCAAAGCAGCAAGGAGGGTAATGTTCAGCAGCTATATTTATTTACCAATTGTGTTTTTGGCATTGTTGGCTGATAAAGCTTAGCATAAAATATAAAGTGATGATGGCAGCGTTAGATTCAAACGAACCAAAAAGGATGCACCCACATAAGTTTACCTTATGGGTGGCAATGGGCAGTATATGCATGATGTTTGCTGGGCTTACCAGTGCTTATATTGTAAAGAAAAACCAAGCAAATTTTCAGGAGTTTGAACTGCCAAGCGTGTTCTGGTATTCAACATTCGTTATCTTGGCAAGTAGCTTAACTGTTCAATTGGCTGTTGCTGCTTTTAAGGCAAGGGAAATGGGCAGGTACAAAACGTTGATAACAGTTACGGCATTGCTTGGGGTGGTTTTTGCAGCATTGCAAGTTATTGGTTTCAAGGATTTGGAAAGCCATGGGATAAAACTGGTGGGTGCAGGCAGTAATGCATCAGCTTCTTTTATATTAGTGATAGTTGGACTTCATGCCCTGCATGTGCTGGGTGGCGTAATTGCTTTGTTGGTAACATTCATCAAGGCCTTTGCGACTAGGACAAGAAATTATAGTAGTAACCCAATTGAAATAGTAAGCATCTATTGGCACTTTGTAGATGTGCTGTGGTTGTATTTACTTGTTTTTTTTATGTGGATTAGATAAGTCATAAAAAAGTCAAAGTTTATTAACGCTTTTTCAACAGTAGCCGATATTTTTGTAAACGAAATTGAACAACCAAATATGTCAACTGCAACAACAACAACTAAATGGTGGAATGGGGGTAAAAGTCCCTTTAACGTAGAGTATGGCAAAGCAATGATGTGGTATTTTTTAATGAGTGATGCCTTCACCTTTGGTGCATTTTTGATTTCTTATGGTACTATCCGTTTCTCCACCAATGGATGGCCTGACCCCAATGTTGTATTCCAATCTTATCCTTTCAAGTCTGAAACTTCTGGCCCAGCACCATTGGTGTTTGTAAGTATCATGACCTTTATCCTTATCATTAGTTCTGTTACCATGGTGCAAGCTGTTAAAGCTGGTCATGAAATGAAAAAGAACAAAGTGGTGATGAACCTTATTTGGACGATTATTGGTGGTGCAGCTTTCTTGGGTTGCCAAGCTTGGGAGTGGAACCACTTGCATCATGAAGGTGCATGGTGGGGGCACAATCCATTTCTTAATTCTGACCTTACGCAATCATCTACCAACTTTACCAATTACTTTTTTACCATTACAGGTTTCCACGGTTTCCACGTATTTAGTGGTGTGGTAATCAATATTATTATGTTGATAATGACATTGAACAATTCTTTTGAAAAACGTGGTCATTACTTAATGATTGAAAAAGCTGGTTTGTACTGGCACTTTGTGGATTTGGTTTGGGTATTTGTATTTACCTGTTTCTATCTAATCTAATTAAAAACGAACTCAACTTTTTATATGGAACATTCTGAAGTAATACATATTGAGCACCATCAAAACAAGAACGAAGTAAGGAACGTAACCATTATCCTTTCTATTCTAACTATTATCGAACTTGTCTTGGGTTTTTGGATGATGGATATGAAAGAAGGCTCTACAGCTAGGCTTGCTACTAAAATAACCATCATTGTATTGATGCTTGTAAAAGCTTATTACATTGTTGGTTACTTCATGCACTTGAAACATGAACTGCGTAATTTAATTATGACAGTTGCGGTTCCCATGTTGCTGTTTGTATGGTTCATTATTGCTTTTCTTTATGATGGCAACTCTTTCAGGAACTTGAGGAACAATTACGATCCGCATTTTAAGGAGCAAAGCACCATTAAAAAAACACCAACAGAACACAAACCTGAGCATAAAGAAAGTGGTCACGAAGAAAAGAAGGAGATGCACTAATATGTATGGTACAGAAAATCATTGAATAAATATAATTAGCAAAACCATCGCTTATTGGCGATGGTTTTTGTTTTATTTGAACGGGAGAAATTATGACTAAGAAAGCATTATTGGCATTGGTGGTTGCGGTTTTAATACCTGTTATTTGTTACTTGATGTTAAAAAAAGCAAGCGACAGTGCCGTGATTGTTCCTAAAAAATATTTTGTTGACTCTGTTGTTACCAGTGAAAAAAATGGCAAGAAAGGAACAGATACTATTTGGCACAAAACAGCCAATATCAGGTTGGTTAATCAACTGGGCAATACGGTGAACCTTTATGATATAAAGGGCAAGGCCATTGTAATTGATTTGTTCTTTACGCATTGCGGAAGCATCTGCCCTAGGTTAACAAGAAGCATGGCCAAGTTGCAGCAATCGTTCACGACTGGTGGCAATACAAGGCAAAAAATTGATACCTCTGTTGTACAGTTCATTTCCTTAAGTATAGACCCTGAACATGATTCTGTACCAGTATTAAAAGACTATGCAGATAAATATGGCGTAAATCCTGATAACTGGTGGATGCTTACAGGCAATAGGGATTCCATTTACGATTTCGTTTTTCAGGAGCTCAAGATTGACAAGTTGAGCAAGGAACCAGTTTCCCCTGAATTTGCCCATACCAGCAGGTTTGTTTTGCTGGACAGAAATTATATTGTTAGGGGCAGGTTCGAGGAACCATATAGTGGATTGGACTCTGCTTCCCTTTCTGTTTTGGCAAGGGATATTGGTTTGCTGATGCTTGAAAAAGACAGGAGCAAGCCAAATAAGGTTTTCGCAGAAATTGTTGACCTAAGCTGGTTATGGCTAATAATAGCTGTCCTGATTTCCGGTTTTGTTTGGTACATGAGTTCAAGAAGAAAAATAAATGGATAACTTTTAATATTTTGATAATAAACACTATCGAAAAAAATAAAGGTTGTCAGGTTGAGCTTGTCGAAACCGATTAAGTAGGCAAGTTCCTTAGCAATCGCCTTCGACAGGCTCAGGCTGACAGTTTTTACTAACTCATAACTCGTAAAATTCAAACGTCTAAGCAACTTTCAATAACTAAAACTGTACAACTAAAAATAAAGAGCAACTTATGTTAGAAGCAACAATGACCAAAAACGACAGCAAAGCAAAATGGTTGATCGGCATCTTTTCTTTTGTGGTATTTGCGGTAGTGGTTAGTTTAAAATACATACACCTCCATATTGACTTAGGTTTCGATGTACATCTTTTTGGATTGGCCAATGCTATCATTAATTCAATAGTGACTGTATTGTTAATTTCGGCACTACTTGCCGTAAAGCAGGGGAAATTTTTATTGCATAAGAAACTAATGATTGCTTCACTGGTTTTGTCCATCCTATTTTTGGTTAGTTATATTGCTCATAACCTGTTAGCTGGTGAAACAAAGTTTGGCGGCATAGGCTTCATACGAACCATATATTTTGGTATTCTCGGCACCCATATATTTTTGGCAGCAGTTATACTCCCCTTTATCTTATTTACGGCTTATAGGGCATTGATTGGGGAATACGAAAACCATAAAAAAATAGCAAGGATTACTTGGCCTCTTTGGCTGTACGTAGCAGTTACTGGGCCTATTGTTTATATAATGATTTGTCCTTATTATCGTTAATTGTGTAGTTTTCATTCAAATAACGTATAAGGATGGGCAATCAATTCAAGCCAGAAATAAAATCATTGATTATTGTACATACTGCCATGCTGTTTGTGCAGATCGTTTTCGCTGGAGTTGCTTATGGCGTGTCTTCACAAGTAAAGCCTGTTGATGAAAATTTTGAAAGAGCATTGCAAACTGTAGCAGCAATCTTGGCATTGGCAGGAGGAACAGCAGCTTTTGTACTATTTAAAAAGAAGGTGAAAGTTTTACAGGAAACCAGGAATGGTTTCTCGGAAAAAATAACAGATTACCGAGCAGCATCCATTGTAAAATTTGCATTGCTTGAGGCCCCATCTTTGTTTTGCAGTATTGGTTATTTCCTAACGCAACAAGTTTCCTTTCTCTTGTTATGTATCGTTTTGATACTTGTTTTTGCAGGGCAAAAGCCAACAGTAAACATGATGATGTATGATATGAATGTTGGCAGGGATGAATTGTTTGAATAAGATTAGTCAATTGCCAGTTCCTTCGCAGGATCCCAAAAATGTTTTTCAAAATCTATAATAGTATCCTTCTCAACTTTTATCTTTTCCTTTTCAAGCAGTTGTCGCATCTTTTCTGGCGGATTGAAATGTGCCTTGCCACTTAGCATTCCATTCCTGTTTACTACCCTATGTGCAGGAACTTTGGGCTTTACATGAAAAGAGCCATTCATGGCCCAACCCACCATTCTTGCACTGAGTTTTGTTCCCAAATAATTGGCAATGGCACCATAACTGGTAACACGACCTTTAGGTATCTGCCTCACTACATCATGCACATCCTGAAAGAAGGAATGTTCTTTTTTAATAGTTGGAAGCGGTTTGGAAGGAGCAATTTTCTTGGCTGAAGGCATAAAATGGATTTACCCAATGAAATTAATGGTTTGGTTCTTCCCGCTTCAGCAACAGTTCACTTCGTTTTGGTTCAGGAACATTTTCATAATGATAAGGACAGTGCCTGCATCCATTGCCGCAGCAAAAGCCCTTGTCCAAATGGTATTTTTCAGTTAGTACCATATATCCGTCTTCATAATAAAAATCAATGTCCTCAACTATTGGCTTGCTCATTAATGGTGGCTTTTAGTTGTTCATCCAACACAAGCGGTAGTTCTTTGTTCAGCCTGAATTGCAGGTAATGTATCCTATTGCTTTGAGCAATATCCAAGCTTTCGTAATGCGTTTTTATTTTCAGTTCATGTTTGATAACTGGTTGTTTGTAAGCATCATCATAATCTACTAAACATTCTATATTATACAAGTCAATGACTGTTTTAGTGAATTGGTACAAATCAGGACTATCAGTTTTTAAATTAACCAATCCATCAGCATTTAGAAACTGTTGATACATTCTAAGAAACTTTGGATGTGTCAGTCTTTTCTTTGCTTTTGACAAACGTAATTGAGGGTCAGGAAACGTAATCCATATTTCGCTTACTTCATCCTTTTCAAAATAATTGTTGATGCCATCAATTTCTGTACGCAGGAAGGCCACATTATTCAAACCATTGTCAATGGCAGTTTTGGCACCACGCCAAATCCGGTTGCCTTTAATGTCAATACCAATAAAATTCCTATCAGCAAACATGCTACCCAGGCCAACAGCATATTCACCTTTGCCACAGGCCAATTCAAGTGTTATTGGGTGGGAATTTTTAAAATAGCCACTCCATTTGCCTTTCATATCCTGTGGATGCTCCAGTACATTGTCAAATGTTTTTATCTCTTCAAAACGGATCAGTTTCTTGTGTCCCATAAGTTGGCAAAGATAATTGCTGTCCTGTTTCCTTGATTTGTTTCGTCATTGCTAAGAAAAGAGCAAGAATTGTTCGCTCATTTTGCAGGATTCTGAAGATGGCTTCATAAACCTGTGGAATTAATTCCCCTTACAATTGTTATATATAACAACAATACACCTGAATTAATTTGGGAACAGTTTTTTCATTATGTAAAAATATGATAGAATCACTTTCCCTAAAAGTCAAAACGCTGTTTGAAGACATTGGTGAACAATGCCTATTTGCTGCATCCTTTTTCAGGAACATATTCAGGAATGGATTTGAATGGAATGAGTTTATTCGTCAATGCTATTTAATTGGATTAAAATCCTTGAATATTGTTTTAATAACGGGCTTTGTACTTGGTTTTGTATTAACACTTCAATCACAGCCAACATTGAAAGCTTTTGGTGCAGAAAACTATGTTCCCAACATGGTGTCCATATCCATCATAAGGGAAATTGGTCCAGTTGTTATCAGTCTTATTTGTGCGGGAAAAATAGCTTCTGGTATTGGTGCAGAATTAGGCAGCATGAAAGTAACCGAGCAAATTTCTGCTATGGATGTATCCGGTGCAAACCCCATGCAGTACTTAGTGGTTACGAGGATTCTTGCTTGCACGTTTATGGTACCATTACTTGTTTTGTTTGCCGACTCACTTTCCATTTTGGGTGGATATATCGGGGCCAATATTTCAGGTGACATGACAGCTATTCTCTATTTCAACAAATCATTTGAATCCTTGATTTTCTCTGACTTCTTCCCAGCATTCTTCAAATCAATTGCCTTTGGTTTTACCATTGGTTTTGTGGGATGCTATAAAGGCTTCAAAGCAAACAAGGGAACAGAAAGTGTGGGTGTTGCTGCTAATTCAGCAGTGGTAGCAGCGTCTCTTTGGATAATTGTTTTGGATGCAATAGCAGTGCAGCTAACAAGCATATTTGTTTACAGTTAATAAGCCAATGGAAAAAGTAATAGAAATAAGCAATCTCAAGAAATCATTCAATGGCAACGAGGTATTGAAAGGTCTGAACCTTACTGTTAACAAAGGTGAGAACCTTGTGGTAATTGGCAAGAGCGGACAGGGCAAAAGCGTAACCATACAATGTATTGTTGGTATGATTGAACCAGATGAGGGTAGCGTTAAAGTATTGGGCAAGGAAGTGGAGGAACTGAATGAGGTTGAATTGAAAGATATGCGTGGACATATAGGCTTCCTTTTTCAACATGCGGCCTTATACGATTCGATGACTATTAGGGAAAACCTCGCCTTTCCGTTGAAACGCGTACTAAAAATAAAAGATGAAGCCGAAATTGAACAGCGTTCAATGGAAGCATTGGAAGCGGTAGGCTTAGCAGACGCTATTGATAAAATGCCATCAGATTTATCTGGTGGGCAAAGAAAAAGAATGGGTCTTGCAAGAACACTAATTGTTAAACCTGAAATCATTTTATACGATGAACCAACCACAGGACTTGATACCATTACTTCAAAGGAAATAAGCCATTTAATTCTTGACATAAGGGAGAAGTACAAGGCATCATCTATTATTATCACGCATGACATGTTGTGTGCAAGGATAACAGCAGACAGGATAGTTGTAATGAATGATGGCAAATTCATTGCAGAAGGCACTTATACCGAACTGGAAAACTCAGAAGACGAATTTATCAACTCATTTTTTAAAATATAACTCTATGCAAAGCAATAAATCCATAAGAATTAAAACAGGCGTTTTTGTTACCCTTGGGCTGGTCGTCTTATTGGCCACTATTATCTTAATAGGCAATCAAAAGAACCTGTTCCGCAGTACCACCACCTTGTATGTAAATTATAAAACAGTAGCTGGCTTGCAGGAAGGCAACTTTGTCCGTTTTGCAGGTATCAATGTCGGCTCTGTGGAATTAATCGATATAAAGAACGACACCACAGTAACGGTGGTACTTTCCGTACAGAAAAAAATTCAGAAGTTCATTAAAACAGATAGTAGGGCAAGTATTGCAAGCGATGGTATTATGGGTGATAAGTTGATACAGATACTGCCCGGAAGCGATAGTGCCAAAGGGATTGCAGACAATGGACAATTACTTGCTGTGGCACCTTTTGATATGGAAAAGCTCATGTCCAAAGTAGAGAAGATTGGCAATGTCATCAGTAATATTGATACTTTATCAGGTAATCTCTCAGCCATATTTGGTAAAGTAAATAGTGGTCAGGGCACATTAGGCAAACTGATAAACAGCGAAAAGCTATCCAATGATTTGGAAGAAACGCTTTCCTCAGCAAAGTCAACAGTAAAAACAGCTAATGTAGCGGCAAAGGGGCTTAGCGATAATATGGAAGCTGCCAAGCATAATTTTTTATTGAAGGGTTTCTTTAAGAAGAAAGAAAGGAAACGCATTGCAGATTCTACAGCCAAAGCCAAAGCTGCATTGAAAGCGGAAACAGAAAATAAGAAAAATTAAAGGTATAAAAAGTGCAAGCTGCCACCCAACAATTTTGGGTGGCTTTTTTATTTTGGTTATGAATTTCAATACGCTATAGTTGCCAACTTTTTGAAGGTTGGTAACTACTGGGCTGTCTTATTTAGGCAAGTTCCAACTTTATATCAACTAAGTTTGTCTACACCTATAATTTAACTTTATGTCATTTTCTCAACTCGGTTTAACTGCTACATTAATAAAAGCTTTATCAGCACAAGGATATAAGGAAGCCTACCCTATTCAGCAGCAAGCCATACCGGCCATAATAAAAGGGAAAGATGTATTAGGGGTTGCACAAACAGGTTCCGGCAAAACTGCCAGTTTTGTATTGCCCATTTTGCAGCAGTTCCAAAGTAAGCCTACAACAAAGAATAGGTTTATTAAGGCATTGATACTTGTACCAACAAGGGAACTTGCCGTGCAGGTAGGCGAAGTTTTCAAACTGTTTGCAGAAGCTGTACCAAGAAAAGTAAAAGCAATGTCAGTTTTTGGAGGAGTTTCCATTAATACGCAGATGATCAATATGCAAGGCGTTGAAATTTTAATAGCCACGCCAGGAAGGTTATTGGACTTGGTGGATGCCAATGCGATGAACCTTTCTGAAATTGATATCCTTGTTTTGGATGAGGCAGACAAGATGCTGAATATGGGTTTTAAAAATGAAATGGCTAATGTGTTCAAATTGCTGCCTGAGAAAAGACAGAATCTTTTGTTCTCTGCAACACTTGGAAAAGAAATAAGCAATATCACAGAAATACTGCTGCATGACCCTGTAAAAATCCAAGTAAAAGAAGCGATACAGAACCTTGATTTAATAACGCAGCAATGTTACCATGTAACTGAAGATAGAAAAGGGCCACTGCTTAGGTACCTCATTAAACAGTATGACATGCAACAGGTGCTTGTCTTCACATCATCCATCCACCGTGCAGATGGCGTTGTGGAAAAATTGAAGAAACATGGCATCGAAGCCGCCGCAATGCATAGTAAAAAAAGTCAAGGGGCAAGAACGGATGCTTTGGCAAACTTCAAATTTGGCAAGCTAAAAGTATTGGTAGCAACAGATTTGGCGTCCCGTGGTATTGACATACAATTTCTTCCTTACGTTATCAACTACGAGCTGCCACGTTCACCAAAGGATTATATACATCGCATTGGCAGAACTGGCCGTGCAAGCAATCCCGGTATAGCCATCTCCCTAGTGGCAGAAGAAGAACTGCACCATTTTTCCATCATCGAAAAAAAGATGGGCAAGAAAGTTGCTATTATAGAAACAGACAACTTAGAGTTGAAAGGTTTTTGATTTGCTCCCGCAAAACAATTGTTGTCATTTTTTGTAATAGATTAGCTACATATTAATCATACAACCATGAGGCATTTTTTCTTTTTCCTTTTGATGACTTGCATAGTTGATGCAGCTGCACAGGACAGTTTAAGCTATACCCAATCAGAAATTATTTATGGCAGGAAGGATGGCATGGCACTCACCATGGTGAAGGTTGCACCCAAACTCAACAGCAATGGAAAAGCAATCCTTGAGTTGATAAGTGGCAACTGGGTTTCATCCTATCGCGGAATGGACGCCAAAGTAAAAGGAACAGCTATTTATACCAAACGTGGCTATACTGTTTTCTTGGTGATGCATGGTTCACAGCCGCGTTATACCATTCCAGATGAATTAAGCGATATAAAAAGGGCCGTGCGTTTTATTAAGTACAATGCAAAAGAATATGCAATAGATTCAAGCCATATAGGCATTACAGGTTATTCATCAGGAGGCAATTTATCGTTGCTAGCTGCATTGACTGATGATGTGAGAGGAGAAGCAGCTGCCCAAGATCCTGTTGATCAAGTATCATCAAGGGTTCATGCAGCAGGTGTCTTCTTTCCACCAACAGATTTCTTCAACTATGGCAATACTAAATTCAGCCTTACAGAAAACAAGAAACTGCTTACAATGATTGGTGTTGTAGCCGCCTTTGATTTTAAAATATATGATGCTGTTACAAGAATGTATAAACCAGTAAATGATTCAGTAATGCTTGTTATGCTCAAACAAGTTTCTCCCATTTATGCTGTTAGTTCAGATGACCCCCCCACATTAATTATTCATGGCGATGCTGATAGGTTAGTGCCATTGCAGCAATCAGAAAGCATCATCCAAAAATTGAAGGAAGCAAAAGTGCCTAACGAGCTAGTGGTTATAAAAGGTAAGGGGCATGGTTGGCTGGATATGTCAGCAGAAAAAAATATGGTAGCTGATTGGTTTGATAAATATTTGAAGTAGAAAGCTATTTCTTTTTGCGAATTATTGAATAACAGCCTTCTTTGTTTTCCGAGAATATTAATGGCAAATCAATTAGTTCCGCTAAAGAACCTCGTGGGCTCCATCTATAAATCCAATGAAATTTAGCTCGTCTATTAAAAGAAGTATCTTCTTTTATAAAACCTTCAATGTAAACATCTGAACATCAAAACCTTGAACTCCATTTTCTTCTTTCAAAGCCCAAAAATCAGCATCTCCTAATTTGTCTTTAAATTCAACCCAATCTTTGTCATTAAGGCTTCTATCAAATCTTTTAAAAACTTGATACTTAGTAGTGTCAGTATCCATAATATCCCATTTAGTTTTATACATGATAAAATGCAGTTGTATGGTACTTGCTTTTTTGCTAATTGTTATACTATAATTGGTATCACAAAATGCAAAACTGTATGAAAACCGATAGCTTTCATCAGAATCAATTTCTTTTAATGGTTGCTCCTGTATGCAGCGGTCCCTTAATGCTCTATAACCTTTACGCTTTTTCTTTTCGTTAATTTCTTCCCTTATTTTTTTAAGGTAATTAGTATCGTTAGAATAGTATGCTTTTAGAATCTTGAAATCAATATTGGTTGTATCATAATAATCGTTCGAACTTGATATTGATAAATGCTCTTTTAAAATACTGTCTTTGAGAGAGAAGTTATTACTTGGTGAATTTTGATTGCAAGAGGAAAATGTTGCTATTAAAATCAAACAAATTATGGGAAGGAAAATTTTCATAGAGATGCTTAGTAGTAAGGAATAGTTACTATCAAATATAAGCATCAATTAAACAAATTTTTTGCTCAAAAAATGTTCAATCGTACATGTGTGTGACGCAACTACAGTTGAAATTTATTCCTCAGCTCATACCATAAAAATTCTAGAACGGATAACCAATTCCAATATTCAAAACAAGGTTATCGCCACGCCAAGTAGAACTTCCAAAATTAATGTCCTTAACCACCCATTCACTTCCTCTCGCTAGCCATGGCTTGCGAAGTGGCATGGCCAAATCCAAACGTATAATCAAAACGGTAATATCCAGACGCAATCCAAAGCCACCATCTACAGCAAGGTCACTTAAGAATTTACTGTTGAACTTTCCATCATCACCATATAGCAAACTGTTCTTTGTCCATATATTACCTGCATCAGCAAAGAGGGCACCCTTCAATTTACTGATGATAGGAAAACGTAATTCTGTTTGCAGTTCCAGTTTGTAATCACCACCAACTTGTGGATAGGCTACCTGTTGTTCTGGTGTTGTTAATACACGCCCCGGTCCAATCTGCCGTGGACGGAAGCCTCGTAAACTATTGCTTCCACCAATGATAAATTGACGTGAAAAAGGTAGGTAAGCCGAGTTGCCATAAGGCATACCCCATCCAATATTAATTCTATTGGCCCAATAAAGGTTAGAGGATAGCCTTCTTAAATAACGGAAGTCAATATCCAATTTTGCATACTGTGCAAAGTAGGCTCCTAATATCTTTTTGTCAAAAGCTGTATCAGCTTTATTCACCAATCCTGCTACGTTTCCAGCAACATCCAAGTTACCATTGAGGTAAAAAATATTCTTTGACCTTGGATTCTTACTATTAAACGTGAAGTTGTAAAATGAACCCATCACAATTTCTGGAAGGTTGGCATAACGCAATACAGGAAACATGTTTACCTGCTTGAGGTACTCATCCGAAAATGCTGTGGCATTGTTATATGTAATGCTGATGGGTGCGAAAGTATGATCCTTATTGGTTCCTGCTTTCCAGTTAAGATCATATTGAAAACGGAAGAAGTTTTTGGTATAGAGCAATTGCCTTCTCAACCATTCATAACCAATGGTAAACTTGGTAAATGGGGGAAAATAACTGCTCTCTTTAATTTTAAATGGCGTTACAAACCTTGGTATACTGAGTGATACTTCACCACCCACACGCCAGTTATTGTTCTTACTTAAACTGTCATTCAGAGAAACTTCAAATGCACCATATGTTTTGATATTTAACTGTTCTGCACCCTTTAGCAAGTTCCGGTTTTTCCAGTTTAAATTTACCTGTCCCCCTGTGAATGAATTTGATTTGGTAAACCCTCCAAGTTCCGCACTCAGGGTTTTCTTTTTCATGGGCGTGAGATAGTAGAACACATCCATATTACGTGGTGCAACGGAATCCGAAGAGGCCTCATACCTGCTCTTCACAAACTTGAACACACCCATATTGATATACCTGTTAAGCGTTTGGTTGTGGGTATTCAAGTTGTACAGGGAACCTGGACGGTATGTTAAGGAACGAACCAATGTTTTTGGTTTGAAATTGTTTACCGTATCACGAATGTAGATGCTGTCATATAAAATCAACCCACGTTTAGATGTATCTGGTGGTGGGTGTATCAATGTATAATTGGGAAATAGGGTGACCGAGTTGATCGTTTGAGGGAACCTTGCACTTAACGGAATCTCCCTTTTTACAGTAAGGTACACATTCAATTGATGGTCACCTTTTGAACTGTCAACATAACTCTTTATATAGTCAGGGTTGAAAAAATAATACCCCTTCCTTTTCAAGGCTAAATCAACCCTATTGCGTTCAGCCTTAATATTTTCTATATCAAACTGCTCATCTTTTTTGATATAATTATTCTTCTTCCGAATCGAGACTATTGACTTGCTTAACTCAGATGAATCAAGCACCCATTTCACGGAATCAACCTTATAGGGCCTTGCTACTTTGGCCGTGTACAAGGCCGTCATTTTATACCCTTTTATTTTCTTCGATGCACTTACAGATGATTTAAAATAACCTTTATTCTCTAAGTATGCTTGCATATTAATAGCATTGGCCTGTAAGTCAACAGTGGGACTTAAAACAGGAGCTTCTCCTAAGCGGTTACGCAGCCAAAATTTAAAGCCCTTTTGTTTTTTTGGTTCGCCAACAGTATACCAGATAGCCACCTTATATGGGTAGCCCAAAATCATTTTATTCTTTTTTGGAGCAGAAATACCTTTCAATGATTTGCGAATAGGGTTTGCCTTATTTTTATTGTCAGCAGTTTTCTCCACCGTAACCTTAGCACCATTGTACAAATAAGTGCCTTTCGGCAGTTTGTTCTTTACGCTGCACGAACTAATGAAGATGAAAAATATCAACCCAATAAAAATGCTGAACCTGTTCATTATTTCTTTTTCTTTTTGGTAAGTTCCTTCAGTTTGTTATAATCAACAGTAAACGTGAATGCCACACCAGTTTCAATAAAATAACCATCCAATAAAGCTTCATATTGGTTACGGCGATAAGCCCTAATCATATACTTGCCATCTTTTGACAGTTTATAAGTAGTATTAATATCTGGAATGAACTGTACATTATTATTGCTCTTATTCTTTCCATTGGCACTGGGATCGCTTCCTTCAACTGTAAAGCTTTTACCAACACTTACATTTAATCGGTCGTCCAAGAAGCTTTTGCCCAATGCCACACTTAAATCTGTACGGACAGCATTGGGATCATCATCTACATTCTTCAAGTTCACATCTATATCAATACCTTTTACCAAGTCAGCCGCAATTTGGTTGATGGCACCATTTAAAAATCCACTTACACTTTCATTGGCCAAAAGGTTACCGTTGGTTCCATTGCCCGCAAAGAAGTCACGGCTCTGTTCGCCAATAAACCTGTTCAGTACAAGAAGGGCGAAAACCTGTTTATTCATTGCCGATTGATCGGTACGCAACTGCTGCAATTTGTTCTCAATGGTATTGGCCATTTCATAACTGATACCAACAGCCTTATCCTTCAACACTATATCAAAACTTAATTGCGGCTTCATCACTTCGCCTTTTATTTTCAGCAATACTTGAAAAGGAGCTTTCCTTTTATAGATACTATTTTCTGATGCAGTTGTTCCACTTATTTCGTTACCTACCAAATCAATGGCAGGTGTACTTATTTCATAAGCAGCAGTAATATCTGCATTGGCATTTTTGGGGTCGCCACTTAACGTAATGGTGCTTCCATCCAACAAAATAAATTTGCGTTTGATGAACTGGTAATTCAACTGATAGCTTCCTTTCTTTAAATTGTATGTACCAGCTATAGCAGTAGAGCCATTAGGATTAACACCAATGTTTAACTGGGCTTGGCCCTGTACTTCCAGTTCATCCCTTGTAATGGGGTCTATCACCACATTGAATTTTGCTTCTGGTTCAATTTCCAAATTCAAATTGTAGCTTAAAGAACCACCGTTGTCCTCTTTCTTTTCCAATGCCAATATTTCCTGATAAGTCCTTTTTGTTAAAAGGTTAGTAATCGTATCCATTTCAACAAACTCCATTACGCCGTCCCTATCCTTTGCAGATGGAGGCGTATTTTGACGGACAAATGTCATAGCTGTTCCATTTTTTACAGCAACATTGCCACTAATATCTGGAGCAGTTACAGGACCGGAAACCGCTGCATCAATATCAACGATGGCCGTTCCATACAACATATTATTATCTGATGCTGTGCTATTCATGGCATGGAAACCATCAGCAATAACGCTCAGGTCACTGATAAAACCTTTTTTCTTGTCCTGTACCAACGAGCCGTTCAATTCAAGCGAATGACCAGTACTGTCTTTAATAGCAAACTCGTTCAGTTCAATATTTGGATAAATAAAGGCAATCGTTTGATTGTCTATCTTCATGAACGTACCAAACTTTGCAGCAGTTGTTTGAACATTATTGAATTTCAGTTCACCATACCATTGAGGTTCGCTGGTAGAGCCTGTAATACTAATAGGACCTGTAATCGTGCCGCTGCTCCTAACCAAATTCCCCTTAGTAAAAGGTTGAATGCTTGATACAGAAATAGGGTTCATGTTCACCTTTACATCAATGATATTCGCATTGTACGAACCACTTAAATCAACATTGTTTCCATTGCTCAATAGCTTGCCACTCACCGTTACATTGTTATTGGCACTTTGTGCTTTTAAGTCAAGGTTGCCCACACTCATGTTCTGGTACATAATACTGTCCAGTTTCACTGTGCCATCCATGGTTGGAATAGCATTCTTCAAGTCACTCACCTTCATGGCCACATTCAACGTGCCCTCTATTTGTGCTGAATCCTTGTTCAATGCAGCAGTAACAGTACTAAGCTTAAAATTGTTAATGTCTATAACAATAGGTGAAGTAACAGCAGCCGTTTCATTGTGTATAGCAATCTTCTGGCTGCCTTGGTTGATATCGAAGTTTTGGATATTGAAACCATCATTAGAAGTGCGTATTAAATTCTGTTCATTAACCATCCATGACTGTTTGTTTAGCAACAAATCCTTGCCAAGCATAACATCATAACCTTCCACATTGTTTGGCTTGGCTGCAACGGATAACCTGAACTGCTCCTTCTTTTCCTCATCTTTTGTGGAGATGGTCGCAGCCATACTGTTTTTGGAGAAACCGCCTTTAATGCTCGCATCATACAATAAAATATCACCAGCCTTCACTGTATCAATGCCAATATTCACATTCAATGAATCCCCTTTGCCCAAAATGGTCCCCTGCATTTTGCCCACACGGTTAGTACCTATTTGAAGACCGGGTACATCCATCTTCACGTTCACTGCACTATCCTGATTCTTATTAGTAATGTTAGCGTTCACTGTAATAGCTTCATCAAAAGAAATGTTCTTTACAAAAGCACTGTAAGTTTCATTTGGCTTGATAACAATATTTGCCAGAACAGTTCCTGGAGTGGCAGTCTTGTTTTTATCTTGACTATTGGTTGATGCTGTTGCAGTAGTTGAAGGCATGAACTGATTCATCACCTGTTGCAGCAATGCAGGAATTTCATTGTAGTAAACGGTGCTTTTTATATCGGCATCAGCAAATGGTGAAACCACTTGTATAATGGTAGAATCATTCCTCACAAAAGCCAACACCGTTGCACTATCAATAGAAATTTTTTGTTGGTCTTTTCTAATAATAGCACTATCAATTCTTATAAAAGCGTTCAGGTTTTTTGGGGTGGCATTATCCACTTTTATTTTGGTAATAGCCGTAATGTTCATCGTGTCTTTTGAAAAACCTAATGCCAATAAATCAGCATTGCTCACGTTAACCATGGCATCAACGGTTGGGTATTCATTGTGGATATTTGCCTTGCCATTAAAGCTAATGCCAATGAGCTCATCTTTAATGGAACCGGTGCCATTAATCAAACCCTTGTTTAAAGTGGTGTTAATATTAATATTGTCAATGATATTTTGCCTGTAGCCAAAAGATTTAATAGCCGCCAAAACCTTCATGTTATTATTCTTCACATCAAAGCCGCCATTGCCTTTCACAGCGATGCTGCCATTCAATTTGCCCAATATGGAATCCTGTCCAATCCACTTGCCCGTTTCCAAATTCCTTGCATTCACAGCAATATCATATGTCATGTTTGCAGGCTTCGTAAATTGATTGAGCTTTGCTTTTATCACAGCAAAACCATAAGCAGAATTGGTAGTGAGGTTTGCATTTACATTTTTTGTATCACCTACCAAACTGCCATTAATATTGATAATAGGGGGAAGGTTTATTTGCTGTTTACTATCTTTTAGAAAAGGGGAAATGATTTTTTGCGATACAGTCAGGTTCTTGATATTTGTATTGTATCGAATGTTTTTTGCATCAGTCGCATGTTCTATAACGCCACTCATTTGCAGGTTCAAAGTATTTGGTCTGGTAGCATTAACCACCAATTGCTGAATATTTAGCTTCTCTGCATTGCCCCTAATATGTGCATCAACCACCAAATTACCCAACTCATCCAACTGCTCCTTGTATTTTTTGGTCAGCCCATCAGTTAGCAGTTCCAAGTCTTTTTTGCCAATAATCGTTTTGGTAATGGTAATATCATTATCGGGCAGTTTAGCTGGGCTGTTGGTTGGGGAATTGAAGGAAGCTGGATAAACAGCAGCCTGCATATTAATAGTTGAGTTGGGCGTTCTCAGCACAAAATTTTTAATGGAGATAAAATTTGAATCAACAATTACATCACCACTCATGCTGTCTAAACTGAAACCACTTTTATCCTTGAAAGAAAAGCGTTGAATATTTGATTGGATATTGCCATCCACAAACTTGCTTGCCTTGGCTACCAAGTTCAAATCCTTAATGCCCAAATGAAAATAATCAAGCCCTGTTTTTTTCTCTGGTTTTGCCGTGTTATTGTAAACAATATTGTTTTGTAACAGGCTCAATTCATCCATAATGAAATTCAAGCTGCTTCCTTTGGAAATAATTGCAGTCAAAGTGTCTTTTTTTACAGTAACAGCCTGCTCCTTAGTGGCATGACGAAATTCAATATCAGACTTTGCCAACACGAAAGACTTACCTGTAAAAGTGTTGGCATTCTTGGTGTTGTTCAACTTGGCAGCTTGCAACAACCCAATACGGTTATTGGTATATAACTGTTCTGGTTTGTTTTCAAAGAAAACGGAGGAGTTTTTAATAATTAAACTATCCGCCTTTAAAATAGGCAATGATGTTTGTTCAGTATTGGCTACTTCATCGGGTTGCTTCTTCAATATTTGCATACTGAAACTGATACTGTCTGCATACAGTCGATTAATGTCAAAGTGCATTTTGTTCAAATCCAGACTGTCTACTTTTAAATGGAATTCGCCTGCTACCAAACGCATAAAAGAACCACCTTCATAATCCAGTTTATTGAATCTTGTATGTTTCAGTTCAATGTCTTTAATGGAGAGATTTAATGTTGATGAACTATCCTTTTCTTTTTTATCTGTGTCCTTGCTTTTAAATGCATCTGCTATAAACTGGTAATTGAAAACAGAATCATGTTCCCTTTTGGTAAGATTGATATAAACATTATCAAATACAATCTTGTTTACTTCAAACTTACTGCTAATTAACTTCAGCATATTGATATCAACCTTTATCTGCTGTCCGTACAATAAGGTATCCTTTGCCTGGTCACGCATAAACACACCATTCAGTTCCACCCATTTAGGCAAACTGTAATCAATGGATCCAATGACAAATTCTGATTTAGTTTTTTCTGAAACGAAGGCCTGTATCTTGTCCCTGAGCAGGTTTTTGGCCCATCTAGTTTGCAACAATAAAACAACAAGCAGCAGGAGTATTATAATCCCACTAAAGAAATACAATATCCTTTTTCCCCATTTTTTCATGTTGAATGAAAGGGCATGAAAATCATACCATGTTTATTTACTGTAAGATACGAACGTCAACGGGGAAATATTTCCCCAACAGTATTGCTTGTTAAAGAAGGGATTTAAAAAGGTAAATGCTCTAAAAGATTGGCAGGTTCAGTTTATTTACTACTTTCAATTTGCAAACCTGTTTTTAAAACGATTACTGCTTGCTTCATTTATGTGCTGCTATGCGTAGCATAGCAGGGTTTATTATTTAAATGAAGCAGCATGCCTTTTGAAAAAAATCACACCACAGCACCACTAACAGTCCTCCTTTCACAAGATAGTGAACACGCTTTCCAATTAATTTTCAAACAGTATAGTAAGAAAGTATATGCCGTTGCATTGATGTACCTTAAAGCTTCGCAAGCAGCAGAAGAAATATTGCAGGATGTGTTTCTGAAACTTTGGAAGCACCGTAAATCCATGGCAGGAACAGTCTCCCTTGAAGCATGGCTTTATACCGTTACCAAAAATTCCATTCTCAATAGTCTTAAAAAACAGGCTTATGAAACAGTGGCCAAAAATAAATTTGCCAAACAAATAATAGATACTGAAAATGCAACTGACCATAAAATAAGGGATGCCCAATACCACCAATTAATACAGGAAGCCATTGCCAATCTTTCGAGACAGCAGCAATTGGCATTTACCTTGGCGAAAGAAGAAGGGCTTACCTACCAGCAGATAGGAACAAAGCTGTCACTTTCTTCACTAACAGTTAAGAAGCATATATCGAGGGCTTTACACTCCATACGTCAGTTTTTGAATGAACACGGCGAAACAGTTACCTGCTTTTTATTCATTAGCAAAAAAATCCTGTAAATTTTTTAACAGCCTGTACTCCGCAAGCGGTGGTCAATTGTCTTCATTAAGAATGTGCTGAACATTATTGTTGGTTGCTTTGATAAAACCTTTTTTCTGCCTGCTTAACCTAGAAGAGTTTTAATCACCATTAACAATTGCAACAAATGAAAAAAAGCACAACACAGTTGCTACTTCCTGCCATGAAGTACGGTTTCTTATGCATGCTCCTCTTTATTATTTCCTGTTCAAAACAAATTAAGGAGGATGTAAAACCAACAGAACAATCAGTAAGCGGATCAATGAATGACGACCAAGTCGTTACCATTACCATCTCCAATCCCGGATTTGAAAGCGACAAAACAAGTTGGGGCGACCCGAACCTTTTTGCCATTTCCACCAGTGATAAGCATTCAGGTGCAAAGTCTGCCAAGCTTGGTTCATCTGGGGACAAAATTGAGCAAACCGTTACGGTTGTTGCCAACACTGCTTATGTATTAAAAGCATGGCTTTACCAAAAAGGAACATTGGGTGCCAAAGCTGGTTCCACAGTTTTGGGAAGCGTAAGTGCCAATGCCACATCTGCATTTACGCAACAAACAGTAAACTTCAACTCCGGTGCCGCAACATCCATCACCATTTATGGTGCATACAATGGTGGAACGGGCCGATTTGATGATTTCACACTAGAAGAAGCTGGAGGAGGGGGAAGCACACCACCTACGGCACCATCCAGTTTGGCTGCTACCGCCAATGGCCTGTCCATAAACCTTTCTTGGACAGACAATAGCACGGACGAAACAGGCTTCAAGCTGGAACGTAAAACTGGTTCAGGAGGAACTTATGCTGAAATTACATCGTCCATTGCTATCAATGCTACAAGCTATGCGGATAATGGCCTAACAGCAGGCACCACCTATTTCTACCGTTTGCGTTCCTATAATGCAGCAGGCAATAGCAGTTACACAACAGAAGTATCTGCTACAATCGTAACCGCACCAACAGCACCATCTGGTTTATCGGCCACCGCTAGCGGTTCCACCACCATCAATTTAGCGTGGACGGATAACAGCAGCAACGAAACAGGATTTAAAATAGAACGTAAAACTGGTTCTGGCGGCACTTATGCAGAAATAGTAAGCAACCAAGCTGCTAATTCCACCTCTTATAGCAATACAGGGTTAACTGCCGGCACCACTTATTACTACCGTATCCGCTCCTATAATGCAGCAGGCAACAGTAGTTACAGCACAGAAATAGCTGCCACAACCACGTCCAGTCTATATCCTGCGGATATACTGAATCTTACCAATTGGAAAATTACCTTACCTGTTGATGCCAGTGGAAACCAGCCATCAGGTAATGCAAGTCCCAAGGAAGTAACGCAGCCTACATTGGCTACCTATTCCCTTAGCCCCTATTTTCAAAATAATGTTGGCAATACAGGGGTCATATTCCGGGCAAACACTGGTGGTGTTACCACAAGTGGGTCCAGCTATCCAAGAAGCGAGTTAAGGGAAATGACCAATAATGGGGCATCACTTGCTGCATGGTCTGCCAGCTCAGGAACGCATACCATGGAAATAGACCAGGCCATAACACATTTGCCAGTATTGAAACCGCATATTGTGGTAGGGCAGGTACACGGCAACAGTAGCAATAGCGGTCCTGATGGGGACGATGATGTAATTGTGCTTCGCTTGGAAGGAACAAAACTGTTCATGGACCATAATGGCAACGACGGGGTAACTATTGATGCCAACTATGTGCTGGGCACAAGGTTCGTTTTCAAAATAGTGGCAACTGGTGGACAGTTCAAAAGCTACTATAACGGTACTTTAGTTGAAACCTATACCAGGGCCATGAGTGCAGGCTATTTCAAAGCAGGGGCCTATGTGCAGGCATCTTGCAAGAGCGGTGGCAACCCCGGTCCATCGGAATCTTGCAGTACTTACGGGGAAGTGGTTATTTATAATGTTACTGTAACACATCAATAACCAACATGGTTGAATTAGAAAAGCCCCCGACTTTATTTATGGACGCTTTTTTAGGCAGCAATGCCAGGTTTTCGCAACGTAAATACTTATTCATAATATTTACACGAAAAAAAATGATACCAAAAAAAATGTAACCAATTAATAGGTTACATTTTTTTTGGTATCATTTTTCAGGGACCATTTTAGGCCTTACAAATAATTGAGGCAGAAAACCGCCTTTCATTGGGCATTTAAAACTGCCTATTCGTAAAAGCAAAAAAATCCATTGGATAATCCAACGGATTTTGTCAAAAAGAAACACGTGAACCTTAGGCGGTATGGATTAGTGACCTGTACCAGCCTATTTTTATAGGTCTTCGTAATTAGTTAATTTGAAGATTAACCGAGCATTTTATCTACAACTGCAATAACGCTTGCAATCTTTTCTGTGTTCAAGCTATAATAGATATGCTTGCCGTCCCTTTCGGTAACCACAATGTTCGCCCTTCTTAAAATAGCCAAGTGTTGTGAAGCAACAGACTGCTCAATGCCCAACTTGTTGTACAAGGAGGTTACATCGGTTTGCTTTTTACTGTCAATCACTTTGATGATCTTTTGGCGGAGAGGGTTGTTCAGTGCCCTCAATACCATTGCGGCTTGCTTGCTTTTTACGAGATCAATTTTGAGTTGCTGCTTATTGAGTGATAGTTCACTCACTGCTTTTGACTTGCTCATGAATTGTACTGTTTAGTTTACTGTAAAAATAGTGGAAGATTGAATATGATTAATAGTTTCATCCAAGAGAATATTTTTATCTTTTGAAAACAGCAGCACTTATTACAATGTTTACAATATATTCCGCATGTTTATTGGTGTACAAGGCAGTTAAGCCGAAATGTTAAAATCTTTCATCCTGCTTGTAAATGCTGTAAAAAGCACATTTGAATTACCGCAAAACGGAAATTAGTCACCTTCAAATGTGCAAACCCATAATATATAACCTGCGTCACTGATTTGCAATATATCGGAACGCGTGATTTTTTTCCAAATTGTATAAGTCATCTTACTGGTTTCCGTCCACATTTGCAACCCAAATCATACAATGATGCTGTTGAGAAGATTTATATTGGTTTCCATTGCTGCATTTGCAACCCTATTTGCACTTGCCCAAACAACCAAGGAGTTGAAAGGAAAAGTGGCAGACATGAAAGGCAATCCCTTGCAGTACGCAACCATCACGGTTACTCCATCGGAAGCCATCTCCTTCACCATTGCAGATGGTACCTTCTCCTTATTGGTTCCTGCAAACCTCAAAGAGATGACCATAACGGTTTCCCATGTGGGCAAGTCCTCACTTGTAAAAACAATCAAGCAGGAGCAATTGGGTTTGGTACAGTATTTTATTTTATCGGACCTCAACCTGAAACTTCCCGATGTGGAAGTAAATGCCTTACGCAAATCAACCACGGCATCCAATTCCTCCATTGTGTTCAATAGGGAGGCCATTGAGCAAACACAATCATTAAGCATAGCAAATGTGCTGAACTATTTGCCGGGGCAAACCATTATCAAATCAACCGTTTCCGTACAGGGCAACCAGAACCTGAATTTAAGGAGCGGGCTTACGGCTGGAACTTTGGCAGGCTTTACCGGAGCAACAGCACAGCAAACAAGGGAGCATTTATTGAACGAATCTTTTGGGCTCACCTTTATGGTAGATGGGAATGCGGTAAGCAATGACGCAAACATGCAGGCAAACAACCCCGGCTTCATGGGTTTGTTCTCTGCCAACAATATCCAGAATCCTGATGCTGTTTTGCCAGATAGGGGACAGCGTAACGGAACACTCTACAGTAATTATGGCGGTATTTTTGGAAATGTAAGTGCCAATAACGGCATTGATATGCGTTCGCTTTCTGCGGAAAACATAGAAAGCATAGAAGTGATTACTGGCGTGGCATCTGCCCGTTATGGCAACTACAGTACTGGCATGGTCAATATACTACGCCAAGCTGGGCAAACACCTTTACGCATCAATCTACGCAATAGCGAAGGCTCCTTTAATGCTGGCATCAACAAAGGGCTGAAACTGAACAAAGGACTCGGCAATATCAATATCAACTTTGATTATCTAAGTAGCAACGACGACCCAAGGGATAAACTGAAAGCTTTTCAACGTGTTTCTGGCGGCTTGATGTGGACCTACCAGCAAAAGAAGCGGTCACTGTTTAAGAACACCTTCAACATTGATTACAGAAGCACAATAGACCAAACGCACCTTGATCCGGATTTGGACAATATGCGAATGGCCAAACTTAACAATAGCAACCTTTCCATTACCAATAGGAGCTTCTGGCAATTGAAAAAGAAATGGCTGAACAGCATAACCCTGAATGCTGCCTACAATTATGGCAAGCAGGAATCCTATGACCAATGGTACCTGAACTCGGCTGGTGTGATTGGCGTTACTCCTGCTTTGCAAACGGGTACTTACGAAGGTTATTTTATCCCGGGCTATTATTTAGCAGCACACCATATTATTGGTGAGCCAGTCAATGGAACGGCTTCGCTTGAAACAGAAAGCATATTCAAGCTGGCCAAGAAAGCGGTCTATAAATTGGTTTTAGGGGGCAATTATTATTATTCAGCAAATAAAGGGGCTGGCGTGGTATCGGATCCGGATAGGCCAAGGTTCGATAACCAAGGTTACAAGAATGACCGGCCACGCAGTTTTAGCAATTTGCCAACCATACAAAATGCAGGCATGTTTGCAGAAAACATTTTCTATACAAATTTGTTCAGCCGTCCATTAATGGCAAATATTGGCGTTAGGGGCGATTTCCAGAACAGTTTCTTCACACTGTCGCCAAGGGCAAATGCCAGTTGGGAATTGAGCAAAAAAATATCCTGGAAAATAAGTTATGGTATCGCTGCCAAAGCACCTTCCTTATCGCAGATAAGCCCGGGCAATGTGTATATGGATGTCCCCTTAATAAGTGCGTACAACGGCAGTGCAAACAACAGCCTTTACCTTGCCCACACAGAAGTGGTAAACTTGGAGAACATTGCATTGAAGCCTTATAAAAGCTACACTTTTGAGACAGGATTCTCCTTCAATACAAAACCTGTTCAACTGTCTTTCTTCTACATGAACCGTGAAAACAAGGATGGTTTTGCCACTGTTCAAACCGTTGTGCCGCTTACATTGCCCAATTATACCGTAACCAACGTACCGGGTCAAAAGCCAACCTACGTAGCCAATGGTACCACCAGTAAATATTATACCACCTACAGTAAAATAAGCAATGCCAATTACAGCCGTACCAATAGCTATGAGTTAATGGTACGCACCGCGAAGCTCCGTTCCATACAAACATCCTTTGACTTTACCACCTCCCTTTACTATTCTTATTACCTCAACACCAATGATGATGTAAATATTGGTGGGGGCGATGGACAAACAACCATCGACTTTACAAAAGAAGCGGTGTTTGGCGTATTCAGGAATACGGCTGTAAAAGCAAGGAGCATGCAGTCAAGGCTTACCTCCACCACACATATTCCTGCATTGAGAATGGCTGTTATGCTTACCACAGAATTCTTCTGGGTAAACCGTAGCGAAAGCCTTGCATCCGATATTTACCCATCTGGCTATTTGGATTTTCAGGGGAATTACCATGCACTCACCTTGCAGCAGGCACAAAGCAGCGACTATGCACACTTACTTAAAAAGGCTTCTGCTGAAAGCGTGAAATACACTCCAGCAAAAGCCTACCAAAATATGCACTTGCGGTTAAGCAAAGAAATAACGGACGTGTTACGCATGTCCTTCAATGCCTATAATGTATTTAACCTAAGACCACAGGCAACCACTATATCCGGTACCAATTATTTTAATGGAAGGCCTTCTTATGGTGCCGAATTGATTTTTACCATCAAGTAAAACAGCAGCTAATAAAATTACAATGAAGCAACTTAAACATATCGCAACCTTTTCAATAGCAATAATGCTGTTTGCAACGGCCTGCAAGAAAGACAATGTCCAATCGGATACCTCACCATTGAATTCCATTGTGAAAGTTACCTATGATAGCAGCAATCAATATGCTTTCCCGTTGGAGAACGTTGCCCTAACAGTTAAGAACACCTTCAATTCATCTGTATTGACAGACAAAACAAGTACTGCTGGTTTGGCATGGTTCAATAGGATTAGTGCGGCGGAATATGATATCAAAGCAAGCATCACCCTAACTGCACAGGAATATTTGAATATTACTGGTATTCCCTTGAACGATGCAACCATAACATTTAGCGGCTCCCTAACAGTAAGGCCCCTGCGTAGCAATACCAATGACACCCTGCGTATTGTATTAAATATTGGCCGTGCAGGTGATTGGGTGCTGAAGCAGATTTATTATGCAGGCAGCAACACCGTTACGGGTGCTGTTCAGCGTGACCAGTTCATAGAGATATACAATAACAGCAACAAACTTTTATACGCTGACAGCTTGTATGTTTCCCAGGCATTTGGCAGCAACACGATTGCACCCGACTATACAACAGGCTTCTATATTAGCGATAACAGTAGCCCCTTTAAAGGCCAGTATGATTGGAGCAAATCATTGGGAATGACCATGGGCAGTGCAGCAGTAACCCAGCATTGGTATGCCAAAACAATTTTCCGTGTGCCGGGCAATGGAACAACCTATCCCGTTCCTCCAGGGGAGAGTTTTGTTATTGCTTCCACTGCACTCAACCATAAGGCACCTTATGTGGGTGTTGACGGGGCAGCCATCAACATTCTTGACCCATCACTAACAGTAAACTTAAGCACTGCCGATTTTGAAGTGTATTTAAGGGATGTAATTCCCAACCCCTTCAATACTGATATTGATAACCTGAACGTGCCAAACATGGTCGTAATTGATAGGGGCAATAACCGTGACTTGGTGTTGGATAACCCCGGCCGTGAAGCAATCCTCATTTTTAAAACAGAAAAGTATTTGCCCTTATATACCACCACTTCAACACAGACTGCTGATTATAAAAAATATCCCGATCCAACAGTTATTACGCCCATTGCAGACACAAGGTATTATTACCAGATACCTGACAGCATAGTGGTAGATGCAGTTCAAATTCAGCATCCATTGTCCTCCAGTCGTGTTCCAAGGAGATTGTCGCAACGCTTGGATGCCAGTGCTACCAACGTTCCCGGAGGGCAGTATTCATCACAATCATTGATACGAAAAACCGCCAAAATGATTGGTACGAGAAGGGTATTGAAAGATAACAATAATTCCTCCGATGATTTTGATTATTTAGATAGGGCAACACCAAAAGGGTTTAAATAAGTAAAGGATAGCATTATCAAATGAAGCTGTCAGCCTGAGCCTGTCGAAGGCGATTGATTTGTTTTAGAATCGGTTTCGACAGGCTCAACCTGACATCCAAATCATAACAACAACCATTAAATGAAATATTGTTTAATTATACTTATTGTTACCTTTCCTTGTATCATCCATGCACAGGATAGCAGCAATACACTATCCCAGCAATTTGAACAGCAATACAATTTCTTCAGTAAAGATGTACTGAGCCAGCCATTGTTCAAATTGAAGAACTATGCCATTGTGGAAGCTGGCTACAATAGCAAGGGTGGCAAGTATATATTATCGCAGGATGCCGAAAAGCAACATGATATTTTCTTCTCCACACAGGGCACCAAGCAACTCAAAGGCTTTTTATTGAGCGGTGCCTTTGCGTATGCAAGAACCTTAAAGGATAGTGTTGGCTATACCATGCGTAATGATTTGTACAGTGCAGCCCCTTATTATTATTACGCAGCAAAAAAAGGCAATTGGGAAGTGTCCACCTATGACCTGCAAGGTATTGTTAGCCGCAACCTCAATAAAAAAATTACTGTTGGTTTGGGTGCTGCCTATCAGTCATCTATTGCTTGGCGTGGCAATGATCCAAGGTCCGAATACTTTATGTTTAACATGGCTGTTGATGGTACCGTACAGTATAAGATTGCTAAAAATCATACGGTAGGCATAACTGGTGGGGCTGTATTTAAAAGCAATGAAACAAATATAGAATACCGCAATAAGGATTACGGTACCAGCTTAATGTATCCTGAATACGTAACACACTTACAGTTTGGTTATGGCTTTGATGATTACCGCCAAAACGCTTGGCTAAAAACGGGCAGCAATGGTTGGAAAGCTGGCCTTTTGTATAACGGTCACTTGTCATTAGGAACAGTTACTGCGAAGGCTAACTATACCCGGCTCTCGTCAAAATTTACGGGGCCCTCTTCTGTGTATGAACCAGAAGGCGTGTATGGATGGTTCCATGAAAATATTTGGACGGGAAACTTGTGGTGGCAGAAGGAAACGGTAAAAGGCATATTCTCCTTCCAGGCCAATTATTTGAACCATAAAGGAAAGGACCAGAACGTTTTTTTGAATGCAAGCAACTATGTCTATTCTTATGAGCAAGTAAAACTGAAGCCTGTTTTTGGAAGGTATAAAAATCAGCAACTGGTGCATGAGCTTGGTGCAGACATATCCCTAACCAATTCTTTGAAAGTGGATGGGAATGCAGACCAAAGAGCAGCATACCAATACCTGAATACAGGCATTTTTGGAGCCTACTATTTCCCAGTGAACAACCATAAAAATACATTCAAAGCCTTGGTGGGAATTGATGTACAAACACCGCTTTCTTCAACAGCACATCAATCTGTCCAGTTGCACGAATTTGCACAGGCTGTCATTTACCGGGATTATTATTTTTATAGTGCTTTCAATTATAGCGGCAAAGTTGAATTGCTGTATAGCTTCAAGCTAAAGGAAACAGCCTGTTTTGTAAAACTCAATGGTCAATACCAACAGGCCAATATTAAAGCAGATGCTACCTTGCCTGCACTCAACAAGCCAGGCAATAGCAGATGGAATTATTTGTTAAGCGTAGGAGTAACTTTGTAATTATGAAAAAGTGTTTGGTACTTATTGGTGCGGTTAGCATCGTTTTTATTTCAATAGCTTTCACAAATAGCCATAATGCAACAGGTAACGAAACCTTTGCCGATACACTGCGTAAACTCTATGCCCAATCACCGGACAAATGGCCGAAACCCTTTATTGATAGTGGTATTGCATGGACAGAACTGGGCGTTGTTCCAGAAAGTCCATTGAAGCCCAAATTCGATTCACTGAGAAATGTAATACAACTGGGCAAAATATTGTTTTTCGACCCACGGTTGAGCGGCTCTGCCCAAATATCCTGTGCCAGTTGCCATGTACCAGATTTATCTTGGACCGATGGCAGGGAACGGGCAGTGGGCCATGACCAGCAAACAGGCAAACGCAACACACCTTCCATTTTAAATGTGTGGAATTTCAAAAAATTTTTCTGGGATGGCCGCAGCAATAGTTTGCAGGACCAAGCTTTCAACCCCATTGGTAATGAAAGTGAAATGCATGGCAACATGGCCCTGCTTCCTGCAACCTTGAGGGAGATAAAAGGTTATGCCGTCCTCTTTGATTCTGCCTATGGCAACCATACCATCACACCGGAACAAATCACCAATGCACTGGCCATTTTCCAGCAGACAGTTGTCAGCAGGAAAGCAGATTTCGATTATTTTTTATTGGGTAAAAAGCCCTTGGAAGATGCGGAAATAAGGGGCCTGCACCTTTTCCGTACAAAAGCACGTTGCATGAACTGCCACAATGGTCCCTTGTTTACAGATAACGAATTCCACAACATTGGCTTGGCCTATTATGGCAGGCAATACGAAGACCTAGGGCTGTACAACGTAACCAAACGTGCGGCAGATGTGGGCAAATTTAAAACGCCTTCTTTAAGGGATGTTATCAGGACAAGACCTTGGATGCACAACGGTTTATTTGATAACATCGAAGGTGTACTCAATATTTATAATGCAGGCGGTGCCAGAACAAAACGAAAACCGGAACAGATGAACGATACCCTGTTCCCTGAAACATCTCCACGCTTAATAAAATTGGGGTTGACGAAGGAGGAGAAGCAGGATATCATTGCATTTCTAAATGCAATAACTACGGAGCCTTTGAAAACAAGGATACCTGAATTGCCAAAGTAAACATATAAATAAAAAGTGCGAATGATAATAGAAGTCATTCGCACTTTACAAAGAGGCTTTAATCTACGGAAGGAAAAAAAACTAAAAGGTAATTTAAGCCGAGTGCAAGTAATTGTAGCATTCAATAAGGTTGCCAACCCTTATCAACTATTCAGGCTTAAAAATTAGATGCATTTTGCAGTATATCATCCTATCTTTTAATCAGCCTTGTGTTTTCATGCTTGCCATCTGTATAGATTATTTGCAAAATATAAATACCGCTTGTTAATTGACCTGCATTTACAATTTGTTGTGTATTTCCATTAGCATTAATGAAACTTACAGTTTGCCCTACAGCATTAATAAGGCTTATATTTCTTATTGCTTTGCTTGAAGCAATGTTCAACACTTGCTCCACAGGATTGGGATAAATACTAAGACCGGTATTGGCATCATCAAAATTGACATTCCTTATAGCAGAAAAGCTGGTTTGTCCATCAAGGTCCTCCTGAACCAATCGATAATAATTGATTCCTTTTAATGGTGAATTGTCCGCGTAAGTATAATTCGCTGGTTGACCCTTAGCCATTACAAAATCAATTTTAGTCCAATTCGTTCCATTGTTGCTTCTTTCAATAACAAAGCCCTTATTGTTTGTTTCATTTGATGTTTGCCAATTAAGCACCGCAGTTTTGTTTTGTTTGGTAACAAGGAAACTGGTCAGTTTAACAGGTACTACTGTCTGCTGCAGTTCAAGGATGATGGTATGCGAAATACCGCCACGCACCACAGGATTAACTAAATTGTTCAAAGAAGGAATTTGTACAGGGGCTGTTTTCTCCACAACCGTCCCATCGCCTAGTTGCCCACTGCTATTGTAGCCCCAGCTCCAGAAACTTTTATTGGCACGTATGCCCAATGTATGGTTCTGCCCAGCTTCAATCAAAATCCATTTGCCAAAGTTGCCACTGGTGCCAGCATCCATCATTACAGGCAATAAAACATTTACGGCTGTATTGGCATTGGCCAATTGGCCATGGTTATTCCTGCCCCATCCCCAAATTGTGCTGTCTGCACGAAGTGCCACATTGTGGTAATAGCCAGCACTGGCATATTTCCATTTTCCACTTGCACCATTACCCGAATCTATCACCGTAGGGATGGCCACATTTACTTGGTTGCCATTGCCCACATTGCCATAGGCATTCCAGCCCCAGCCCCATACGCTACCATTGGCCTTGATGGCAATATTGTGGTGTGCAGTGGAGGAGATTTGAACAAACTTGCCACCCCATCCCGTACCTTCATCTACCAACGTTGGCACCAGCAACCTATCCGGTACATTGCTGCCAATGCCCAATTGCCCATAAGTATTGTAGCCCCAAGCCCATAATGAGCCGTCCTCACGCAATCCCAAACTATGCGATAAACCCGCATCCACCATCTTCCATTTGCCATGTACACCAGTTCCGGCATCAACCATTGTAGGCTTCAGGGTATCCCGTGTATTGCCTGTACCAAGTTTGCCGTAAGTGCCAGAACCCCAAGCCCAGAGGCTGCCATCTTCACGAATGGCCAAGCCATGCGTACCGCCCATATCTGCAAATACCCATTTGCCATGTATGCCCGTTCCTGCATTGATGAACACGGGCAATGGTTGGTCAATATCAAGGCTATCTCCTATCTGCCCCTGTGTACCATACCCCCATCCCCATAAACTCCCATCTGATTTAATGGTAATATTGGTACCTGTTTCCGAAGAAAGGAAAATGGTCTTCAGGGTAGCCGTACCATTGTCCACCACCTTGGGTGTCTTCAGCAAAGAGTCCGTTGCAATACTGGGGTCGCCCAATTGGCTAAAGGTATTGCCGCCAAAAACCCATATCCGGTTTTGTGCTTGGCTATTGCCTAGCAGCGTCAATAATAAAATAGAAAGGAAAATATTCTTTACCATAACATTCGAATGACGTTTAATTAGATTGTCAGCCTGAGCTTGTCGAAGGCGGTTTAGTTAACAACAGGGTTATGTTATTGTACCACCAGTTTAAGTACTCCACCATCAACTGTCTTTAATAAATAAATACCAGTTGCCCAATTACCCACATCAATCCTGTTTTGTGCCGCCAATATGAACTGGTAAACAACCCTGCCATTCAAATCCACCACCACAGCAGTTTTACCATTTGCATTGGCATCAGTATTGTTTACTGTTACTGTGTTACGTGCAGGTGTTGGGTAAGCAGAGATACTGCCTTTTTGAGTAAGGTTAATACTGATTGTTTTGCTGTAAGCAATGCTGCCATCCTTATCAATTATTTTCAAACGGTAATAGTTAGTGCCAATAAATGGACTATTGTCAGCATAAGCATAGCTGCTTTTATATTCGGCAGTAATGCTGGACAATTTCGTAAAATAAAAACCGTCTATGCTTCTTTGCACTTCATAATACCCAGTATTTTCAGCAACCACCTTCCATTCTGCCAATACATGGTTTTCCTTTGTTTTTTGGGCAGTAAAGCTTAGCAAAGTAACAGGTGTAACAGCATCCTGGCGTTCATAGGCACCCATATCTATGCTGGCAAGATTCTTTCTTAAAAGCCCATTGTTGCAAGTGTCTGTAAGCAGGTTTCCTCCCGTAGCTGTGTAGAGGTCATCATTGCCCGTATTTACAGCAGGGCTTGTTGCCTGCAAAGTATAGGTGCCAGTTTGGAACAATGGATTGGACGCTATATTGCCAATACTGTCCGTACCAAAAGAGGCGTTCCAAGAAGCACCACTTCCACCAGAACCTTCAATCAAGCTATAGGATACCACTGGCGAACCGGGCATTGCCTTGCGTACTGCACTGCCAGTGTTGCCCCATATAATAGTATTGCGGATTTTGCTATTGAAGCCTGTGTTGGTACTGTCATACACTCCTGCTCCCAAGTCTGCTGTATTGTTGCTGAAAGTGGCATTGGTAACAAATGCCTGTGTATTGGTTTCAACATAAATGCCTCCACCCTTAGTGCCGTTATTGCCTGTAAAAACTGCATTGGTAAATGTTGGGTAACTATACGGCACATTGGTGCCATTTGGCGTTACAAATACACCGCCCCCCAAAACACCAGTATTATTGATAAAATTCACATTCTTGAAAACAGGGCTGCTTCCCCAGATATAGACCCCACCACCCTTGTTGCCGCAAGTATTATTGCTGATGGTGGCATTGATAAACGTTGGGTAAACGCCCATCGTACTGTTGATAATATAAACACCACCTGCACCATTGGCTGTTCCGGCACCAGATGCCTTATTGTTGTCGATTACTACATTGGTAAACGTGGGGCTTGCATTGGAAATAAGGTAAACACCCCCTGCAGTAGTGTTGGCGATATTCTTTGAGAACACGGCATTTGTAATAATCGGTGTGCATAGAACAGGTGATGAACCTGTGGTGCCTGTTACGTAAAGGCCACCGCCATTACTGGCTATATTGCCAACAACCCTAATATTGTTAAGGGTGGGGCTGCCCAATTGTATATAAATGCCTGCCCCTGTGGTAGTGCCACTGATGGCATGGCCACCCGTTACAGTAACCCCATCAAGTACTGCAGTAGCTGTAATGGCATCTGCGGTAACATTGGAAATAACACGGTAAGCATTATCCGTTTTGTTCACCGTTAAAGTGGCATCATTGGCATTGTCATCACCATTCACATCGCCTGTTAAAATGGTTGAATTGGTAGTATGTATCAAAGCTGCATTCCTATCGGTTAGCAAAAGTTCCGTCCCGGCAAAACCCCCATAAATACGGATACCATTTTTCAATTTGAAAGTCACGTTTTTGCCTGTACCGTTTCCAGTAGGGATGTACTTGCCCTTTGCTATCCAAATAAAATCGCCAGCTATGGCAGTTTCCAAAGCCTTTTGCAACGTGGCAAATGAAGTGGCCCAGCTAGTGCCCGTATTGGCGTCATTGCCTGTATTGCTGACAAAGTAAGTGCCTGCTTGGGCGGAGAAAGATAAAAATGCAGCAAGAAAAACAGCGAATAAAGTTCTTTTCATAATTCTGGTTGATTGCTCTATTAATTAGTAGGACGGTTTTGGCGGCGAAATTATCCGTGTGCCTATCGGTTGCATACCGCAATCGGGAATTAGAACAACGAGAAACGGAAACTGACTTTAGTGTGACAAGCTGTGCTGTATGCCTTTTCATGCCCAAAAATGTTAACTATTGCCTGAAGGTGAATGATTGATATAGGATAATAAAGCCAAAGGGATACCCTATCATTTTGCTTTATCCAAGCCTGTTTTACCAACAAACAATTTTGACCTGTGACCAATTCAGGTTGTGACCAACTGCGTGTGACCAACCAGTTGGTCACAACCTGCAAAAAGAGTTAACTTACTGTCAAATGCCACAAAATGAGAAAAAATAAAAAAACTTTAGCTGCTCAATTGGGTATTACGCAGCAATTGCTGTCCAGATTTTTGGGTATTGCCCGTACTTCCATTACCATGTTCGAATCGTCAGACAGGGGCATTCCTTATGAAGGGTCCTTTAAATATAGTCTGTTAAGCATTGCACTCAATAGTGACCAAAAGCCTGCTTCTTTAGAAGGCTATGAGGCAAAGGAAACTGCCAAAGTGCAGCAAATGCTGGAAAAAGTATCCAAACGAATGAAGGCAAACTGCTCCTTTTACAAATTAAGTTCCGGAAATGCTGTGAGAATTATACAAGGGAAGCGAATGGACTGCGGACAGCAGGCTTAATGCTGGAAAACCCGCCCCAATTTTTCGAATCACCCGATGATGAAAAGAAGTGGCTGCAAAACATGGAAGCGGATGCATGGTACAGGATGCAGCGATATGGTAAGGATGTACAGACCCAACTACAACTGAAAATCGAGGTAACGGAATTTGAAATAGCTGCTGCCAAGAAAAAACTGGCTGAACTGTAGCCTATAAATGTTGTCGTCCCTAAGTTCCTTGCAATCGCAAACGTTCCGAATCGGTTTTTTCGATAAATTAAGAAGCTAATAAGTACTGTCCGGAATATTTATGCGGCTTTCATTCCCATTATAGTACCGCCCAATTTTGCTTATCCTGAACCAATTAAAGTTCTGGTCAGCAACCAGTCCAGTTCCAAAAATTTTTTGCCTGATGGGTTTCGTTTGGCTGATGACCACTTTTTTATCTGTAAAGAAGGTTGACTTATTCTGGTCCCAATACAGTTCATCACACCAGAGCGTATCGCCTGTTCTATTGAACACAATGACACTGTCCCTTAAAAAAACCTGGTTCTGGTTTTCGAAATACCTGCCGTACTTGCAGTTGAGTTGGCTTTCCACGGTGGTTAGGCTATCATAAAAATCCACATGCAGCTTTGTGGGGAACTCAACCCTTGGCGTATCCAGTAAATAACGCAGCATTAATGGCGACAATAGCTTGGCTTTCATTTTGCCCGCTTGGCTAAGGAAGCTTTCTATGTTTTTTCCCTCTTCCACACCGGGGCTTTTTTTGCCCAGGTCCTGCACGGTTTTTATATTGTTCTCGCAACTGCACATAAAAAAGCAGCCTATCAACAAGGCTGCCCAATTATTATTTTTCTGTTTGACTGTACTAATCATACTTGCGTTTGATGAACCAAATATCGCTTAAACTAAGTGCCATGGAAAAGCGGAAATAACTTTCTGTGATATCATTAACCTTGCTGCCACGCTTGCCAAACTCCAGTGCCGTATGGATGGTGGTGAACTGGTTGGGGTTGTACCTTGGCTGGCGTACCGGAAGGCCAAAACCAATGGTTACCCCATAGTTCTTAAGTTCCTTTCCATCGGCATTGATATAATCCTTTCCAAAATTAAAGCCCGCACGGTAGGAAACACGGCTAAAATAGTTGCGGTAATTAAGTGGGTCCGGTGTCAGTTGTCCACCCACCCTTAACTGCCAGTTGTTAACCACGGCATCAGCCTGGTTATAAAAGCGGTAATCGCTCCACTTGGTGGTAGAGAACTCTGCACCCACAGACCAGGTTTCAAATATGTCCGACAATGACTCTTGGTACAGGAAGCCCACCGTATAAGTAGCTGGTATCTTGATTCTGCCTTTTACGTTGGTGGCAGCATACACACTGTCCACCGTATAAACAGTGGAGTTGGCATCGTAGTTAAAGGTTTCCCTTTTCACATCCTGCTTGGCATATAATTTTTGACCAAATGTGCCGCTTGCCCCTAAGCGGAGATAGTGTTTTTTTACGCCCCTATCCTTTATGGTGGCTGAATCCAATAGGATTTCATACTGCAAGCCTGCATTGATAAAGGCTCCACCAAAATTGGTGGTGGTGGAATAATTGCCTTTGTAGTAGGCTACGGTATCATTTACCAAAGCCAGTTTAGTGGCTGTTTCCTTTCTACCAAAGTTATAGCCCACCATGATACCTATACTCAATCCATTCAATGCTTTATTGATTTGATTACGGTTTGTTTTTTTGTCGAATTTTTTGCCGATGCCAGCAAAAAACTGGTTAAGACCGCCTGTTCCTTCATATACCGTTTCAAGGCTATCGATACCCGTCAACCTTTCTGCCTTGGCAACTGAATAGTTAATGCGGCTGATAGGCCTCAACCCAAAAGCGGCACCTATTTGCTTTTTCCTGCTGATGGGCACGCCCAAAGCAAGGTAGGCTGGTGAAAAGTTGGCCGAATTGTATTTTTCAGGCGAATTGCGGTTGCGTAGGGTTCTTGAATCAACAGACAGACCAATATCATAGGTAACGATACGGAGGTTGGCAAAGGCAGCAGCATTGCTGAAGTTCACTGTTTGCGGATCTGCAAAGGCAACCGACACGCCGCCCATGCTTCTGTTGAGGATATGCTGGGCTGGTTGAATATCGCCTAAACCGTATCGGGAATATGGGGAATTTTCCTGAGCAGAAGCAGTGGCCGCTATTAAAATACTAACCAAAATTATAAAACTAACCTTGCGGTTCATTGAACTCGTTAATTGCATATAAGCCTTTATAGATTAAGTAAGGGTCGGCAAATATCTTCTTTTTAAGGTGAGAGACAAAAAAACCCATATCGCCCCCTGTTAGCAGCACGTTAAAGTTGCTATATTTTTCCTCGTACAATTCAATGATACCGTCTATTTCCTTAGCCATACCGAGTATGACACCGCTTAATAAATTTGTTTTTGTATCATAACCAATGAGGGGGAATTGGTGGTCTGCCTGAATCATTGGCAGTAAAGCGGTCTGTTCGTGCATGGCCTTAAAACGCATATTCATGCCCGGTGAAATGGCCCCGCCCAAAAATTGGTGGTGGCTATTGATGAAATTATAGGTGATGCAGGTGCCAAGCCCAATAGCCAAATTGTGTTTCTCCGGAAACAGGTGCACAGCGGCTGCACACAGGGCCAACCTGTCTGCCCCAATGGTTTCCGGCTTGCCAACCGGTGTGGTAAAAGGCAGCTTGCTGAGGTGGTTAAGCTTGTGGAACCGTGTTTTCTGCTGCAATAGGGTTTCCATTGCCGGGTTGTGGCTGATAACAGAAGAAAGGATGGACTTTGTGGGCCGGTATTGCTGAATGATGCTTTCCACGGTTTCCGTGGCATCATTTTCCATCACCACCACATTCAATAAATCACTGTTGTTGAAGACTGCACATTTTAAACGGGTATTGCCAAAATCGAAGCAGAGCGTTGTTTGCATAATTGCGAAATTGAACTTTATAGTTTAAACCCTTTCAATTCTTTAAAATGGCCATTGAGCTGGATACGTTCCTTTAAATTTTCCATGCCCAAAACAATGGGCAGCACATTGTGCAGGTGGCGTTTCAGGTACTCCAGCCGCTGCTCTTCACGCAGCAGGCAAAGCAGTTCATATTCTTCCTGCAGGGAAAGCCCTGCATGATGGGCCACATCGTAACTGCAAAGTTCATGGTCGGACTTTTTGAACAGTTTGGTTACGTTCAACATTTTATGCAGTTCACGAACACCGTTGAGCACAGTTGGCATTAAATCAATTCTGGTGTCTTCATTATTTGCCGGATAGGTAACAATGGCCCCGCTATACAGTTTATCGGGCAGTTCCTTTATCAGTTCCAAGGTATTAAACACTTTAATGCCCTTGGTGGCCACATCTATTTTGCCATCCTCATATACTTTTTCAATGGAGGTTATTTCAAGCAGGGTACCTGTTTCCGATACTTTATCATCTAGGACGACTGGGATGCCAAAAGGTTTCTTGTTGGCGAAGCAATCATTGATTAATTGCTTGTAGCGTGGCTCAAAGATGTGCAGGTTCAAGCTTTCGCCCGGGAAAACAACAATGTTCAATGGGAATATGGGAATGAAATTGGTCACTTGGTAATTATTATTTTGATGTTTTATTGAGCTGCCCTAAAAAGGCATACTTTAAAAAGGTGTATCTGGCAGTGGTCCTTGCAATGAGGAAACCTTCCTTTCCATCCAAAAAGCCCAACTTGAACAAATAATTCTGCAAAAAGGAAAAAACTGGCGACAGGAACTGTTTGATGAAATTGGGCCTTTTGCCTTGATTGAAATATTTCTGTGCATTGAGCTTGGCATAGCCAATGGTTTTCTGTTCGTACTCCTGCAATGAATGGACGGTATAATGCAGTATATGCCCCTTAAGCTGTGTGATAGTTGTTTGCGGATTGAACATCAAATTTTCATGCACGGATGCTTCGTTCCATTTTACCACGGTCCTATTAAAAAGACGGATATGCTTGTCACTTCCCCATTCCCCATGCCGTATCCATTTGTTCATGAAGAAGTTTTTGAACCATATCTCAAACACTTCGTTTGGGTTTTGCAAAGGCAATTGCAGTATGGACTGTTTTAGGGTTCCATCTATGGCTTCATCCGCATCAAGGTTCAAAATCCAATGGTGCTTTGCCGCATCAATGCCCTTGTTTTTATTGGGACCATAACCATCCCAACCTGTTTCAATAATGGTGGTGTTGAACTGCCTGCAGATGTTTAGCGTGCCATCTGTGCTGCCGCTGTCCACAATGACAATATCATCTGTTATACCATCAAGGCTCCGCAAGGTATTGCCAATGATATGTGCTTCGTTCCTTGTGATAATAACAACAGAGATGTCCATCTTGCAAATAAACAATTTTTTGGAAGATGATTTTTTCAGGGCAACTTTGTTTAATGTGGCAGCAGCAGATAAATGACATAGGGGGAGGCAATGCAAAAACGCTGGCACGCTGCATTTCATTTATAGAGAACGAGGTAGCTGGATATGAGGAACTGCTGCAATTGTTGCCCTTATCTTCCACGCCCATTATTGGTATTACCGGCCCTCCCGGTGCCGGCAAAAGCACTTTGGTAGATGCCCTAATTGGTGAACTGACCGCTCAGGAAAAAAAAGTTGGTATACTATGTGTTGACCCGTCATCACCATTTAACCTTGGTGCATTATTGGGGGACAGGATACGCATGAGCGAATGGTACAACCATCCAAATGTGTTCATCCGTTCATTGGCGACTAGGGGGAGTTTGGGTGGTCTCCATCCCAAAATAATTGAGATTAGCGATTTGATGAAAGCTGCTCCCTTTGATTTTATTATTGTGGAAACGGTTGGTGTGGGACAAAGTGAAATTGAGATTGCAGGACTGGCAGATGTTACAGTGGTGGTGGTGGTTCCAGAAGCGGGTGATGAGGTGCAGACCATGAAGGCAGGACTAATGGAAATTGCTGATGTATTTGTAATAAACAAGGCCGACAGACCGGATGCCGATGCTTTTGTGAGGAATTTGAGGATGATGCTGGCCCCCGCTTTCCACCATAAACAAAATGAAATAGCGATTGTAAAAACCATTGCTTCGCAAAAGAAAGGAATCAATGAATTGATGGAAAATATTGTCAACCATTTGAAAAACCACCTTCCATCCGAAAAAAAAAGCTGGCTGCTGGCAGAAAAGGCTTTCTACCTTATTCAGCAAAAGAAAATGAAAAGCATAAATAAAAAAGAACTTAAATCTGCAATTGAAAATACAGTTGGTAACTTTAACCTTTACCGGTTTATTAAAAGTTATTTTTAATGGCACAAGAGAAAACTACCTCAGCAACCAAAAGAATTTTGGTTGACATGTCTCGTTTGGGCAAGAATGAATTCAATGGCCTATATATATACTCTTACCATCTTGGCCTTTGCTTGTACAATAAACCGCCAGAAAATGCCGATTTGTACTTCTACCTTCCCAAAAGGCTGTTTGGTTTTTTTGGAAATGCAGTAAAATATATTTCACAACATTCATTGAACAAGTTTTTCCACTTAAAGGCAATGGGCTTTGATATATGGCATAGCACCACCACCATTTCTTGGTACATGCCAACTGACAAAAAAACAAAGTTCCTTTTTACCCTGCATGACCTCAATTTCTTAATTGAATGCCCTGAAAATGAAAAGAGCAACCAACGGTACCTGAAACTGGTGCAGAACAGGATTGACCGTGCAGACCACCTCATTGCTATTTCGGAGTTTTCGCTTAAACAGGCCCAGCAATATTTGAAACTTGGCAATAAGCCAACTACGGTGATATACAATGGCTGCACTTACATGACCAGCCCGCCGTTGGAAAAGGAACCTGTCCATGTTCCAACAGCACCTTTTTTGTTCTCCATAGGCCTTGTTCAAAAAAGGAAAAACTTCCACACCATTATACCGCTTCTTCAAAACAATAACTACAAGTACATTATTGCGGGCAAGGACGAGTTTGAGTACAAGCAAGCCATTTTGGAAGAAGCAGAAAAATACAATGTGGCAGACAGGGTGGTTTTTACTGGTCCCATTTCGGAAGAGGAAAAAGCTTGGTACTATAGCCACTGCACGGCATTTATGTTCCCCTCCTTTGCAGAAGGGTTTGGCCTGCCTGTTGTGGAAGCCATGTATTTTGGTAAACCTGTTTTTATAAGCAATGAAACCAGCTTGCCGGAAGTGGGGGGCGATGCTGCCTATTATTTTTTATCTTTTGATGCAGACGATATGGTAAAGGTTTTCACGGATGGGATGGCACATTATCAAGAAACAAATCCGCAGGAAAGGATTAAGGAGCAAGCAGGGAAGTTTTCTTTTGAAAAAGCAGCAGCAGCAATAACTGACATCTATGAGTCATTGTAAATGGATATCCAATATCAACGGCCTTCATCAATAAATTCCCTCTATGGCAGCATATAAGAAAATGACTTTAATAGAAAGAAAACTTTTAAAGCTAAAAGATAGCGAAGAATACAAGAACCAAAAATATGCAGAACAATTATTCAAAATAAGTGACTGGCCCAAGATTGATGTTCCTAAAAAGGAAGCCTATACATTTAAGCATAGTGGCAATGCAGGAGACATTATTTATTCCTTACCTACCATAAGGGCTTTGGGTGAAGGTTCGGAAACAACGCTGTTTTTAAATATCAATCAACCTGGCCATTATGGCAAAAGGCACCATCCATTGGGCAATGTGATGCTGAATGACAAAATGTTCGACATGCTGTCGCCATTGCTTTTGGGCCAGCCCTATATCAATTCACTTAAAAAGTTTGAGCCCAATTTTGTTGTGGACTATGATTTGGACCAGATAAGAAGCCTGCCCATCAAATTAGCCTATGGGCATATTGCCAGGTGGTACTTTTATTTATATGGAATAAATGCAGATTTGGGAAAACCCTGGCTTACTGTTACGCCAAACGGCGGGGTGAGTGATTATATAGTTGTGGCCAGGAGCCACCGCTATAGGCAGCCGCAAATTGACCATTCGTTCCTGAAAAAATACCCCAAAGTAATGTTTGTGGGCGTGGAGGAAGAATACAAGGACATGAAGGAAATGGTTCCTTCAATTGAATTTGTTAAGGTGAAGGATTTTCTGGAACTGGCACAGCTTATTGCTGGCTGCAAGTTCTTTATTGGTAACCAGTCTTTTCCTTTTTCCCTTGCGGAAGCTTTGAAAGTGAACCGGGTTTTGGAAGTTTACCATCTTTGTCCCAATGTGGTAGTTGAAGGCTCAAAAGGCTATGATTTTTTCTTCCAATCACAATTTGAAAAAATAGTGGAAACGCTGTATGAGGAAGTATAAATAAACGTTTAGGCTTGCTTTATTAGCAAATAACTGTGCTACCTGAACAAATTTGTTAGCTATTTTCCTGTGCCTTAATAACAGCTTTCTCCCTTTTCCACCACCTGAAACCTACAAATCCCATAATCAATAGGGGTGTCATCATTAAATAAACAATGGCATTGTTGAGTGCAGATGCCGGACCCTCACCCAACTGCTCGGCTGTTTTGGTGCATACGGAGCATTGTGCCTGTGTCAGGTAAGCGGTGAACAATAAAATACAAAAAAGGAAAACCGAACGCCACATCTTCATTGCTAAAAATTTTCAGCCGCAAAGATAAGGCTGAAAAAGCAGTGAAAACTACCTACATTACATGTTCAATTTTTTACATGGCAGACAGAAGGAAGTTTATTCAGCAACTGGGCTTGGCGGCAGGTGCATTTTCGGCCAACAGCTTGTTCAATCAGTTGCATGCTGCAGAAATAGGGCAGGTTGCCAAAAGCAAACAGCACCTTACGCCGCAGCAATTGGCAAGTGACGAGGATTATTGGAGCGTTATTCAACAGGCATACACCGTAAACCCCTCCATCATTAATTTAAACAATGGCAGTGTTAGCCCAAGCCCAAGGGTTGTGCAGGAAGCTGTTGAACGGTACAATAAGCTTTCCAACGAAGGGCCATCCTATTTCATGAAACGCATCCTTGATATGGGCCGTGAACCCTTGCGTGAAAAATTGGCATTGTTGGCCGGTTGCGACAAAGAGGAAATTGCTATCAACAGGAATACGACAGAGGCACTAAATACGGTTATTTATGGTTTGAATTTAAAAGCTGGTGATGAGGTAATTGGCTGCATGCAGGATTACCCCAACATGGTTAACGCATGGAGGCAGCGTGAGCAAAGGGAAGGCATAAAGTACAAACAGGTCAACTTCAACTTCCCTATAGAAAACGATGAAGAAATAGTGGTAGTTTATGAAAGGGCCATTACGCCCAAAACCAAAATCCTGCATATAACGCATGTGGTGAATTGGGTAGGACAAATAATGCCCGTGAAAAAATTATGTGCCATGGCCCAAAAACACAACCTTGAAACAGTGGTGGACGGTGCACACAGTTTTGGCCTGCTCGATTTCAGGATTGATGAACTGGGCTGCGATTATTTTGGCACATCGCTACACAAGTTTCTCTCTGCACCAATAGGCAGTGGTATGTTATGGATAAAGAAAGAGAAGATTGGAAAAATTTGGCCGTTGCATAGTAGTGATAGCCCCAATAGCAATGATATAAGGAAGTTCGAAAACATTGGTACACGAAGTTTTGCGATAGAACAGGGCATTGGCGAAGCCATTAACTTTCATGTTGCCATTGGCAATAAAAGAAAAGAGGAAAGGGTTCGCTATTTAAAAAACTACTGGGCAGAAAAAGTGAAGGGTATTCCTAAAGTAAAATTGGACACTTCATTGAAGGCAGATTATTCCTGTGCTATTTGTGGGGTAAGTATTGATGGAATAACACCAAGTGAACTGGATGCAACGCTCTTCAATAGTTATAAAATTCATGCTGTTGGCATTGTTTGGGAAAACATTAGTTGTGTGCGTGTAACGCCGCATGTTTATACCAAGCTGGAGGAACTGGACAAGTTGGTGAAAGCTATTGGGGAAATAGCAAGGGGAAAATGATTTTACAAATCACCCAATTGCGGTCTCATCACAATTTCTTCCACGCAGGCTTGTGGCGATAATTGGGACGCTGCATAAACCATCTTGGCCACATCATCTGCTTCCATAATCCTCTTTTCATCAATACCGCTTCCTGCCCAACTATCAGTATAAGCCGCACCGGGCATTACTGCTGTTACTTTGATATGGTATGGTTTCATTTCTTCCCTCAAGTTTTTACTGAAGCCGAGCATGGCAAACTTGCTGATGCTGTAACTGCCCCCATTGCTATAGGCCTGCAATGAAGCAATGGAACAGATGTTGAACACATGCCGCCCTGAACCTATCGAAGGCTGTTCCATCATCTTGGGCAATAGGGTTCTTGTAAGATGGTAGGCACTGTACAAATTTGTTTCTATCATTTTTTCAATTACGCCTTCTTCTTCATTATGAACAGCACCGGGAATAAACTGACCTGCATTGTTGATGAGGATATCTGGAATCCCAAATTGCAAACACCAATTGCCAAATGCCAGCACCTCTGCCTTGATGCTCATGTCAACCACCTTTGTATGAATGGTGCAGGAAGGGAATTGGGCTTTAATTGCTGCTGCCGTATCATTTAATTGCTGCCCGTTCCTTGCACATAGAAACAATGTATTGCCTCCCGCAAATTGTTTGGCAAACGCTTTCCCCAATCCTTTGGAGGCACCAGTAATAACCACATTCATTAAATACAATTTTAGAAGGACAAAGTTAATTGAGATTGTATGAGTTAGGAATACAAACTACCTTGAATAGCAACCGTTTTTTATTCGTAACCCGCACGTCTACATTCGTACTTGTTTTACTTCGTACATTGCAATCATGGCATATAAACACCTTTTCTTTGACCTTGACCATACTATATGGGACTTTGAAGTAAATGCAAAAGAAACCCTGCACGATTTATACTTGAGCAATGAATTGGCAATAAGGGGCATCAACGACTTCAATGAGTTCTTCAGTAAATACAGTCACCACAATCACCGCCTGTGGGACAAGTACACCAAGGGGCTTATTAAACAGGATGAACTCCGTTGGAAGCGAATGTGGCTAGCCTTATTGGACTATAAAATTGCTGATGAAACGTTGTCAAGAAAACTATCGGTGGAATTTCTGGAAACATTGCCAACTAAGAAGAACCTATTTCCCTATACCATTGAGATATTGAATTACCTTAGGAACAAAGGCTATATCCTCCATTTAATAACCAATGGTTTTGAAAGTGTGCAGCATAACAAGTTAAAACATAGCCAGCTTGCTAGCTACTTTGTGGAAGTGATTACTTCCGAAGGCAGCAATAGCCTTAAGCCACATAAGGACATCTTCGATTTTGCCCTGCAGCAATGCGGGGCATGTGTTCATGAAAGTATTATGATTGGCGATAACCAGGAAGCGGATATACAAGGGGGCATTAACGCAGGCATGGATACCATTTTTGTGAACCACCTAAAAGTGAAGCCCCACGTAAAAGCTACTTATGAGATTTTTGAACTGAAGGAACTGGAAGAAATCCTTTAAGTCTCCGCAATAAAAAAGCCCCTCAACATGTTGAAGGGCTTCAATTCTCTTAAATAAAAATTATGCTTTTTTAGCAGCTTTAGTAGCTGGCTTAGCTGTTGAAGTGGTCTTTGCAGCTTTAGCCTTAGCATCCTTACTGCAACCTTCCTTGCCTTCTTTCTTGCAGCACTCTTTTCCCTTTGCACATTTCTTTTCTGTTTTGTCTTGAGCAAAAGCTACACCGCTAAACAAAAAAGCTGCTGTAGCCAACATTAAAATCTTTTTCATACTTACTTGTTTTAATTTTTTGATTGAGATTGTAAATATAGTTTTTCCCTTTCCATAATGGAAACGTGCTAACTGTTAAAAATGTTGCTTTTTGATGAACGGTTATCATTTAAGCAAGCATCGAATATGTTAATTTGACAAATGTCAAAAATAAAATAAACCCACCCTTATACCTTTAACCTCACAACAACAACAACCCCGCAATGGAAATCGTTACCCTGCTGCTTATTATTGTTATACTGATAATCATTATCAATTTCAAGAACGACATTTCCGGAAAACTAAATTACCTGCAGGAAAGGATGCAGGAACTCAATGACAAACTTTCCAAACAAACCATTGTTGAAAAGCCAATCAGTCAACCTAAACCTGTTGAGGAAAAGAAACCAGTACCCCCACCTACATTGCCAAAAACGGAGTATTGGGAATCCAATTTTAAGGTAGAGGAAGAAATAGCTGGGGCAAAACCTGATCCTGTAAAGCAGCCATCCAAACAAGCTGATGCTTTTGAAATTAAGCCAACCATTAAAGAATTGCTTGCTGAACAACAGCCAATATTTGAAGTGCCTCCACCCAAGCCAACATTCTTTGAAAGGAATCCCGACTTGGAAAAGTTCATTGGTGAGAACCTGATTAGTAAGATTGGTATCGGCATCCTGGTTTTGGCCATTGGCTTCTTTGTAAAATATGCGATAGACAATAACTGGATTGGGGAAGTGGGCAGGGTGGGCATTGGGTTGCTCTGCGGAGCAATTTTAGTTGGCATTGCCCATAGATTACGCAATGGGTACAAGGCATTCAGTTCAGTGCTAGTTGGTGGTGGGATTGCTGTTTTTTACTTCACCATTTCATTGGCTTACCACAACTTCCATCTCTTTGGGCAAACCACTTCTTTTATTATCATGGTAGGCATTACTGCTTTTGCAGTAGCCATCTCCTTATTGTATGATAGGCAGGAACTTGCCATTATTTCATTAATTGGCGGTTTCACTGCTCCATTTTTGGTGAGCGATGGCAGCGGGCATTATCAAACACTGTTCATTTACCTTATCGTACTGAATGCTGGCTTACTAATCATTGCCTATAACAAAGCCTGGCGTTTATTAAACTTGTTGGCATTCGTTTTTACAGTACTCATTTTTGGTAGTTGGTTATTGCTAAGTGCAGATAACAAGGTTGCTACTTATAAAAATGGATTTATCTACGCAAGCATTTTTTACCTCCTCTTCTTTGCGATAAACATTGCCAACAATATCAAAGAAAATAAGAAATTTTTGGCTAGTGATTTTGGGATATTGCTTGCCAACACCTCCCTCTACTTTGGTGCAGGATTGTATTGCATACTCAATATGCACGGAGAACAGTACAAGGGTTTGTTCAGTGCAAGCATGGGCATTTTTAACTTGGCAGCATCCTACTTCTTATTCAGGAACAGGAAAGTGGATACCAATATCCTGTACTTGCTCATTGGTATAACGCTTACGTTTGTTTCATTAACAGCACCATTGCAATTGCATGGAAACTACATCACTTTGTTTTGGGCTTCTGAAACGGCATTGCTCTTTTGGCTATACCAAAAATCCAAAATTGCCATCTTTCAATTGTCTTCATTTATCATCTGGATATTGATGCTGGTAAGCCTTGCCATGGATTGTTTTTGGGTGTATGAAGTATCTACATCATGGATACCCATTATTTTCAATAAAGCTTTTATCACCACTGTTTACTGTTCCCTTGCCTCTTACCTTGTATATAGGTTGATTGCAAAACAAGATGAGGAAAACGCAGGTATTTGGCTTTCCAAAAAGCTGTTCATGATTGCTTCATTAGTGCTATTATTTCTAAGTGGTGCTTTGGAAACATTCTTTCAGTTTGATAAGCATTATCCATTTACAGGGCTCAGCTATTTCTATTTATTGTTTTACATTGTTTTGTTTATTTGGCTGCTGCTTTTGGTTACCAAGAAATTCAATACCCTGTTATTGAATAATGAAGTAAGGCTTGGCTTGCTGTCCTGCAGTATCATCAGCTATTTCCTTGCAGTACACCTTAATTATGTTGTTCAAGAAAAAGTGCTGGCACACGATGGGATTGCAGAAATCATTTCAAAGCAGCAGTTCAGCCTATTTTTTATTGGCCACTGGATAACAGCATTATTGATGGCAAGCACCATATATCAATTGATAAAAGCTATTAGGTTGCATAACGCTACTTATAATAGTTCCGGTTTTCTCACTTGGCTACTTTGTGCCGTATCAGTTGCATTCTTAAGTGTGGAAATCCATTTATTGATGAATGCCCTGTTCCATTCTTCCAACAACACATTGGCCACCATTGAAAGGGTATATATCAAAACAGGCTTGCCCATTTTGTGGGGGCTTTGTTCATTTGCATTTATGTGGTTGGGCATGAAACACAAGTACAGGCCATTGCGTATCATTTCCTTAATATTATTCTCTATTACATTATTGAAGTTGTTCCTATTCGACATCAGCAATATTCCTATCGCAGGAAAAATTGCAGCATTCTTTTGCTTGGGTGTTATCCTGCTTGTCGTTTCATTTATGTACCAACGCCTCAAAAAAATTATCATTGAAGATGAAAAGAAAACCGAACTATAAAATAGTAATAGCATTCGGCTTGCTGTTGATTGCTGCAAACTGTTTTGCCCAAAATGATTTTGCCTACAAAGCAATATTGGGAGAAGTGAAACAAGCAGGATTCTATAAAATAGTACTGCCGCCTGACATTATCGCTAAGTGCCAATACTACTTGGAAGATATCCGCATATTGGATGATAAAAGCAATCAAGCAGCATATATCATCAAGCAAGATGCTGCCCAATTTGTGGAAAGCAGTTTCATGGAATTTCCCATCATTAAAAAAACAAAGGAGATTGATAAGCAAACCCATATTGTGATTGGGAACATTTCAGGCAAAGCCATTAACGACCTGTTGCTCATTACCTCAAACATGGATGCCAAACGAATGGTGAACATTAGTGGCAGCAATGATTTAAAGGATTGGTTCATTATTAAAGAAGGCGTGTTGCTGGATAATTATTTCAGTAAGCAAGAAGAGGAATTGGTACAAACGATTTCATTGCCAACAGTGAACTACAAATACTTTCAAGTAACCATTATTGGTAAGGACATTCTTCCATTTAATGTGGTTAAGGCAGGTATCTATAAAGAGAACTATACACAAGGAAAATATGTTTCAATAGCCAATCCACGCATTGTTCAAAAAGATAGTTCCGATAAAAGAACCTATGTACAGTTAATATTTGACGAAGCTTATCAAGTACATAAACTCGTACTTGAAGTGGAAGGGCCAAGGTTCTTCAATCGAAATGTTAGCCTTTATTTGGGTAATTATTTTTCAACAAAAACTCCTTTTACCAGTTTCATTAATTCAAACAATACAGAACTTGTTTTAGGTGGAATGAAATCAAAGGAATACCTGTTGGTTATTAATAATGATGACAACACCCCTTTGAAAATAGCATCAGCAAAACCGTTTCAACTAGCCCAATACCTACTTACCTATTTGGAAACAGGAAAAAATTACATTATCGCTTTTGGTGATTCCTTTGCAAAAGCTCCTGTGTATGATTTGAACTTCTTTAAGGACAGTGTAGGCAAAAACCCGCTAGAACTTGCAGTGGGCAGTATCACCCAAATCAAGGGCAGTATATCGCCACCTTCTATTGCCAACCGTTTCCCCAATAGAAGCAAAATACTTTTATGGAGCATCATTGCTATCATTTCAATTCTACTTTTGGCATTCACTTATAAAATGACCAAGGAAATCTCTAAAACAAAAAACAATGCTGATTTATAACGTAACCATCCAATTGGACCATTCCATTCATGAGCTTTGGGTAGAATGGATGAAAACAAAACATATTCCTGAAGTAATGGCCACAGGTTGCTTTACGCACCACCAGTTTGTACGCATTTTGGAAACTGATGAAACGGAAGGCGTTACCTATGCCACACAGTATTTTGCAGAAAGCAAAGCAGACTACAACAGGTACATTGAACTTCATGCACCAGCATTGAGAGAAGATTCCTTAAGGACTTGGGGCAATAAATTCATTGGTTTTCGTTCCATAATGCAGGTTGTGCATTAGGTGTGGATAGTTTTTGAACTGCATTTTGGCAATCAGAAATGTTTCCTATATTCTTTTCAAACCCTTGCCTGTGCTGCATTGTAGCTATTTTTCGCTGAAACCCTTTGTTTATAAGGCTTTCAGCTAAATCACCCACTGCATTCAATGCGTTTTAATTTTAGGCAAATTCGCTGAAATCCTTTGCCTGTACGGATTGTATGGCATGTTAAAGTATGGCACAAACAGTAAAAATGTTTTGTTGATTGATAAAAGCCGATACATTTGTTCTTCTAACACAAACATTAAAAACACAAGCTATGAACAAAGCTGAATTAATCGCACAATTGGCAGAAGATGCTGGAATAACAAAGACTCAAGCTAATGCTACTTTGGATTCTTTTGTAAGCACTGTAACTAAAACCTTGAAAAAAGGTGATAAAGTAACTTTAGTAGGTTTTGGTACTTTTTCAGTTTCTAAACGTGCTGCACGTGTAGGCCGTAACCCACAAACTGGTGAGGCTATCAAGATTAAAGCAAAGAAAGTTGCCCGCTTTAAGGCTGGTAAAGAGTTGAGTGCTAAAATCTAACACTTGCCCTATCTAATTAAAAAATCCTGCCGTTTCGGTGGGATTTTTTATTTTCGCTACTCATTTATTCAAAAAACAAATTAAGTACCATGGGTAGAGGTGACAAAAAAACAGCAAAGGGCAAGCGTTTTAAAGGCTCTTTCGGCAAAAGCAGACCACACAAACTGGTTGATGCTAATAAAAAACCTGCTGTAGCTACAACAGAAGAAACTAAAGCATCTTAATAAAGAAGCTTGTGAACTTTTTTAGTCCTGCCATTTATTGGTGGGATTTTTTTTGCCTAAGGTTTTCTGCTTTTTACCTCGTCAAACCTTTCATCATAGTCGGCACGAATGGTATTGAACCACCTGTCCCACCAAAGAAAGTACAGCCCATAATTGCCTTTAAAATATTGATGGTGCTGGTTGTGATTGACAGATGTGTTTATCCATTTGCCCACCATGCTCCTGCTGAAACCTTTAGGATACAGTTCCCAACCTAAATGGCCGTACACATTGTACACCATTTGAAAAAGGAAAAAGAAGAATAGGTGCCAAGGTGTTATGGGAAGACAAAAAACAAGCACCCAAATAATGCCCACTTCTACCAACGCTTCCAAAGGATGAAAAGCAAAGGCTGCCCAAGGTGATGGATTAGTGCTTTTGTGGTGCAACAAATGAAAAGTCCTGAACAGTTTTGGATGGTGCATCAGTCGGTGCGTAAAATAGAAATACGCATCATGAACCACCAGCGTTACGGGGAAAGCCACCCAAAACCAAAGCATACCATAAGCTGCAGGTTCCTTGTAAATAAGCGTATGCTGCCTTATGGGCATTTTGGTACTTAAGACAAAAAAGCCCACAGTAGCAAAAATGGATGTAGTGATGAGGGAGAAAACGATTTCCCTTTGGTAGTCTTTTAAAGAAGGGAAACGTAATTGTATTTTTTTATGGGCAATTTGTTTTTTCCGAATAACATACCAAACCAAAAAAGCAATAGCCGCCAGTATCAAGTACCTTGACCCAATTACAAACAGGTAATCAGCAAGTGTTTTAGTAACAGGCATTTGAATGAATTGGTTTACACATTTTCACCAGCCAATAGGATTTGCCAGGCATCTTCCACTTTGTCTTCTGCCAATAACTGCTTGGCATAATAATGCAGTTCCTTTTCCATTTCTGTTGGGTTAATGGAAAAGTACTGCACAATATTTTTCAGCTTGTCATCTTCAAAGGATGGGTTAACAATGGGCATGTCATGTACATTGGCCAATTGTCCAAGATTATTGCCTGTTAGTATATTGCTGCCCCTAATGCCTTCTGGCAAAGCATCTACACCAATACCCAGCTTCGTATTTGGCTTATCTACTTTAAACAAATTGGTTGAATCAACCTTGCAGTACCAATCTCCCCCAAGTCTTGCTATATGGTGGAACTTTGCCTGGTCAATCATTGTTCCCTCTGCATTCAAAATGCTTTCATCAATGTGCATGCACAATACTTCTGCAATCACCAACTGACCAGCACCACCTTCTTCCCCTAAACTTTTTATTTCAATCACATTGCATTCCAGCTTCACCTTGGCTTCTTTCACCATTGGAGGTTTAACAATGGAAGCATGTTCTTTGGTAAAACCCGTTTTGATAAATTCATCAACACCTTTTTCAAATTCGCAGCTTGACAAGCTTACCTGTTGCACCATGTCGTAATCGCAAATATTGATGACAACTTCCGGGACCTCCAATATATTTTGTAAAGTATGCTTCGTGCTATTGTCCCTTGCCCTTCTTGAAGGGGAGAAGATAATTATGGGGGGATTGGATGAGAACAAATTGAAGAAAGAGAATGGACTCAGGTTCACATTTCCTTCTTTATCAATGGTACTCGCAAATGCAATCGGACGGGGAGCTACGGCATGCTGCAGCCAAGCTTGTTTTTGTATGATGGAGAGTTCGGAGAGATTTAAAAGCATTATTAGCGAATTGATGAATTATCGGATTAGCGAATTTTTGGATTATTTGGATTTTATAGTGTTTAAGCCTTTTAAGTATTGAATAAATCCACCTATCTTTTTTGTGAATTCCATTGCCTTTGTTGAATAGTGTAGATAGTCTTTTTCATCAATCATCTTGGCTTTATATAAAATGGTGAATTGATTATAAACTTCTCCTGCCGACCCTTTTGAATAAGTTAAAAACCTAACAAAGACTTTTGGATTGCCATATTCAAACCCTTCTGCAATATTGTTGGATATAGATGAAGCTGCTGCCCTTAACTGGTCCTTCATTCGGAAATCTGTTTTCAATTTCCCTTCTTCACAAAACATATAAATCGCAGCAGCAAAATCAACCGCCTCCATCCAAAGTGGCAATTCAGTAAATGAATTGTATTTAGCCATAATCTCAAAAATTAAGGTTTCCAATCCGTTAATTCATCAATCCTAAATCCGTCAATTCGAAAATTCGCCAATCCACCCAATCCGCTAATTCGCCAATTTCTTCCTCCCCAAAATACTAAAATCACTATCCTCCTTAACAATCGTATTGCTCAGCTTCCCCAACCCATCAATCTCCATTTCCACTACATCACCCTCCTTCAACCATTGCTCCTGATAGTTGGCGTCATTCAATTTGCCCGTTCCATTCAGTTCCAGGAAACAACCTGTACCCACTGTTCCGCTGCCTATCACATCGCCCGGTTGGATATTTACGCCATAGCTGCAACGCTCAATGATTTCTGCAAAGGTCCAATCCATATCGCCCACATTGCCTTCACTTACTTGAATGCCATTTACCCAGCACTTCATGCCCAAATTCCAAGCCTTGCCCACATGGTTTTCCTTGGCAGGAATTTCAAATTGTTCCAGTTCGTCCAAGGTTACCAAGCAGGGCCCAATCACTGTACTGAAATCCTTTCCCTTTGCAGGTCCAAGGTTCAGCAGCATTTCTTCCATCTGCAAACGCCTTGCACTCATATCGTTCATAATCATCAGCCCACCTATATAGCTATCAGCATCTTCTGCACGAACATTCCTTCCCTGCTTGCAAATAACAATCGCCGCTTCCAGTTCAAAATCCAGTTTCTCAAAATGGTCGGGCATGCACTTTATTTCGCCCGGCCCCTGAATGCTATGGTGGTTGGTAAAATAGAAAATGGGGTACTGGTCAAACTCGGCAATCATATCCACCTTCCTGTTCCTTCTTGCAGCAGCTACGTGCTGGCGAAAAGCATAACCATCCCTGCAACTGGTGGGGAAGGGCACAGGGGCCAATAGCTCCACATCATTCAAATCAACAGCCACGCTTTTACCAATACGGCCTTCTTTAATAGCAGCATCCACTGCCATTGCCACAGGGTACATATCTTCCCAATAGTGCAGGAACATGTTCATGCTATTGGGCAGTTCTGGATGGACAACATCACAGTCATATAGAAAATTGTCAACCAAAAAAGCAAGCTGGTCGTGACCTTCACGCAGGTAAGAAACTAGTTTCATCGTTAGAGAATTTTGATGCGAAAGTAGAAGATAATTAAGGAGTAGCGGCAGGATGTATCTTGTCTCTACAAAAACAATTTCAAATACAACCAAACAAAAGGAACGCCCAGCAACAAGGAGTCAAACCTGTCCAAGAAACCGCCATGGCCTGGCATAAGTGAACCACTGTCCTTTACATCTGCCAAGCGTTTTAGTTTGCTTTCCAATAAATCCCCCATTGTACCAACAATAGCGGCAATGGCTGCCATAATAAACCAGTGATAGCTTTGCATAATGCCATTTGCCTCTAGGGAATAATAGTTAAGCATATAGAACCTCATTGCGGCTCCCATTACTATTACACACAGAATAGCACCTCCTGCAGTTCCTTCCCATGTTTTTTTAGGGGATATTTTTGAGAAAGGGGTTTTGCCAATAAAGGAGCCAACCAAATAAGCCATGGTATCATTCACCCACATGCAGGCAATAATAAAGCAGGGAATTACCGCATTGGGGATAGTGAAGGAATGTATGTTGCCTGCTATATTTCTTGAAACCAGCGTATTCCATAAATCCATCAACAGCCCCCAGCTCAAAGAAATATACACCAGTCCAAAAAAAGAATGGGCCGTATTCCTCATCCCGTTCTTCTTGCCAAACAACACCTCTGTTATCGGCAATGCAATGGCCAAAATCAACACCAGCCACCAGCCAATTTCTTGCAGTTTAAAGCCCATTATGGCATAACTGCCATTCAGCATCCACAACATAAACCCATAGCCACCAATCATTACCCCATACTTGTGAAAAGGGGTGATATCCAAATAGCCTTTATCAATCTTGCCAATCAGTTTCTGGTACTCGAACCAGCAACCAAAATGCACAACAGTAAACAATAAAAAGAATGTCCATTGATTAACCAGCAAACCAACAAGCATCACAGCTACAAAAATGAGGGCCGTTAATGCACGGGTTTTGAAAACTTGTTTGTTGAGAGCCATGAGGTTCTGGAGATGGTGAATTTAAAAATGAAGATACAAGTTTAGAAGTCGATGGACAACTGGTGGGAGGCTTTTACAATAGCTGTTTCCTCTGTGTAACCTTGAGCTTTCGTTTAAACCTATAAGGTTTTTAAAACCTTATAGGTTTGTGCACCCAGCCTGACACCACTTAAAGGCAGTTCAATTCATCAACCCCTTGCCCATCAAACTAATCGCTACTTCCTTCAAGTGCATCGGCACATACAGTTCTATTTCACCAAAGCTTTGGTAGCTGCTGTCCTGCCTGTTCATTACCTGCACGGGAATATGGTTCTCCTCCAGCATGCCCTGCACAATGCTGGCTTCGGGGTACTTGGTGGTGGTGAATATTTTAAGCCATTGGTGCATTAAGAAAACGGGTTGTTGTCTTGTTTCAAATAAGTGGCAGGGTCAACAGTATCTATCTTTTTGCTTTCAGCAATAAACCGTTGCAGCAAGTAAGTCAAAGCAGAAACCGTTATCAAGCCAAGCACAATGCTGGCAATATTGCCATACATTTTTGAAATCTCCGGTTCCAGCACTTCTGGTGAAGCCTTCCCCTTTCTTGAATAAAGGTAGAACGCCGTAATGCTGATGCCATTGTTCAAGACGTGCATCAGGATATTCAACCAAATATTCTTGCTGTAGTAAAAGATGATTCCGAGAATAACGCCCAAGCCCATTCTTGGCAAAAAGCCGTAATAGCTCATGTGTACGGCACTGAAAATAAAGCTGGTAATCAATATGGCAACAATGGGCCGCTTGGTCCATTGTGTCAATATCTGCTGAAGCCCACCCCTAAAAAGGGCTTCTTCAAAAAGAGCAGGGGCAAATGCGATTACCACCAGTACAAAAAGGTATTCACCAAAGCTTTTCATGCTGGCAATGGCCATTACCTGCTCTTGGTAGGAGTCTTCCATTGCCTTGAACTTAGCAGCCCAAACTGGTGAAATAGGAATGGCTTTGTTCAGTTCGCCCAGTACCATGCTCAGCACCAAGGCCAGCACAGAAATGCCCACCACATACATCACCTGTTTGCCATTGAGCTTTTTATTGAAGGACAGGTAGGCAAATGATTTGCGGCTAATAATCTTTGCCGTTGCAAAAACGGGCACAAAGAACATGAGGAATGCACTGGCCAATTGCAGCCAACGCATCAAATTGGCATTGGCAGGATTCGTAAGCACCTTTATAATGGCATCCTGCATTTTTTCATTGGGGTTGCTTCTTTGAAAGAGCGAAAAGGCAACCATTAATTGCACCAATCCGGCCAGTATAAAACCAAATCCCACCAAACCAATTAGGATACTCAATTGGCTCAAGGAGGAAAACCGGGGCTTTGAATTTCGTGGTGTTTCTTCAATTAACAACTCGTCTTGTGGCATCATAAAGTATGGTTAAGGATAAGCCTGTATTTTTGCTGGCGAAGATAGCAGATAGTTTGCTGGTTACCAGATGCGGGTTGCCAGTAACCGGAAACCTGCAACTAGTAACTTTTATGGTAAAGATTGACAAGATAGAACTGCCTGATTTTCCGTTGCTGCTGGCACCTATGGAAGATGTGAGCGACCCCCCTTTTAGGGCTGTGTGCAAAGACCAAGGGGCTGATTTGATGTACACGGAATTCATTAGCAGTGAGGGGCTGATTCGTGATGCCATCAAGAGCCGCCAGAAGCTGGACATTTTTGAATATGAACGCCCTGTGGGCATACAGATTTTTGGTGGGGATGAAGAAAGCCTTTCGCTGGCTGCCAAGATTGTGCATGTGACCAATCCCGATTTGCTGGACATTAATTTTGGCTGCCCCGTTAAGAAAGTGGCACTAAAGGGAGCCGGTGCAGGCGTATTGAAAGATGTGGACTTGATGGTGCGTTTAACCGATGCGGTGGTGAAAGCTACCACGCTGCCCGTAACGGTGAAGACCCGTTTGGGCTGGGACGACAGCAGCAAGAATATTGAGGAAGTGGCCGAACGCCTGCAGGATGTGGGCATTAAGGCCCTAGCCATTCATGGGCGTACAAGGGCCCAGATGTACAAGGGCGAAGCTGACTGGACACTGATTGAAAAGGTGAAGAACAACCCACGCATCCATATACCCATTTTTGGCAATGGCGATATTGACAGCCCACAAAAGGCAAAACTGTACAAGGAACGTTACGGCGTGGATGGCATCATGATAGGCCGTGCAGCCATTGGCTACCCTTGGATATTCAGGGAGATAAAACACTTTCTCCAAACGGGTGAGGAATTGGCCCCGCCTACTTTGGAAGAACGGGTGGAAGTGTGCAAGAAGCATTTGGTAAAATCTGTGGAATGGAAGGGACCCATTGTGGGCATATTTGAAATGCGTAGGCATTATGCCAACTACCTGCGTGGCCTGCCCAATATTAAAGAGTTCAGGGGAAGGCTGGTTACACTGATGGAAATGGAGGAAGTGATTTCGGTGCTGGATGAACTGTACAGTTACTACAAGGGGTTTGAAATAGAGAGAACACCGATTGAGTTGATTAACTACCATGAGAAGTGTCCGGTGTAGGGGAGGGAGGTGAGGAGGAAAAGTATATAGGTATATAAAGTAGGTAGCGTTTACGGTTGGCAGCCTTTCAAAGGTTGCCAACCGTTTTTTTTATGTGCATTCATGAGCAAAAAAAACCTTTTGCAATTTTATAATAAATAATTATATTAGCATATTATAAACATCAAAACAACATTATTATGAAAAAGACTATCGCCTACCTAATGCTGGCCTTTATGGCAACAACTTTTATTTCCGCTACACCCGATAACCCCCTTTCGAGGCCAAAAGGTAATCCATCCAATCGTGTAGCACTTACTTGCGATTATTATTTTGACAATTATTCAAAATCGGACGCTGTTGTCAGAATTGATAATGGCATGAGCAACATTTATTATAATTCGTTTGCTCCTTCAGATGGTGATACCGGCTTCATAAACTATGACGATGCTGATCCGCTTGATATTTATGTTATCATCAGTAACTTTACTTCAACAGGTCTTGATAAAATTACCATTTTTGAAGCAGGAGTTGTTGTTGACGGAGCGTCCATAACAGGAAATGGGGTATATCATTTTGTATTGTACACCTCTACTATCGCTTCAATTGGCATATCAATACAATAAAGGATAGGTAGATTAGTGAAACTTATTTTCAAAGCCAAATAGTAAATGCTATTTGGCTTTTTTATGTTTTGAACCTTTATATCGTAATTAACCAAACAGCTAGCTCTTAAAAAGGGGCAGGCACTAACCCACCCCCTGTAGCAAACCTTGCAACGGCCTATTTATGTGGTTAACCATGAAGAAGCAGGAAGAAAAGGGGCTAGCATAAGTCTACCCCCAATTGTCAAACCTCCGAGGAACCAGTTTTATTTATCGTATTACCCTTTAATTTTCTTTCGCTGTTGCCCAGCACTTGCACCGCATCCATGAACAATAGGGTAAAGGCATAAAAGAAAAAGAGGTTATGCCGCTCCTTGCCCTGCTTTAGCTGGTGCATTTCATCATTGGTAAGGCTGCCCACCAGCATTAGCTCCAACTCATGGCGTATATCCTGCTGGTTATAGCAGGCAAAGTATTCCTGCAGCACAGGCCATGCAGTGGCTGCGGATGGCTGCTGGTGTAGCTGCTCCTGCAATTGTAATAAAGCTTGTGGTAGCATACCCGTTTGCATATAGTGCAATCTCCATCAACTGTGTTTTCTATGCAATACGCCAAACAGCATATTGCAGAAAAAACCAAGGATATTTTACTGTCATGTTTTACAATATATTTGTAACAGCACTTAATAATACCGTTATGGAAAAAACAATACACCAAGGCAGAAACATTAAACGTTTCCGTGAAATGTTTGGCATTAAGCAAGAAGCATTGGCTTTGGAACTGGGCGATGATTGGAACCAGAAAAAGATATCCTTGTTAGAGACAAAAGATGTGATAGATAACATCTTATTAGAGCAAGTAGCTAAAGGGTTGAATATACCTGTAGACGCAATTAAGAATTTTGATGAGGAAGCCGCAATCAGTTTTATAGGAAATTCCTTTACGAATAATGATAACTCATCAACGCTAAATGGGCACACTATTAATTATTCTCCGAATTTCAATCCACTGGATAAATATGTTGAGCAAGTTGAAGAAAACAAAAAACTATATCAAGCATTGCTGAGAGAGAAAGATGAAAAAATTGCTTTGCTGGAAAGGTTGTTGGAGAAAAAATAAAATATTAAGATGTTTGAGGGTCTCTGTAATAAACGAGGCTTTCTGATACAGTTGTTTTTTGTAATTTTCGTTAAATAGTTTAATTAAACAAATAGTTGTCTTTGTCGGTATAGTAAAATATTTTATTTTCTAATTGAACGTCTGCTGAATGATTTTTTAGTCTTGATACATATCTTTTTATATCACTAAGCTCCTTGTCGTAAAAGCATTTCTTGGAACTACACGCATGAAAGCCAATATGCATATCGGCATCATTATTTACTCTACCATTACTCTTAAAGAAGTTAAAGCTATCATCACACTTAATTCGAAGATAATTTGTCAAGATCAATCGATAATGTAATCCTTCAAAATCTGGTGGATATTTATTTTTATCATGACGAAGAATGTTAAGCTTAATATTAGTGATTGAAGTATCTACAAAAAAGGCTTCAATTTTTTTGTATGATTGAATAATCTGGTCATCCGTATCAAAGTCAGATATAATTGTAAGGTTAAGAGGTTTTGCTAAATTATTCAAGCAAAGCTTTTCCAAGATCTTAAATAAATTATCTTTTAGTTTCTGATTAGTTTTATCCCCAAGTATATATCGGTCAAAAATTACTATTGAGGTTACTGGTAAAAAGAAGTCGTTTAGCTTTGACCAGTTATCAAATTTCATTGTGGAAGGAAATCTAGCATCATTTGTCACTTTGAATGAGGTATTTCTTCTTATGGTTTTTATTCTATCCCAACTCTTGACAATATCATTTGAAGATACATATATATATCCCCTTTGTTTTGAAAGAGCATCACATTCATTATAGTCTAATGATGTTAAGAAAATATTTTGCTCACTTAATTTTTGATAAAATTCTTCTTTTTTAAGGTCGTTATTTAAGTTGGGATTGAATTTTATTTTATCGTACTTATCCAATAATATCTCCCATAAAGGATTTTCTTGTAAGGCAGCAGTAAATTCTGTAACTGATTCAAAATCACTAATTAATGTTATGCCAAATGTGTCATTTTGCAGGAATTGAATTAAGTCAGAATGACATTCATCTAAATTTGCCTCTATAAACAAAGTATCCATGAAATCTTTTGTAGCGGATAGGGTAGTCATATTAGTTTTCTACTTTTGTTTTAAGAAGTTCAATTTTAAGGTTTGTTGCTTCGTCAAAGAAACCGTGTCCAAATTCTTCAGTTAGGGTCCCATTTGGCTTAATTTCAATTTTTATTACCTTTTGGCTATCCTGGGTGTTAGTGTCTTCATTAAAGTAATAAATTATTGAGTCATCTTGTTTTAACTTTTTCTCAGCAGTCAATATTTGCATTTTCCTAATAATGTATTCGCTATGAGTTTCAATTATAAACCGAATTTCAAAAGTCTTTACGGCGTCTAACAAAAAGTCTGCAATTAATGACTGTAATTTTGGATGAAGATTAGTTTCTGGTTCTTCTAGAAGTATTATTTTCTTAACTACAATTAAATCATCTTCAGAGTTGTGAAGTATTGGCACTTCAAGAGCAATTTTTAATAGAATTGGTAAAAATTGAGTAATGCCATAACCTAAATCAGCCAATGCTACTTTTCTACTATTCTTTATTAGAAATATTGTTGTTGCCACTCCTTCTATATTTTCAAATTTTACCTCATCCGCTATTTCAAACTTTTTAAGCCATTTGTTGGTAAACTGTAAAGATTCATCTGATATTTCTCTAGACCTATATTCTAATATGAGTTCATTGAAAGAAGTTCCTTGTGAATCATTGGTGTAAAGTCTTTTTGTATTTGCTCTTACTGCTTCTAAATATTCTAAGTTGTCTGCTATCTCTGCAAAATCTTTAAGAATTCGCTTTAATGGCATTGCAAGGAAATACGAATGAAGTTCTTTTCGGTTTTTTAAAACGAAATTTTCTAACACGTACTTTTCATAGAGTTTTGTAAAAACAGTAATAGGCTCATCTATATAAACATCTTTTGCACTTTCCTTTATGGAAAAAATTGTTGGGTGTATATAAGTTTTAGACTTTCCTTTTTTCGAATATTCAGCATCTTGATATGTTATTAAAGGTCTATGAAATATTGATGTTAGCATTTTATCCTTGTTAATCTTTTCTCCATCAATAAACATTTTATGTGAATTAGTATTCTGGTCTCCAATTTCTAATATTAAAAAGGCTGAGGTATCATCTTTAGTAAAAAGTTCAAGTTTTCTCAACTTGCCGCTTCTCTCATTTTTTTTATACGTTAATTCAATGGCAATGCTTGTTTTTGTAGAATCATCAAATTCTTTCAGAACTGTATAGACACTTCTTTTTGTAGTAATCGGTTGTTTAATAAAAGTGCCTTGGTTTAAGCCATAAGATTGCGTTGAACCTAATTTTGTTTGAAGACCGATTACCAAACTCTCATTATTTGTTTTTGTATTAACAGTGTTTTCAAAGGTGCCTAAATTGTGTTTTGGACCTGAAAAATCTAATACTTGCAAGTCGCTATTGTAATTACTCTTTAGAAGTAATAAAGCCTTTAATACTGAACTTTTTCCAGATGAATTGGGTCCAGTAAGAAAGGTAATTGGAGCAAGATCTAACTTTGTTTTAGTATCAAAAACTCGAAAATTGTCAAATGAAATTTGTGTTAAGTGCGACATGTAGCTATATTTTTATTGGGTAATTTTCGAAATTGATTATGAGCTGACGTTACTTATTTCAATGGCTCTATTGATTTTTTATTTAAAAATCTTGATTTAATTATTTGAAACAAACATTATTAAGCCAATTGTTTGAATATGTAGCAATCTGTAGTTTTAAGTGGGTTCGAAATAGCTAATTACGAATTCGGATAACAACCAGTTTGCACCTGATCTTAATTAATATATTTTCATATTGGCAAGGTTAGGTTTTTAAAAGAAGCAACAAATTAGCTATAATCTTTACCAGTCAAGACCTTTTGTACAATAGTTCTAAAAATTACGTAGTTCTACGTAACTATTAAGGGTGTTTTCATCGGCGTTTTCCAGCTTTACGCTGTTAAAAAACGTCCGGAGTTTAGAACACAGATTTCTTTACAGAATAGCTGATTTTCCAAGTAGCCTCCCAAAGTTTCCAAGCCGCTTAGTCAACACCTCCAAGCGGCTTTGCACGACGGGCGATAAAAACCCACAATTGATAAACCATTACCAAACGCATAAGTAGTGATATAGGCTGTAAGGGTGTTAATACATTAAAACTTGCGTAGAACTACGTTTTCCTTTACGACATTCTTTCAAGCAGCTTAGTCAAGCCTTCCAAGCTGCTTGCACAAGTTCTCCAAGCCTTATAGTCAAGCTTTCCAAGCCGCTTAGTCAACACCTCCAAGCGGCTTGGAAACTTTGTTCAAGCCTTGGCGGCAAACCTTTGCAAGCATACGGGGGAGAACTTCTACAAGCATACGGAAAACATTTTGTTCAAGCCTTGGGGTTAAAAACGCAGTTTGCAATGCCTTGCTAATGAATTAATTATCAAATGGCTGTCTTTGCCATAGGGCAAATAAAAAAGCCATTCCAAGACTGGAACGGCCGCTTTTATGCAATATTCATCTAACCTGAGAACACTTTAAATAAGGCTATATCACCTGTAATGCGTCATTTAACACACCCGTGCGTATAGCGGCGGCATTGCCATAGCCACGCCGTACCTCCAAGGTATAGTTGCCACTTGCCAACCCAGTGGGCACGCTAAATACCAATTTGCCTTCTGTGCGGGTGGCCAGCACCGTTATTTTGGTGGCGGTGCCTGTGCTGCTTACCACAAAAACGCCTTCGGTGGCATTGGCTGGGTCAAATTTCAGTTCTTCGCCCACCACTTGCCCAATGCCGCCCGGCGTAAGCTTGGCATTGGCCGTTTGGGTGTTCACATCAAAGTACTCCACCAGTGTGGGGCTGGGCTGCGACTGCAGCACTTTTTCCAACGTGGTGCTGGCCATTTGCTCGCTAAGCATGGTGCCCTGACTAATAACGGCCTTGACGGTGTGGCGGCTGGGGTCGTAACTGTCTGTGGCATTGCTAAACACACCTGTAATGCTGCCCCTGAAATTGGCCAGTGGGGTGTTTACACTGTTGCCTTGCGATACGGCATAGGCAATGGTCTCAAATACTAGGTTGCCTGCGGCCCGCAGGTCTGTCTCGGTAAGGGTGGTGCCCCGCCTACGGGCTTCCTGCACAATGTCTTCAAAGTTTAGCACATTGCTGACCATCACCCTTGCACTCTGGTCGTTTGGATCCGGTGTAATCGGATTGGGCTGGAGATAATACTTCATTGCCATAAATAATGGTTTTTAGTGATGAAGAAATAAAAACAGACTTTACTTGTGGTGTAGTATTATCTCATGGGAGACTACGTTTAAGGTTTTGGAAACATAGGTGCAGTATTGTTTCCATGCCTAAAATTATATATGGGAATGTATATGAAATGTTAAAGACAGTTTATGTTTTGTTAATGTGAGATGTTATTTTTTCTTTTGGCTTAAACCAAAAGAAACAAAAGTTCAAGGACAACCTGAAACCCTCCGGGCATTTGTCCGGCCAACGCCACCCTAGGTGTAGCTGGCTTATTTTATTGCTGGCTGGTTGAGTTTTTATTTTGTCTGCCTGGCCGTTCGCATGGAGGTTGCGTTCAGCACTGCATCCGTTACTTTAGGAAAATATGCTTTGCATTTTCCTAATCATGCCTGCGGCATGACCGAAACGGATGAGGTGCTTATGGGCGTATTACTCGGGATTTGGGCCGGCGAGTGGTTGATGATTAAAAGACTGATTGTTGATTATAATAGATATTGAACGAAGGAGGAATGGTAGTATACGCTAACTAAAGTTTACAAAACTCATTTCGTTTCGTTCCAGGTCTTATAGCTTGAAGACGTTGTAGTATAGCCATCCGGAACTTGTCGCAGGGGCTCCACTTCTTTCCAACCATCGAACATGTCTTTTGGCAATTGCTGGTACAGTTTTGTTCCTGCTGTTTTCCAAGCAATCATTTCATCACTTACTTCTTTTATCTTTTTTGCAGGGTTGCCCACAATTAAACTTCTTGCTTCAAAATGTTCGTCTGCTTTTATGAAGGAGAGGGCACCAACAATGCATTCATCACCCAGCATCACATTGTCCATGATAACGGCATTCATTCCTATTAGGCAGTTTCGCCCAATAGTGGCTCCGTGTATTATGGCACCATGCCCAATATGTGCTGCTTCTTTCAGCAATACGGTTGTTCCGGGAAACATGTGGATGGTACAGTTCTCCTGCACATTGCAACCATCTTCAATGATGATTTGCCCCCAATCGCCACGTATGGCAGCACCGGGACCAACGTACACGTTCTTACCAATGATGACGTTTCCTGTAACGCTTGCTTGCGGATGGATGAAGGAGGATTCGTGAACCACGGGGATATGTTCTCCAAACTGGTAAATCATACATGTGATTTATTGGTTCTAAAACAAGTGCCTTTAAAGAGGGCAACGATATGGTCATGCTGATTGGTGATGGTGATATGGTACAAACCTGTGCTTCTTCCATTGTGCAGTTCCTTTGCTTCTGCAATGAGCACGTCGCCAACATGAACAGGTTTGGTAAAGTTGATAGATGTATCTAATGCTACAGATAATACATTCCTGTTATTGCAAGCAAATGCAAAGCAGCTATCGGCCAAGCTGAAGCAGATGCCGCCATGCACAATGCCAAAGCCGTTAATCATTTCGGTACGTACCGTCATTTGAATTTTGCTGTAGCCTTCTGTGATATCAATAACGGAGATGCCCAACCATTGGGAGAATAAATCATCCTTCATCATTTTGTCAACCACTTGTTTGGCGAGTTCGTCTTTTGTATTCATGGTATGTTTTTGTCTGACTTTGTGCTTGAAGGGAAAGTAAGTTGCTTTAAGTGTTTAATCAATTGCAAGCAAATGATTTATTTACCACAAAGGCACTAAGCACACAAAGGTTGAAAGCTTCGCTTCTTAGTGCCCCTCGTGTCTTTGTGGTAAAACTGTCTTCATCAATAATCTGCTTGTTTGCAAAGCAAACAGGCAATGATTAGGTTTATTCCCCTTTGAAATTGGGCAACCGTTTTTCCAAGAAGGCATCAACGCCTTCCTTGAAATCTTTTGTGGCTGCTGCTTTCTGTTGGTATTCATCTTCAAGCTCCAACTGTTCTTCCATACTGTTTTTGACAGAATTGTTCAACGCATGTTTTATATAGGCCAATGCCTTGGTGGGCATGTTGGCAAGTGTTAATGCGACCTTCCAACTCTCTTCTTTAAATGCATCTTCGGAAAATACTTTGTAGAGCATGCCCATTTGCAAAGCGTCCATTGCACTTACTTTGTCGCCCAGCATCATTAGTGCACTTGCTTTTTGAAAGCCAATTAATCTTGGCAGGGTAAATGTTCCACCACTGTCCGGTATCAATCCAATTTTGCTGAATGCTTGCAGGAAGCTTGCGTTTTCATGTGCCACCACAACATCACAGGCCAATGCCAAATTTGCACCAGCACCTGCTGCTACGCCGTTCACGGCACAAACAATTGGTTTGGGCAGGTTCCGTAATCTTGTTATGATGGGGTTATAATGTTCACTTAATATGGTGCCCATGCCGGGACCGTTGGGGTCAACCACTTCTGCTAGGTCCTGGCCTGCACAAAAGCCTTTGCCTGCTCCTGTTAAGTAGATACAACGGACTTCGGGCATGGCTGCGGCTTCATCCAATTTATCCTGCAGCAGTAGGGCCATTTCACGATTAAAGGAATTTAGTTTGTCTGGACGGTTGAGGGTGATGACAGCAACTTTGTCTTTTATTTCAAACAGTATGGGGAGCATGTTTGCTATTGTTGTTGTGATAAATAATTATGCTTCAAATGCTTTAACTTCAATATGCGACAATAGGAATTCGTTTACCGAATCATATTTCCTATCTGGTGAACTTATCCTATAGAGGTAAACTGCATCGTTGTCTTCCTTAATAATTTTCATGCATTTGAATGTAACTTTCCTTACTCTTAAAAAAGTTTCCATTTCTGTTTTGAATTGGTTGCCTAATTTGTTTGTACGAATCCTATAGTCTTTTACTTTATGGAACTGGTTGATGAATTTTTGTACAGGCTCCAGTATAAACAATGCAGCAACAACCATTGCAGAAACAGCAATGGCCAGTGGATAATTTTTGTAGCCAACAGCCATTCCCAGTGCAGCAGTAACCCAAATTAATGCTGCGGTTGTTAAGCCATTTACGCTGATGCCTTCTTTAAAAATTACACCCGCCCCAATGAAACCAATACCAGTTACAATATTGCTGGCTATTCTGTCTGGACTTATGGTATTGCTTTCTTGAGATAGGATAGTGTATAAACAAGAGCCCACACAAATAAGAATCATTGTTCTAAAACCTGCTGGCTTGCTGCGGAATTCCCTTTCCAAACCAAGCACTGCACCTATGATGAATGCAATAGAAACCTGTGCTGCTTCTTCCAAGTAAATGGCTATGTCCATAAGTGCTAATTTTTAATTGCATGGCCATTATTCAGCCAGTGTCCAAGTGGTCGTTCTGCCCAGTAAGCCCCACCCGCAGATGCTGCCCCTAAGCTTCAGTTCATTCCCTTTTAAGGTTATGGTACCGCAATAGGTTTTTCCAGTATTGGGGTCATATATATTGCCACCTTCGTACTCGTTGGCTGTAGTGCTTTTTTTGAACCTTTTTAGAACCAGTAGGCTCATCAATGGTTTTGATTGTTCTGCAACATCTTTGTTGTGCTTGTCTACCCTTGGCTTTCCTGCTTCATCGTTGGGTTCTTTTAGCCAAACAATAATGCCATAAAAGCTGCCATCGGGCACTTTATAGATTTGAATTTTGCTGGTTTTGGTGCCATTGTACCAAACCTTTTCAATGGCATCCTTTTGGGCCATGCAACTGAAAGAAATAAAACAGCAAATGAATAAGAGAATATTTTTCATGAATAATGATTAATCAACTTAATGGCATCTAAAATAGTCAAAAGGCTCTTTACAATCGTTGCATTGATACAATGATTTGCAAGCTGTGCTTCCAAACCTTGAAATCATGGTTGTATTGAAGGAATTGCATTGCGGGCATTGGATAGCTTCTTCTTCCTGAAAGGTATCCGGTGTGCAAACTGCTTGCTTTGCATTTGGTGGTGCAATGCCATATTCTTTCAATTTCCTTTTTCCCTCTTCGCTCATCCAGTCTGTTGTCCATGCAGGGGAAAGAACGGAGGTAATTTTTACATTGCTAAAACCGTGCTCAATTAATGCCAAACGTATGTTCATGCTAATCATGTCCATGGCTGGGCAACCTGTGTAGGTGGGGGTGATGATGATTTCAATGGTTCCGTCGCCTGAAAGAGGGCTAATGATTACATCCCTTACGATGCCCAGGTCCATAATGCTTAATACAGGCACTTCCGGGTCGGCTACTGTTTGAAGTATGTCCCAAATTGCTTGTGTTGAAATTGGTGCTTGGAGCTGCATGGTGTAAAGGTAACTAGTTGGTAGAATATTGGTTTATTGTGGATGTGTTGAACCACTTTTGGAAACTGTTTAGGTTTAGTATTCTGTTTGCTTCACAAACAAATACACTGACAATAATAGCTTTACCACAAATGCACAAAGGAAAAGCTTTGCTTTTTAAACTTAGTGCCTTGGTGTCTTTGTGGTAAAAAAAACTATTTGTCTGTAACTGTTATCAACTGGTTGAATTATCTTTTGGATAAAGAAAAGTTCAGCGTAACTATTCAAAACGAACCTCCTTGTTAATTGTAAGACATTCATTAATGGTTTATTATTGCAGCATAAATCAATATATATGAACAAGAAAATACTTTGCATTGCTGCTACAATGCTTTTGCTGGTACAGGCAAATGCCCAATCCATTAAAACTTTTGTGGAAGGCAAGACGATTACAAAGCTTACGAAAACGGATATGACCATTTCTTCTGAGATGATGGGCCAAACGATGGAACAGCAGATGCAGACAACCAATACTATTGAAATGAAGGTGGTTGCTGCAAGAGACAAGGAGATGAAGGTGCAACAGAAGACTACTAAGATGACGATGAACATGTCTGTGATGGGACAGGAAATAGATTTTGATTCGGAAAAGACGGATAATGATGAGAAGCTGAGCAGCATGAAGGATGCCATTAATAAGGTAGCCATAATTACTACAGATGAAAAGGGCATTGTAACGGACATGAAATATGATAAGGAACTGGAAGCCCTTATGCAAGGAAATGCTGCTCTTACTTCTACTTCTGCCAAGGGCATGCCCCTTGACTTTATTGTACTGTTGCCAACGGATGTTGCTATTGGTAAAACTTGGACGCAGGTTTTCGGTACGGAAGGAAAGGACAGTTATACCTATACTGTCAAATCCATTGATAATGGCGTAGCCCAGTTGGAGCTAACAGGAAAACTAACTGTAAATGCTACCAGCCAAGCCAATGGAATGGATATGCTGACTAAGCTTTCGGGAAAGGTTGCTGGTTTGGTAAGTGTGGATGCAAAAACAAATTTGGTAAAAAGCAGAACTTCCAAGACGGAGTTTACTGGTACGGTAGAGGTAATGGGACAATCCATGCCAATGCAGACAACAATGACAACAGAAGAAACGTATAAATAAGTAACCGCTAAAGTGATAACAAAAAAGAGAAGCTTATTGCTTCTCTTTTTTTATGAATTATGTATCCATTACCATTCTGCTCCTGGATAAACCCTTTGGAGGTGCTGCATTTCGGCCAATATGAAACCGAGGTGTTCTGTGTGCATGCCTGTTTTGCCACCAGTCTGGTTAAATACTTTTTCAGGGTAAGGTAATGTGGCTTCTTCAAAAATGGCTTTTACCTTTTCTTCCCATTGCTGTTTGATGAGGTTTATATCATTGCCCATTTCCTTTTCATATTCAGCAGGTATAAAGAACTCACCAGTATAGTTTTTTAATTCTTCAATAGCATGTAGCATCCGTTTGTTGCTTTCATCTGTTCCATCGCCTAGGCGAATAACCCACTCGCTGCTCCAACGAAGGTGGTAGGTAACTTCTTTTAAGGCTTTGGTTGCAATGGCTGCCAGTTGTTCATCATTGCTGTGTTGCAGTTGTTGATAAAAGTAGAATTGGTAAGCTGAGAAGAAAAATTGGCGAAGAATGGTTTGGCCCCAATCACCATTGGGCAATTCAACCAATAACAAATTCTTGTATTCCCTCTCCGTTCTTAAATAAGCCAATGAATCTTCTGTAGCAGGACTGACTGTTTCACTGGTTGATTGGTTAATTAAGGTTGCAGCATACTGATAAAAGTTTCTTGATTGCCCAAGCAGGTCAAGAGATATATTGGTGATGGCAATATCCTGTTCCAATATGGGCCCGTGGCCACACCATTCACTATTGCGTTGTGAAAGGATTAAGGTGGTGTCGGCAAGTTGGAGTGTGTAAGGAATTAGGTATTGGTAATTAGGATTTAGCACCATTGTTTGATGATTGTTTTTTTGATTTATCTAGGTATGCGATATAACCATTGATTAATTTGAATATTGATTCGGTCTTTTCTTCGTAGGTTTTGAGAATATCTTCTGAAATATATTTTTCATCGAATGCCGTTTGCAAATGTTCCATTGTCTCTGTAGCCGACCCTCTTGCCATAATGAAAAAGTTCCTTGTATCGCTGTAGGTATATCTTCCATAACCTTCAGCAATGTTTGCTGTTATTGACCTTGAGCAACGAACTATTTGACTTACTAGTTGAAACTTTTCATGATTCGGAAATGTTTTAACCAATTCCGAAATCATCATTCTTAGTTCCCTTGCTTGAATGTAAGAGGTTAATTCTTTATACCCTTTATAGTTCATAATCTTCCCTTTTAGACCAAACTCCCAATTCCTAATTCCCTTCTTTTACATATGCCCTACTTCATCAGGCAAATCATAAAATGTGGGGTGGCGGTAAACTTTGTCCATAGCTGGTTCGTAGAGTTCCCCAGCTTCCTCGGGATTGCTTGCCGTGATATGCTTGCTTTCAACAACCCATATACTTATGCCTTCCATCCTTCTTGTATAAACATCCCTTGCATTTTCAATGGCCATTTCTGCATCCACTGCATGAAGGCTGCCAGCATGTTTATGGTCAAGCCCTTGCTTGCTCCTTATGAATACTTCCCACAAGGGCCATGGTGTTGGCTCTGTATTATTGGTTGCACCGCCTTCTTGGATTTCTCCATAATCGCCGTAAAAGTATTTTGTGATGTATGTTTTCATTGTTTAATGGTTGTCTTTTTTATTTCGTTGATAAAGTAGTCGCGGATGTTTTTTGATAAGGGAGAACCGCTCAATTGATACTTGTTCATTCTCTCTGGATGCCATTGCACACCAAGTAGAAAGGGTTTATCTGTTTTGTCTGCCCATTCAATGCCTTCAATGATTCCATCTTCTGCAATGCAATTGACTGCCAAACCATTTCCCAATTGATTGATGGATTGATGGTGTGCGCTGTTTACTTTGTCATTCGTTGTGCCTGTTATTTCAAACAATAAACTGTTTCGGTTAATGGAAACTTCATGCAGCTTATCCTGAATGCCTTCTTTGTTATGTGTGGCATTTAGGTCTGCCAAATCCTGATTGAGCGTTCCTCCATTCAATACATTAATCAATTGAAAACCCCTGCAAATGCCCAAAACTGGTTGGTTGTTGGTTATGGCTGATTGATATAACTGCTTTTCAAATAAGTCCCTTTGTAAGTCCCACTCTTCGGGTTGGTTGCTGTAAGTTGTTGCCCCTTTAAAAAACTCAGGATGAATATCGACACCTCCAGACAATACCAAAGTATCACAGTTATTTAACTCTTCTGCATTGTTCAAGGCTGATGAAAGTGCCACCACTTCAATTGCTTCGTTTCCTTTCAACCATTGAGCGTAATTATTGTGCTTTTCTTCACCGCCTGTGTATGTCAATCCAATTTTCATTAGGCCACTCTTTGTATCTGTCTATTACTTTTCTTCTTTGCGTAGGCCATGGCAGCTTCCCTCACCCAAGCACCTTCTGCATGTGCTTTATTCCTTGCATCCAACCGCTGCTTGTTGCAAGGGCCATTGCCTTTAACCACTGCCCAAAACTCATCCCAATTTATTTCACCAAAATCATAATGCTGGCGTTCTTCGTTCCATTTCAAATCCACATCGGGCAAGGTCATGCCCAATACCTTTATTTGTTCAACAGCCATATCAACAAACTGCTGGCGAAGTTCATCATTTGTCTTTCTTTTGATTTTCCATTTCATGCTTTGGTCGCTGTTGGTGCTTTCGCTATCCTTTGGACCAAACATCATCAGGCTTGGCCACCACCAGCGGTTGATGGCATCTTGGCACATGGCTTTCTGTTCATCTGTTCCCCTACTTAATACCAATAATATTTCAAAGCCTTGGCGTTGGTGGAAACTTTCTTCCTTGCAAATTCTTACCATGGCCCTTGCATAGGGACCATAACTTGTTCTGCAAAGCATTACTTGGTTCAGGATGGCAGCACCATCAACCAACCAACCAACAGCACCCATATCTGCCCAAGTGAGTGTAGGGTAATTAAAAATGGAAGAATACTTGGCTTTGCCTGTAAGTAGTTGTTCAATCATTTCATCCCTGCCCATGCCCAATGTTTCTGCTGCTGAATAGAGGTAGAGTCCATGCCCAGCTTCATCCTGCACTTTGGCCAATAAGATGGCTTTTCGTTTTAAGGAGGGAGCACGGCTTATCCAATTACCTTCAGGTAACATGCCCACTATTTCACTATGTGCATGTTGGCTTATCTGCCTGATGTTTGTTTTCCTGTATGCATCGGGCATCCAATCCTTGGGTTCAATTTTTATTTCAGCATCTATCCTGTCCTGAAATATTTCTTCAAAGTCCTGCACTTCCATGATTGTTCATTTAGGTTGCCAAAAATACAGGAATTAACAACAGGGCTAACGCGTGTTAGTTTGAAATTTTGCCTTGGAGCACAATTTTGTTAGTTTGTGCAATCATTCCAATTCACATCATGAAAACGTTCAACCTCCAGATGCAACGCACCAACCTTGTAGTTTGGACGTTGATTCTTGTACCGCTAACAGGTGTTGCTTTGTTGCTGTTGTTTGTGCTCAATTTTGATGGACCATTGCCGGATTGGGCAATACTTACTGGAAGTTTTGTTTTTATGGCATTGCTGATTGCTTGCACACTGTGGATCATTTCCCATAAAGTAGTAATTCCTTGTGCGGTGACGATTGACGAAAAGGGGCTACGATATGTTTTGTTGAGGAACAGTTTTCTTTATCCGAGAAAGGAGTTTTTTGCTCCTTGGGACAATGTTGAAAACATCAGCGAAACGCTGAATATGCAAAACAATACTTCTTTCTACCAAATAAGTTTCAAGCAACCTTCTTTTACTATAAATCTAGATGCTATTAAAGGCCATGAGGAAGAAGCAACTACTTTTTACCAGCAACTTATTTATTTCAAGAATGTTTACAATGTTTCACACGCACAAAAAGAAATTACCAGCAAAGGATTTTATGATAGTTGGTGGGCTAAGGCACTAACGCATGTTACTTATATTTTCATCTTGCTGATTATATGCATTAAGCTTTATAAACCAGCAATTTTTAGCTGGTGGCGTGTTGCAGGCTTTTGTGCTTTTGCCATAACATGGTTAATAAATTTTTACGCCAATACCAAAAAGAAGTAATTGTCCGCTTTTGAATTATTGATATAACTTGTTAAAAAAAACAAAAAAAGCTAAACCTGCATTCATCAAAACAAGGCAGTAATTCCCCAATTAAAATCCTTTCTTTTTTTAACCATACAATTCCTGAGAGTTTTATTTCCCATGCTGTGGAGTATGAGATTACTGGTTAATTTTTACAAATCTTACGCTATTTATTAGGCATAGTTTCTGTTTTGAAACGGAGGAAAATGTTTCTTTCATCTAAAAAATCAATGCTATGAAAAAGATTAGTCTATTAAAGTCAGCGTTTTTGTTGTTTGCTGCAGGGTCGTTAGTTGTTTCTTGTTCGAAGGACGATGACAACGATTCGCAACAGGGCATTACAGAAGAAGAGGCTGCAGAGGTAGCACAACGTTCTGTGGATCCTGCAAGTGGTGGCGTTGTGGCACAACTTAACACTTCAGTTACTATTGCTGCATCTGCTTCCTTTCTTGGACCCGCTAATTGTGGTGTTCAAAAAACAAACAATTATTCAGGTTCAAGTACGCAGGGGGCAACTATTAGTTATGCTTATTCTTATGGATGGAACTGGACGCTTACCTGTGCTGGCACACAACCCCAACGTTTTGATTTTGCCTATAGTGGCAGTGCCGGGTATGACGGTCCACGTATAGCAACATCTGGTAGCACTGCAGCCACTGCAAATATTACTGGACTTGAATCATCTGCTAGCCAGTATGTAGTAAATACCAGTTATGAACATAACGGTAATACCACATCAAAAATTGGCAACAAGAATTCTTTTACCAGTAAAGTGCAAATCAGTTCTGCCAATATTAATATAGACAAGGTAACAAGAAAAATACAATCAGGCTCTGCTGCTGTAACCATTACTGGTTCTACGACACAAGGAAGTTCTTTTAATTATAATGGCACGATTGTCTTTAATGGCAACAATACTGCAACGGTTACATTGAATTCAAATCAAACTTATGCAGTGCAATGGTAATTTTGAGTTGTGAATAAAGAAAAAGGGGAGACTAAATAGTTTCTCCTTTTTTATTGGGGTTAATCAAAACGCAACTTTTAATTGTTGTTGGATACGTTTACCAGGAGGATTAAAGTCAGCAAATAAGTTGCTATATTTAGAAAGCCCAAAACAAAAACTGTATGAATGCAATTGCTCCGGTACAACTTAAGGACAGAGAAATTTTTATGGATGTATTGAGAGGATTTGCAATTCTGGGCATCTTCATTGCGAACCTGCAGTTCTTCAGTTATTATAATTCAAATATTGCACATGGTTCTTTCGTATATCCGGAAATTGATAAAAGAATTTCCTTCCTCCATGCCATGTTTGTAGAGGGGAAATTCTATTCCATTTTTAGTTTGCTATTTGGTTGGGGCATTGCATTGCAAATGAGCCGTTCCAAATTAGATGATAAGCTTACTGCAAAATTTCTTAGAAGAAGATTATGGTTCATGATGCTATTGGGTGGTATTCATTTAATCTTTATTTGGATGGGTGATATCGTTGCATTTTATTCCATGATTGGGTTCATTTTATTGACTATGCGTAAAATGAGCAACAAAAAACTATTAACCATTGGTATCATTTTAATTCTTTCGCCTATTGTGTTGTACTACCTAAAAATGACCTTTCCCAAATTAAATGCACCAGCAGGCATTTTTGCTGAAGCATCCCAGTATTTACATAAGCATTGGATTGTACCGAAATATGGTGAGGGTGAATCAAAGATTATAAGGGAGAGCCATAGCTATTTTATTGATATGAGTGTCAATATGGCCAATTCTCCATTCCGATTTGCCTACCTCATTTTTGTAAGCAGAATTCCAAAAGTATTGGGCATGATGCTAATTGGCTTTGTAATTGGCCGTACTGGATTTTTCAAAAAGGTTGAGCAATATAAAAAGCAATTGATTGTCTTTTTACTTATTGGATTAATTATCGCATTACCAGCCAACTATATGCTGGCATATTATATGGAGAATCCCGGCAACTATTATGATTTAAAGATTGAGGGCTGGTATGAGACTATTGCCTATGCTTTGGGTGTAGCAACTTTGGCAATGGTGTATGTTATTACCCTTGCCCTATTGTTTCAACAAAGATTCCTTCACAATATTTTAAAGGTGGTTGCACCAGTTGGCAAGATGGCTTTCAGCAATTACATGTCACATAGCATTATTGGCATCGTTACTTTTTATGGAATCGGCTTTGGAATGATGGAACAAGTTGGTCCATTGGCCTGGACAATGTTTGCAGTTATTATCTTCATTTTTCAGATAATCGTCAGCACTATTTGGTTGAAATATTTTGAGTTTGGTCCCATAGAATGGGTTTGGAGAAGCCTGACTTATGGTAAGAAGCAGCCGTTTAGAAAGCACATTACTTAATATCAAAATCCACCACTACTTTTTCGGTTGTGGGGTGTGCTTGGCAAGTAAGGATAAAGCCCTGTTCTATTTCTTCATGCTCCAATCCCCAAGCTACATCCATGTTCACCTTGCCTTCTATGAGCTTTGCTTTACAAGTACAGCACACACCACCCTTACAGGCATAAGGTAGGTCAGCACCTTGCTGCAAGGCAGCATCCAAAATATTATTGCCATTAAACGGCAAATCAAAATCGAAACTTCTACCATCAACTTTAATGGTAATGTTACTTTTTGGAGAATTATCATCCGCAGTATAGACCGCGGAAGTTGAAGTACGAGGTTTAATAGAGGTGAACAATTCAAAATGGATTTTCTTTTCATCTACAAACCTGCTGTCCAAGAAATCCTTTACGGCAAAAATCATTTGTTCTGGACCGCAAATAAAAAATTCATCGGCACTGATGCTTAAAAGCCTGTCAAATAATTTATCGCACTTAAAGCCATCAATCCTTCCAAAATTGATGTCAGCATCTGTTCTTTCCCTGCTTAAAATATGAATGAGTTGAAAGCGGCTAAGGAACTTGTTTTTAATGGCATCAAGTTCTTCTTTGAAGATGATGGAATTCCTGTTCTTGTTTCCATACACCAATGTGAAACTGCTTTTTGGTTCTTCCAACAAGGTAGTTTTGATAATGGATAGTAAAGGGGTTATGCCACTACCAGCTGCAAAGCCAACATAGTTTTTTTTATTATCAGGTTTTAACTCTGTATAGAATTTTCCTATGGGTGGCATTACTTCCAGTTCATCACCAGTTTTTAATTCTTCATTCGCGTAAGTGGAGAAAACACCTCCATCCACTTTCTTCACAGCCACACGAAATTCTTTATCGTGCGGAGATGAGCAAAGTGAATAGGAACGGCGAATTTCTTCGCCATTAATCACCGTTTTGATGGTAACGTTTTGTCCTTGTTTAAAAGCAAATTGTTCTAGTAAGTCTTGGGTAATATTGAAAGCAATGGAAACACAATCTGCTGTTTCCTTTTTTACTTCTTTTACTTTAAGGGAATGGAAATGTAATGACATTGTTAAGAAAATCTTGTTGCCATCCTGAGCCTGTCAAAGGGAATGACATTGAATAAAATGGTTTCGCCAGTAAGTGTCCAATATGTCGGATACCTATTTTTTTAAGCCACCAACTAAAATGGCAATCATGTTCTCTTCCAGTTCCTTGCCATCAATTTTCTGTTTGCTGCGGTGCCAGCTTTCTATGCCGCTGATGGCATGCAGCATAATCAATACGGCAGTAGTAGCATCAATGTTTTTTATTTCTTTTTTTGCAATCCCTGCTTCTATAATAGCTGCAAAACGTTTGCGGTAGTTGCGTCTCTGCGTTTGGAAATTGGAGAGGTATGGCTCTGTCAAATGTTTCCATTCCCTGTCGCAAACAAATACCTCTTCAAAATGGTGTACCATACCGTCAATATGAAAACGCAAAAGGTTCTCCACTTTATGCAAGGAATCCATTGGTTCGGCATCTAGTAAATCCAATTTTTCATTGTAACGGTTGGCCACATTGAAACAGATTTCATGCAGCAATTCGTTCTTGCTTTTAATATGATTATAAAGGCTTGCAGCTTCTACACCCACTACTTCTGCAAGCTCCCTCATGCTCGCAGCTTTGAATCCTTTTTCCTTGAAAAGGATGGCAGCTTTTTCAACAATGACATCTTTCCGGCTGCCGTTGTTATCCGTTTTTATTCGTCCCATGCCGCGAAAGTACACTAACAAACGTTAGGGCAAAAGAAAGATTTTGTTAGCTTGATGGTAAAAAGAAAGGTCAGGAATTACCAAGGTCTGTTCCTTTAGTTCTTTATTTGTTTCAGAAAATCGACGATACCTTGATAGATTTTCTTTGCTACGGCATCATGGAATTTTGAACTTAGGATAAGTCTTTCATCATTTGGGTTGCTTAGAAAAGCAATTTCTACAAGACTGTTGGGAAAATCGGTGATGGCATTTGGAGTGAAGTTGAAATTGCCAACATTGCCAAACTCATGCAGGTCAAGTTGCAACATGTTTTTTAGGATAGCAGTAGTTAATGGCCTAAAGCCAATATGCTTGTAATAAGTGCTAACACCTTGCACCATCATATTAGATGATGAGTTAAGGTGGAGGCTAATTAGCAAGTCTGGATTCTGTTGCTGAAGGAAAAGCACACGGTCTGAATTGTTGATGGCCGTGTCTTTGTCCCTTGTCATAATCACTTTTACTTTCTGCAACCGCAAGTATTTCTGCAAGGCTTTGGCAAACTTTAAAGTATATTCTTTCTCTTCAATTTTTGTGCAAATACCGCCTGCACCAACATTGGGACCACCGTGGCCAGCATCAATGGCAATGGTTAAAGTTTTTATGTCCAGTTTTTTGGGTTGATGCTTTATCTTAATAGTGAATGCCTTGCCTTTATACCCTGCAGTGTAACCCCAATGTTGTTGGTGTTTCAGTTCAATGGTAACCTGCACCACATCATCTTCTGTTTGGTTAAAGTAAACGTTCCTTACCTCTTTGGCAGATTGCAATTGTTGTATCCAATTGGTGTTGCTTTGTACCCCATATAGTTCTACCATAATTTTTGAAGGGGCAATTTCCATCCATGTTTTATAGGGCAGTCTTTCATCCATGCCAATGGATACAATATCAAAACTATCTTCCACTCCTTTTACACTCCAGGCATTTGTTAAATGAAATGGTTTTTGTTTAATGGATGTATCTTCTTTAACGCTATGCTTGTCTATATAAGCTGTATGGTTCTGCGAAAGCTGCACTTTAAACATATCCTTGGTTGAATCAATTAATCTCAATACAATATTGGTATCGATGTATCCAAGCTTTGCACCCCCAAGCCTGTCTTCCCCTAAACCATAGGCAAGCATCGGTAACTTGCCTGTTGATTTCGCTAACCTGAAGTTCTGTTGTGCAATACTTTTATTAAATGCAGTGATGAGCAGGATTAGGGCAAATAATTTCTTCATGAATTGAAGGTAGAACAAAATGTTTTGGGGCAAGACTACGGTTCCTCATCCTTATTTAATCTATAAACTGACTGGAATTTGTAAAAGGTAATCCCTAAATAACTCAGTCTCTTCAGTATTGTTGCTGACGAGTAAATAGTTCATTATATGCTAGTAGGGATTGAGTTTTGATGTTCAGTAATAAACAGCCTCTTGTTATTATTCGCTGCACAAGATGCCCCAAATAGAACAAACTTTTAAAACAAGTAATGGGATTTTGTTTTCGGAGATGGTGAAAAATATATAGATTAGCTGATACTTACTCGTTCTTCAATTCAATATAGAAAGTGGTACCTTTTCCCTGTTCGCTTTTAAACCAAATATTGCCTCCATGGGCTTCCATAATTTGGCGGCAAATGGAAAGACCAAGACCAAAAGGCTTTTCCCCTGAAGTACCTTCCCTCCTTGCATCGGTAAAAACGTCAAACACTTTACTTTTCATATTGTCTGGTATACCAATGCCTTCATCCTTAACGGATATACGAACCGTATTGTTCTTTGCTGTGGCCTTAATTTTTATCGTAGCATCGTTGCTACTAAACTTGATGGCATTAGTGACAATGTTATTGATTACCCTTTTAATCTTTTCTTTGTTCAAGCCGATAAAGACTTCCTGTTCCAAATACTTAATAAGGATTTGCTGGTTCTTTTCTGCTGCATTCAGTTTCAGTAAATCGGTTGTTTCTGCCACCAATTGGTTAATACCTACTTTTTCTTTTGCCAAGGAAGAATTCACAACATTCGCCGCTTCCAAAATTTCAGCAATCAAAGTCAAGGAATTCTCTGAAGCAGTTTTTGTCATTTGCAACATTTCTTTTCTTTCCGCTTCACTGTTTTCCAGTAGCATTAAATCTGCCAGCATGGATATGGAAGCAACAGGTGTCCTTAAATCATGTGCCACCACCTTTAATATCCTGTCCTTTTCCGTGTTCCTTTCTTCCAATAAAGCAAGCGTCTTCTCCAGTTGCTGCTTTTGCAGGTTTATCTGGTTGTTAAGTTCCTGTGACAGCAATAAATTTTTCTTGGAACGTCTGGAGTTTTGCCAAATGAATAATCCAATAATGAGCACAAAGGCTGCTGCAAGAAGAGCAGATACCAAGTAAACCTGTTTCAAGTCATTTTCTTTCTTCAATACATCTATATCGTGCTGCTTTTCCAGCATCCTTACCTGCTGCCCTATATCAATATTATTTAGGTTCTTATTTGCTTTCTGTGCAGAATCATTCTGTTGAATAAAAAGTACCAAATATTTATAGGCATCTGCTGTATGCTGGTTCCTATCATGGTATTTCCACATTAAACGGCTCCATTCTATTTCTGCTTGCTTGTTGCTGACATTGTTATCCAAACTGTTCTTTATTGCAGTAAGGGCAACGCCCATACTATCAATTTTGTTTTGCTCGTAAAACAAATCTGCCAGCTTTAAATAAGTAAGCTGGGCATCAGAAATATCATTGCCCATTTGCAAGTTTATACCGATACTCTTCTTCAATAGTTTCTCACACTCATCGTACTTGCCTTGCTCTTTTAAAATTTGGCCTTGGTTACCATAGATGACACCTTGTGCTATTTCATGCCATTTCTGTCTAAAATCGAATTTATCTTTATTAATATCAATGAATTTCAGTGCTTTGTCATAATAAAGCAACGCACTGTCGTAGTTGCCAACCTTATAATAGCTGAGGGCAATATTATTAAGTTCCTCTTGCAACCTGAAATACTTACCAAAATCCATTAAACAAGTGCTTGTTTCTGCAAATCCCTTTTTAAATGTTTCAATAGCTTCTTTGTACCTGGTTTGCTTGTAAAGAATCATCGCTGTGCGGTAAGTGTATTCACCTAAAGCACATGAATTGAAATTTGCTTTGGCAATGGATCTTGCCCTATAATAGTAAGTATATGCTTCGCTGAATTTTTTCTCCCTAAAAAGCACATCGCCTTTTGAATAGAAGGCATAAGCATATTGTGTAGGGTACCTGTCAGGATTATTTGCCTCTGCAAAAGCTATCATGCTATCAGCATAAAAATTTGCTTTAGCAGTATCATTGATAAAGAATAGGTACGCTTGGCATTTGTTGCCCAATACTTTCATTTTTTCGGGAACAGTTAGCTTTTTCTTGGTCAAAGAAGAATCAATATAGTGGAGTGAATACAACTCCTGACCTTTTCCAAAATGTGATGTCTTTTCTATGATGCTGTCAACGGAAGGAGACCGGTCATCAAAGATTTTCGGTTGGTTATGACTGTTGCAAGCAAGTAAAAAAAACAAGCAAAAAAAGACAAGCAAATAATGGCTATTCTTTTGGGTAGTGAAATTATATAGGTATTTGCTTGTCATGGTAGCTTGCTGCTAAAAGGTAATCAAATATATTGTTTTGTGTGAAAGTTTGGGGCAATAAAAAACCGGAAATTTATTTCCGGTTTTTAAAATCCTAACTGATGGTTTAGAAACAGTAACTGTTTGCTTCCAGCATTTTATTGCATATCCTTCTCCTTGCATCCTTAGTATTGAATGGTTCCACTTTAGTGAAACGTTTCAAACCAATATGCATCATTCTCAATTCATCGCCCTCCGCAAAACTGTTCAAAGCATTTTTGCCTGATACGTTTATTTTATCAGCAGCATCATACAAATACGTTTTCACCATGTCAACCTGTAATAAAGTAGCCGCTTCTCCCTGTTTTTCCACCAGTTTCATTACCCTTAGTAATGCACTTTCTGCATGGAAGGTTTCAATCGCCATGTCTGCAATGTTCATCAATACTTCCTGTTCCTTGTCCAAGCTCATCATTAGCTTTTGAACAGCGGCACCAGCAACCATTAAAATGGCTTTCTTGAAATGATTGATGTATTTCAGTTCCTTTGAGAAAACGCCTTTATCCTCACCACCAAAATCCGGAATGCTCATCAGTTCCTTTTGAACATTCATCGCGGGGGTCATTAAGTCCAGCTTCCCTTTCATGGCCCGTTTCAGCATCATATCAACAGTAAGCAACCTGTTTATTTCATTGGTTCCTTCATAGATCCTGTTGATACGGGAATCCCTGTAAGCCTTGCTGATTAAGTATTCATCGCTGTAACCGTTTCCACCGTGTATCTGCACACCTTCATCCACAATATAATCCAGTACCTCACTGCCAAACACCTTCAGCATCGCACATTCAATAGCAAATTCTTCCGCAGCACCCAACAATGCCTTGGCAAAAGGTTCTCCACTTTTCTCCAAATCATGTTCCCTTTCATCTATCCATTTGGCTGTCCTGTACAAGGCACTTTCACCTACCCAAATCCTAATGGCCATTTCGGCAAGCTTATGTTTAATAGCACCGAATTTTGCAATAGGCAATTTGAACTGTTCTCTTGTATTGGCATAGTTGATGGCGAGGCCTGCAGCATACTTACTCGCACCCAATGCTGCGGCATCCAACTTCAAACGGCCAATATTCAAGATGTTGAAGGCAATGATATGCCCCTTGCCAATTTCGCCTAACACATTTTCTACTGGAACCTTGCAGTCCTGAAAATAAAGCTGTACAGTTGATGAACCCTTAATGCCCATCTTGTGTTCTTCCGGACCTTGCGTAAAACCTTCAAAGCCACGTTCAATGATGAAGCCAGTAAATTTATCGCCATCAATTTTGGCAAACACAGAATAAACATCTGCAAAGCCACCATTGGTAATCCAGCATTTTTGTCCATTTAAGATATAGTGTTTGCCATCCTCGCTCAATACAGCAGTTGTTTTAGCACTCAAAGCATCACTACCACTATTGGGTTCGGTCAGGCCATATGCACCCTTCCACTCACCGCTTGCCAACTTGGGAATGTACTTGTTCTTCTGCTCCTCTGTACCAAAATACAAAATGGGCAAACTACCAATACCTGTGTGGGCAGCCACAGCCACACTAAAGCTAAAGCCACCACCAAGACCCTCATTCACAATGGTTGAAGTAATGAAATCCTTTCCAAGTCCGCCATACTGCTCAGGAAATGATGTGGAAAGCAGACCCTGTTCACCAGCTTTTTCCATTAAGCCCGGCATCAGCCCAGCTTCCATTTTATCAATCCTATCAATTGTGGGAAGCACTTCTGTTTGCAGGAATTGATGGCACATATCCATGACCATTTTCTGTTCCTCATCAAAATCTTCAGGAATAAATGTTTCATAAGGGTTGCTTTCCTTAATAATCCATTCACCGCCTTTTAGTGCTGTTTGCTGTTTGGTATCCATGGCAAAACGTTTTGGGTTTTAATTTATGTTGGTTTAATTCACGTTTTCTTCTATTTCAAATTATCATACACCTGCTGCAACACCTTCTTCACTGTTTCAATTTCATCTTTGGTAACACCTACCAACGCTTCATCCATTGTTTGGTTGGCAAGATGAATAGTTGAATCCTGCAATAGCTTTGCAGTTTCTGTTAGGCATACGGTATTGATTCTTCTGTCTTCCTTGCTGGGAATTCTCTTTACGAGTTTCAGTTTTTCCAAATTGTCTATTAGCCTTGTAATACTTGGCTTGTCCCGAAAAGTTCGGTTACAGAGCTCCTGTTGGCTCAAGCAATCCTCCTTCCATAAATGGTAAAGAATGCTCCATTGTTCAGTGGTTATTTCTATTTCAGCACTCCTGAAATTCTTCTGCAGCCTTCTTGCAATGGCAGTAGCAGCCATCGCATTAATGACACTATAAAGTTCTCCTCTTTTAAAATGGTTGTTTGGCATATAGTTGTTTATGCAACTATTCAAAAGTACACATCCCTTTCTAATTAGCAAACAAATTTTTCATCCTTCTATTTAGGAGTTTTTATTACAGCAGGCCGTTGCGAAATTTCGTGGTAGCATAAAACACCATTTGCATAATAATGTGCCACCATGCTTTTTCTAGTGAGTGATGGATTGTGGATAGGGGAACCGCCATGCAGTAAGTTGGCATGCCAGATTAATATATCCCCCTTTTTTGCATGGAAATATTGTGGTTTGAAATGATGCTGTTTAATAATTGCATCAATCTTGTCTTCGTAGTTATCGTAATTGTGTTCACCAATCAACAAGGCATTGTTGCCAGTATTGTAGTCTTCACTCATTATATAATTGAGTTTGTGGCTGCCAGGATAATAAATCAATTCACCACTATTTTCCTTAATATCTTCCAAAGCAATCCAAACTGCACTCAAATAACCCAAAGGCTCTGTTGTCATGTGAATGCTGTCGCTATGGGGTCTTTGTTCGCTACCATAAACAAAGTTGATGGTTTGAAAAGGGATGGGCTTTTTCTGGAAAATGAACTCAAAGATCTGCAAAAGATTTTCATCCCGAAAAACAGCATTGATGATTTCACTGTGTTGCCAGGCATCCATAATTTTTCTCCCGGTGAAGTTGAAGTCCACCTTATTCCCTTCTTTCAACCTGTCTATTTCTGCATTTATTGCATCAATTTTATCAGCAAAAAATTGTGGAATAATCAAGTAACCCTTTTCACTCCAGTTCAAGAATTGCTCTTGAACAACAGTTGTAAACTGCTGGAAATTTGCATGCTGTTTAATCGCTTCCCGTGTTACACCCTGCTTATCCATCCAAGGAATATCATCAGATGATTTTTTGATATCAGCATGTGAAAGGCTTTGCCATACCGCCTTCTGCACCCCAAGTTCCTTATAGTGCAGCTTGTTCCGCTTCAATTTCCCCAAATTGGAAATATTGTAGAGCCAATAACTAATCCTGAGGTTGCGTAAGATGCCTGTATATTTTTGGACCCACTGCTTCATGCAATAAAAGTAGAACAATGGGTTCAGTTGGTCAAAACGTGGATTTTGTATTGCCCTAAATTGTTTCTTTGTAGCAATGTGGACACAAATTTTTTTATGGGAAGTAGCTGCCATGTTTATTGCTTATGCCGTCATCATGCTACTGTACAGGAAATGGTTTGTGCAACTGAAGCCATTCATTAACCCCAAGAAATTTTACCCTTCCACATCATTCAGCATCATCATTCCTGCAAGGAATGAAGCACTGAATATAGGCAACTGCCTTAAGGGCATCCTGCAACAAAACTATCCTTCCTCCCTGTTTGAAGTCATTGTAATTGACGACCATTCAACCGACGAAACAAGTGCCATTGTGGAGCATTTGCAAAAGCAGCACAAGAACATTAGGCTCATAAAATTGGCTGATGAACTAAATGGCCAATTGCTCAATTCCTATAAAAAGAAAGCTATTGAAAATGCCATAGGCTACGCCACTGGTAACTGGATTGTTACCACAGATGCTGATTGCTTAGTAAAAAAAGATTGGCTAAGAAGCTATGCTGCTTTTATTGAACAGCAGGATGCGGTATTTGTGGCTGCACCCGTTATTTTCAGTAATAACAAAAGCTTGGTGAGCACCTTTCAGTATGTGGATTTCATGATGCTGCAAGGCATTACTGCAGCTTCCGTAAATGAAGGTTTCCACAATATGTGCAATGGAGCAAATCTTGCCTACAAAAAGTCTGTTTTTTATGAAGTAAACGGTTTCTGGGGCATTGATAAAATTGCCAGTGGCGATGACATGTTATTGATGAATAAAATAAAACTCGTTTACCCTACCAAAGTTGCCTTTCTCTATTCGCAGGAAGCCATTGTTACCACAGACCCAATGCCCGATTGGAAAAGTTTCTTCAATCAACGTATCAGATGGGCAAGCAAAGCAGAACAATTCAAGAGCAAGGACAAAAAAGTTTTTGCGGTGCTGGTACTCGTCTATTGTTTTAATGCTGCCCTGTCCATTATGCCGCTACTGGCATTCTTCAATATTTGGTTCCTATTTTATTGGGCAGTATTGCTTATGGGTAAAACCCTTGTAGAGCTTGCATTTGCATTACCTGTCGCAAAATTTTTTGGACAGGGGTTCATCTGGTGGTTTCCCTTTTTGCAACCATTGCATATTGCCTATATTGTTATTTCTGGATGGTTGGGCAAGTTTGGCAGCTACCATTGGAAAGGAAGGAATGTAAAATGAGGACTGCCGTTTTCATTGTTGGAGCAAACTTGCAACACAATCAGCTAATTTTATCGGGTGCCAATAGCAACAACAAATACTGGTTTCTATAAACGCCTACGCAAAAACAAAGGGGCCATTTTTGGTTTGATGCTTATATCCCTTTCCTTCTTCCTCGCAATATTTGGCTATTTTATCGCCCCTGACAGTTCCCCTTCGGCAAATAGGATGGTAACTGAAATAGGCAGCAAAAAGCCTGGATTCACCATGTTCTTTTTAAAACCCAACCCTGAGCAGCCTCCTGTGCCTTCTAGTTTTTGGCAACAGCTAATCAGTGGTTGCGATGATGCTCATAAGTATATTCCCATTAGTTCGTATCAAGTAAAGGGCGACAGCCTCATCTACCAAAAATTTGTGGATGATGGTGTCACAGAAAGAAAAACCACCCATCGCTCCTTGTTGGGCAATAAACCTGTTGAGCAATTAACTTTCCATCTAGGTACAGATAAGTTTGGCAGGGACATTTTAAGTAGGCTGATTATTGGTGTAAGGGTAAGCTTGGGAGTTGGGCTGATAGCAGTCATCATTTCATTGACCATTGGTATCCTCCTTGGCTCCCTAGCTGGTTATTTCAAGGGCTGGGTTGACAATATAATTATGTGGTTCATCAACGTTATATGGAGCATACCCACCTTGTTGTTGGTGTTTGCCATCACACTGGTTTTGGGCAAGGGCTTCTGGCAAGTGTTCATTGCAGTGGGCCTAACCATGTGGGTAAATGTGGCAAGGCTCGTCCGTGGGCAGCTGCTTGCCGTTCGTGAACTGGAATATGTGGAAGCAACCAGGGCCTTGGGCTACTCAAATGCAAGGACCATTTTCAGGCATATCCTCCCAAACATACTGGGCCCAATAATGGTTATTGCAGCATCCAACTTTGCAAGTGCCATTGTGATAGAGGCAGGATTAAGTTTCTTGGGTGTGGGCGTTCAGCCGCCCCAGCCAAGTTGGGGCTTGATGATTAAGGAGAACTACAATTTCATCATAACGCACAATCCCATGCTGGCCCTTGCTCCGGGCATCGCTATTATGCTGTTGGTACTGGCCTTTAATTTATTGGGCAATGGGTTACGGGATGCCCTGAATGTTAGGGGCAAAATCTAATCAGTAGTGGATACGACAATATTCCTGCTGAAACTTTCTTCTAGCGAAATAAGGGTTTCCGTTCTTTCAATGCCCTTGATGTTCTGCAGTTTATCATGCAGCACCACCCTTAACTGCTGAATGTCCTTGCAAACAATTTCTGCAAACATGCTGTAATTCCCTGTCGTATAGTTTACACGCACAATCTCCGGAATCCTTTTCAAATCCTTAGCCACTGCATCGTAGAGTGAGCTTTTTTCCAAATAAATACCGATAAAAGCAATCACATCGTAGCCCAATGCCTTTACATCTATGGATAACCTCCTACCTTTGACCACTTTCAGCTCTTCAAGTTTTTTGATGCGTACATGGATGGTACCACCACTTACAAAAAGTTTCTTGCCCAAGTCGGCATAGGAAATTTCTGCATTTTCCATCATCTCCTGTATAATCTGCAAATCGAGTTTATCAAGATTGAACTTAGTAGGCATATTTGGCTATTATTTTAGAATTATTTCAATAATAACTGCAATTTATTGAACAGCATCTATACTTTCAAAATAATTGTTGAAATATTTGCAACGGATTAAGCAATTGCTTTATCATTGCAATATCAAAGAAACAAACAATAGTTCTTTACACTGTGGGGTGATGAAATTTTTGGCAGACATGCCCTCTTGTCTCGGGGGTGAGGATAACAGGACAAACTTAGCATAGAGCCATTTGAGTAGCAATACTTGAATGACCAGGGTCGACCACTGAACTTTGTGCTTCTGCTAACTGCCTCGTGGAGGTTCGATCCCTCCCCCTACAGCTTTTTTAGCCTTCCGATTTATCGGGAGGCTTTTTTATTGTGTTAACTACATTTCGGCCAATCTTTTCTTCGCAGCAGCTATTTCAAATTCCAGCACTTCCATTTTCAGTTGCAGTTGGGTCTGTACATCCTTACCATATCGCTGCATCCTGTACCATGCATCCGCTTCCATGTTTTGCAGCCATTTCTTTTCATCATCGGGTGATTCGAAAAATTGGGGCGGGTTTTCCAGCATCAAGCCTGCTGTCCGAAGTCCATCCGCTTCCCTTGCATAATTCTCACAGCATTTCCGGAACTTAATTTGTAAAAGGAGCAGTTTGCCTTCATTCGTTTGGATACTTTTTTCCAGCATTTGCTGCACTTTGGCAGTTTCCTTTGCCTCATAGCCTTCTAAAGAAGCAGGCTTTTGGTCACTATTGAGTGCAATGCTTAACAGACTATATTTAAAGGACCCTTCATAAGGAATG
>Ga0247739_10000030_pt1 | contig 118907 bp, 97 predicted proteins | sample UWRJL058202B2_FD_180943 | JGI IMG/M metagenome (GOLD analysis project Ga0247739, IMG submission 180943) | Plant litter microbial communities from Arlington Agricultural Research Station in Wisconsin, United States - UWRJ-L058-202B-2 | ecosystem: Environmental > Terrestrial > Plant litter >... | reverse complement strand
TTTATTTTCTTTACGAGAAACCAATGACGGCATTAAGGGACAAGTTAAAGCAGGGGATGGATAAAAGCAATGGCTTCATTAATTAGTTTACTAGTAAGGTTATAAGACATAAATTATGATATTGTCGGCTTTCTTACTTCCCGGTAGGCACCTGCCAAAGGCAGGCCATCGAGGCATAACTTGGTATCAAATGAACTTACAGGTCCTTCATCCTTTGCACATATTTTCCAATAATATCAAACTCAATATTTATTACAGTGCCAACTTCAAGTTCATTGAAATTTGTATGATTGAAAGTGTAAGGGATAATGGCCACTGTAAAATAATCCCTGCCAACATTAAAGCAAGTAAGGCTGGTGCCATTTACAGATACAGAGCCTTTTTCAATAATTAATGCAGCAAATTTTTCAGGGAACTGAAAGGTGAATTCCCAACTACCATCCAGCGTTTTTTTGTCAGTGCAAGTGGCAGTGGCATCCACATGCCCCTGAACTATGTGGCCATCAAGCCTTCCATTCATTAGCATGCAACGTTCAATATTGATGCTATCGCCCTCTTTCCAAAAATCGAGATTGGTTTTTTTCAAGGTTTCATCAATAGCGGTAACCGTATGTGTATTGCCATCCAATTTCTCAACGGTTAGGCACACCCCATTGTGGCTCACACTTTGGTCAACTTTCAGTTCATTGGACAAAACGGATTCAATTAAAAAAGTCCTGTTGCTGCCTTTTTTCTCCACTAAAACCACTTTGCCAACACATTCTATGATTCCTGTAAACATCCCACAAAGTAAACTGGTAATTTTTGGGTGACCAACTCTGCCATATTATTCAATTTCGTTTGAGTTTAACCGTAGGCTTCTTTGGTTATACAAGCTTTTTTTGAAGCAATGGAATGTTGAAGAAATTTGTGGTAAAAAACTTGTGGTAAAATAATTACCACAAGTTTTTTACCACAAATTTCATTGCTTAATACAACTTAGGATAAGTTATTCTCTTTAGGTATCAATATCACAATGTTTTTCCTAGAAAATTTCTTATTTGGTGCTTTCATTTCCAGCCTTATCTTTGCCGCCATTATTCACCAAAGGAGGTATATCAGTTATGCTTATCATCGATTCAAAAGATTGCGAAAACATTGACAAGGCCCTTAAGAAGTACAAGAAAAAGTTTGAAAAAAGTAAGACTTTATTGCAGCTTAGGGAGCGTCAAACATTCACTAAACCGTCTGTAGTAAGGCGTTTTCAAGTGTTGAAGGCAATCTACAAGCAGCAGATGGCAAGTGGAAAATTCGAAGATTAATTAATCTTTGTTCCCAAATATATTTAAGTAGCCTTTAGTTAATAGCTTTAGGCTACTTTTTTATTATGGACATATACCAACAATATCCGCAGGTGCAGCCTTTTATTAGTTACCTCAAATTTGAGAAAAGGTATTCCCAGCACACCATTATTTCCTACCAAACAGATTTGGAACAGTTTTGTGCCTTCCTCATGAGCCAATTTGATGGGGCTGCTATTAATAAAGTAACAGCTTCCTTAGTACGTAGCTGGCTGGCAGAACTAAAAGGGGGGGAGAAAATCAGTGCCAAAAGTATCAACCGTAAAATTTCTACCTTAAAATCCTTTTTTAAGTACCTCATGAAAATGGGTGAACTGCAACAGACACCCATGAATACGGTTGTTTCTCCCAAAATAAACAAACGCTTGCCTGTTTTTGTAGAAGAAAAGAATATGGACACCCTTTTTAACCATGTGGAATTTGAAGACAGTTGGCAGGGGAGGACGGAGAATCTTGTACTGCAACTGTTTTACGCAACAGGTATGCGGTTAAGTGAACTGATTAATTTGAAGGAATCACAAATTGATATTTCCTACCAGCAGGTTAAGGTATTGGGCAAGGGAAATAAGGAAAGGATTGTGCCCATATCCATGGCGTTGAAAACGTTGCTTCAAGCATATATGGCAGCGAAGCCTATAAAGGATAATTCTGTGCCCAATCTGTTTATTACTACAAAAGGGAAACCATTGCAGCCAAGAGCCGTTTACACTTTTGTGAAGAAACATTTAAGCAGTGTAACAACGGTTCAGAAACGCAGCCCCCATATACTCCGGCACAGCTTTGCCACACATCTAATGAACAATGGGGCAGACTTGAACGCAGTGAAGGAACTGCTGGGTCACAGTAGTTTGGCCGCCACTCAAATTTATACCCATAATACCATTGAAAAATTGAAGGATATTTATAAGAAAGCTCACCCAAAGGCATAATAGTTTGTTATTAATTGGCGTTAAGTAAATAGGCAGGAAGAATGGCAAATCTGATAAAAAATGACATTTCCTTATTACCTTCTTCCAAATTTTCTGCTTATCTTGTTCTTCTAATAAAAATGAAAAAAGCCTATGCTTCATTGTTACATTCAGTTCTTTTAATTTTTATTATTTCACCGTTTAAACGTGAGTTGTATGAACGTTATGATTCAAACAGTGCACTTTGATGCAGACGAAAAGTTAGTAGAGTATGTGAACCGCAAGCTGGAAAAGTTGAACACCTTCCACGACAGTATTGTAAAGGTAGATGTGTTCTTGAAGTTGGACAATGTGGTACACAAAATCAAAGACAAGGTAGCTGAGATTAAAGTTCATGTTCCGAGGCATGATTTTTTTGTAAAAGCATCCTCCAAATCCTTTGAAGAGTCTTTTGACAATGCCTTAGATTCCATTTCAAACCAAATAAAACGAAAGAAGCAGAAGCTTGCCGCTTAAAGATTTACAGATTAAAGAAAGCCCCATCATTTAAAAGTGATGGGGCTTTTTGTTGCGTCATTGCAAGGTAGTGGTACGAAACAATCTTTTGGAATTATCTCACCACAACCAAATTGACGCTCTGCGTTAATTCTTTTGTAGATGCTTTTAAAATATAAGTTCCAGCCTTCAACATGGAAACATCTATCAATATTGAATTAAGCCCTTGGACTATTGAATAGGTTTGTGTTTTCACTTTGCTTCCAACTGCATCAAATATTTCAATACTAGCTATTCCGTTTGCAGTAGCCTTTAAAGCAACTGTTGTGCTTTTCCTAGCTGGTGAAGGGTAGAGGCTTTCAATTAAACCGCTTTTCTTTTTACCAGTATTCACAGCCAGTATATTGGAATAAGTTATTTTACCAGACACATCTTTCATTTGTAAACGATAAAACACTTTACTGTTGGCAACAGAGATTGCATCTGTGTAGTTATAGTTATAGGTGCCAGACCCTTTAGCTGTTTGCGTGTTGATGGCTGAGAAATTCATAGCATTAGTGCTTCTCTCCAATATAAAGCTGTTGGCAGGATTGGTGCTATTGGCTGTCCAGTTCAAGGTTACATCATTGCTACTGGTATTGCTACTAAAGCTCGTTAGGTTAATTGACAAAGGAACTGTAATCCTGAGATTGATGTCATCAAGCCGGAACTGTTTGGCTGATGATGCTTGCTGAAAACGAAAAGTAATGGTTGCAGGTGTGCTGCTATTTGGAAAACCAATAACGCTACCCGAAGTCATATAGTTCCAGTCGCCATTTAAAAAAATATTTCCAGCAAATGGCTGGTAAGCAAGGTTTACCCAGGTCATTCCATTGGTGGTGCTCATCATCAAAACCATTTCATTTGGTGAAGAAGCATCATAATTACGCATGGCAAAATCAATTCCTACGCTGGCTAATGGCGGAACGGTAATGGTATAAGTAACAGAAAAAAAAGTTCCAACGGTATTTGTAAGCAATATATTGCCACCAGCAGATGAAACAGGAATAGTACATGGTTGCTGGTTCTGTACTTCTGCAGAACCTGAATAGGAAACAATGTTTGTATTGGTATTGCTCCATCCTGTATAGCTATTAACAGGCACGCTGCTAGTGGGTATGCCGACTGTTTCCATAATTGGGGTTTGTGCCTTTGTAAAAAAGCCAGTAACAACAAATATTGTAAGTATAAATGTTCTCATAGCATTAATTTTGAAGGTAATGTAATCCATTAAATTGTTACTCTCAAAGGCTTTCGCTAAAATATTTTGTTCAAATTCCCAATTTTTCGCCTGTTACCCCTACTTTTGCCATCCCAAAAAGTTCTTTACAATTAAGAATGATTGAAAGTCGCCTTGAAAAAGGTGCTACTTGGGAGTCTTAAAATTAGAAATCTTCAAATCAGAAATTTCCAGTTAAGGACGCTATCACCAATTAAATCACAAAAAATGGCAAAAGAAATCTCCGGCTACGTGAAGTTGCAAGTGAAAGGCGGTCAAGCCAATCCTGCTCCTCCAGTTGGGCCAGCACTCGGTTCTAAGGGTGTGAACATTATGGAGTTCTGCAAGCAATTCAATGCTAGAACTCAAGACAAAATGGGAAAAATTGTTCCTGTTTTGATTACAGTTTATGTTGACAAATCGTTTGATTTCGTTATCAAAACTGCTCCTGCTCCAATTCAGTTAATGGAAGCTGCAAAAATTGCAAAAGGTTCCAAAGAGAGTAACCGTATCAAGATGGGCAAAGTAAATTGGGAACAAATCGAGGCAATTGCCAAAGATAAAATGCCCGATATGAACTGCTTCACTATTGAAAGTGCCATGAAAATGGTAGCAGGTTCTGCAAGAAGCCTTGGTCTTACTATTGATGGACAAGCCCCTTGGGAAAAGAACTAATTATTCACCTTTAAATCATTCAAACAATGTCTTTGACTAAAAAGAGAAAAGTTGTAAATGCCAAGGTGGATAAGAACAAAGCTTATTCCCTTAAAGAGGCATCCAACCTTGTAAAAGAAATTAACACTACCAAGTTCGACAGTTCTGTTGACCTGCATATCCGTTTGGGCGTTGACCCTAAGAAAGCAGACCAACAAGTTCGTGGCACTGTAACCTTGCCACATGGCACAGGTAAAACAAAGAAAGTATTGGTGCTTTGCACACCCGATAAAGTGGCTGCTGCTGAAGCTGCAGGTGCCGATTTCGTTGGTCTTGATGAATTTATTACCAAGATTGAAGGTGGCTGGACTGATGTGGATGTAATCATTGCAACACCATCCGTAATGCCTAAGATCGGTAAATTGGGTAAAGTATTGGGTCCACGTAACTTGATGCCAAACCCTAAAACTGGTACTGTAACAAACGATGTTGCTGCCGCTGTTAACGAAGTAAAAGGCGGTAAAATCGCTTTCAAAGTTGACAAGACCGGTATCGTTCATGCATCTATCGGACGCATATCTTTTGCTCCTGATAAAATTGCTGAAAACAGTACGGAATTAATCAATGCCATCAACAAATTGAAACCATCTTCTGCTAAGGGTACTTACCTTAAGGCTGTGAGCATGGCTCCAAGTATGGGCCCTGGTATCATGTTGGACACAAAAGCATTATCTAACTAATCCTGTGGATCCCGTACTTACGGGATGTGAAATGGGTTTAAATAAATAGTTATGACTAAAGATCAAAAAAACGAAGTGATTGAAGTTCTCAAAGGGAAGTTCTCACAATACAATAACTTTTATGTTACTGACACGGAATCCCTGTCAGTAGCACAAATTGGTAAGCTCCGTGCTGAATGTTTCAACAAGCAAGTTGAAATGAAGGTTGCTAAGAACACCCTTATCAGAAAGGCACTGGAAGGTTTGGATGCTGAAAAATATGCAGGCATGTACGATTCTTTGAACAACGTAACTGCATTGATGTTCAGCGAAAATCCTAAGGAACCAGCTTTGATTATCTCTTCTTTCCGCAAGGCAAACAACAACAGTGAAAAACCTGTTTTGAAAGCAGCCTTCATTAATGGGGATATCTATAGCGGCGATGCACAATTGAAAGCCCTTACCCAAATCAAAACCAAGAATGAATTGATTGGTGAAGTAATTGGCTTGTTGCAGTCTCCTGCTAAACGTGTGATTGCAGCTTTGTTGCACCACCACGAACAAAAAGCGGCTGGTGTAGAAACTGCTCCAGTAGCTGAAACTGCTCCAACAGCAGAAGCTACAGCACCAGCAACCGAAACTCCTGCTGCACCGGAAGCACCAGCGGCAGAATAAAGCAATTTCCAGGTTGCTGATTTGAAAATTTTAATCTCTCAAGTCAGCAATCTTTAAATAAAAACCAAAGCCTGTGAGGTTTTAAACAAGGCATTATTATTTAACCATCCGCCGGAGATTATCGATGAAGGCGGTTAAAACGTAAAAAAATGGCAGACATTAAAGCATTGGCCGAACAATTAGTTGGCTTAACAGTAAAAGACGTTCAAGAATTAGCTGACGTTTTGAAATCAGAGTATGGTATCGAACCAGCTGCTGCTGCAGTTGTAGTTTCTGGTGGTGGTGATGCACCTGCTGCTGCAGAAGAAAAAACAGCATTTGATGTTGTTTTGGTAAGCGGCGGTCCAAGCAAATTGGGTGTTGTTAAAATTGTAAAGGAATTGACTGGCTTAGGTTTGAAAGAAGCTAAGGATCTAGTTGATGGTGCACCAAAACCAATTAAGGAAGGTGTTTCTAAAGCTGAAGCTGAAGAAATAGCTGCTAAATTGAAAGAAGCTGGTGCTGAAGTTGAAGTAAAATAATTTCTTCTTCTTCAATACATAAAAAAACAGTCCCGCAAATATTTGCGGGACTATTTTTTTGTTCATTTACTTTTTTGCTTTTGCAGGAACTTTCTTTTGTTTTTTGGTTGCTTTTTTTAAGCTGTCGCTTATACGAACTTTTTCAATGCTGTCCCTTCTTGCACGTTCCCTGCGAAGTGAATCTGAACGCCTAATCATTTCTGGCGTTGCCCCAAAATTGCTTTCGCCTTTTATTGTAAATGTTCTGTCGCTACCACTATGGCTTCGGTGGGCAATTTTTTTTGTTTGTGCAAATAGAATTGAAGTTGATAACAATATCAACGTAAGCATAAAAATCCTTTTCATAACTTGTTTTGATTTCAAGGTATAGAAACACTTTCAAAAAATCCCTTGTTGGAAAATAATGTCAACAGATTTAACAAAATATAAATGGACTTGGGCACAGAAGTTTTCATTTAGGGTTGTGGCTATTTATGTTTTGTTGTTTATCTGCTCCTTCTCTTTTCCACATACCTATATTCCAGACATTGGCAGGTTCACACATGTTTTCTTTGAGGCTATGGCAAAGTGGTTTGGCAATAATATACTCCATATTAAGAAACCCTATACGGTTGAACTGATTTCTGATTCAACTGGCTTTTACCTCAATGTACTTGTACTGCTTTTCATCTCAATTATAATGGGAACAATATGGAGCATGTTTGATAGGGGGAGAAGCAATTATCAAAAGTTTTATTATTGGCTGCTGGTATTTATAAGGTACTATTTGGCCATGCAATTGCTAGTATATGGATGGAACAAAATTTTCAAATGGCAATTCTACCTGCCCGAACCTAATACGTTATTTACCACCTTGGGCAATACGCCAAAAGATTTATTGTATTGGAGTACCATGGGTATATCCCGTAGCTATTCCATATGTACTGGGTTGCTGGAAGTTATTGCTGCATTGCTTTTATTTTTTAGGAGGACACAACTGTTGGGAGCCTTTGTAGCAGTAGGTATAATGGTAAACGTGCTGATGATAAATTTCAGTTTTGATATTTCCGTGAAACTATACTCTTTATTTCTTTTGTTGTTATGCTTCTTGGTCATGCTGCCTTATGCAAAAAGAACCATCCAATTTTTCTTTCCAAATAATTCAAATTTTTCTGGAGTAGCAATACAGTATCCAACATTTAAAAAGCAATGGTTGTACAAAGCGGTTAAAGCAACTGTAATTGCAATTATACTTTTCGATTCACTGGCAGTATATGTTATATCCAAAAATTTCAATGACGATAAAGCTGCAAGACCTTATCTGCATGGAGCGTTCAATGTGGAAACGTTTATAAAAAATGGCGATACCCTGTTGCCAATAACAACAGACAGTTACCGTTGGCGGAGAATGTTCATCCATCGCCAAGGGTATTTGATAACCCAAATGATGAACGATGAAATGAAGGATTATGAATTGGAGAATGATAGTTTACGCCACGAGCTTATTTTAAAAAGTCCATTAGATTCCTCATTGCATATGCTTAGTTATATAAATATGGCTGATTCCGCATTACAGCTAAACGGTAAATTCTATAATGACTCTTTGTGTATTTACTTAAAGAAAATAGACCTGTCAAAACTTCCCTTGTTCCGGCATCATTTCAACTGGACGATAGACGAATAGTTATTGTGTTACCAATAATATTCCTTCCTTGGCAAAATCAATTTTGCGTTGTTTGTACAAGCCGCCAATGGTCATTTTGAAAGTTTTCTTGCTCATGCCGAAAAAGGCATAGATTTTTTCAGGTTCGCTTTTGTCTGTGTAAGGTAGGTAGCCATTGTTCTCTTCCAATAGCCTCAATATTTTTCCGGCTTCATCTTCCACTTTTTGGTAACCGGGTTTGCCCAATACAATATCTATTTTGTTATCCGGGCGAATTGTTTTTACAAAACCTTGTAGTTTATCACCAACATTAATATCCATGAACACTTGGCTATCGTGCAGGAGGCCAGTATGCTTGTTGTTAATAATCATTACATACCCCAAATCACTTTTTCGGTAAGCCACTAAATCCACCAATTCCATTTCCTTTACCGTAAGTTCTTCATTGCTCAGTTGAAATTCTATTTTCTCTGTAGCAGCCACACGGCCAGTTTGCTCATCAATATAAATTTTCACCAAATAACTGCCGCCAACCTTCATGCCCACCAATTCCTGCGACCTTGCCACAAACAAGTCCTTCATCAATCCCCAATCGAGAAAAGCACCGGCACCCATGGTGCTTACACATTTCAGCAGCACAATATCTCCCACTACACCTTTTGGCTTTTCTGTAGTGGCAATCATCCTGTTTTCGGAATCATGGTAAATAAAGGCTTCCACCTCATCACCAATCTGCAAATTCTTAGGAGCGAAACGTTTGGGCAGCAAGATGCCTTCGCCGCCATCATCTAGATAAAAACCAAATTCCACTTTACGGGAAACTTTCAACGTGTTATAGCTGCCTACTTGTACCATCTTGAAATAATATGCGGTGAAGGTAAGTCTAAAGCAATCTTAGTGGAGGTCCTACTATGTAACATATTTATAAAACCAAGCTGTAACAGTTCGAAAAAATAAATAGTAGACTGTTACAGAAATAATATTCATGTAACAGAAACAAAATAAATTAGAAGCTGTTACAAGGTATAAAAATAGTAACAGAGCAATTGCATTCTCTTTTTGTGTTACAAGGTCATGCCCAATCACACTTATCAAGTACCATTTTTTACCTACAGAATGCATACACTTACCGCCATTTTATTGTCAGTAGCCTAAACATCATTTGTATAGATAGCTGCTGCGAATAGTTTTGCTCTATCAAACTAAAACAACAGAAAATGAGTAAGGAGTATAGGAACAACAATAGGTACCTCACAGGTCTGGTACTGGTTGTAGGTGGATTTTTATTATTGGCTTATAAAATGGGTGCCCCAATTCCACATGTGATTTTTTCATGGCCAGTTATATTAATTGGTATCAGTTTAATGATGGCCATTAGGCAGGGCTTCAGGAATATTGGCTGGATAATTATGTTACTGGTTGGAGGCGTTGGTTTGGCAGATAGGCTGATGCCTGAACTGAATTTTGATAACTATATGGGACCAATCATCATCATTGGCATTGGTGCATGGTTTTTATTGAGACCGAAAACAAATTCCAAAGATGGTGGCATGTTTTCAAGAAGGGAATCCCGCAGGAATCAATGGAATGCAACCGAAGAAACGGTTCCCTATAACGATAGTGAATTCTTGCGTATCAGTTCCGTTTTCAGTGGTGTGAAACGTTCCATCATTTCCAAGAATTTTCAGGGTGGCGATATTGCCTGTGTGTTTGGTGGTGCAGAAGTGGACCTTACACAAGCTGATATTAATGGAACGGTAACCATAAAAGTTGAACAGGTATTTGCTGGCACCAAGCTTATCATCCCGCCACACTGGCGATTGATCAATGAAGTGGAAGGCGTATTCCATAGTGTGGATGACAAGAGGAACTATAATAATAAAGTAGCAATGGACCCTAATAAAGTCCTTGTACTTAAAGGTTCCTGTGTATTTGGTGGAATTGATGTAAGGAGTTACTAAGGGAGGGAAATGGTTAGCAAGCAATGCCAAATAGAAAGGAACAAACTATTAATAAAGCAAAAATCAGAATTATGTTACCAGCAATAATAACGTTAGTGAATTTCAGTTGTATCGCAATCTTGTGCATGTTGAACATTACCCAACTATAAGGTTTACCCAACAAGATATAATAACCAAAACTGTTTTATATGAAATGGTATCTAGCAAAAATTGTTTACCGCATTATTTGTGGGGATGGTGAGCATACGCCACAATTTGACGAACAATTGAGATTGGTTTCGGCAGATGATGACCTCCATGCTTTTCAAAAAGCAAGACTGATTGGCGAGCGGGAGCAGGACAATTTTTTGAATAGCAGTTCGAAGCCTGTTCAATGGAGGTTTATTGATGTGGCTGAACTTCACCAATTAGACAATTTAATTGATGGTGCTGAAATGTATTCACGCATCTGTGAAGAAGAGAACCCCGATTTGTACATTCGAAGCACAAAGATGCGTGCCAACCATCTTTTTGAAAACAGCATGCACCGCAGCATTACTTTAAATTAAGCTCCATCCTAAATTCTTCTGCTTAAGGAGCGGATTTGTGCGAAGCACTTACCGAAGAACGGAGCGAATAAGCTTAAAGCAATAAGTTTGTTATTCAAACATCAGCAACAATTGTCAACTGCATCTTTTCAGGATAAGCGTTTTAAAATTGTCTTCATCGTATGGTGGAGCACATGGGCTGCCATGCAAATGGTGGTACTGGTGGATTTCGGTGTACCAAGAATACAGGCAATGGTTGATAGTGTGGTAAGCAATGCATTATTGGCTGCCATTTGTATGCTCATCAGTAACAATATGCGTTACTATCTCCCACGGAAAGAAAAATATTGGTATGTGCTCATGTTGAGCTTGGGACTGAGCGGTCTATGGTTATTGGTTGCAAGAACCCTGCTTTGGATAATTTACAAGAAGGATACAGTCTATATGCTGCAACTGTCAAACACATCCAACATACGTTATGCCATTGCATTTTTAGTTACGGTTTCCATGGCGATGATGAATTTATTATGGTACACACAACGTGAGCAGAAGCAAGCCGATGCAAGAAAAGCAGAAGCAGAACAATTGACCAAAGAAGCAGAACTTTTCAAGTTGAGGCAGCAGTTGCAACCACATTTTTTATTCAATAGTTTAAATTCCATTTCTGCATTAACTGGTACGCAGCCTGAAAAGGCAAGGCATATGATTCAGCAACTGTCAGATTTCTTGCGTGGCACTTTGAAAAAGGATGAACAGCAATGGAACAGTTTCCAAGAAGAACTTGATTATTTGCAATTGTATCTCGACATAGAAAAAGTAAGGTTTGGTTACCGTTTGCAAACGAAGGTAAATTTAGATGCAGATGTTTTGCAGATGAAATTACCATCCATGTTGCTGCAGCCCATAGTGGAAAATGCTATCAAGTTTGGTTTGTACGATACCATTGGTGAAGTTACGATTTTGATAGAAGCAAAAAATGTAAAAGGCAATTTGGAAGTAATGGTACGGAACCCTTTTGATGCAGATACGTCACAGTCATTAAATGGAACTGGTTTTGGATTGACATCCATACAAAGAAGATTGTTCCTGTTGTTTGCAAGGCAGGATTTGTTGCAGACAAAAACAGCAGAAGAAAATTTTATCACCACAATTATTATCCCTCAACTCAGCGAAGTATAATGAAAGCAATAATAATAGACGATGAACCCTTAGCAAGGATGATGGTGAAAGAATACCTTGAACCATATACCAATATACAATTGGTGCAGGAATGCAATGATGGCTTTGAAGGTATAAAAGCCATTAACCAGCACCAACCGGATTTAATTTTTCTCGATATACAAATGCCCAAGATAACAGGCTTTGAGATGTTGGAGTTAATTGATAACCCACCACAAGTAATTTTTACAACCGCCTTCGAAGAGTTTGCTATCAAAGCCTTTGAAACTCATGCTGTGGATTATTTATTGAAACCCATTAGTAAGGAACGCTTTGATAAGGCCATGAACAAATTGCTGCTTCAGCAAAAAATAATTGCGGAGCAGTCCACTCAATCCATATTGGAAACTGCTGCACAAACTCCAGCACAGTCAAATAGGATTGTGGTAAAGGATGGAGGCAAAATAAAAATCATTCCGCTTGTACAAATTCAATACTTGGAAGCTGCGGATGATTACGTGAAAATCCATACGGTCGATGGCATGTTCCTAAAAAAGAAAACAATGAGCTTCTTTGAAACAAGCTTACCAACAGAACAGTTCATTAGGGTTCACCGCTCATACATCATCAATACATCACTTATCACAAGGATCGACCCTTATGAAAAAGACAGTCATTTAGCTTTGCTAAATACTGGGGCAAGGGTTCCTGTAAGTAAAGCTGGCTATGCAAAATTGAAAGAGGTATTGGGTATTTAGTATGTTGTCGGCCTAAGCTTATTGAGGACAGCTTCAATAAATTCAGCCTACATCTTTTATCAGGTGGCTAGAAAAATAAATGGCTATTTTCATTACTCAAAAACAACCTTACCATGAAAAAAATAATAGCCATCATTTTACTGCAGTTGGTTTACAGCATCGCATTCAGCCAAAATGAGTTTGATAAGATAAGGAATGAGTTCGACAGCATGTCGAAGGGTACCACTTATGGTAAGAACGATGCTGCTGGCAAATACTACGATATTCGTGGCTTTAAAATGTACTGCGAAACGTATGGTGAAGGTGAACCATTGCTCATCATTCATGGCAATGGTGGTTCCATTGATAATTTCATCAAACAGATTCCTTACTTCTCCAAAAAATACAAAGTCATTATTGCTGACAGCAGGGCACAGGGTAAGTCAACTGACAAGGGCGACTCATTAAGCTATGAAATGATGGCTGATGATTATGCTGCTTTATTAAGTGCCATGAAATTGGATTCTGCTTATGTAATCGGTTGGAGTGATGGTGGCATCAATGGCTTGTTATTGGCTATTCGGCACCCGGAAAAAGTAAAGAAGCTAGCGGTTACTGGAGCCAATCTCCAGCCGGATACAAGTGCCGTTTATAAGGAAGTCATCAACATGATAATGCCCAATTACAGAATGTTGAAGGCAAAGAAAAAGCCATTGACAGAAGAAGAGAAAACCAGTTTTAAATTGCTGCGTTTGTTAATGGATGAACCCCATATTCCGTTAAGCGATGTAAACAAAATTGCAGCACCTACATTGGTTATTGGTGGCGACCATGATGTAATTAAAGAAGAGCATACCATGCTTATCTATAAGAACATAGCCAAATCTTATTTATGGATTTTGCCCAACTCCGGGCATAGTACGCCTGTAGTTTATAGCAATGAATTCAACAGTACTGTTGACCATTTCTTTTCAACACCATACAGGGTTATTAAAGGAGCTAAACGGTTTTTTTAGTACAAATTCTTTTGTGGGGGGGGACTTTATCAGGCTGCAGGTGCATCGCACGCTTGTACGGTATAACTTTGAGCAGCAAAAACAGCACATGAAAGACTTTAAGAAATATTACATCATTACCGAAGAGCCTGAAATTATTTACCAAGCATTAACCAATGCGTCAACACTAAAATTATGGACAGGCGAAGAAGCTGAAATGAGTACAGCGCCTGATTCGGAATTCTCCTTATTTGGTGGTGATATTGTAGGAAAGAATATTGAGTTTGAAGAAGGGAAAAAAATTGTGCAGCAATGGTATTTTGACGGTCAGGATGAACCATCGATTGTTACCATCAAATTGCATAAACATAAAGATGGCACTTCGGCCGAACTACGCCATACCAATATTCCAGATGAAGCCTATGATGATATGGTTGAAGGCTGGACGGATAATTATTTCAGGAGCTTGATGGAATTTTATGAATAGGTATCAAAGCAAGCAGACCCACAAACTTGTAGGCCTTCTTGCTTTGATACTTTAGATACTTTTCTACATCAAATCTTACTTCTCCGCTTCCATATAACTCTCAATGGGTTCGCAACTGCAAACCAAATTCCTATCACCATAAGTATTGTTGATTCTTGCAACGCTTGGCCAGAACTTGTTATGGGTTACATAGTACAATGGGAACGCAGCTTCTTTACGTGAGTATTTATGGTTCCATTCATCACCACAGATTACAGATTGTGTATGTGGTGCATTCTTCAATGCATTATCAGCCTTGCCAGATTTGCCTTCTTCAATGGCCTTTATTTCTTCATGGATGGAAATCAAGGCATCACAGAACCTATCCAATTCTGCTTTGTCTTCACTTTCTGTAGGTTCAATCATGATTGTTCCTGCAACAGGAAAGCTCATAGTTGGTGCATGGAAGCCATAGTCAATCAAACGCTTGGCCACATCTTCAGCTTCCACACCAGCACTTTGTTTGTAAGGCCTCAGGTCAACAATAAATTCATGGGCACATTTCCCGTTCTTGCCAGTGTACAAAATTGGATAGTACTTTCTCAACCTTGCCTTCATATAATTGGCATTTAAAATAGCATATTCAGTGGCCATCTTAACGCCATCATAGCCCAACATTTTTATGTAGCCATAACTGATGAGCAAGATAGAAGCAGAACCATAAGGTGCTGCACTAACTGCACCAGTTCCATAGGTGTCAGAGGCCTTAAAAGCGTCAGACACCTGAACATGCCCTGGTAAGTAAGGAGCCAAATGTGCCTTCACACAAATTGGACCCATGCCAGGGCCGCCACCACCATGAGGAATAGCAAATGTCTTGTGCAAATTCAAATGGCAAACATCTGCACCAATCATACCTGGACTTGTTAAACCAACCTGTGCATTCATGTTTGCACCATCCATATACACCTGCCCACCATGTTCGTGCACAATGGAGCAGATGTCAACAATTCCCTCTTCAAATACGCCATAAGTAGAAGGGTAGGTGACCATTAGGCCACCTAGAGTCTCTTTATATTGTTCAGCTTTTGCTTTTAAATCTTCTATGTTAATAGTGCCATCCTCATTGTTCTTTACCACCACCACTTTCATACCGGCCATTACTGCACTTGCAGGATTGGTGCCATGTGCAGAAGTTGGAATCAACACCACATTCCTATGTTCATTGCCATTGGCTTTATGGTAAGCCATGATAACCAACAAGCCAGCATACTCACCTTGTGCACCACTGTTTGGTTGAAGGCTGCAAGCATCGAAACCAGTAATCACTGATAAATATTCTGCTAACTCATCAATGATTTGTTTGTAACCTTCTGCTTGATTGGTTGGAACAAATGGATGCATCTGGGAGAACTCGGGCCAACTTACAGGAATCATTTCACTGGCTGCATTCAGCTTCATGGTGCAACTCCCCAATGAAATCATGCTGGTATTAAGACTCAAATCCTTATTCTCCAATTGCTTGATATAACGCATCATCTGGCTTTCGCTTTTATGTGTATTGAACACAGGATGCGTTAAGTAAGCAGAAGTTCTTTTTGCATAAGATGGAATGGAAGTCAAATCTTCATCACTATCAAATTCAATCTCTGCTTCATCCTTGCCCAAGCTTTCAGCAAAAATGTAAACGATGTCCAGCACATCCTTTTGTGTGGTTGTTTCATCCAAGCTTATGCCGATATGCTTAGCATCAAAATACCTGAAGTTTACGTTGTTTTTTTCTGCGAATGGTTTAATGGTTGCAGCATCCACTTCCACTTTCAATGTATCGAAGTAAGCCGCATTCACATTCCTGAAACCAAGTTCGTTCAAACTATCGCTTAATACTTGTGCCAATATTGTTACACGGCTAGCGATATTTTTCAATCCCTCAGCACCATGGTACACTGCATACATGGCAGCCATATTGGCCAACAATGCTTGTGCAGTACAAATGTTGCTTGTTGCTTTTTCACGTTTAATGTGTTGCTCCCTTGTTTGCAAGGCCATACGCAGGGCACGGTTATTTTGTGCATCAATGCTCACACCAATAATCCTTCCTGGAATGCCACGTTTGAAAGCATCTTTTGTTGCAAAAAAGGCTGCATGTGGCCCACCATAACCTAACGGCACACCAAAGCGTTGTGCACAACCAACAGCCACATCTGCACCCAATTCGCCTGGAGAAGTCAATAAAGTTAATGCCAACAAATCAGTGGCCATTACAACATAACCACCGACATTGTGAACATTGGCTATAAACCCCCTGTAATCTTCTACACTGCCATTGTCATTTGGATATTGAATGATGGCCCCAAAATAAGTGTCATCCAATAAAGCAGACTTGTAATCACCCACTACCAATTCAATATCAATTGGTGTTGCCCTTGTCAAGAGCAAATCTTTTGTTTGGGGGAAAGTAGCTTCATCAACAAAGAATTTTTTCTTCTTGTTGGTATCTCCATGATGGAACAGCATGGCCATTGCTTCAGCTGCCGCAGTGGCTTCATCTAATAAAGAGGCATTGGCCAATTCAAGTCCAGTTAAATCACAAACCATGGTTTGGAAATTCAACAAACTTTCCAAACGGCCTTGGCTAATTTCAGCTTGGTAAGGCGTATACTGTGTGTACCAACCTGGGTTCTCAAAAACGTTTCTCAAGATTACACTTGGTGTAATGGTATTGTAATAACCCTGACCAATATAAGTCTTGAAGAGCTTGTTTTTAGCAGCCACTTGTTTCAAATCGTTCAAATATTCAAACTCGCTTACTGCTGCTGGTAAGTTTAAATTTTTTTGCAAACGAATGGAAGATGGAACAGTCAAGTCCATCAGTTCATCCAAGCTTTCCACGCCAATGGTTGCCAACATTTTCTTTGTGTCTGCTGCATCCGGACCATTGTGCCTTTTATGGAATTCCGTGTTTTGTTGCTGAAATAGGTTCATAGTATGATTTGAAAATTTCGATTTGAAAATTTTAGGTAGTCAATAGTTAATACTTGTCAAGCTGCAATTGCAAGGTTGTCCTGAGCGATTTTGATGGTAGACCTTTACAGGAAGTACATTTGAATCAGCAAACGAAAATATAACCCTGTTTTATAGCTTGAAATTGCCGCAAATGTACGTTTCGGTAACAGTAAAAAAGATGATTTATTTCAGGTGGGGAAAGGCTGTGAATCTGGGTATTGGTGGTTCTTCTAATCCAAATGTTCATTGCTTTCCAATCGCCTCATTTGTTCACTGGTATGCCTGCTTCCATCATGACTGTATCCAGGCTTGCCAAATAAATATTTCCATCTATGACTCAATGAAATATTTGGTTGTAAAACATCTTTCCAAATTTGTGTCCACTCGTGAAATACGATGGTCACCGCGTTTGGTTGCTCAATGTTTTTTGTCAGGCCATATTTGATGGGCTGGTATTCTTCTACAGCTAATTCCTTTTGAAAAGTGCCAAATATTTTATCCCAGATAATCAGGAACATGCCCATGTTTTTATCCAAGTACTTTGGATTGCTGGCATGGTGCACACGGTGGTGAGATGGAGTAACCAAGAAATATTCCAGCCAACCCATTTTTTGTATCATTTCTGTATGAACGAAAATGCCCCATATCTGCGTGGCTGCGTAAATGAAAACAATATCCCAAGGTTGGAAGCCTAATAGCGGCAGTGGTATAAAATAAATGAACCTGTACAATGGCTGAAAAACAGACGAACGGAAACCTACGGTGAAATTCATTTTTTCAGAGGAATGGTGGGTAACATGCGTGGCCCAGAAAAAACGTATTTCATGGTCAAAGCGGTGTAGCCAATAGTAAATAAAATCTTCTGCTAAAAGCAGTGCAATCCAGTACCAGACTCCAATCTGCCAATTAACCAAACGGTGGTTGTAAAAGAATTGAAAAACAACACTAACATACACTACACGGAAAATCAAATCAATACCTCCATTAAGTAGCATAAGGTACAAATTGGAAAAAGTATCCTTTACTGTGTATAGTTTTCTATTGTGCAGGTGCGATAGTAAAATTTCAATACCGATTATAATGAAATAATACGGTGTTGAAATGAGTAAGAGGATATTTTCTTTAACTGCTTCCATAATCTTCAGGTCTACATTTCGTTTGCAAAGAAAATGTTTTATTGGAAAACTCATAAAATCCATTTAGCAACCAAAAGAGTCTCATTTACGTTCCCATTATCTTTGTTAAATGGCAGAAGTGCAATTAGATAATTGGGAAGCAAAAAGCAGGGAGCATCAAAAGCAATACAAAAATTTCCTGCAACGTGCAGATAAGAATAAAGTATTGAAACAATTGCCGGATTTACATGAAGAAGCATTTAGCAAGATTGATTGCCTGCAATGTGCTGCCTGTTGCAAAAATTATTCTCCCCGGTTCAAAACGCCTGACATTAAAAGGATCAGCAAGTATTTGGGCATGAAAGAAGGGGCTTTTATTGAAAAATATTTGTGCCTGGATAGGGATGGTGATTATGTAGTGAAATCTTCGCCCTGTGCTTTTTTGGGGGAGGACAATATGTGCAGCATTTACGATGAACGCCCAAGTGACTGCCACCGTTTTCCTTATACAGATGAAGATGTGCTGCTGAAACGTCCAGTGATAACCTTGAAAAATTCCACTTTTTGTCCAATTGTTTATTATGTGCTAGAGAGGCTGGGAGAGAAGTAGAATACTATTTCCAAAGTAAACAGCCATCCCCATAACTCAAAAATCTATAGTCATTCTCCAAAGCATGGTTATAAACCTTTTTCCAATCATCACCAATAATAGCAGCCACCAGTAACAATAAAGTGGATTGTGGCTGATGAAAATTCGTTACCAAACCTTTGGCTACTTTCAATTGATAGCCAGGAGCAATGATGATTTGAGTTTTAGCAATGATTTTGTTTAAATCATTTTCCTTCATCCATTTCAATAAACTATTCAAAGCATCTACAACACTAATATCTTGTGGTAATTCATACGCATCCCATTGATGAATAGTAAGTGGTTCTTCTATGGACTGTGGACTATCGTATATGGACTTTTTGACTCCCATCCAATACAAGCTCTCCATCGTTCTCAAACTCGTTGTCCCAACAGCAACAATGGTTTTATCAGCATAATCAATCAACTGCTGAATGGTACTTACATCCACATCAATAAACTCAGCGTGCATTTCATGTTCGGCCATAGTAGCAGCTTTCACAGGTTTGAAAGTGCCTGCTCCAACATGCAGCGTTACATAAGTTCGTTGAATTTTTTTGTTATCTAGTTTTACAAATAGATTCTCCGTAAAATGAAGCCCAGCAGTGGGTGCAGCCACACTGCCATCATGCTTGGCATAAATGGTTTGGTAAGTGAATTTGTCTTTTTCGTCAGCATCCCTATTTAAGTAAGGAGGCAATGGAATAACACCAGCATGGTGCAACAATTCAGCAAAGGAAATTTCTGTGTTCCAAGTGAATTCAATCAAGAAATAATCGTTTCTTTTCTCTTCAATTCTTGCAGATAACTCTATGGTTTGTTGTTTATCATCAATCTTCTTTAGCAAAAAATCTTCCTTCCATTTTTTTGCTCCACCCACCAAGCATTTCCAATATACTTTTCCTTTTTGCAGCATCGCAGAAGTAATGTCTATGTAGCGTTCATCGGGTTCCAAGCAAAAAATTTCAATGATCCCACCAGTTGATTTTGAGAACAATAGCCTTGCTTCCACCACCTTGGTATTATTGAAAACAAGCAAGCTGTTTTCAGGAAGATGATTGTCTAAATGGCTGTAAGTGTCTTCGGTTATTTTTCCATTTTTATAAATAAGCAGTTTGCTTGCATCCCTTTCTGCCAATGGGTAACGTGCAATTTTTTCTTCAGGAAGGTGATAGGTGTAATCGTTAATGGATAAATCTTTCGGGTGCATGTGGCAAAAATAACTGGTAGCTTTTAAATAGGGGTTGAAGTCATTAATCAGACTCTTTAAATATTCCCTTCAACAATTCGCACCTTACACCAGTACTTGCATAAGGCACATCTTTCGGTTCGGTTCAAACGAAGTTTGAATTGGAAAAATCGCAAAGCGATATTTTTCCAAAGAAGCGAAAGGAGTGTTGTTGCAAGTACGAAGCCATGCGGCTTGAGCCAAAAAGCTTTATACTAAAACCACTATAAAGAAAGAGGTAACAATCATCTCTTTTCCTTCCTCAACACAATCTTCAATTCACTCCAAACATCACTCACAGCACAAACCTTCACATCTACCCATTCTGTAGGCAGCACAATTTTCCTAATCACATCTTCTGTTATATAAGTAGGTGTTTTGCAGATTTCTTGTACCAAGAAATCCAAATAACTGCATTGGTGTGCAAATTGACCAATCAATTTAGTGAACTGTTTCGCCAATTCTTTTCTTTTCACTACAAAACAAATGCACCCAATCTGCATTCTTACCACTTTTTACCACATTTGGTGCAAAATCGCCTTCCAAAAGTTCAAAATAGTTCATTGGAGCATTTAACAAAAGCAGTTTGTCACTTAGTTTGATGCTTAATTTTTTAATCAAAGGCGTTCCAGAATAACCTATTGAGTCCATATTTTCCACAGTTTAATGCTATAAATTGGTATAATTTTCCCACTTACTCCAGTTTTTAATCTATAAAACCTTCTCCCACACAGCCTTTCCACAGTAATCCACATTCAATTCACGTTGTTTATACTTTAACATAACCGAAACGCAATGCCAGTAAGGATTTTAGCCAAAAAAATCTTGTGGATAAATACACGACCACTAAAGCATCATTGCTGGTGGGAAAAAGTGTTATTTTGTGTCAATAAATGGTAATTCTATCCAAAACGAAACTTACATACCAAATCTTCTAGGCGAATACGAAGCAACTGTCGATTCCAAAGGCCGTTTCCTCGTACCTGGTGGCTTGAAAAAACAGCTTCCCGAAGGTGATAACCGTATGGTCATAAGTCGTGGTTTTGAAAAATGCCTAACCCTTTACCCAATGGCTAGTTGGGAGCCAATAGTTAAACGTATCCGTAAACTAAATGATTTCGACCCCAAAGTAAGGGAATTTAAAAGATTGTTTTTGGGTGGTGCAACAGAAGTGGAAATGGATGCTGCAGGCAGGTTACTGTTACCACAACAATTAAAAGATTTCGCAGGTCTCAGCAAGGACATTGTTCTGGCTGCCGACCTTGACAAAATAAATATCTGGGATTCTAGTAAGTACAAACAGTTCTTTGAGGATTTTTCACCCGAGGCATTCAGCAGTTTGGCTGCAGATGTGATGGCTGATAAAGGAGGAAACGAAATTGGTAATTAGGAATTTGAAAAAAGCAAAGTGATGAACGAACAAACAAATTCCAATGAACAAGTTCCAAGCTCCGATTATCATGTTCCTGTCCTCTTCAACGAAACACTCCAAGGTTTAGCAATCAAACCAAATGGTGTTTATGTGGATTGCACATTTGGAGGAGGCGGTCATAGCAGGGGCATTTTACAACAGTTAAATACTGATGGAAAATTATTTGCTTTTGACCAGGATGCAGATGCACAACGTAACATTCCTGCAGACGAAAGGGTGGTTTTTATACCACAAAACTTCCGTCATATTCAACGCTTCTTACGTTTGAATAAAATGCAGCAAGTGGATGGCGTATTGGCAGACTTAGGCGTAAGCTCTCATCAGTTTGATGAAGGCACACGTGGCTTCTCCATTCGTTTTGACGGGCCGTTCGACATGCGTATGGATGCACGTCAAACCCTTACTGCTGCCGATGTTGTAAAGAATTACACTGAACAGCAACTGCACAAAATGTTTGAGCAATATGGAGAAGTAAGCAACTCCATTACACTTGCAAAACACATTGTGCAGAACAGAAAACATCAGCCTGTGCAAACGATTGAGCAGTTCAAAACGCTCATTCACTCAGTGGTGAAAGGAAATCCCAACAAGTACCAGGCTCAGGTGTTTCAGGCTTTGAGAATTGAGGTGAACGACGAGATGGGAGCATTGAAAGAAATGCTGGAACAGTTGACTGCATTGCTTAAGCCTGGTGGCCGTGTGGCCATCATCACCTTCCATTCCTTAGAAGACAGGTTAGTAAAGAATTTTTTTCGCAATGGCACTTTCGATGAAGAGCCAGATAACCCCTTCATGTCTGTTGTGAAAGAAAAAAACTGGAAGCTCATAACAAAGAAACCCATCACCGCAATGGACGATGAGTTGAAAAAAAATAAAAGAAGCAGGAGTGCAAAGTTGAGAGTGGCTGAGAGAACAGAAAGTAGTAGTGAGTAGGCTTTGGGGACGAGCAGCAGAACACAAATCATCTTCAGTTGCGTCGCACTCTTGTACGATTGAACATAAATCAGCTTTAACGAAGTGTAAAAAAATGGCAGAGCAAACAACCAATACAATCAACAATGAAAAAGCTAAAAAGAATTTTTCTTTCAAGGCTGTTGGTGGTTTGTTCAATGCAAAATGGTTGACTGGAAACATGAACTTTTTTTTCTTCCTCAGTTTGTTGGCAGTGCTCTATATCGCCAACGGACACATGGCAGATAAAACAATACGGAACATCAACAAAACGCAAAAGGAATTAAAGGAGTTGCAGTTTGAATACAAGACAGTAAAGAGTGAAGTGATGTTCAAAAGCGAAGAGGCACAAGTGCTGAAAGCCGCAGAACCATTGGGTTTGAAAGTGAGTGATGTGGTTCCTCAACGATTGCAGTTACAAACAACAGCAGCCAACAAAAAGAAAGATTGACCTTGAAATAATGGATGTAAAAAAAGACATAACCTGGAGAGTGAACCTAAGCTTTATAGTTATTGCTATAATCTCTGTGGCTATTCTTGGAAAGGCTTTTTATATACAACAAGTACAAGGAGTTTATTGGAGAGGACTGAGTGACAGTCTTCACCAAAAGATTGAAGAAGTGGATGCAGAACGTGGCACCATCTACAGCGAAGATGGACAGATGCTAAGTACCAGCATTCCTCAATTTGATGTGTACATAGATTTTGGTGCAGAAGGCTTGAGGGAGAAAAGTGGCAAGCGTTTTCGTGAAAATTTAGACTCGTTAAGCATCGGTTTAAACTCTTTGTTTAAGGATAAAAGCGTTGGCGAATACAAACAAATGCTTCAACAAGGTTACAAGGAACAGAACAGGTATTTCGAACTGAGAAAGAACATGTCGTTTAGGGAATACCAAACATTGAAGAAACTTCCACTAGTAAAATTGGGAAGGAACAAAAGTGGATTCATTGCGGAAGATAGAACTGTAAGATTGAACCCGTACAAATTATTGGCTTATAGAACTGTTGGTTTGGATAGGGAAAATGCACAGAAGATTGGCTTGGAACAAACCTATGATAGCCTGCTGAAAGGCAGGAGTGGCAAGCGTTTGGTAAGATATATAGCAGGTGGTGTAAGTGTTCCTGTAGAAGATTATGAAATAGAACCAGAGAGTGGAAAGGATATTGTAACAACGCTGGATGTTTTTGTGCAGGAAGTAACAGAGAATGCTTTGATGAAGATGATGATTAAGAATGAAGCAGAACATGGTTGTGCTATGGTGATGGAAACAAAGACAGGAAAAATCAAAGCGATTGCCAACCTAGGTAAGCGACCTGATGGAACTTATTTCGAGGATTACAATTACGCCATCAATCCTACAGAACCTGGTTCAACATTCAAATTGGCAACAATGATTGCCTTGTTGGAAGACAAGAAAGTTTCTTTGAATAGCAACGTAAACCTGCAAGGTGGCACATGGCAAATCAATGGTGAAACGGTTTATGACAGTGAGCAGCATGGAAGGAATGATGTAACGGTGAAGCAAGCTTTTGAATTGAGCAGCAATGTGGGCATGGCAAAATTGGCATTCAATAGTTATGGTTCAGCTCCATCACAATTCATACGCCACTTGCATTTGCTAAAGATGGATACGCTTACTGGCATTGACATTACAGGTGAACGCAAGCCTGTCATCTACAGGCCAGGCAGCAGAAATTGGAGCGCTACCACATTGCCTTGGATGGCTTTTGGTTACAACTTAACTGTTACGCCATTGCAAACATTGATGCTCTACAATGCAGTGGCCAACAATGGTAAAATGATGAAACCTTACCTCTTGAATGCAGTAAAGGATGAGGGCAAAACATTGAAGGAATTTGAACCGACGGTTGTCGCTGAAAAAATCTGCAGCGATGAAACATTGAGGCAACTGAAAGAATGTTTGGAAGGTGTTTGCACAGAAGGAACTGCAAAAGAGCTCTTTAAAAAATCTGCGTACAAAGTAGCAGGCAAAACAGGAACTGCTTTAGTAGCAGATGGTAATCGTGGATATGCTGATAAAATTTACCAAAGTTCTTTCGCTGGTTTTTTTCCTGCTGAAAATCCCCAGTACACCATTGTGGTAGTGATAAAAAATAAGCCACACGCTGCAGTGTTTTATGGAGGTTCAGTTGCTGGTCCAGTGTTCAAGGAAATAAGTGATAGGCTTTACACAAGCTATGTAAGGGAAGCAACTTTTAATACTGTTCAGAACAGAAAAATAGACAGTTCTTTTTATAGTTATATAGGCATGAAGAATGATGTGCAGCAAGTGATGAACAAGTTGCAAATGAGGAATGGTAATGTAGATGCAAGAGGTGATGAGTGGGTGAACGTGAATGGGAGCAATGCTTCTGTGAGTTTGAGCAAAAGGCTGGTAAGTACGTCATCTATGCCACAACTAAAAGGAATGGGTTTAAAAGATGCCGTGATTGTTTGTGAAAATGCTGGCTTGAAAGTGAATGTGAAAGGCAAGGGGAAAGTAGCCAATCAATCTATCACAGCAGGACAAGGAATCGCTAAAGGTCAAATGATAAACATAGAATTGAATTAATGGCAAGACTGCAAGACATATTGTACAAGGTTCATTTAAAGGAAGTGCATGGCAGTACTGACCTTAAGGTAACTGATATACAAATTGATTCAAGAAAGTTGACGAAAGGCTCTGTGTTCGTTGCCATCAAGGGTGAAAAAACAGATGGTCATAAGTTCTTTGATAAAGCAATCGAGTTAGGTGCAACAGTCATTGTTTGTGAAGTATTGCCCCAGCAATTTGTTGATGGCATCACTTACATACAAGTAAACAGCACCAAAGAAGCTGTGGCCTACATGGCTCACAACTTTTATGGTGAACCTTCTGAAAGGTTGAAACTGGTTGGTGTTACTGGAACCAATGGAAAGACAACCATTGCAACAGTGCTCTTCAAATTATTTACACAAATGGGCTACAAGTGTGGATTGATAAGCACTGTGCAAAATCAAATTGCTGATGAAATCATTCCATCAACACATACAACGCCAGATGCTGTTAGCTTGAATGAGCTGTTGAAGAAAATGAAGGATGCTTTTTGTACGCATGTTTTTATGGAAGTAAGCAGCCATGCTATTCACCAACATCGTACAACAGGCTTGCATTTTGTGGGTGGACTGTTCAGCAATATCACACATGACCATTTGGACTACCACAAAACCTTTGATGAATACATCAGGGTGAAGAAAAAGTTCTTTGACGAATTGCCTTCCACATCTTTTGCTATCAGCAATGCAGATGATAAAAGAGGAACGGTAATGCTGCAAAATACCAACGCAAAAAAATTCTACTACAGCCTAAAAACAGTAGCTGAGTTCAAAGGAAAAATTTTGGACAATGCGTTGACTGGTCTGCAAATGATGGTGAACAACAAAGAAGTTCATTTCAGGTTGATTGGAGAGTTCAATGCCTACAACCTTTTGGCAGTCTATGGTGCAGCAGTTTGCTTGGGAGAAAAAAGTGAAGATGTATTGACTTCCTTGAGTTTGTTAAGTGGAGCAGAAGGAAGGTTCGATTACATCATCAGCAATCAATTGATAATTGGAATTATTGATTATGCACACACACCAGATGCTTTGGAAAATGTGTTGGCAACTATAAAAAAGTTAAAAAAGGGTCATGAGCAAATCATCACAGTGGTTGGTTGTGGTGGCGATAGGGATAAAACAAAACGCCCAATCATGGCACAAAGTGCATGTGATTTAAGTGACAGGGTTATCCTCACAAGCGACAATCCAAGAACTGAAGATCCTGCACAGATTCTACGGGATATGGAAGAAGGCTTGAACAGTGCAGCAAAAAGAAAATACATATCCATTGCAGACAGGAAGGAAGCCATCAAAACGGCTGTGAGCTTGGCCCAAGAAGAAGACATCATTTTAGTGGCAGGTAAGGGCCATGAAAAATATCAGGATATAAACGGAATCAAGTATCCTTTTGATGACAAGGAAGTGTTGAGGGAAATGTTTGAGATGTTAGGGAAATAAAAGAAAGTCCATGGACAACAGTCCATGGAAAGAAAAAATAGTAAGTGTTTTACTATGGACTATCGACCATAAACAATTGACTGTATGCTATACCATTTATTCACTTGGCTAAACAAAGAGTTCCATATTCCTGGGGCTGGGCTGTTCCAGTTCCTGACGTTCAGGATTGCGATGGCTATTTTGTTGTCATTGGTAATAGCAACAGTTTATGGTAAACGTATCATACTCTACTTGCAGAAAAAACAAATTGGTGAAAGTGTTAGGGACTTGGGACTGGAAGGACAGATGCAGAAGAAAGGAACACCAACCATGGGTGGCATCATCATCCTGTTGAGCATTTTGATTCCAACATTATTGTTTGCCAACTTGGATAAAGTCTATATCCGTTTAATGGTGCTATGCACTGTATGGCTTGGCGTGATTGGTTTTCTGGATGATTACTTTAAAATAAAATCTAGGCAAGCAGCAAAGGCAAAAGGTGAAACGTACAAGAAAAAAGACAGTGATGGATTGGCTGGCATCTCCAAAATAATTGGGCAGATTGGTTTGGGAATCATCATCGGTGTTACACTTTATTTCAGCAATGCAGTAACTGTGGAAAGGGAAGTGGTAACTGATGTTTACCAAAAACAATTGGGTGAAAAGTTTACAAAAGATTCAACAGTTTTTACAAGAAAAATGGATGGTGGAATAGAAAAAAGGTTTGTAAGGGTGAAGACACCAATAACAACCATTCCTTTTGTAAAAAATCATGAGTTCAACTATAGCAAGTTGATTAGTTGGATGGGCCCTGGAGCAGAAAAATACACTTGGATTATTTACATACTCATTGTTACGTTCATAATTACTGCAGTAAGTAATGGAGCCAACTTAACAGATGGACTGGATGGTTTGGCGGCAGGTACAAGTGCCATCATTGGAGCAGGCGTTGGCATATTTGTTTATGTAAGTGGCAACTACAAGTTTGCTGAATATCTGAACATCATGTACATACCCAACCTTGGCGAACTGTCCATTTTTGTTGGTGCATTTGTGGGTGCATGTGTGGGATTCCTCTGGTACAATGCTTACCCAGCACAGGTTTTCATGGGTGATACAGGAAGCCTTGCCCTTGGGGGAATCATTGCATCATTGGCCATTATTGTAAGGAAGGAATTATTGATACCTATCTTCTGTGGAATATTCTTGGTGGAAAATTTAAGTGTGGTGATGCAAGTAGCCTACTTCAAATACACCAAGAAAAAGTATGGTGAAGGCAAACGGATTTTCTTGATGAGCCCTTTACACCATCACTACCAGAAAAAAGGTTTCCATGAAAACAAGATTGCAATTAGGTTCTGGATTATAACAATACTGTTGGTAGTAGCAAGTATCATGACTTTGAAAATAAGGTAAGCCCCTATCCCCTAAAGGGGGACTTGGGTGGAGAAGATTGAAGCAAAGAATAACAAGAAGATAAAAAGAAAGATTATTAATGGCGAATGAAGAACATAACATAATCGGTTCTGGTTCCCCTTCAGGGGCAGAGGGGCTTAAACATCGCTTAGTAATACTTGGAGCAGGGGAAAGCGGCATTGGTGCAGCATTGTTGGGCAAGCAAAAAGGTTACGATGTTTTTGTTAGCGATGGAGGAACGATAAAAGACAAATACAAAAAAGAGCTCTTTGATAACGGAATTGAATTTGAAGAAGGCATACATACAGCCGATAAAATTTTGGATGCAACTGAAGTAATGAAAAGCCCTGGCATTCCTGAGAAGAACGAAATGGTGAAAGCCATCCGTGCAAAAGGAATTGAAGTCATCAGTGAATTTGAACTGGCTTACCGCTTCAAGGGCAACAGCAAGATTGTTGGTATCACAGGTAGCAATGGCAAGAGCACATGCACATCGCTTATCTACCATATCTGTGATAAGGCTGGTTTGGATTGTGCATTGGTTGGCAATATTGGTTACAGCATTACCAAGCAGATGGCAGAAGCACCGAAGGATTTGTATGTAGCTGAAATCAGTTCATTTCAACTGGATGATATAAAAACTTTTAGACCCGATGTAGCTGTATTGCTGAACATAACTGAAGACCATCTCGACAGGTATGATTACAAATTTGAAAACTACATCGACAGCAAGTTCAAGATTATTCAAAACCAAAACAACAACGACTACTTCATCTACAATTTGGATGATGAAGTAATCACAACCAAACTAAACTCATTAACCACCCATACTAACCCACTACCATTTTCTATGAAGCACGAAGTAAAAAAAGGCGGATACATCAAAGGCGACCAAATGATGTTACGCATACAGGAAGAAAGAGTAAGCATGAGCATTTACGATTTCGCCCTGAAGGGAAAACATAACAACTATAACACCATGGCAGCAGGCATTGCAGCGGCAACTCTTGGCATTCGCAAGGAAAAGATTAGGGAGGCTGTCAAGGACTTTCAGAGTTTGGAGCACCGTATGGAATTCGTAACAATGGTACGTGGTGTGGAGTTTATTAACGACAGTAAAGCAACCAATGTAAACAGTACTTGGTTCGCCTTGGAAAGTATGAACAAGCCTACTGTATTGATACTGGGTGGTACAGATAAAGGCAATGATTATGAGTCCATGCTTGACCTTGTTCAGCAGAAGGTAAAGGCAATTGTATGTATGGGGTTAGACAACAAAAAAATCATAGAAACTTTTAAGGATAAGGTTCCTGCTATCATGGAAGCAGACAGTGCAAAGAAAGCAGTGAATGCAGCTTTCAAATTTAGCACCAAGGGTGATGTGGTGTTGTTGAGCCCAGCTTGTGCAAGTTTCGATTTGTTCAAGAACTATGAAGACAGAGGGAAACAGTTTAAAGAAGCAGTGAAGGAATTGTAGCCCCATCCTATCCTTCCCCAAAGGGGAAGAGAAATGGGGAAGATGGAAGCGAAGATTTTTGAGTTGATAATAAAAACTATTTGGAAGAAAACGCAACATATCAAAACAGTCAGGGTTCTAAAGCCTCCCCTTTGGGGAGGTTTGGTGGGGCTGACATCTCCTTCGCATCGCTCAATAAGGAAAACTTATTGAAGCGTACCCGTGGTGATAAGTTTATATGGGGCATTGTGATATTGCTGGCGTTGATTTCTGTTCTCGTGGTATATAGTGCCACAGGCTCTTTGGCATATAAAATGAATAAAGGCAACAACGAAATTTATCTGTTCAAGCAGTTGGCTTTTACTGGCATTGGCTTGATGGTTATTTATTTCTTGCATAGAATTAACTACACCATCTTCTCAAGAATAGCAACCATTTTGTTTTTCATTTCTATTCCATTGTTATTGTACACATGGTTGTTTGGTGCAAAAATCAATGAAGGAAGCAGGTGGATAAAACTGCCTGTTATCAACCTCACCATCCAATCAAGTGATGTGGCAAAGCTTGCTCTGTACATGTACATCAGCAAGATGATGAGCAAGAAACAAGAAGTGATAAAAGACTTTAAAAAAGGCTTTATCCCAGTTGTAACACCAGTCGTTATCATCTGTGCATTGATTATGCCAGCCAACTTGAGCAATGCTTTATTGACTGGAGCAACATCTTTGTTATTGATGTTCATTGGAAGGATAAGTGTAAAGCATATCCTGCTAACAATCGCTGTGGCATTGGTTCCTGTGCTGATGATTATTGGCGTAGCAGCCATGACACACAATGCAAAAAGCTCGGATAGCGATAAACCAGTTGCAGGGAAATTGAAATCCATGGGGCGTTTCGGAACTTGGGTAAAGCGTACACAGGACTTCATGTATGCCAAACAAAGTGAAACACCTTACCAAGTGCAACAAGCAAAAATTGCCATTGCAGGTGGAGGCGTTTTATTGGGCAAAGGTCCAGGCAACAGTACACAAAGAAATTTTTTGCCACAGGCCTATAACGACTTTATCTATTCAATCATCATAGAAGAGTATGGCTTGCTGGGTGGTGCATTCATCATTTTGATTTACTTGATATTCCTATTCAGGTGCATCAAAATATTTAGAAGATGCCCATTTGCATTTGGAGCTTTCCTAGCACTGGCATTGAGTTTCACGTTAGTAATACAGGCTGTTGCAAACATGGCAGTAAACGTGAACCTAGTTCCAGTAACAGGTGTAACCCTACCGTTAGTAAGTATGGGAGGCAGTTCGTTTTTGTTCACATGTGCTGCCATTGGCATCATATTAAGTGTAGCAAGGAACGTAGAGCAGTTGGAAGGAAAAGAAGAAGTGTTGGAACCATTGATAACAAGTAATGAAAACAAACAAGTAATAGGAGTTGTGTAACCAGCAGTAAGATGAACATGAAGCTGCAGTGGCGTCGCACTCTTGTACAACATAACATTATTGAACATTGAACGATAGATATAAACATTGAGCAAAAAGATAATCATAGCAGGTGGAGGAACAGGAGGTCACATTTTTCCAGCAATAGCAATAGCTAATGCATTAAAGCAGCAACAACCAGACATCGAAATTTTGTTTGTTGGTGCAAAGGGAAAAATGGAAATGGAAAAAGTGCCACAAGCTGGTTATGAAATAAAAGGGTTGGACATAGCAGGGTTCAACAGAAGTTCTTTGATAAAAAACATGGGTCTTCCATTCATGATTGTTAGGAGCTTCATTCAAGTTCGAAGAATCATTAATGAATTCAAACCGGATGCTGTGATTGGTGTTGGTGGCTATTCCACTTATCCTGTGCTCAAATATGCACAAAGCAGAAGGATACCAACTTTCATCCATGAAAGCAATTCGTTTGCAGGTAAGGCTAACATGATGTTGGGCAAAAATGCTACAAAGATTTTTGTTGCAAGCACAGGCATGGAAAAATTCTTTCCTGCCAATAAGCTGATGGTTACTGGCAATCCTGTAAGAACTGCCATTGCACATTCAACTGTTACAAGAAGTGAAGGCATTAGGTTCTTTGGTTTGGATGAAAACAAGAAAACGGTGTTGGCTGTTGGTGGAAGCCTTGGTGCAAGAAGCATCAACGAAGCTTTGGCAACTAACCTCAATGAGTTTGCAAACAACAATTTGCAACTCATTTGGCAAACAGGCACAACAACAGCTACTGAATACAAAGCAAAAGCTGTTGGCCAGCCAAACATTTGGTGCAATCACTTCATCACCCACATGGAAATGGCCTATGCAGCAGCAGACATTGTTATCAGCAGGGCAGGTGCCATGGCAGTAACAGAATTATGTGTCACTGGAAAACCAGCAATCTTTGTTCCTTTTCCATTGGCAGCAGAAGACCATCAAACAGCCAATGCAAAAACATTAGTTGATAGGCAAGCAGCCATGATAGTGAAAGACAGTGAAGCAAAGGAAAAATTGGTAACAACAGTTATTGAACTATCAAAGAACGAACAGTTACAAAAATGGCTCAGTGCAAACATTACCGTATTGGCCATCAAAAATGCAGACGAAGTAATAGCTACTGAAATATTAAAAGCATAGCATACTGGTAATTAAGGTGGGGCAACAACAAAACAAACAACACCCAACCCCAAACAACAAACAACAATAATGAGTGAACTAAACAACATACAGAAAATATACTTTGTAGGAATAGGTGGCATTGGCATGAGTGCGTTGGCCCGTTACTTCAAATCAAAGAACTGTGCAGTGAGTGGTTATGATAAAACATCCACACCATTAACACAAGCCCTTGAAAAAGAAGGTATCGATATCCACTACAATGAAAATGTTGACATCATTCCAAAAGAAGTGGATGTGGTTGTTTATACACCAGCTATTCCAAAGGAACATGCAGAGTTGGTATACTACTATCAGCATGGATACAAAGTGGTAAAGCGTAGCGATGTATTGCAATGGATAACTGAAAGTTCTTTCAATGTTTGTGTAGGTGGAACGCATGGTAAAACAACTGTTACCAGTATGATTGCACATATACTTCGGCACACGGGTTTTGGTTGCAATGCATTTCTTGGTGGAATAGCTGCCAACTATGGAACTAACTTTTGGAGCAGTGAAAAAAATGTAGCTGTTGTTGAAGCTGATGAATACGATAGAAGCTTTTTGAAATTGGTACCAGACATCGCTGTGATTACTGCAATGGACCCAGACCATTTGGACATTTATGGTACACCTGAAGAAGTGGAGAAAGCATTTATCCAGTTTTCAAAAAGGGTGAAGCCCAATGGTTGCTTGGTAACAAAACATGGTTTGAAAAGGGGTGATGAACTGAAAGCTGCCAACCATTACACCTACAGCTTTGAAGACAGGCAAGCTGATGTTCATGCAGCAGATATAAGGGTGGAGCATGGCAGCTACATATTTGATGTCATCAATAAAAACTGGGTTTTACAAAATGTGGTGTTACACATGGGTGGACTCCACAATATAGAAAACGTAACAGCAGCCATCACCGTTGCCAAACATATTGGTATTGAAGATGAAAAGATAAAAGCAGCAGTAGAAGCATTCAAAGGTGTAAAGCGGAGGTTTGAATATATCGTGAAGAATGATGAGTATGTGTTGATAGATGATTATGCCCATCATCCAGAAGAGTTGAGGGCATTGATAACAGGCGTGAGGAGCATTTACAATAACAACAAGATTACCGTAGTGTTCCAACCACATCTCTATAGCAGGACCAATGATTTGGCAACAGAATTTGCACACAGCCTAAGCTTGGCAGATGAAGTAATTCTTTTACCCATATATCCAGCAAGGGAACTGCCAATGGAAGGTGTGAACAGTGAAATGATTATGAACAAAATGTCCTTGACAAGAACACAAGTGTTAGGCAAGGATGAACTGAAAGATTGGGTTCGTGAATACCAACCTGGAATTTTGGTAATGGCTGGTGCAGGTGATATAGATGCACTGGTGCAGCCAATAAAAGAAATATTGTTAAGCAACGAAAACCTATAAGGTTTCCAAAAACTTATAGGTTTAACTAAATATGAACTGGAAGAAACAAGCCATACAGGTTCTTTGGATTATAGCAGGCATTGCTGTTGTTGTACTGTTGGGTGCTGCTATGCAACAGAAGAGCCATAAGGTTTGTGAAGATGTGAAGATTGAAATTACTGGAGCAGAGGAACACATGTTCATCGATGAAAATGATGTGATGGAAATCCTGAACAGCAGCACCTCAGTAAAAGGAAAAGATATTGCTTCTGTGAACCTGCGAACCATGGAAGAGCAACTGGAAAAAAATGCTTGGGTAAAAAATGCAGAATTGTTCTTTGATAATAATAGGGTGCTGATGGTAAGCATTGAGGAACGTCAGCCAATAGCAAGGGTGTTCACTGTGCAGGGAAATTCTTTTTACTTGGACACAGCAGGTATACGATTGCCATTGAGTGATAAGCTAAGTGCTAGGGTGCCAGTGTTTACCAACTTTCCAAGCGATAAGCATGTGATGGCTCAAAGTGATAGCTTCTTATTGAAAGATGTAGTGAAGCTTGGAACATTCATTATCGCTGATAGTTTCTGGATGGCACAAACAGCACAGCTTGACATCACACCACAGGGAAACTTTGAAATGGTTCCTGTGATTGGTGACCACACAGTTGCACTAGGCAAAGCAGATGATTTGGAAAACAAATTCAATCGCCTCTTTACTTTTTACAAGCAGGCCTGGTTACAAAATGGCATCAACAAATACGAGAAACTGGATGTTCAATATGACAACCAAATCGTAGCAATAAAAAGAGGAACAACACAAGCTATCATCGATTCAGCAAAGGCCAGACAAGCCGTAAATGATTTGATGAATGCCAGCACACATTCTGATACTGCAACACATATTTCAACTGATGCAGTAAACAGGATGAATACAAGAGATACAGCAAGGGCAAGGGTTGCAACACCATCCAAGCCAGCAGTTCAAAGAAATAATCGTGTTGCTCATCCTGCAAACAATGCAAGGCCAGCAGCACCAAAACCACAAACTACTAAACCTGATGCAAACAGGCCAAGAGCTGTGATGGACAGAAGGAATTAAAGCAATTGTTTGGAGTTTGGGGTTTGATTGTTATTGTTGGTTTGTTATAATGTTCAGTTTCAATTGTTGTTGAGGTATTGAAGAATAGGATACCCAACAATAAAACAAACAACACCCAACACCAAACACCAAACAAGTATTTGAATATAAAATAACAACAATTAATCACATTCTTGTCCCTCTTCAGGGGATAGGGGCATAAACAACTAAAAACACATATCTATGAACCAGAATGAATCACCAATTATCGTTGGCCTGGACATTGGCACAACCAAGATTGCTGCTATTGCAGGTCGTAAGAACGAGTACGGTAAATTGGAAATTCTTGGCTTTGGTCGTGCCAATAGCAATGGCGTGCAGCATGGTCAAGTGCTGAACATTGATCAAACAATTAAGGCCATTCATCAAGCATTACACAATTGCTACGAAAGCAATCCTGATTTGGAAATCAGCGAAGTGTATGTAGGCATTGCTGGCCACCATATCAAGAGCTTGCAAACCCGTGGCGACATGGTTAGGCAGGATCCTGAAAATGAAATTCAAGGCTGGGAAATTGACCAGTTGATTGAGAACCAACGCAAGACTTTCATTCCTGCAGGTGACCAAATTATTGATGTGATTCCACAGGAATTTCATGTTGATAATATCCAGAACATCAAGCATCCTGTTGGGTACAATGGTGTTAAGGTTGGGGCAAACTTCCATATCATCACTGGTGATAGGAATGCAATAAGAAATATCAACCGTGCTGTTGAAAGGAGCGAACTAAAGACTAAAGACTTGGTACTGCAACCTCTTGCCTCAGCAAGTGCAGTAATGAGCGATATTGATATGGAAGCTGGTGTGGCCATCTTGGACATTGGTGGTGGCACAAGTGACCTAGCTGTTTTTTATGAAGGTGTATTGAAGCATACGGCTGTGATACCTTTTGGTGGTGAGAACATCACCAATGATATACGCTTGGGTTTAGGTGTGTTGAAGCAGCAAGCTGAAGCGATGAAAGTACAGTTTGGTTCTGCCTTGTCTGATGAAGCAAAAGCAAATGCCTTTATCACCATTCCAGGATTGAAAGGCATGCCTGCAAAGGAAATCAGCGTTAAGAACCTTGCCCAAATTATCCAAGCAAGAATGAGTGAAATACTTGATTTCGTTGCTTACCATTTGAAGCAAGTTGGTTTGGATAGCCGTGCATTAAATGGTGGCATTATCTTGACTGGTGGTGGTTCACAATTGAAGCATTTGATTCAGTTGACAGAATACACAACTGGCTTGAATGCAAGAATTGGATTGCCTAATGAACACCTTGCACCCAACCATATTGAAGAGTTAAAGAAACCAATGTATGCTACTTGTCTTGGTTTGATACTGAAAGGTTATAGCGATTACGAACATAAGTACAAGGAGTTCAACGAGAAGTTCAAACGTGTGGAAGTACCAAGAACATTGAAAACAGATGTTGTTGAAGCACCACAAGCAGTAGCTGTTGCAGAAACAACTGTAAACGTTGCAGAACGTGTACAGAAAATGAAATTCTGGGACAAGTTCAAGAACAACCTAGTTGATTTGTTCAAGGAAGAAGAAGATAAAATGATTAAATAAAACAACAAGAATCAAAGTACAAGATTCAAGCCTTCGCTTAGAACTTGTTCCTTGAAACTTGAATCTTATACAAATTACTAACACAATTACTACTTACTCACCCATTAAATTAAGAACCATGATTCACTTCGATTTGCCAAAACAAAAATCATCCATCATCAAAGTTGTTGGTGTTGGTGGTGGCGGAAGCAACGCTGTAAACTTCATGTTTTCACAGAACGTTGAAGGCTGTGACTTCATCATTTGCAACACAGATGCCAAAGCCATAGAGCAAAGCAAAGTCCCTAATAAAATACAGCTTGGCCCACACCTTACACAAGGTTTGGGAGCAGGTGCCAATCCAGAAGTTGGTAAGGCAGCCACTGAAGAAAGCTTGGAAGAAATAAAACGCATACTCGAAGTGAATACCAAAATGGCATTCATTACTGTTGGTATGGGTGGTGGCACAGGAACTGGTGGTGCACCTATCATTTCTAAGATTTGCAAAGACCTTGGAATACTAACTGTAGGTATCGTTACCACACCATTTGGTTTTGAAGGTCCACGCCGTATGGCTCAGGCTCAACAAGGTATAAATGAATTGAAACCTTATGTTGACACATTGTTGGTTATCAGCAACGACAAGTTGCGTATGCAATATGGTAACCTAAAAATGAAGGAAGCTTTCACTAAAGCTGACAACGTATTAGCAACTGCTGCAAAATGTATCACAGATATCATCAACAGTCGTGGACATATCATTGTTGACTTTGCTGACGTTTGCACTGTTATGAAAAATGGTGGCGTTGCCATTCTTGGTAAAGCAGAAGTGGAAGGTGAAGACAGGGCACAACGTGCCATTGAAGAAGCATTGAGTTCTCCTTTGCTGAACGACAATGATATCAAAGGTGCCAAATGGATTTTAATCAACATCAACAGTGCTGAAGGTGATGATGAATGTACCATGGATGAACTGGAAACCATCAACAACTACCTGCGTATGCAGGCTGGTGAAGATACTGACGTGATTGTTGGTACTGGTTACGACCCAGAGTTAGGTGCAAAAATTGGTATCACATTGATTGCTACTGGCTTTGATGCAAAAGACCCATTTGCAAAACCTGTAGCAGAAGTGAAACCAGAACCCAAGCCTGAAAAAATAGTGATGACTTTGGGCATGGATAATGAAGAAAAGAAAATGGAGCAACCAGTTTTCTTGCAGCAGTCATTGCCTTTGGAAGACAAGGATCCTTTTGCACCAAAGATGCTGGAACCAGTTGCACAAGTGGAACAGCCTATCAGCCATTCACCTTTTATGAGTGAAGATGTGCAGGCTCCAGTAGCTGCTGAATTGCCTGAAAACAATTCACCTTTCATCAGTCATGATTTATACACCAGTACTCCACACAGCGTAGAAATACCAACGAAATTAGAAAAAGAATCTGCTACTTTACACTTTGAGTTAAGTACAGAAATTTCTAGTGAAGTTGTTGCTCCACAACCAATACAAGAGGAAGTAAAACCTGTTGTTGAAGAAGACCAGTTGAGCAATATCACCATGACAGAAAGAACAGAAGAAGCCGTATCGCCGCTGAATAGTTTCTTAACAAGGCCATCCAATATCTATGCAGAATCTAACTATGAGAAGCCGTCGTCTATGTCCGGACATCTTATGGAACCGACCCCCACTGCTCAACCAGTCAACGAGTTACCGGAACTTGAGATGAAGTTGGTAATGAGGGATGAAAATCCAGGGGCGGCGGATGAAGCTGCAGCAAAGGTGGAAGAGTGGAATCAAAAAAATATGTCTGCAGAGGCCCCAGCGATGCTGGACGATGCGGAAGAACATAAACGCAAGGCAGCAGAAAGGATACAGAAACTGCGTAATCTGTCCTTTAATGTTAACAATGCTGCCGATTCCAATTCTGAGTTCGATGCTGTTCCGGCCTATATCCGCCGCAACATGGAATTGTTTGGCAACACACTCACTTCTGTGGAGAATTTCTACAGCAAGTACACAGTGAACAAAGACGAAAACGATAACGCACATATTTCCACCATCAATACTTTTTTGGACGGCAAGAAACCGGATTAATTAAATGGTTGTCACACTGAGGCTCTCGAAGTGCGGCAACCATTATCTTTTTTGTCCTTGATTCTTTATAGGTGTTTTTTAGTTGTTGGTCCTCCCGATTTATTTCGGGAGGATTTTTTTATTCATCATTGCGAGGAACGAAGCAATCTATTCTGTTTCAAAAAAACTGTTTCAAAATAATTTGAAACAAAAAAATTGAAACAAAAATGTTTCAATTTCGGAATGAAAATAAATTTTGAAACAAAAAGGCACGCAAAGAGTTATGTACTTAGTTGGTGGATGAAGATTAAGCTGCAGTTGCAAGTTTATCCTGAGCGATAGTCGAAGGGCACACTTGTACAGTATACCTTTATTGGGCTTTATTGAAGCGTATGTAAATATTTCAAATGAAGCATCTGTTAAAAAAATAAAATGAAGAACAAGATTCTACCTGCTATTTGCTTTCTTATTTCAACTACAATCTACCAAACTGTAATTGCTCAAAAGCCAACTATTTGTTTAACTGAAAAACTGATTAAGACTACTTCATTTGATACAAATACATTTCATAGGGGTTGTGCTCCAATGGATAATGGAACTTGCTTATGGGATAACGGCAAAACTATCTACATCAAATTTTTGAATGGGAGCAAGCTATTACAAGAAAAAACAAAAAGCATGGCAAAGCAATGGGAGCAATATGCAAACATGCATATTCAATTTGTTGATGAAGGTCTTTCCAATATCAGAATTAAGTTTACAGAAGATGGTTACATCTATTCAGCATTAGGAACTTACTCAAATATGTTTGCACAAAATGAGGTAACGATGATTGTTGATACAAGTGACATTGCAAATTTGCAAGGAAATGTTCTCCATTTATTTGGTCATGCTTTAGGGTTGCAAGATGAAATCTATGTTCCTCAAAGCAAAACAAATTGGAACATGGGGAACTTGGATAAATTTTTCATTCCTTCAAAGCCAGAGATAGAAAAGCAAATCTTTATTAATAAGTACGTCTCCAATTTTGCTAATGCTATAAAGTATGATGAGCTATCAATTATGCTTGCTCCAGTTCCGAGTATTTATGCAAAAGCAAAAACTGTGTTACAATGGAATACAACCATTTCAGAAACAGACAAAAAAGTAATCGGCATCCTATACCCAAGAACAGAAACTGATTCTAAAACAGCCAACATAAAACCAATAATTAATTTATTTTACTTGAAGATTACAAAGAATGGTGGCTTTTCATTCTTCCCAATCTTGGATTTCAATAATGCTGGTTCACGCAAGTATGTATACTTTTCAATTGTATTAGTAAATAAGAATGGAGAACCAATCAGGACTGTAGATGAAGAATACAATATGAATAAACAAGTAGGAACATTTATTGAACCATTATTTATGCAAGGCAGCTTTAATGGTATCAATAAAAAGAGATTAAGTGATGTTCAGTTTTTTATTCCTCAATCAGTATTCAATAAAATTGAAGTAAGCAAAGGGATATTTGCTGTGTTTAAAGCTTTTTATTTTGATAGAGACACCGACAGGATAGAATGGCTCTACATTTCCAAACCTTTTGAAGTGAAGTTGTAATAATGGATATTTGCACTCTTATGCTTGACCTCGTTGGATACCTTGCTTCTGCCATACTTGCCATTTCGTTAATGACAAGTAATTCATTGCGTTTTCGCTGGCTCAATATTGCTGGGAATATTACTTTCATTACCTATGGTGTATTGATTCATGCTTTCCCAATAATAGTGGCCAATTCCATTTTGCTGTGCATTAATATTTATCAGTTAATCAAACTCTATTCTTTCAAGGAAACTTTTCATTTGGTTCCTTTTGAAACAGGTGATAAATTCATTCAAGAATTTCTCAATTTTTATAAGGCAGACATCAATAATTATTTTCCCAATTTTAATTTTCAACAAAAAGAAAATTGCATCTGCTTTGCTGTGCTGCGTGATTTGGTTATCTCCAATGTGTTCATTGCCCATCTAAAAGAAGATGGCAATGCAGTAGTTGATATTAATTATACAGTAGCCAGTTACCGTGACTTTAAAGTTGGCCGTTTCATTTTTGATAAGGAGAAAGAATACTTAACTGCACAAGGAATTAAACATATTGTGTATGAAAAAGTACACAATAAGAACCATGAGAATTTTATTAAAGTAATGGGCTTTGTTCTACAAGAATTGGATGGTAAAAGTAGTTGGGTGAAGAGTTTGTAGTCAGCCACGAATCAGCACTAATCTTTTTCACTAATTGCTGCCGCCTGCGGCAATCATAATTCGTGAAACCATTCGTGCTATTTCGTGCCATTCGTGGCAAGAATCAAGATGCCAAAGGCATCAAATAATATCTGTGTAAGAGGAATATTACAATGGCTTTGTAGCTAACAAGTGGATGTAACGAAATGCTTTCTTCTCCAATGCTTCTGCTTGTTTGTAAGATGATTTCACATTGTTCAATCTCACTTGGTTAATAATGCCCAAAAACTTAATCACATAAGCCAACCATAAAAAGTTCTTGGTGTGCATGCGGATGTTCTTGTACGAACTCCAAACCTTATCGCTTACATCATTAATCACCACTTTTTCAAAACCTGCTTTCAATGCATGATCTGTATGTTCTTCAGGCGTATCCACATCCTGGATTTCCCAACCGGAAAAAGCCTGCTTCAATAACTTTTCATTGGCTTTAGTCATGGGTCTTCCGCCCCTGAAACTATCAGCCATCACCAATCTTCCACCTGGCTTCAATAAACGGAATGCTTCTTTATAAAACAATGATTTGTCCAAAGCATGGCATACACTTTCAATGCACCAAACCACATCAAAACTGCTATCTTCAAAAGGTGTTTTCAAATAATCGGAACATACAAAACTTGTATTGCTTGCACCCGCATCTTTGGCATATTCTGTAGCATTGTCCACTTGCTGCTGAACAATGGTAATGCCCACAGATGTTGCTCCTCGCTCCTTATCTAACCAAATGGCAGCTTGCCCAAGTCCACAACCAGCATCCAGTATCTTTTCACCTGGCGTTATGGCAGCCAAATCTGCAAGCACTTCATTTACACGGTATAATGCATCTTTGTGCCTGGTAGCTTTTTCGTCATAGTAGCCAAAGTGCAGTGCTGGTGCACCTTCCAGTTTATGGTGCCAAATGGTTTTGTAGTCATTTTCTGTATCCTCATAGTACTTGATGACTTTTTGTTCGTGGTCCATGCTAATGGTTTCTAATTGCTACGAAGATAAGGGCTTAACAGAAATGGATTTATCTGTCCAAAATGAACTAATATTCAAACACAATCGTTGTACATAAGTTCAACGATTAATCTAACAATATGCAAACAGTTTTAATTACAGGAGGAACAGGTTTAGTTGGCAAGCAACTCACAAAAATGCTCCTGGCAAAAGGCTATGAAGTTATCATCATGAGCCGTGAAAAAAAGGTTAGCCAGCAGCAAAACGTTTCTTACGCTGTTTGGAATGTGGAACAGCAATCCATTGACATCAATGCCATTGCCCAAGCAGATTACGTTGTTCATTTAGCAGGAGCAGGTGTGGTGGAGAAAAGATGGAATGATAAACGCAAGCAGGAGATAATCGAAAGCCGTACAAAGAGCAGTGCATTAATTGTAAAGGCTTTGAAAGAAAATGCCAATAAAGTGAAAGCAGTAGTAAGTTCAAGTGCTATTGGTTGGTATGGCCCAGACCCCTCAACCCATGTAAATGGTTTTGAAGAAGTAGATGAAGCCCACGATGATTTCCTTGGGGAAACTTGTAAGCTTTGGGAAGAGAGCATAGAACCTGTAACACAATTGGGCAAACGATTGGTTAAATTAAGAACAGGTATTGTATTAAGTAAAGATGGTGGGGCGTTAAAGGAATTCATGCTGCCGATTAAGTTTGGCATTGCTGCCATTTTAGGCAGTGGTAAGCAAATGGTTAGCTGGATTCATATTGATGACTTGTGCAACATCTTTATTAGTTCCATTGAAAATGGAAACCTGCAAGGAAGTTATAATGCAGTGGCACCCAATCCTGTTAGCAATAAGGAATTGACACTTTCATTAGCTACTATCATGCGTGGTAAGTTTTTCATCCCAATACATGTACCCAGTTTTGTACTAAAAATAATGATGGGAGAGATGAGTATTGAAGTATTGAAAAGTACAACAGTAAGTTGCCACAAAATAAAAACAGCAGGATACAAGTTTATGTATCCTGCTGTTGATGATGCGTTAAAGCAATTGCTTGCCAAATAGTTTATAAATCCCTCTTCCTGTTTATTGCAAAACATAACCACCAAATACCAGCTGTAAAGATTATGGTGTAAACTATGTGCATGTTTATTGCATCTAGATTTTTTTGATATGCTGTCATATCGAAAGCTCCCCAAAAAGCAGGTGGGGGTATTAGTTTGTCGGAAATTTCCAATGGAAAGAAATTTGTTGCTTCCTTAATCGAAGGGACAAATTTTGATATCAATCCAATAAAAATATTTTCGAGGATGAGAAAATAAAATAGGAATGCACCCAAGGAAATAAAAGAACGTTTAATAACAAAACCCAACAAAAAAGCAATACTCAACTGTGAAAATGTTTGCAATAGAAACAATGGTATATACTTTATCTGTTCACTCCATCTTGTAACAGCAATTTCAGATGAATTGGTAATGCCAAATGTCAATGCGATGATTGCAAAGCTCAGTGTTACAATAACGGATATGATAAGCACATCAATTAGTTTACTCCATACAAATTCACTTCTGCTCCAACCATCAATGATGTTTTGCCTATTTGTTTTGTAAGTGAATTCATTTGAGACAATCATAATTACCAGTACAGCAGGAATTACGACAAATAGGGAAGAGAAAAAAGCCACTGAATGCCATACTTCAGGAAAACTGTACGGATTTCCAATTAGAAGTTGAGTGGCAGCTTTTGCTTTTACATTGCCGCCCGAAGTCATTTCCTTAAAGATGAAATGAAAAAACATGTTGATACCAGGAATGGTCAATGCCACAATCCCAAGCATCCACCAAAAGGCAGGATACTTTTTTATTTTAAGCCATTCAATTTTTAATAAGGATAACATATAATTAGTTTGGTTTGTAATTTATAGCTAGTGTAGTGATTAATTGTTTGTTAACTCAAAGAATTTCGCTTCAAGACTTTTATGCTTTAATGTAAGCTGGTTCAAGGTTATGCCTTTGCTAAAACAATAAGCGTTTATTTCTTCCAATTTAGCAGTACCCAATGGAAAATGAACTTGCACCTTTCCGTCTTCACTTTTAAGGCTCGTGCTCCCGGTAAAACCTTTTAGTGCTTCCAACAATTGCTGCATATTACTTGAACCGACTTCGGCAATGTCTTCATTCACCATAACCTCGTTTACTGCACCAGCAGTAATCAATGTTCCTTTTTTCAAGATGGCCACATGCGTACAAACTTTTTCCACTTCATCCAATAAATGGCTGGCCATAATGATGGTTTTTCCTTCGCCAGCCAAGCGTTTAATCAATTCACGTATTTCAGCAATACCCACTGGGTCAAGACCATTGGTTGGTTCATCAAATACCAGCACATCCGGTTTGCCCAATAGTGCTGCACCAATGGCCAAGCGTTGTTTCATGCCCAAACTGTAGCTGCTGAACTTGCTTGTTTTTCTATGTGCAAGATTTACTGTTTTAAGTACTTCCTCAATATCATTTGCATTGCCACGCTGGCTGATCGCCTGTGTAACCCTAAGATTGTCCAATGCAGATAAGTAGTGATAAAAATTGGGTGTTTCAAGTAGCGAGCCAATTTGTTTCCTGGTGTCGGGGCCACTTGGTTTGCCAAACCATTTAAAGGAGCCGCTATTCGATTTCAGCACATCCAAAATAATTCCAAGCGTGGTGGTCTTGCCACTGCCATTTGGGCCAAGAATGCCGAATACGCACCCTTTTGGAACATCAAACGAAATTCCGTTTAAGGCTTTTATGCTGCCGTAGTTCTTGGCAAGGTTGTTAATTGATAAAATAGGAGAGCTCATTTTGTATGTAAGTTTTGGGTTTATGTACTTAGCTGATGCACTTAAATTAAGCTGCAGTTGCGTCGCACACTTGTACTGATGGATGAAATTGAACAGGTGATTGAAGTTGGGGGCAACAAGATAAGGCAAAAATTTTGTACCAAATCTGAGGTACGAAATTATACAATTAGCATGTATTATTTCAAAAATAATCTTTCTAATACTATTGTGATTTGGTTTAAGAGGTTAGGTGTTTGCTTATCAAATTTCATCAAACAAAAAGCCTGCAAATTTTTGCAGGGCTTTTACAGGCACGGTTTCCATAGTTAATTTCTTAATGGCTTCCCACTCTTTAAAACACTTTGTATTCTTTCCAAAGTTTTCTTTTCGCCACAAAGGGAAAGAAAGGCTTCACGTTCCAAATCAAGTAAATATTGTTCACTTACCAATTGTGGCTCACTTAAATCCCCACCACACATTACATAGGCCAATTTCCTTGCAACCAATGCATCATGATCAGTTGCATAATTGCCTCTCCACATACCGTTAATGCCAGCAAGCATTGCCCCTAAACCCAATCGCCCTAGTACTTTTACATCCTTTCGTTGTTGAGGTATTTGATAGCCTTGGTCGTATAATTCAATGACACTCTTCTTTGCTTCACTAATTCTTCTGCCAATGTTCATCACTACTTCATCATGTCCTTTACGTAAAATACCCATATCAAAAGCTTCGTGTGCAGAAGTGGCAACTTTAGCAGTTGCTATGGCGAAGAACCTGTCTTTCAAAGTATTTGTATCAGGTTCACCATCATGCAGTTCATCACTTGCACGCAATACAAATTCTTTGGTGCCGCCACCCCCGGGAATCAACCCTACACCCAGTTCCACTAAACCAATATAACTTTCAGCAGCCGCACATACTTTATCCGCATGAAGGTTCATTTCACAACCTCCACCAAGCGTTAAACCATGCGGGGCCGTAACTACAGGAATGTTCGAATAACGCAAACGCATCATGGTATTCTGGAACATTCTTATTGCCATATCCAGTTCGTCATATTCCTGCTCAATGGCCAGCATAAAAATCATTCCCACATTTGCACCAGCACTAAAGTTGGGCCCTTCATTTGCAATAACAAGCCCTTTGAATTTTTCTTCTGCAATGGCAATGGCTTTGTTTACACCCTCCAGCACTTCGCCTCCAATACTGTTCATTTTGGTACTCCATTCAAGACCCGCAACACCATCACCAATATCATACACTCTGCAAGCTGAATTTTTCCAAACTATTTTGTCTGCATTATGGCTCAACACAATAAATGCTTCGCCACCAGGCAATGCCTTATATGATTTTGTAGGAACATCATAATACAGCCGTTTGCCATTTTCCACTTTATAAAAACTATTGGCACCATTGGCAATCATTTCTTCCACCCAAACTGCCACCTTATGGCCAGCAGCTTTCATGGCATCCACAGTTTTTGCCACACCAAATACATCCCAACTTTCAAAAGCACCAATCTCCCAACCAAAGCCTGCTTTCATGGCATCATCCACACGGTAAACCTCATCACTTATTTCAGGAATCCTGAAAGAAATATAGGAGAAAAGGGAGTAATGGAATTGCCTGTAAAACTCGCCTGCTTTATCAGCACCTGCACTTAAGGCTTTGAGCCTTGTTTTTAAATCATCAATTGGCTTTGCCGTTTCTACAGTTGCAAATTTTGATTTTGTTCTTGGGGCATATTCCATTGTCTGGAGGTTCAGTACATGGATTTCCTTATCGCTTTTGCGTTCTTCAGGACTTCCGTCTGTTATAGGTAATTTAACTTTCTTAAAGAAGCCCTGTTGCGTCTTGTCGCCCAACCAATTATTCGTTACCACTTTGTCCAACCAAGATGGAATGCTGAATATTTCTTTTGCTTCATCATTGCTGGCATTGTCAGTTACGCCTTTGGCAACTTTTACCAACGTATCAATCCCTACCACATCTGCAGTACGGAATGTGGCTGATTTGGGACGGCCAATAATTGGTCCTGTCAATGCATCCACTTCATCAATGGTCAAGCCCAATTTCTCCATGATATGGAAGATGCTCATGATGCTGAACACGCCAATTCTGTTAGCAATAAATGCTGGTGTATCCTTGCATAATACAGTTGTTTTACCCAAGTACAAATCCCCGTAAAGCATTAGGAAATCAACAACAGATGCATCTGTATCCGGTGTAGGAATAATTTCCAATAACCTTAAATACCTAGGAGGATTGAAAAAGTGTGTGCCACAAAAATTCTTCCTGAAATCTTCACTTCTGCCAACACTTAACATGTGGATGGGAATACCAGAAGTATTGGATGTAATCAGCGTTCCGGCTTTTCTGAACTGCTCCACTTTTTCATACACTTGTTGCTTAATGTCCAACCGTTCAATCACCACTTCAATAATCCAGTCGCAAATGGCAATGTCTTTCATGTTGTCATCAAAGTTGCCCGTGGTTATTTTCTTGACAACATCTTTTGTAAACACGGGACTTGGATTGCTTTTCAAGGCAGTTGCTAGGGCATCATTTACAATTTTGTTTTTCAATACTGGCTTAGCATCCGCTGGTGTATCTTTTGGAACAATATCCAATAACAAAACCTGTACACCGATGCCTGCAAAATGACAAGCAATTCTAGAACCCATTACACCACTACCCAAAACGGCAACTCTTTTGATGACTCTTTTCATACAACAAATAATGTTTGAACTTTTATGCGAGAACCAAAGCTAAATAAAAATTAGTTAGCTATGCAACTAATTTTTGAATGCCATGATTTCCTATTTTTCAGGTATGAATAAGGCTATTTATTGTTTTTATGTTTGGGCATATTGGCACTTTCATCCTGTTATGTAAGTAGGGCTTACAAGTACAGGAAATTTAAGTTGGAAGATGTAGCAAAACAGCCAAGTCTTCTACTTGAGAAAGCTATTGTCCCTTATCATTATGCTTATTCAAAAACAGTGAACAAAAGCCTGAATTCATTCCTTGATAGCAACCTTGCAAATTCTTATACTTATTCATTTTTGGTAATCAAAAATGACAGTATCCTTTATGAGAAATATTTTGGGGGAATTGATACAGGAACACTACAGCCCTCTTTCTCTGTGGCCAAATCCTTTATTTCCACTTTGGTAGCAATTGCATTTGAAGAAGGGAAGATTAAGGACCTACAGGAACCCATAACCAACTACATTCCTTTCCTTTTGAAAAACAATAAGTCTTTTTCAAATATAACTATTCAGCATTTGTTGGATATGAGCAGCGGAATTAAAAGCAATGAAGACTATGGTAATCCTTTTTCTGACGTGTTAAAGTTAGGCTTTACCAAGAATATGAAAGGTAAATTGAAGAAGTTAAAAATAGAAACTGCTCCTGGCAAACAAGACTATAAAAGTGTGAATACACAATTGTTGGCCTTGATTGTGGAACAAGCAACTGGAAAGAAAATTCAGGATTACATGGTAGAAAAGATATGGCACCCTTTGGGCATGGAAACTACTGCCACATGGAATATTGACAGTAAACGAAATAATGTTGCCAAGGCATTTTGTTGCATCAATGCAACCACTAAGGACTTTGCAAAACTTGGAAGCATGTTCTTGCACAAAGGTTATTGGAATGGCCATCAAATAGTTTCATCGTCTTGGGTGAACAATACAGTAAATGGCGATACATTGAGAAAATATGAAGGTTATAAGAACCAATGGTGGGCTGGCAGTACTGCCGAATATTTTACCGATTCATTAAAAGCTGTTGCTTATTCAAAAGCCAATCAGTGCCCTAGAGTGTTTGTTTATATTACAAAAGAGAACAAAAAGTATTTCGGTGTATCCTGTGAACAAATTCCTTATTATGCACAAGGCATTCTAGGGCAGTTCGTTTATGTTGACCCAAAGAAAAATCTTGTGGTGGTTAGGCTCGGGCATTATTGGAAACATCCCAAATGGAGTGAGGAAAGGGTTATTAGGGAAGCAGTAAATAGAGTACAGTAGTTAGCTTACTGTACTCCCTTCATCAATTTTGCCATCGGGGTTTACAAAATGGAGCTTGCCAGCTTTGTCCTCTGCCATCAAAATCATCCCATTGCTTTCAATGCCACGCATCTTGCGTGGAGCAAGATTGCACACAACAGTAACTTGTTTGCCAACAATTTCTTCTGGTTTAAAGTGCAAGGCAATACCAGAAACAATGGTTCTTTTCTCAAAACCCAAATCAACTTCCAGTTTCAGCAATTTATCGGCTTTTTCCACTTTTTCTGCTGAAAGGATTGTTCCTATTCTTAAATCGATCTTTGCAAAATCATCGAACACAATTTCTGGTTTTATGGCTGCTGTCTCTGGTTCTTGGGGTACTGATGTTTCTTCCACTTTATTCGATTCTTTTATTTGTAAACTTTTCTGTTTTAGTTTTTCTATTTGAAAAACAATCTCCTCATCCTCAATTTTCCTGAACAATAATTGTGGCTCACGCAAACTGTAGCCAACACTCAACAATTTTACACTGCCAGCATTTTGCCAATCAAGGATTTTCTCGGTTACCTTCATCATGCCCAACATTTTCTTTGCAGTAAAGGGTAAAAATGGATTGATGAGAATAGCAAGATTAGCTGTTAACTGCAAGCACAGATGCAAGCAATTATCAATCAGTTTTTGTGCTTCAGGATTGTCTGCCAATTTTTTTGCCACAATCCACGGCTCTTTTTTCTGCATGTATTGATTGGCCTTTCTTGCCAGGTCAATTACTTCAAATTGTGCATCACGAAACTTGTATCCTTCCAATAGGCTCTCAACCTTTGCTTTGGCATTGGCTATATCAACAATCAATTGCTTGTCTATATCATCAATCAAATCATTGTGGAATGTGGGCACTTTGCCGCTACACAATTTGTGCATCAATACAAAAGTCCTGTTTACATAATTGCCGAAGATGCTCACCAGTTCGCTGTTATTGGCATCTTGAAAACCCTTCCATGTAAATTCACTGTCTTTTGTTTCAGGGGCAATGGCTGTTAAGTAATATCGCAGCACATCAGCCATACTTTCACCCCCATTATCTTTCTTAATCCAATCATTGATATAATCATCCATTTCAATGCTCCATCCACGGCTGGTACTCATTTTGTCGCCTTCCAAGTTCATGAATTCATTACTGGGAACATTATCTGGCAAGATATTTCCATGCAGCTTCAACATGATAGGGAATATCAACGCATGGAAAACAATATTGTCCTTGCCTATAAAATGCACCAATTGGGTATCTGCATCATACCAATAAGGTTTCCAATCTTTGTCATTATTCAATGCCCATTGCTTGGTGGCAGATATATAACCTATGGGGGCATCAAACCACACATACAGCACTTTTCCGGCCCCCCCACCCCCCGAAGGGGAGATTGGTGCGACAGTTTGATTAATAGATTGACTTTCTAATGGCGAAGCAATAGATGCAAGAACCCGATTTATTTCAGTCAATGTTTCTTTAGTCTCTTGTGCTGTTTGATACTTGTAATCACTCTTTGCACTGTCAGGGTCTGAAGTCCCTCCTTCGGAGGGATTTAGGGAGGCTGGGACTTTCACACCCCAATCCAAATCCCTTGTTACAGCCCTTGGTTGCAAACCACCATCCACCCAGCTTTTTACTTGACCAACCACATTGGCTCGCCAGTCATCCTTATGTCCTTCAATCACCCATTCACGCAAAAAATCTTCATGTTTGTTCAATGGCAAATACCAATGCTTGGTAGCTTTTTTTATGGGGGCATTGCCACTCAATGTGGAAACGGGATTAATCAATTCCTCCGGACTCAAACTCTTTCCACAACGTTCACATTGGTCTCCAAAGGCATTTTCATAACCACAGTTGGGGCAAGTGCCTTTGATGAACCTGTCAGCCAAAAAAGTATTGGTTGCCTCATCATAATATTGTTCACTTTCCTTAATCTCCAAATCGCCTTTGTCATTCAAAACACTAAAGAATTCTTGAGCCGTTTCGTGGTGCAGTGGGGAAGAGGTCCTGTGGTAAATGTCGAAAGCAATTCCCAGGTCCTTGAAATTCTGTTCAATGATTGGGTGGTACTTATCAATAATGGCCTGTGCAGTGGTGCCCTCCTTCATGGCCTGTATGGGAATGGCTGTTCCATGCTCGTCACTGCCACAAACAAACACTACATCACGTTTCTGTGCCTTCAAGTAACGCACATATATATCTGCAGGAATATAGGCACCAGCCAAATGTCCAATATGTTTCAAGCCATTGGCATAAGGTAGGGCAGAAGTAACTAAATATCTTTTTGGTTGGTTCATTTTATGTACTAGGCTTTTGAATATTAAGTTTCAGTTGCAAGTTTATACCGAGCATAGCCGAAGTACACTCTGTACAGCATGTCATGATTGAGCAACTTTAAGTGGGCAAAAATAAGCAATCAGAAATTAAGCAAGAGTTGCAAAAAATTCCATTAAAACAGGATAAGGATTTTCTTTCATTAATCTTACTTTTATTCTTTAATAAAATCATGAACCGTAAGCACTTTTTTCAAACATTGTTGCCCTTAACAGTTGCTGGAACCTTGTTCAACAAAACAAAAGCAGCTAAGGATTTCTATCAGCAACCAATACTTCCACCAGTTTTGAAAGCTGGGGATAGTATTGGTATTACTTGTCCAGCAAGCCCTGTTGACTTAATTAAATTGCAGGACTGCTTAAAGGCCTTAAACAATTGGGGACTGAATGCCGAATTGGGGGATACGGTAGGCAAGCATTGGCAACGCTTTGGTGGAACAGATGAGGAACGTGCGGCAGACTTCCAAAAAATGCTGGACGATGAACATATTAAGGCCATACTTTTTGCAAAGGGCGGTTATGGCGTAATGAGGATTATCGACAAAATAAATTGGGACAAATTCCTGCAGCATCCAAAATGGTTAATAGGTTTCAGTGATTTGACCACTGTTCATTTGCATGTGAATGGCAATTTTGATATGCCTTCCCTTCATGCAGATATTGCTGTTGGCTTAAGTGATGATCCAACGGATATTTCTTCTACATCCTTGCATGACCTACTTTTTGGCAACAGGATTGAATACAGTATTGCTGGTAGCACAATGAACAGGGAAGGCTTTGCAAGTGCAAAAATGATAGGGGGAAATTTAAGTATGATTCAAGCCTGTGCTGGCAGCAAAAGCGATATAAAAACCGATGGAAAAATTTTGTTTATAGAAGATGTAAGCGAATACAAGTACACGGTTGATAGGATGGTGCTGAACCTGAAACGTAGTGGCAAGCTCAATAACCTAGCAGGCTTAGTGGTAGGTGCTTTCAGTAATCCCAAAAAAGAAACAGAAGAGGCTTTTACACAAACCATTGAAGAAATAATTTTCGATAAGGTTGCGGAATACAAATACCCTGTTTGTTTTGGTTTTCCTGCAGGCCATGTAAAAGACAATTATGCTTTAAAGATGGGTGTTGACTATGATTTAAACGTGAGCAAGCAATCTGTTACGCTTTATGAAAGGTTCCTGTCCGATACCCCATTGCCCACCGCCCCAAAAATGATGGTGCAGGATACATTGATACAAGTTGATCCATTGGAAAACAGATAATGTTTTGGATAAATTATTGCATTAATAAGAGGGGTGCCAACCTTTCAAAGGTTAGTAACACTTAGTTATAAATTGCTGCACCAATTCTGTAATATTGTGCATGATTACGATTCCTCCTTACTTAAAGAAAGGCGATACCATTGGCATTGTTTGCCCAAGTGGTTATATGGCTGCAGAAAATGTGGAAACTTGCATTAAAACCTTGGAAAGTTGGGGCTATAAGGTGAAAGTTGGAAGTACCGTTGGCAATCAATTCCACTATTTCAGTGGCACTGATAAACAACGCACGCAAGACCTTCAAAAAATGATGAATGATGGCGGTATCAAAGCTATCTTGTGTGCAAGGGGCGGTTATGGCTTAAGCAGGATAATTGATGATTTGGATTTCCAGAAGTTCAAGCGTAGCCCAAAATGGATTATCGGTTTCAGCGATATTACCGTGCTTCATGCACATATCTTCCAGCATTTTGGTATAGCCACCATGCATGCACCCATGGCTGCTGCATTCAATGGTGAAGGTTACAAGAATGAATATATTGCTTCATTGAAAAATGCTTTAAGTGGAACTGCTGCCAATTATAATTGTGCAGCACATGCACTCAATAAAGTGGGTAATGGGGAAGGTGATTTGGTTGGTGGAAATTTAGCCATGATAGCCCATTTAATTGGCTCGCATTCCAGTTATAAAACAAGGCACAAGATTTTATTTTTGGAAGACATTGGTGAATACTTGTACAATGTTGATAGGATGATGATTCAATTGGAACGTGCAGAAATGTTCAAGCATTTACAGGGTTTAATTATTGGTGGTTTTAGTGACATGAAAGATACTACCATACCTTTTGGATTGGATGTCTACAATATTATTAACCACCATATAAAGGATTACAAGTTTCCCATTTGTTACGGTTTTCCGGTAAGCCACGAAGCCGAGAATGTTGCTTTGAAAGTTGGGGTAAAACATGAATTAAAAGTAAGGAAGGAGGGAGTGAGCTTGAAGGAGGTTTGGTAACATTTAATTAATATTGGCATACTAATTCCTGTTTTACTTTTATGTCAGGAATATGATAAATGAAAATAAAACCCTTTGGAAGAAAATAGAATCCTTCCAACTCGATGAACCAAATGCTAACTTTCCATTCTCCAAAAAATTAGCAAAAGAAAACAACTGGAGCCAGTCATTCACCAACAGAGCAATTGAAGAGTACAAGAAGTTTATTTACCTCTGTTGCATCTCACCCACAGGGGCTTCCCCATCAGAAGTGGTAGATAAGGTCTGGCATTTGCACCTCACTTACACCATCAGTTACTGGGATGAGTTTTGCAGTAAAACATTGGAACGGCCGCTGCACCATCATCCATCAAAGGGAGGTAATGATGAACACCGAAAGCATGACCAATGGTACTTTGAAACCCTCCAACTGTATGAGGCCATATTCAAGCTCAAACCTCCCTCAAATATCTGGCCTTCCCCAATAAGTATCCTTAAGAAAAATTTCCCCTATCCATTCAGCAATTCAAGCTTCTCCAAGCTCATCCCATTTATTGCAGTTTACGCCGTTCCCTTTTTCATTGTTCTTCTCTTGTACGACCATATTGACCCTTTCAGTTTACCCGGCCCTGATTTTTTAGTATTCTTCCTTTTTCTCTCCATTGCCATTATAGCCAACTTGATAATACTGAACAATTCAAGGCAACAACCCCTGCTTGACTTTGTAGAAAAGTATTTGCCTAATGACATTCATCTCTATCAAGCCATTTACGCCCTTTATGGTGGGCACAGGACTTTGCAAACTGCTATTTTGGATTTAGTCAATAAAAACTGGCTAACCCTACAATCCAATAATTATTTCGGTAACAATACCATGTTTTATAATACTGGAAATTCAACCAACCCATTATTGCCGGGATTGAAAACGTTAAATAACGCAGAGGACATTTCTTATGATACGCTTTACTATTCAGCAATGGATTTTGATAGCCTGCAGCATGGCACCCTCTATCAAATGAAGCATATCATGCGTACCAGCGACAGACAGAAATACATATTGCTGGCAGTGGGATTGTTGATTGGCTTAAGCAGGATAATACAAGGTGTTGCAAACCATAGACCTGTAGGCTATCTAATAATAATGATGTTCTTCCTATCAGTGGTATTTATCTTGATTGCAGTAGCATTGGATGATTCAACTTACTTGCAAAATGTCATTAAAGACAGAATTTCCAACGACGCAAACTGCCAAGCAGCGTTTGAAGGGAATGATTACCTCATGCAGAATTTCTATAAAACCGGACCAGGTGCCTTGAAACACTATGATGAATATGCAGCCTTGGCAACCATGTTTGCTATTTACACACCTACAAAGTGGTATTCAGTCATTGGTTCAGACATTTCTTCTGGTGGCTGTAGCAGCAGTAGCTGTGGTGGCGGCGGATGTGGAGGAGGTGGATGTGGTGGATGTGGGGGGTAATTAATTGTTCTGGGGACCTGTCTAAGATGGGTTACCAACCTTCCAAAAGATTGGCAACTCTTTTCGTGTTATGCTCTTTTTGACAGCATTCGGACCATTTTTCTGCAAATATTCAACTATGAGACTTTCAGTAAACAGTTCATTGCCCCAATTGCTGCTTATTGGCATCTCCTATTTTCTGCGTTGCATCGTCGCCATGTCAAGCTTTTCGATGTCAAGTTTTTTTTGTTGACATGCAAATTGTTGACATGCCACTTGTCAAACTTTTCGATGTCAAACTTTTTTTGTTGACATGCAAAACGTTGACATGCTGTTTTTGTGACCTCACCCCGGTCTGCTTAAATAATCAGCCTTTGCATTTTTTAAGAATTTCCTTGTACAAACTGCCTTTTAAATCTTGTTTGGGCATGTTTGAAACGATTTCCCCAACTTTTAGTATGCTGTTCCCCCACTTTAGTAATACTTGTGATTCCTTTTTCTATTTTAAACAGGTTTTTAAAGGCCCATTAACTTAATAAAAAGGTGGTCATTTATAAACGACCACCTTTCCAGTACATACAAGATGATAAACTATGCCAAATCAAAACGGTCAAGATTCATCACTTTAACCCATGCTGCAACAAAATCATTGACAAATTTCCCTTTTGCATCCCCACAAGCATATACCTCGGCAATAGCACGCAACTCTGAATTGGAACCAAATATTAAATCCGCCCTGGTTGCTGTCCATTTAAGTTCACCAGTTTTTCTATCATGGCCTTCAAATACATCTTCAACATTAGACGTTGCAGTCCACTTGGTAGCGAAGTCAATCAACTGCACAAAGAAATCATTGCTTAATGTTTCTTTTTGCTTGGTGAATATGCCATGTTGCGATTGGTTGAAGTTGGTGTTCAACGAACGCATGCCACCAACCAATACTGTTAATTCAGGTACGGTAAGCGTTAATAGCTGAGCCTTGTCAATCAATAGCTCTTCAGTTGAAGCAGCAATACGATTGTTCTTTTGGTAATTGCGGAAACCATCCGCAATTGGCTCAAGAACAGCAAATGATTCAATATCAGTTTGTTCCTGCGAGGCATCTGCACGTCCAGCAGTAAATGGTACCTTAATATCATGACCAGCATTCTTTGCAGCTTTTTCAACACCAGCACATCCAGCCAAAACAATTAAGTCTGCCAATGAAACTTTTTTATTGCTGGATTGGGCATTGTTGAATGTTGTTTGAATGCCCTCCAGTGCTTTCAATACTTTGGATAATTGGGCAGGGTTGTTTACTTCCCAATCTTTCTGTGGTGCCAAACGGATTCTTGCACCATTGGCACCACCACGTTTATCTGAGCCACGGAAAGTGGATGCGGAAGCCCAAGCTGTAGAAACCAGTTCAGCAATAGACAATCCGGTTTCCAATATTTTACCTTTCAATGTAGCAATATCCTGCTCATTAACCAATTCATGTGTAACAGCGGGGATTGGATCTTGCCAAATCAGTTCTTCTTTTGGCACTTCAGGACCCAGGTAACGTGCAATTGGTCCCATGTCACGGTGCGTTAATTTGAACCAGGCCCTTGCAAAAGCATCTGCAAATTGGTCAGGATTTTCAAGGAAGCGTCTGGATATCTTTTCATAAGACGGGTCTATTCTCAATGCCAAATCAGTGGTCAGCATAAAGGGTGCATGGCGTTTTGTGGCATCATGTGCATCTGGAACCAAGCCAGCACCTGCATCTCCCTTGGGCTTCCACTGCTGTGCACCGGCAGGGCTTTTTGTCAATTCCCACTCAAAGCCAAACAGGTTTTCAAAAAAATTGTTGCTCCATTTAGTGGGTGTTGTTGTCCATGCCCCTTCCAAACCACTGGTGATGGTATGTTCTGCTTTGCCCTTGCCAAAAGAATTTCTCCAACCCAAACCCAGTTCCTCAATGCTTGCAGCTTCCGGTTCCTTGCCAACATGTTCTGCGGAAGCGGCTCCATGTGTTTTGCCGAAGCTGTGGCCACCTGCAATTAGTGCCACTGTTTCTTCATCATTCATCGCCATACGGCTAAACGTTTCACGAATATCCCTTGCAGCAGCAACAGGATCTGGATTTCCGTCAGGCCCTTCGGGGTTTACATAAATCAGGCCCATCTGCACAGCAGCCAACGGCTTTTCCAAATTGCGGGAGTGGATTTTACCATCTGCATCATCATCCGAAACCAATACTCCATGGTCCTCTTCCACACCTGGAGAGCCATCTGCATAGCGGATGTCGCCACCTAGCCATTCTTTTTCGGCACCCCAATAAACATCTTCTTGTGGTTCCCAAACATCTGCACGGCCACCCGCAAAACCAAAGGTTTTGAAACCCATGGATTCAAGGGCGCAGTTACCTGCAAGTATCATCAAATCTGCCCAGGAAATCTTTTGCCCATATTTCAATTTAATTGGCGATAGCAGCAATCGGGCTTTATCAAGGTTAACATTGTCGGGCCAACTGTTCAATGGGGCAAAACGCTGTGTGCCGGCACCTGCACCACCACGGCCATCCTGAATGCGGTAGGTACCGGCACTGTGCCATGCCATGCGAATGAAGAATGGCCCATAGTGGCCATAGTCTGCTGGCCACCAATCTTGGGAAGTGGTCATCAAATCAAAAATATCTTTTTTTACTGCGGCCAAATCAAGGCTCTTAAACTCCTCTGCATAATTGAATGATTCGCCCATTGGGTTTGACAGGGAAGAATTTTGTCGGAGGACATGCAGCTTTAGCTGATTGGGCCACCAATCCTTATTCCTTGTGCCACCGCCAGCCACTGGCTTTTTCGGCGTGCCATGATTAAATGGGCATTTAGCTGGCTGTGCTGTTTCATTGTTGTTCTGATCCATAACGGCAATTTGTTTTTTATTGAGTGAAGTGAATTGACTTGAATTAATTGAGTCACGAAATTGTCACTTTGTTATCGATAAGGCAAATCGATTATTTTTAACAACTCATAGATAAAAACTATCAACATGACTTTTACTCAATTGGAATATGTGGTAGCTGTGGATGCTTATCGGCATTTTGCAAAAGCAGCCGTTCATTGCCATGTAACACAACCCACTTTAAGTATGCAGATACAAAAATTGGAAGAAGAATTGGATACCAAAATATTTGATAGGAGCAAGCAGCCCGTAATCCCTACAGAGATGGGTATTTCCATCATTGAGCAGGCAAAGAAAATCATTGCAGAAAAGCACTTGATGGATGAAATGTTGCAATACAAGAAAGGGCAGTTTGTAGGGGAGCTGAAGATTGGCATCATTCCTACACTGGCTCCTTATCTGCTGCCTTTATTTGTACATCAATTCACCACAAAATATCCTGGGTTGAAATTGATTGTAAGTGAACTGACTACTGACATTATTATTGCCCGCTTGCGGGAGAACAGTATTGACGCTGGCATTCTGGTAACACCACTGCAGGAAAATGGCATTACAGAAGATGTACTATTTTATGAGGAGCTGATGGCCTATGTTTCCAAAAAGAATGAAGCGTATAAGAAGACTTTTGTGCTGGCAAAAGATATTGACCCAGAAAAATTATGGCTGCTAGAAGAGGGCCATTGCTTCCGTTCCCAAATAGTAAACTTATGTGAGTTAAGGAGAAGCAGTAAAGAAGCGAGACATTTTGAATATGAAGCTGGCAGTTTTGAAACATTGAGAAGAATGGTGGATGTAAATGATGGTGTAACTATTCTGCCAGAGTTGGCGACAAATGATTTTACTTCGAGCCAGCACCAACGCATCAGGCATTTTAGGCATCCTGCACCTGTAAGGGAAGTTAGCATTGTCTTGCACCGGAATTATGCCAAGAAAAGATTGATAGAAATCTTGAAAACTACCATCCTTGAATCATTGCCAGAAAAAATAAAAAAGAACAGAAAATCTTTTGTTTTGCCTGTTTAAGCGAAAAAGCTTTAAATCACTTTTCTTTGCCGCTATAAATAAAAATATGAAACTGTTTTTTATACGTTACACGAAGCTTGTTTTTATATGGTTGCAATTGCATCGTGTATTTGGATTATTCAATGGGGCTGTTGCCAATTTATATTGGTTGACTAGGTTTTCCAAATGGGCTTATCAAAACAGGAAAGTGGCATACAATGATTTTCCCTGTAAATGGAATTACTCTAAGCGGAATGATATGTACAGTTGGGTAATTGAAAATGAAAAACTGACTGGCCCAATTAATTATCTGGAATTCGGCGTGGCCGCAGGCCATAGTTTCAAATGGTGGCTTGAGCAAAACAAGGATGCCAATAGCAAGTTTTATGGTTTTGACACTTTTAGTGGATTGCCGGAGGACTGGGGGCCGTTTAAAAAAGGTTCCTTTAGTAACAGCAATGAATTGCCCATCATTAATGATGAAAGAGGTAAATTCTATACGGGTCTTTTTCAGCAGACAGTCCCGGGTTTTGTAAAGGAGTTGGATAACAGTAGAAAGAATGTGTTAATGATGGATGCGGACCTGTATTCAGCTACTTTATACGCTCTAACATCCCTTGCTCCTTATTTAAAAAAAGGGGACATCATTTTCTTTGACGAGTTTGTGGTGCCTACCCATGAGTTCAAGGCATACTCGGATTTTGTTGCGTCTTACTATATCAATTTGAAATTGATTGCTGCTGCCAACAATTATTATTTTGCCGCTTTTAAGGTTGTTTAAAGCTGTTGATGGTATTGATGTGTTAGCTTAGTGACTCAATTTTTCAGCATGAAAAAAATATTCATCGCTTTATACTTACTGGGCACACTGCAGGGTTTTTCACAAACAGAGGAAACGGTAGGCAAGCAGTATTACTATAAACTGTTTGAGTACGATTATGTTGAGCGGAAGCCCATATTCCCTTTTACCGCAGATTCCTTGCGGAACTTCTATTTGTCCCATTTTACTGCTTTTGATTCTTTGGTAACACGTTGTATTAGCAATGGAGACACTGCCAAATACATTCGTGTACATTTTGAATTTGTACTGGATGAATCTGGCATGGCTTACGATCCTAAGTTTTCCTATATCGGTTCAACACGTTACAAATCCAGTAAGAGCGACAAGAAAATAAAATATTTTGATGACCTGCAACCAGATTTTAATGATGCTGTAAAATTGATGGTGAGGGCCATGCCAACTTGGAGGCCGGCTTTGCAGAATGGCATAAGGGTAAATTGCAGGAAGGAAGAGTTCTTCCAATTTTGGTTGGGCATTAAACCGCCTATTGATTAATGGTTTAAGAGGCTGTCCAGTTTTTGGTGGAACAAAGGAAAATCACTCAAATTATTATGTGTCCCGTTTTCAATGGTGATAAACTTGTCAGAAGGTTTCATCACCATTTTTAATTTACAGGCATTGCTATAGGCCACAACACCATCATCGGTGCCATGAAAAATAGTGATGGGTACCTTTACATTTTTGAAATATTCACAAGTAGGCAATTTGTATTTTATCATGCGTTCCACTGGATATATCCATGCATAGCGGTTTGCCATTGATGTTATACTGTAGTAAGGCGTTTCCAAAATCAGTTGCCTGCATCTCTGTGTACTGGCCAATTGCGATGCAATACCTGTACCCATTGACTTCCCATAAAGAACGATGCTGTCCGCATGGAACTTTGCACTGGCCATTTTATATAACTGCAAAGCTTCTTCATATAGTATTCCTTCATTTAGTTTCCCAGTTGATTTGCCAAAACTTGGGTAGTCAATCATCCAAGTCTCATAACCATTTTTAGTGAAGTTATTTGCAAAGGGAGCGTAGCGGTTGATGTTTTCCTTATTGCCATGAAAATATAGGACAATGCCTTTGCAAAGGGTATCCTTAACCTTAAATTGTACAATATTGAAATTGGTTGATGAATCGTAAAGAATATTCACTTCCTCGAAAGGTTCAGTAAAACTATATTTATAATCAGCGGCCAATGCTGTAGGATGGAACAGTATTTTTTCCTGCAAGTAATATAAAGTAATACCAATAGTTGCATAAACTATCAGTACAATCTTTAACCACCTAAACAATTTCTTCTTTATCATAAATATTGTTGTCGTACTTGTGGATTGGGATACTAGTATTTCAAAATGTCCCTAATAAAATTATGGTACTCATCAAAGGTTGGAAGGTTATTGTGCCTGCCACCATGAATACGTATCAAGGTTATTTTGTGTGGGTTCAGTTTTTGTAACTCTTCACTTTGGCTTATGGGAATCAACCTATCCCTTGTTCCATGCAAAATATACGTGTGGCAGTTTACTTGCGTAATCCATTTGTCCGTACGCAAATGGAAACGTAAAACATAACGCATGGGCAGTATGGGCAGGAACCTTTCTATTGCCTTCTTGAAACTATAATAGGGTGCATCCAGAATTAAATAGCGTGGTTTATTATCTGCTGCAATCTTTGCCGCAAATCCACTTCCCAAGCTTCTTCCATAAACAAGTATATGCTGTTCCTCATACTTTTTGGTAAGCTGCTCATACACAAATTGCATGTCGTCCAGCATATCTTTCTCTGTGCGTTTACCTGTGCTTTTTCCAAAGCCCCGGTAGTCTACCAGGACAACATCATAATCAAATCGGTAAAAGTCTTTCGCATATTTTGCCCAGCCTTTTATACTCCTGCTATTGCCGTGAAAATAAAGAATCAGCCCTTTGGGGGCAGGCCTATAAAAGTGGAGACCATTGATGCTTACGCCTGCAGCAGGATTAAAGAACAATTCAGTAAAGGGCACATCATATTCAAACTTGAAATCCGCTTTGAGTTTCTCGGGTTTGAAGATGAATTTCTCCTGAACAAAATAAACAATGATGGATAGAAGCGTAATGCCAATAATAATATAAAGTATAAGTGTATTCAATCGTTTTTGAGTTGTGCCGTAAGTTCTGCTTTTTTACCAATAGAGGACAAAATAGAAAAAGAGTGGAAAAGAGAAGGAACTTTTTCGGTTCTTTTTCTTTTCCACTCTTTTTATAAAGGATTAAAAATATTAACTAATCCTCGTCATAATATTCAGGGTAAATCCGCTTCAGTTTCGTGTCGCTAATGGGTGCCACAATCAATGGGAATTTCTCCACTGTTACAAAGCTTGGATCCAGTCCAAAGCCCCTTTCTTCGCTTAGGGAAATTTCTTTCAACCAGAAATGGAGCTTCATGATAACCCTTTCCGTAAAAGGTAGTTCATTGTCTTGGCTCAAGTATTTTTCCAGCACAATAAACTGGAAGTCCCCAACCACATTGTTCCTTCCCAAACTCTCGTAGCGGCTGGTAATGTTCACTTCTTTATTGGCTACCAAATCAAGCACCACTTTTTTGAACATTAAATTGATTCTTTGCTCCACCCTAAATCCTAACCTGAATTCTATACGGATAATATCATTTGGAATAATATGCTCTACCGTGTATTCGCAAGTGTAGGGGTCATCCAAAACATCCACATGCACAAACCAATAAATGTCTGCTCGTTTTGGTTTCCTGTTCAGTATCGAGTAAATAATTTTATGCTCAATTTCCTTGTGGTTATTGGCACTAGTCATGTACACCAAATGGGTGGCATATTTTGCAATGGACCTGTCATTGCTCAATTCCTGTATCTGTGGAATGTAGTCTTCCATCCTAACAAATTCCACATATCGGTTCTTGATTTTCCTGCTCCTGAACCAGATATACATTACACAGAACAATGCCCCTCCTACAATTAAGGTTACATAGCCACCGTGCATGAACTTTATTAAGTTTGCTATAAGGAAGGAAACTTCAATAGTAAGATAAATGCCTAGATAAATATAGATCCAAACGGGCAGTACCCTATGACTAACCAAGAAATTGGCAAAGAGGATTGAAGTGGAAATCATGCAGACGGTAATGGCCAGTCCATAAGCTGCTTCCATTTTTGAGGATTCCCTGAAATAAATGGTAACACCCAAACAACCCAACCAAAGCAATAAACTAATGCCGGGAATATACAATTGTCCTTTTTCCTCTGTTGGATAGTTGACTTTCATTTTTGGCCAAAGGTTCAAACGCATGGCTTCCGCAATCAAAGTGAAAGAGCCACTCAGCATTGCCTGGCTGGCAATGATGGCTGCAACAGTAGCAATGATTATGCCCGCCAGCTTGAACCACTGCGGCATAATATTGAAGAAAGGATTGAAAACAAGGTCATAAGTGGTATCAAAAACCTTTCCTTTGACATGTGCCAGCATCCATGCACCTTGTCCTAGATAGTTCAGTATCAAACAGGTCTTTACAAATATCCATGATATGCGGATATTGCCCTTGCCACAATGCCCTAAATCACTGTACAATGCTTCCGCTCCTGTTGTACAAAGGAACACTGCTCCCAGCAACCAGAAACCTTGCGGATAATGCGTTAATAAATCATACGCATAATAAGGATTCAATGCTTTGAAAATTTCAAGGTCATCTGCCAAATGCGAAACACCAAGAACAGCCAGCATACCAAACCAAATACTCATAATGGGACCAAACAGTTTGCCAATGGCAGAAGTACCGAATTGCTGCAAAAAGAACAAAAGGCTAATGATAGCAATAACAATGATGACAACTGTAAATTGGGGAATGTCTTTAAAAGCTGGCAACTGCCTCAAACCTTCAATGGCAGATGTTACCGAAATGGGTGGGGTAATGATGCCATCTGCCAGTAGGGCTGCACCGCCCATCATTGCAGGGATAACCAGCCATTTCTTACGCCTTCTTACTAAAGCATACAAACTGAATGTTCCTCCCTCACCTCTATTGTCTGCCCTTAAAGTCAGGATTACATATTTGACAGTTGTTTGCAGCGTCAACGTCCAAATGATGCAGGACAATGCCCCAAGCACCAACTGGTCAGTAATTACTTTGTCGTCAACAATTGCCTTTAAAACGTAGAGGGGAGATGTGCCAATATCACCATAAATGATTCCTAATGCTATAACCAGTCCAGCGGCTGAGACCTTGTTTATATGCTTACCCACAAAGAAGTTGCGTTTAATTCGGCAACAAATGTAGAAGTAAAATAAATGGTTGCAAGCAAATCTTTTATTACCGATTGTTAGTTTTTAGCAAATGTTTTTTGTGGCCAAGCAGTAAGATTATTTTGGGCAGTAATTATGGGCTGAGGTTAAATGCAGTAAAAATACACGTTTGTACAGAATTGAATGGCTGCTATCAAACGAAGACACACTTATCCAACCATTTAACCATCAGGCAATACAACAGTTCTTCCTCTTTTCTATATTTACATTATGTACAATCTGCCATACTTTAAAGAACACGATGCCACCGTTGTAATTGAATTTATGAAACAGCACCCATTTGCCATGGTCATTGGTGTAGATGCTGAAAACAAACCTGCGGCCACGCAGGTACCCGTACTGTTAAAGGAAAGGAATGGTGAACTCTTTCTCCAGGCACATATAATGAAACAGACAGACCACCATAAAGCATTTGAGCAGAACAATAATGTACTGGTGGTTTTTACCGGTCCAAACACTTATGTAAGTGCGAGCCTGTACGAAAACAAGCAGCAAGGTTCTACCTGGAACTACCAATCTGTTCATGCAAAAGGGGAACTGGTTTTTTTGAATGAGGCAGAATTGCTGCAATTGCTTGAAGAGCTTACCAGCCATTTTGAAAACAACCCATCGTCTCCCTCCTTGTACAAACATTTGCCTGAAGACTATATCCAGCGTTTAAGTAAGGCCATTGTAGCTTTTGAAATAAAGGTTACGGGGATTGAAAACGTGTTTAAACTTAGCCAGAACCGTGATAAGAAGAGTTTTGAAAATATCGCAGCACACTTGAATAAAGGCAATGCAAGTGAACAATACATTGCTGGCGAAATGGAGAAACGGAAAGGGCAATTGTTCCCTTAATGCAACCTGCGATTGGATGCAACTGCTAATTCGAATTAATTCAATTGTGGGTCAATTGGATAGTTGACCATTTGTGCGTATTCGCCACCTAGATCTTTTAACGAGTCCTTCCAGATTTGTTCGGCTTGCTTATGAAAAACAATTTGCTGGGTACCTTCCCTTGTAATCCAGCTTTTTCCTTTTAGTTCTTCTTCCAGTTGGCCTTCGCCCCAGCCACTATAGCCAATATAAAAGCGGATATCATTTGCTTCGATACGTCTTTCTTTTATTAACACAGCAACTTCCTCAAAATCGCCACCCCAAAAAATGCCATCACTTATTTCCATTCCGCCTTCAATCAGTTCGGGACATTTATGCAAAAAATGAACAGTATCTACTTGTACAGGTCCACCATAATACAATGGAATATCGAAGCCTTCAAAGCCATCCATTAATTCATCCAGTTTCTGGTGGTACAATTTGTTGAGTACAAATCCAAAGCTACCATCGGTTTGATGGTCACAAAGCAGCACTACTGTCCTAATAAAATTGGGATCCTTTAAAAAAGGGTCCGAAACAAGTAACAATCCTGGGGCTATATCAACCATACATGGAAATTAAGCATTTCATTTTATTAGCAAAAAAAATTGCTTACTTTTTTGACGTTAAAATGCTGGTAAATAGTTGGCGACTCAAGTTTCAAAACTCTCCATAGAGTTATATTTGTTCCTCATGAAGAAAACTTTACCCTTAATAGTTATTCTTATTTCATTATCGTTGCTTGGCCTTATATGGTTGCAGGCTTCGTGGTTAAAGAATTTACTGGAAGTAAGGCAATCCCAATTGCTTAACAAAGTGAAGGATGCTGCTTCCGTAGTGGCAAATGATTTAAGCAAGGCTGCTTATAATGGACCCAATGTCCGTATGCCACGCAAGGGTACCACAAGCCAGTTGATTTTGGGCGACAATACTTTCAAGTTTTTGAGGCCACCATCCGTTTCTGACAAATTCATGCAGCAGGATATTTATGCCAAAATAAGGCAGGCATTTAATAAGCAGGATTTGAAGGTTTTCCAATTTGAATTTGCTATTGTTAATGCTGATAATGATTATGTGATGCAGAGTGGTAGCTATGCCACTGAGTATTTCGATTCCACGAACAACAAGAAGATATGGATTCCCATTGCACCCGAAACCGGAACAGATCTGGAAAGCTTAGCGAGTGCCGAAAACCTTATTTTAATTGTTCCTGATTTCAAGAAACAGGTTTGGGGAAGTTTGAAATGGGTGCTGATTGGTGCCGTTTTCTTTATGTTCATCATTCTAGCTGCATTTTATTTAACACTCAAAAGTTTGTTTAACCAGAAAAAGCTTAGTGAAATAAAAAGCGATTTCATTAATAACATGACGCATGAATTCAAAACGCCCTTGGCTACGATTTCCTTGGCAGTAGATGCGGTTCGTAATGAAAAAGTGCAGAACGATAAGGACAAGATGCTTTATTTTACTGGTATCATCAAAGAGGAAAACAAAAGGATGAACAGGCATGTGGAAACGATACTGCAAGCCGCTTTGATGGAAAAGCAGGAACTGCAGTTGAAACTGGTAAAGATTCCAGTGCATGAATTACTGAACAATGTGCTTGAAAACTACGAATTGCAACTTCAGGAGAAACAAAGCAAGACTGAAGTACACCTAAATGCAAAAAATGATCTGATAGAAGCAGATGAAGTACACTTCACTAACCTTCTTTCCAACCTCATTGACAACGCAATAAAATACTCTAAGGAAAACCTGTTGATTAAGGTTTCAACACATAGCACCAACAAGCATGTTGTGATAAGAATTGAAGACAATGGCATTGGTATGAGCAAAGAAAGTGTGAAGCGTATTTTTGAAAAATTCTATCGTGCACATACTGGCAATATACACAATGTAAAAGGCTTTGGTCTTGGTATGAGTTATGTGAAAACAGTGATTGATGCCCATAAGGGCAAAATAAAAGTGGAGAGCACATTGGGCAAGGGCAGCGTGTTTTTAATTGAACTGCCTTTGGCAGCCACTAAGGATTGATAACTGCCAGTGATGCATTCTCTTAGTTTTAACATGTAATTTTTTCTGTCAAGTTTCTTTTCTTTATCTCCATAAATTGATAATAACTTGTCTCCAAACAAATGGTGGGATTTGCTTTTTAGTAAACTACTATATACACTTTCGAAATGAACCTGCTGCAATAATTATTTGACATTGCAAGCTTTTATGTACTGCATGGGTTTTATTTGTTGTGGATGGTGGATTAATTTATTTTCGGCTGAATTAAAACCAGCTACATGGATGCAGCCCAATGGCAGAAAATGGCCAATTTGTTATTTGATTTGGAGAAGAAGATTCTAAGTAAGGAAGAGAACCCAGCCCTTCAAAGGATTTATGATAAGATGAAGCAGACTGTTGAGGAAAGCGGTATTTTTTTGTACAACCCCAAAGGGGAGAATTACACTGAAACAAGAACGGATGTGGAAGCCAATATTTCTGGTGACAGTACCAGTAACCTTTTCATTTCCGATGTAATAAAGCCTGTTTTATATACAGAGCATGAGGGTCGGAAGTCATTATTGCAAAAAGGTGTGGTAATTGTTTCATCAAAATGATTGATTGAAGAAAGTTGTGTCACTGAATGGAACCTTGCCAATAAGCGTTTAATAGGTGCTGTAATTGGCAACAGTAAAATTATTAAAACAGAAGTGAAAGATTGTTATGAGTACAACGATAAATTTCGGCATTGATTTAGGTACCACCAATTCGTTAATTGCAAAATGCAATAACGGTGTTTGGGAAGTTTTCAAGAATCCCGTTGGGCATAGGGAAACATTGCCAAGCGTGGTTGGTTTTAGGAAGGAACGGATTCTTGTTGGCGAGAAGGCAAAGGAATACATTGAGAAGGATGCTTCCAACGTGTTTGCTTGCTTCAAGAGAAAGATGGGCACATCGGAAAGTTTCTTTGTTCCCAACCTAGGCGATTTCAGGACACCTATACAATTGAGCAGCCTTGTGCTGAACGAACTGAAGAATTTTATTTATACAGGAGAAGTGCCGCAGAGTGTGGTGATTACTATTCCTGCCTCTTTTGACACGGTGCAGAGCAATGCAACAAAACAAGCTGGTTATGATGCAGGGTTTAAGGAAGTGGTACTGTTGCAGGAACCCATTGCAGCAAGCCTTGCTTTTGTAAACAAGGGCATTGAAGAAATAAAAGACGGTAAATGGTTGGTCTATGATTTGGGTGGGGGCACTTTTGATGTAGCCCTTGTAAGCATTGAGTTTGGCGAAATGCGGGTGACTGACCATGAAGGCAACAATTATTTGGGCGGGCTTGATTTTGACAATTTAATTATAGAGGAACTACTTGTTCCTGAAATGCAGCAGTTGGGAATCTTTGAAGATTTGATCAATTCATTGAAAAGTGCAAGCGGCAAACGCAATAAGCTATACTACGAATTGCTGTACAAAGCAGAAGAAGCAAAAATTCTATTGAGCAACAGTGCAAGTGTTGATATTGAATTTGAGATGGAAGATGATAATGGCAAGGAAATAGAGGCCTTCATTACCATCAATCGGGACGACTTTAATAAAATTATCCAACCAAAAATTGCTGAAACAATTGCCTTCACCAAATCAATTATTGAAAGGAACAAATTGTCAACTGAACAGGTAAAAGAAATTATTTTGATTGGGGGAAGTACCTACATTCCTTTAGTGAGGAGTATGTTGTTCAAGGAACTTGGCGTAGAAGTGAATGCTTCTGTGGACCCAACAACTGCTGTAGCTATTGGTGCAGCTTACTATGCAAGTACTAAGACTACTTCTTTTGAAACTGCTTCAACCTTGTCGCCAGCAGAGGTAGAAGAAAATAGCCAGAGTGATATCCAAATTAAAGTGGCTTATCAAAAAAACACGAATGAGCGGGAAGAGTACTTTTCTGCGTTGGTTACCAGTATTTCTACTGGTATGCAATACAGGATTACGAGGGATGATGGCGGTTTTGACAGCGGGATGAAGCCTTTGGTGTCAAGGATTGAAGAAGTGCTAACTTTGTTGCCGGACACCTTGAATATCTTTCATTTAAAACTGTACACAGCACAGCAAACGCTTGTGCCAGTTCATGTTCCTGCCATACAAATTGTACAGGGTAAGTTCAGTATTTATGGCCAGCCACTGCCCAATGATATCTGTCTTGAAGTGGATGATACCTACAACAACACTACGCATCTTGAAGTGATTTTTGAAAAGAATGCGATTCTGCCTATCAAGAAAACAATTACCAAGACAATCAGCCGGACAATTGTAAAGGGAAGTGATGACCAGTTGCTGATTAATGTATTGGAAGGTAGCCGTTATGCCACTGCACAAAGTAATTTGAGTATTGGTGTAATCGCCATTAATGGCAAGGATTTGCAGATGGACTTAATCAAAGGAAGTGATGTTGACTTGACGATTGAAATAACAGAAAGCCGTGACATTAAAATAAAGGCATTCATCAGTTTAACCGATCAGGAATATTCGGAAGTGTTCAGTCCAACGAGTAGGAATATCAATATGAACAGGCTTGGGGAGGAAGTGGATTATCTATTGCGTATTGCCAATAAAAATATCGGTTCATTGGTTGAAATGGAAGATTACGAAAGTGGCACTGAATTGCAGAAAGCCATTACCAAGTTGGAGCAGATGAAGGGCAGGCTAAGGACCATGAAACATGATGATGTTACTGATGAAAAATACCAATTGGACGAGCAGAAGAGGAAATTGGCCTATATAGTAGAAGCTTCTGGCAAGGACCATCGCGTAAGGGAATTGAAGGAAGATTATTTTGGCTGGAAATCATCCACAGAACATTACCTCAATCAAATTGGCAATGAGGCGTTAAAGAAGCGATTCGGTCAAATCACTGCTGTGGAAAATGACTTATTGAATGAGGGAAGTGAATCGGCCATCAAGAAAAAAACGGAAGAGCTAAAAGCCCTTACTTGGGATATCAGGAGAAGGGATATGGAATATGTTACCCATCTTTTTTTGTACTATTCTTTTAAGGACGATGCGGCTTACAGGGATACCAACCGCATTAAGCAGTTGAAGGAACGTGGTGATGCTGCGATAGAAAGAAAGAGCGTGGAGGAGTTATTAAATGTTGTTTACCAAATGTATGATTTGCTTATCGACAAGGAATTGGATGAACCATTGAAGGGAACAGGATTAAGTTAGTTGTTATCTAGGTTAATCTTTATTCTTTTCTTGTTTAGCCCAGCATCAAAACGGCTTAGATGTGTAACATACTTCGTGTCGTTTATCTTCACTTTTATGCCTGATGCATCATCATTGTCGTCTATTTGGATGCGGGCTTTTTCTTCCTTTTCTGCAGGTCTTGAACAGGAGAAATAAATGGGGTGGTAAAGCAAGTGTTTATTCAATGTTACGTTCTGGGTAAATGCACCTTTAACTGTGATGCCCTTTTCCTGGCCTTCAGGATAAAACATAAAACTTGAATCGTAGGAGAAGCGATTGCCGGGGTACAGATAAACTTTATCACTTCCTTCTAGCAAGGTAATGTCAATAGCCTTTCTTGCATGGATAAACCTGCTGAATACACTGTCCTTCCTACAAACAAATACCACCATATCATAGCCGCTATTGTTATTTACAGCTACTGCATGTTTTACTTTCTTCAGCAATTGGAAATCACTGAGTGCAGCGTCTGTTTCAAGTTTTTCTATCACGGCAATTGTGGACCTGAAGTATTTGGTGAAAGCAGGTGCCAACCATATTTTCTTGTAAGCATCTTCGCCATTTGCAACCTTGGCATAAGTGTAATCCTTTTCCTTGTTAACCCTATCCCTTTTAAGTGTTTCAAGGAATTCCTTCAATAAGGTATCCTGTGCAAAATGATGGTTGGCTACCATTGCCATATCTTCTGCAGATAATCTATGTTCTATGGGTTCAAGTTCCCTCTCCTGATTGTAGACTTTTGGGAAGTAACTTATTTTGGGATAGTCATCATAAGATTTTGTGCTGTTACTGCAGGTGGCAATTCTTGCAAGGGCAATCAAAAGGAAAGCAACAGCCCTAATAATGGCCCAAGTGTTACCACTGTCAGAAGAAGATGATGAAGATTTACTTCTACTTGTTGGGGGATTGCTTTCACTGCTAATGATGCCCTTCATTTCATTTTCTTTATCAAGCAGCGATTGATAAGTCTCTTCAGATACGTGCAGGCTCTTGGCATCTTCCAAAATAACCAGTGCCCATTCCCTGTTGAGCTTGTTGAATATTTCTATGGAACTACGCATCATTTCAAATGCGTAATTGTTTATCTGCAATTGGAATCTTTCCTGTGGCAACAGCTTGATCATGTTCACTTGGTCAAACTTGATTAGCATGGTTATCTCTGCTTCATGGATAACGATGTCTTTGTCGGAATTCAGCCACTCTAATTGCTGCAATAAATTGTCCAGGTAATTTTCTACAGGTTGCCAAGCAGCAGATGCATGTTCATTGGCCAGGAGCAATGGATTGTTCATGAGTGTTTTAAACTCATAGATTTCCTGCTTCTTGAAATACCGTAAGCTGGCATCTTTAAAAGCATCTCTAAAATAAGGGCTAAGCCATTCTATAAAGTCGTCAGTCTGGTTATATTTATACGTAATGAATTTTGCATTGGGCTGGATGGCATGGTTCTCCAAAAAAGAAAGCAATACAGGGTCATTGGAAACAATCAAGTGAAAGCCCAAATCATCTTTTTTGTCCAGTTCATCAAAGAAAACAAGTACGTCATTGCGGCTCATTTCCTTATTGTTATGCAGGATAGTGGAACTGCCCTGCAATTCGAATTCTGCCAGTAATTTTCTTTTGGCTAGTACAAGGTCCTTCCTTGTAAAGGTTTTATCTGGTGTATTTGGCAATAAAGAAAAGGGGGAGATGTATTGCATATACTTTTTGAGGTGTAGCGAATATATGTACGGATGTTAAATACTGAAAATGAATTGTTTTTCATGAACGATTTTATTCACTCAGCCTAACATCAACCACTTTCATCTGAAGGTTTTTTTCACCGTTCCATTCGTTCATGTCCAATGTAAAAACAATATCCAATGGTTGGTTCATTTGGAGCAACTCAAATTTGTCGGCCATATTGAAGCCAATGCCTGTTAAATGGATATCTTTTTGTTTGACAGAAAAACGCAGGTGGAGGTCTTTTACAATCTTACTGAAACCTGTGTCCCTAACCTTTTTTGCAATGAAGGTTGGCCGCATATTTTCAGGGCCAAAGGGTTCCATCTGGCAAAGGATATTATAAAAGGAAGGGGTTAGTTCGCTGAATGAAACTTCGGCATCAATGACTATTTCAGGAACCAATAGTTCAGGAGTGATTTTCCTGCTTACGGCTTCTTCGAAAGCAGCAGAAAAAGCACCTATATTTTCTATAGGCAAAGTCATGCCCGCTGCTGCAAGGTGGCCACCATAACCGAGCAAGTGTTCTTTGCATTCATGAATGGCTTCATATAGATTAAAGCCAACTACGCTTCTCGCACTTCCCCCTGCAAGTTCACCACTTTTGGTAAGTACAACAGTTGGCCTGTAATGTCTCTCAATCAATCGGCTAGCAACAATACCTACCACGCCCTTGTGCCAATGTTCTTGATAGACAACTGTTGTCTTTCTATTGGGATGCGTTGAATCCTGCTCAATAATGAATAGTGCTTCTTCGGTAATGCTGCTGTCTGCTTCCTTTCTATCAGTATTATCGCTATGAAGCATTTCAGCAAATTCCATGGCCTTCGTCTCATCTTGTTCAATGAACAACTGAACAGCTTTTTTTGCATCATCCATTCTTCCGGCAGCATTAACTCTTGGTGCAATGATGAAAACTAAATTGGTTATCTGCATTTCCTTTTGAACCGCAGCCAGTTTTATTATTGCTTTTATGCCTGGGCAGGGATTTTCGTTCACTCTTTTCAAACCGTAAAAAGCAAGTACACGATTTTCTCCAGTTAAAGGAACAATATCAGCAGCAATGGCTGTTGCCACTAAATCCAAATATTGCAAGTAACTTTCTTCCGGTAATTGCAAACGTTCAGTCAGGGCCTGCATCAACTTGAAACCAACTCCGCAACCACACAATTCTTTGTAAGGATAATTACAATCAGATTGCTTGGCATTTAGAATAGCAATTGCAACTGGAAGTTCCTTATCAGGTAAGTGGTGGTCGCAAACAATAAAATCAATGCCCAATGTTTTTGCATAAGCAATTAATTCAATGCTTTTGATGCCACAGTCCAATGAAATGATTAAGGTAAATCCATTTTCTTTTGCAAGGTCAATTCCCATCTTGCTTATGCCATAGCCTTCCCTGTAACGGTGCGGAATATAAAAGTCAATGGCTACATGAATTTTCTTCAGGAATTGAAACATGCTGGCTACGCTTGTTGTACCATCCACATCGTAGTCCCCAAATACAAGAATTTTTTCTTGATTGTTTATCGCAGATAGGATGCGTTCCACAGCCTTGTCCATATCCTTCATTAACCATGGACTGTGCAAGTCGCTCAGTTGTGGACGGAAAAAGTGTTTTGTTTTATCAAAACTGTCATAGCCACGCTGCACCAATATTTTGCAAAGCGTTTTGTTGACTTTTAATGCGTCATGCAGAGCATTTGCTTTGGTTTCATCTTCTTGTAATATGTTCCATCTTTTCTGCATGAACCATGGTTTAGGTGTAGTAGGGTTTTATGTAGCTGTCAGTGAAATGTGATTGAATTTCAATTTGCATCATATTAGAGCAAGAGAAGAATAAAAATTAAGCTTGTCTTAAAAATGATAAAAATCTTACAGACCTCTAATCTATTAATTCATCAATCACTAATAGTCCCTATCAGTTGTATATCTTACCAATTCCTCCAACGCATCCCTTACATCATTCTTGGGAAATTCATGTAACAATGCAAGTGCCTCATCCCTATAAGCAAACATTTTCTTAGTGGCATAATCAATGCCGCCAGCTTTCTGTACTTCATCAATCACAAACTGCACTTTGTCCTTATCGGTATTCTGATTCTTGACGATGTAGATAATCTTTCTTTTGGTTGCCTTGTCGCAATTGTTCAATGCATAAATGATAGGCAGTGTTAGCTTTTTTTCCCTAATGTCATTGCCTGTAGGCTTGCCAACATCGGCAGTACCGTAATCAAAAAGGTCATCTTTAATTTGGAATGCCATTCCTGTTTTTTCACCAAACAAACGCATCTTTTCTACCATTGTCTCATCATCAAAAGTGGAAGATGCACCGGCAGCACAGGCAGACGCAAGGAGGGAAGCGGTTTTGCCCTTGATTATTTCATAGTATATATCTTCCTTAAGGTTCAAATTTCTTGCTTTTTCCATTTGCAATAATTCACCTTCACTCATTTCTTTCACAGCTTCGGAAAGTATTTGTAATGCCTTGTAATCTTTATTATTCAAGGACAGTAATAAACCTCTCGTGAGTAAATAATCGCCTACTAGTACGGCAATCTTGTTTTTCCAAAGTGCATTAATGGAAAAAAAGCCCCGTCTTTCCATGGCATTGTCAACCACATCATCATGTACCAAAGTGGCTGTATGAAGAAGTTCAACCAATGAGGCTGCCCTATAACTTGTATCATTTATTGGTCCGCCCAACTTAGCACTAAGTAAGACAAACATGGGTCTTAGCTGCTTACCTTTCCTTTTTACTACATACTGCATAATCCTGTCCAAAAAAGCTACTTTGCTTTTAAGTGCTTCCTTGAAATGGGATTCAAATTCAACCAGTTCCTGTGATATGATCTTGCGGGCTAGGTTCATGCTCAAAAATATTTTTGCAATATAGCTTTATAAAATAAAGTGGATGCAACATATTGGGATAAGGCTTTGTCCTAACTAAAGGAACAAAAAAATCTAAAGTTTGAAGTTTTATTAGCTTTAGTTACTTTTGTACTCATTTTGGTATTTACCAATTTATTTATCCATTCATTTCAAATCATACTTATGGCAAGCAAAAAGTACATTTTATTAGCAATCCTTGCAGTCACATTGCAGTTGACCAGTTTTGCTCAAGGCACAGATTGGGGTTGGGACTGGAAAGACAGTTCTAAAATTTCATCTAAAAACATGCCCCAGTACAACGAGTTCAGAAACAACAACTTTCCTTACCCACCACAACCGCGTGACCAATGGGAATTAGGTATTGGTGCAGGTGCTTCTTTTTTAATTGGTGATGTTAATCCAAAAATTGGCATTGGTGGTTCAATCACAGCAAGGAAAGCACTTAACCATACTTTCTCTGTTAGAACTGGTTATTTTGGTTCACTTAATTCAGGCAAACCAAATAGTTATGGAACATCAACTGGTAAATTAGCTTATAAAAATCAAACCCATATGGCTGGTTTTGATTTCATCGCATCATTGAATACCCCAAGTTACTACCGTGGCAACCCAAAGACAAATATTTATATTCTTGCTGGCTACAGTTTCATTACTTCAAGGGTTACACAAGACTATCCTGGTGGAATAACCCGCACTTTTTATGGACAAGGTTTAAGCAACACTCAATCAGGAATTATTGGAACAGTTGGTGGAGCCACTATAAACAAGCGTCATGCATGGACAATGCTTCATGGGGTTAGTGCTGGTGGAGGAATTGCTTTTAAACTGAGCAATAAAGCCAACATAGGCTTGGAACAAAGGTTCACTACTGCTTTACCTGGATATGACTATTTAGATGGTGTTAAAGGTGGCAATAGCAATGATGTTTATAGCTATACAAGTGTAAGGCTTAACCTTAACATGGGCAATACTTCAAAAAGGGTTCAACCATTATGGTGGATCAATCCAAACAACTTTGCTTACAACGAGTTGAACAAACCAGCACACATGAAATTGCCTAAACCAATTTTGGATGATGCAGATGGTGATGGTGTAACTGACCAATTTGATTTGGAACCAAATACACCAGCAGGTGCAAAGGTTGATAGCCATGGACGTGCAATGGATACAGATGGTGATGGTATCCCTGACTTTAAAGACAAGGAAGTTTTAACTTCACAAAAATGCTTCCCTGTTAATAATGATGGTGTTGGAACTTGTCCAGAACCTTCATGCTGCACAGAGTTGAGAAATGAAGTTTCCAAATTACGTGATTCAATGATGGCTGGTGGTTACGGTGGTGGTGCAAACAATTGTGGAATAGGTGATTTGCCAAGTATCAAATTCAAAGGAAATTCCAAATTGTCAAAAGCTGCACAAGTAATGTTAGCTACCGTAGCTCAAAAAGTAAACGCTAACCCAACATGTAAAGTAAGGGTAGTTGGTTACGGAGCTTCTACAAAGAAAGCACAGCAAGTAAGTTGGGAAAGGGTTAATGCAGTAATCAAGTACCTAGTAGAAAAACAAGGTATTTCTGAAAGCAGGTTAATCTTCGCCTATGGTCAAGATGGGGATGCAGATACAGTGGATTTACAAGGAACTACAGAAGAAGGACCAAATACAGTTCCTGCTCCACATCCAAATTTAAAAAGCTAAAGAAGCCATAAGTAAGAAGGTGATGGAATGTCTCCTTTAAACTTACCCAGCCCGTGAGGGCTGGGTTTTTTATTTAAAGAACAGGTAAGAATGAGTGTGATTTAGTTAAGTTCCTTGGCGAACATAAAATCAAAGAGCAATCTTGTACAACATGATTTTATCGCAATTATTAAATCAGTAACAGAATTTACTAAAAAAATTTTGGCTTAAAAAGATTGAGGCTTTATATTTGCAGCCCGATAAGAACATGGAGCGTTGGTAAATCGGTTAATACACCTCCCTTTCACGGAGGAATGACGGGTTCGATTCCCGTACGCTCTACCACGGCAAAGCCACCTTAAACAGGTGGCTTTATTGTTGTCACACCATATAAAGTTTCCATTATCGCATCCTTTTATTTGTTTCAAAACTTTAACTTCGCTCCGCTTGCCAAAAAAATATTGTTTTACCTAAAAAAATTCTACAATGGTTAAAGTTGCTATTAACGGTTTCGGACGTATCGGCCGTTTGGTTTTCCGTCAAATCCACAATATGGAAGGCATTGACATAGTTGCCATCAATGATTTGACTTCCCCAGCAGTACTTGCACATCTTTTAAAGTACGATAGTGCCCAAGGGCGTTTCAATGAAGCAGTTACCTCTACAGAAGATTCTATAGTAGTTAATGGAAATACTGTTAAGATATACGCACAAAAAGACCCTTCACAGATTCCTTGGGGAGAACATGGTGTGGATGTGGTAATTGAGAGCACAGGTTTCTTTGCTGATGCTGACAAGGCACAAGCCCATATCAAAGCTGGAGCAAAGCGTGTGGTTATTTCTGCACCCGCCACTGGTGATTTGAAAACAGTTGTTTTCAACGTAAACCACCAAATTTTGGACGGCACGGAAACAATCATTTCTTGTGCATCCTGCACTACCAACTGCTTGGCCCCAATGGCTAAAGTGTTGAGTGACAACTATACCATCCTTGCTGGTAGCATGACCACTATCCATGCCTATACCAATGACCAAAATACCTTGGATGCCCCGCATGCAAAAGGTGATTTGCGTAGGGCCAGGGCTGCAGCTCAGAATATCGTTCCTAACAGCACGGGTGCTGCTAAAGCGATTGGCTTGGTATTACCAGAATTGAAAGGCAAATTGGATGGCGGTGCACAACGTGTTCCAACCATTACAGGTTCATTAACTGAACTGGTTACCGTTCTTGGTAAAAAAGTAACAGTTGATGAAGTAAATGCTGCCATGAAAGCGGCTGCCAATGAAAGTTTTGGCTATAATGAAGATGAAATTGTGAGCACCGACATTATCGGTACGCATTTCGGCTCATTGTTCGATTCAACACAAACAAAAGTGATTACCGCTGGAGATACTCAAATTGTAAAAACAGTTAGCTGGTACGATAACGAAATGAGCTATGTAAGTCAATTGGTAAGAACAGTGAAACATTTTGCTGGCTTAATAAGCAAGTAAAATCTCAACAACAGTTATTTGTTGAATCAATAACTCAACATTTCTAACCGCAAAGTAGCAAGACAAAAGTTTTGATACTTTGCGGTTTTATATTATATTTTTCTCAACAGAAAGCCGCCCTAACCAATAATTTAACTGCATGAAATATTTAGCCGGGTTTATGATTTTGTTCTTATTTGCCTGTAAACAGGAAAACAAAAATGGCCTGCCAGAAGAATGGTATAGAGTGGAAGGGGGATTTAATAACATTAATGACAGTGCTGGCTTTGAAAACATGGTCCTGCGTTTGTATGATGATAGCACTTATAGCCGCTATGCCGCCAATTTTTACAATTATGGTACATGGCAGTGGAATAAGGCAGAAGAATGGCTAACACTGCAACCAGTGAGTGGGGATCCGATAGCAGAGAACCAAATATTGCAAGTAAGTAAACTCATGAATGACCAGCTAAAAGTGCAGAAAATAAAAAAGGAGGGCAATGTTATTCTTAGGAGTAAGCAATCAATCAATTTTTTAAACAACAACAATAAGTCTACAATCGATCCCTTCAGCCGTGCAAATAATATTTGGCGTATAAAACCAACCTCATCAGAAACACCTTCGCAGATTAAGGATAGGACTGTCAAATACCTTGAATTTTTAAAGATGTTCTATCAACATGCCCTTGATAATGATTTTCAGGTAGTGACATCTGGCTGGTATCCGGCTCCATTGCAAATGAACTTCTCCAATGGTTTCCGCATGGCATACAATACCGAAGTAAAAGATTGGTATGCTTGTTTTTACAATGAACAAGAAGGAATTGAAGCCTATAAAATGCTTGCCGCCACCGTACATAAAACGCAAGTTCACCATATTGAAAACAAAGCAGAAAGGAATATTGATATTATAGAACAGATTTTAAAAGTGATTGAACTGCCAAAGGATAATTAATTTCAAGTTACTGCTGCCCTTTCGCAAATTTTTTTTATTCAATTTTTTGTTCAAATAAATTGTGATAAAACTATTGTGACAATAGTTTTATCACAAATATTTTGTCACTAAAACGTGACAAATAAAACGTGACTATTATTTTGTCACATAAAATTGTCACAAAATTTTGAATTGTTTCTGCAATATATTTAGAAGGAACAAAAAGCTACTAACTGCTCAGGTACATGATAAATAATACTACAACGATTTGTATAGCCCTGCTTTTTCTATATTTGAAGAATAAGTGCATTTACTAACAGGATAACTTTCTAACTATGAGCAAATTTTCAGACCACAGCTTCGCCAACCAAAAAGCATTAATAAGAGTTGACTTCAATGTTCCATTGGATAAAGCAACCCAAGCCATTACAGATGATACAAGGATTGCGGCAGCCATCCCTACTATAGAAAAAATATTGAACGATGGCGGAAGCGTAATCCTCATGAGTCACTTGGGAAGGCCAAAAGATGGTCCGGAAGATAAATATTCGTTGAAGCATGTGGTGAACCATTTAAGTGAGTTGCTTGGTGGCAAAACTGTTTTGTTTGCCAATGATAGCATCGGTGCCGAAGCATCAGAAAAAGCTGCTGCACTGAAAGCAGGAGAAGTATTGTTATTAGAAAACTTGCGTTTCTACAAAGAAGAGGAAAAAGGGGATGAATCTTTTGCGGAAAAACTTTCCAAATTGGGTGACGTTTGGGTAAACGACGCATTTGGTACTGCACATAGGGCACATGCAAGTACGGCCGTAATCGCAAAGTTCTTTGCTCCTGAAAATCGCTTCTTTGGTTTTGTAATGGAAGGTGAAGTAAGTGCAGCCGAAAAAGTAATGCACAAATCGGATAAGCCCTTTACTGCCATTATTGGTGGGGCAAAAGTTTCTGACAAAATTTTGATTATTGAAAATTTATTGGAACGTGCCACAGACATTATTATTGGTGGCGGCATGGCCTATACTTTCATGAAAGCAGAAGGTGGGCTGATTGGCAAAAGCCTTTGCGAGGATGACCGATTGGAAACAGCTTTGGAAATCATTAAGAAAGCTGAAGCAAAAGGCGTGAACATTCACCTGCCAAGTGATAGTTGCGTGGCAGATAATTTTGCTGCTGACGCAAACACTTCCACAGCACCAAGTAACCATATACCAGATGGCTGGATGGGACTGGATATTGGGCCAAATGCATGTGTTCAGTTTGCCAATATTATCAAGCGTAGCAAGACCATTTTATGGAATGGTCCTATGGGCGTTTTTGAAATGCACAAATTCCAGCATGGCACCAGAGTCATAGCAGAGGCAGTGGCAGAAGCGACCGGTAATGGAGCATTTAGTTTAGTGGGTGGTGGCGACAGCGTAGCTGCTGTTAACCAATTTGGCTTTCACGATAAAGTAAGTTACGTAAGTACGGGGGGCGGGGCATTGCTGGAATATTTTGAAGGGAAGGAACTGCCCGGTATTGCTGCTGTTAATTCATAAAATATTGGTGTATTAGACGCTTTAAATACATCAGATGCCTGTAACGACAAAATGCCATCTTTCAACAGGTGGCATTTGCTTTGTAATATTCCTGACCTAGTTACTACAAACAAGTAACTTACATAAAAATTAAAGAGATGAAAACAAAAAATCTTACGCTTATTGTTATCGGTGTTTTATTGTTGTTCTTGGGTGGTTGCGGCTGCACAGGCTATAACAACATGAACAGTTTAAGGCAACAAACAAATGAATCCTGGGCCAATGTGGAGAACCAGTACAAACGCCGTTCCGATTTGATTGGCAATTTAGTGAATACAGTAAAGGGTGCTGCAGACTTTGAACAAACAACTTTGACACAGGTTATCGCAGCAAGGGCCAGTGCCACGCAAATAAAAGTTGACCCTAATAACTTAACGCCTGAAAAATTGAAAGAGTTCCAAGCTGCACAAGGCCAGTTATCACAAGCATTAGGAAGATTGATGGTTGTTTCAGAACAGTACCCAGCTTTAAGGGCAACAGAAAATTTTACTGGCTTGCAAGTTGAATTGTCCAACACAGAAAACAAAATTGCTACGGAACGCAGCCGTTACAATGAAGCTGTAAAGCTATTCAATACCAAAATCAGCAACTTCCCTAACGTAATTTTTGCTGGTATGTTTGGCTTCAAGGAAAGGGGCTTCTTCCAAGCCACAGAAGCTGAAAAGGAAGTACCTAAAGTTGATTTCAGTAAACCAGCTACCAAATAAAACAACAGCATGTTTGCTTCATTGTTCAGGAAAAAATATTTTACCAATCAGCAGCAAGAAAAAATTCTTGCTGCTATTCGACAAGCTGAAAACGCAACCAGCGGCGAGGTAAGGTTATTCATAGCAACCAAATGCGAAACAGCTACTCCATTGCAAAGTGCAGTAGCTGTTTTTCATAAGTTGAAGATGGAACAAACAGCACAAAGGAATGCCGTGCTTTTGTATGTCGCAATGGAAAGCAAGAAGCTGGCTATTTATGGCGACCAAGGCATCCATGGAATTGTTGGTCAGGATTATTGGGACACAACGATTGAACAAATGACCAACCATTTTAAAAGTGGAAACATGACCCAAGGTATTGTGGAAGCCATCAATGATATTGGTGTCAAGCTGCAAAAGCACTTCCCCTCTCTAGAAGGGGACAAAAATGAATTGCCAGATGAAATTGTTTTTGGCAAATAATGTAAACGTCCTTTCATGCGGAAAATTTTCTTTTTACTTACTTTCTTCATCGCAACTGTGCTACATGCACAAGTGGTACCGCATGATTTACTGCCAGCCAAGCCAGCAAATGCAAGGCCTGTGGTTGATGAAGCTGAAATATTGACTGATGGCGAGGAATCACAGCTTGTCGCAAAACTTAAAGTATACAATGACAGTACCAGCAATCAGATTGTTATTGTTACTGTTAAAAGTTTGCATGGTTACGCCTCCGACCAATATGCCAATGAAATTGGGCATTACTGGGGAGTGGGTGGTCAGGCCAAATATGATAATGGTGTAGTCATCTTAGTAAGTACAGGTACGGATGAAGGCAATGGCAAGAAGAAAGTTTTTATTGCAACGGGCTATGGTTTGGAAGGGGCATTGCCTGCCATTACCTGCAAAAAAATTACTGACAATGAAATGGTGCCTTCCTTAAAAGCTGGCAACTATTATCAAGCCTTTGATAAAGCCATTAATGCCATTATTAAAGCGGCTGCCGGTGAATACAAAGCTCCGGATGGCTACAAGAAAAATAAAAGTGGAAATGGAGGTATAGGAATTTTAGCTATTGTGGTGATAGGTATTATCATACTTATATTAATAGGAAGGGGCAGGGGTGGCCGCAACGGTGGCATGATGAGCAGAAGGGGTTTCGGTAATGTGGCAGAAGGTTTATTCTGGGCCTCCATGTTAGGTGGTCATGGGGGAGGTGGTGGAAACAGCAGTAGTAATGATGATTCCGGTAGCGGTGGTTTCGGCGATTTTGGCGGAGGTGATTTTGGTGGGGGAGGTGGCGGAAGTGATTGGTAAATAGTTTCGATAATTTATAAGGAATTTGAGCAGCCATATCTTTTAAAGGGTTTGGCTGCTTTTTTATATCCCCATCATTGGTTGATTTAAGAGGGTCCTTTTCCAAATTTATTTCCTTGTACAACTACTGGCGAGGTAAAAAACCGCAGTCAGGATTTTACAGTTCGTTATCCAATAATTGACGAAATTACCCTGTCAGCGGCTAAAGGCCCTGACAGGGGTTTGTTGCCCCTCCTTTCTCTCGAACTATTTCAACTGCCAACTTACTTAACAATACAGCTTAATAAAATTGACCAAAAAATAAGGACCGTTGCAAACTGCAACAGTCCTTATTTGTATCTTAAGTTTTTAAGAATATTATTCCGCTGTTTCACCCAAATTAACTGGATAGGTATAAGTGCCTTCATAGCCCGGATATATTCCATCCAGCCTCACCTTTCCATCTTTTGCACTGCCCAATGCGGTCTTTAAATCATCCATATTTTTTACTGGAACATCATTAACAGTAGTAATAACAAACCCTTCCTGCATTTTCGTCTTGGATAGAGCACCGGTACCTATTTTCTTTACCACCACGCCACCTGCAATATCATTGGCGGTAGCTGTTTTCTTATCAACGTTCTCCAAAGCTGCACCAAGTTTATCTATAATACTATTAGTCTTTACAATATCCGTATTCCCAGCTTTGTTTTTCAGTACAACATTCACCGTGTTTTCCTTTCCACTGCGTTTATACGTAATACTAACCTTATCACCTGGTTTGTACCTGGAAATTTGATCCTGTAATTCTGGTCCACTGATGATTGGCACACCATTCAATTTAGTAATTACATCGGTCTCCTTAATACCTGCTGCAGAAGCTGCACTTCCTTCGGCCACGCCCAACACAAACACACCTTCATTTGTTTTCCAAGCAGAGCCATAAGTTTTGTCAAGCTCATTTACTTCTTGTTCACTCAAGCCCTCTTTAGGATAGTTAATGCCCATGTAGGCCCTTTGTACGGAACCAAATTTGATCATGTCATTAATGGCCTTCTTCACAATATTCACTGGAATAGCATAAGCATAACCAGTGTAATAACCCGTAGGGGAAGCAATGGCAGAATTAATGCCCACCAGTTCACCATTGGTATTAATTAAAGCACCACCACTATTGCCGGGGTTAACCGCAGCATCAGTTTGTATGAAGCTTTCAATTGGGTTCTTGCTTTGGCGTTGATTAATGTTAATACTTCTTGCTTTCGCACTTACGATGCCTGCACTTACCGTAACGTCAAGGTTCAATGGATAGCCAATTGCCAAAACCCACTGGCCCAATTTCACGTCATCGCTATTGCCATAAACAAGGTAAGGGAGCGTTGTTCCGTCAATTTTAATCACAGCCAAGTCGCTGCTCGCATCCACACCAACAACAGTGGCCTTGTAGGATTTCTTGTTGGTCAGTGTTACATTGATTTCATCTGCTCCGTCAACAACGTGGTTATTGGTAACAATATACCCATCTTGGCTAATGATCACGCCACTACCGCTTGCTTGTTGTTCAGGAATAACCCTTGGTCCGTTGAAAAATTCCTCAAACATATCCCCACCAAACATGTCGCCAAACGGGTTGCGTTGACGTTGCTGGTTGCTTACTTGCCTAGCTTTTGTCTTGGTTTTAATATGTACTACTGCAGGGGTTGCAGCAGTAGCGGCAGCAGTGAAGTCAGCAATGCCGCTTGGAGCGTTATTGCCATAGAACCCTGCATAGTTCACAGGTAGTTTTCCCGGTTCTTGGGTGCCAGCATATTTGCTTTGCATCCATTTGCCATAGCCTGCCACACTCAAAATGGCGGTGCTGGCACTAATGGCCACAACGGCTAAAATGTTTTTGAGCTTCATGTTCATACTTGTTTGTTTTTGTGTAAACGAATTTTCAAATTGTATGCCTTTCCGATGGCAAGTAAGCGAAACTGTTTAACTGTCAGGTCACCATGCGTACCATTTAACAATGTTTTACGATGGCAGCCAGTATCTGCCCCCAAATTACAATATTGCACTTGTTGCAAATAAATAAGTTTTTGAAAATGGTGAAATTTTTTTTGTGGCGGACTGATGGGCACTGATGAGTGGCATCGGCAAGTTTTAACCAAACCAATTTCCCTTGGCCAAATAGTAAAATACACACTTGTAGAATAGAACTGTAATGGAAATTAAAGCTTCAAGAGAAATTCCATGGTATCAACCCCATCTGCATAATCAGTTAGGGAAGGTTGCTGTGCCTTGCCAAACGGAACCAACCCATGACCCACAACACATTGCACATCTTCATTTCCATTCAATAAAGCCATGGTTATGGACTTATCATCATAGTATTCGTAGTTTACCTGACTAATGGGGGAGAAGAAGCTTGTTTCTTCTGAAAAAATGACAGAGCCATTGGTCATGTACAACTTGTTACCCATCATTTGCAAAGCCAAATGGTAATCATAATTATGCTTGTACTTGTGGAAGAGAAAGTAGTGGTCATATTTTTTCAAAGCATCCAATAAAGGAATAAAATCATACGCTTTGGGCACCAGTAACTTCGTAATGTTCCTGCAGCCCAAACCAAAGTATAGTTGGATATCATCTGCCAACAGTTCCAGTTCCTCCCTTCTTTCAGTTCCATCCAAAACAGCCACCGAAGTCCTATTCCTACGGATAATATTGGGGAACCTGCCAAAGTAGTAATCAAAATAACGGCTGCTATTATTACTGCCAGTGGCTATATAAGCATCGCAGCCCTTTAGGTTTTCAGCAAAGCTTACCATGTTCTGAACGGTGATTTCCCATTCATACAACTTTGTTACCAAATGTTTCAATAGTACATCATCCTTGCTCGATGGCTTAATGGTTATTTGGTGTCCACTAATAAACACACATAAAAAATCGTGGAAGCCTACCAATGGAATATTGCCAGCCATCACCACGCCCACATTTTTTGGATGGTTGTTTTCTTCGGGTATACCATAGCTGTCAGCCCAAGCAACAAGCCTGTCCTTCTGTAAAAAATCCTTGGCAATATTGTTTGCACTCAGTTCGATAAATTCAGGAGCAAACCATGCGTTTTGGTAACTCGCTTTTTCCTTTGCTTCAAGCCATGCTTCATCGCTACCCAACATATACTTTCCAAGCTCAACCAATAAATCAATTCTATATTGTAAAGTCATCATTCAGCCTTATTTTTGAATTGGCAAATGTAAGGCATCGCAACAACAGCCTCTTTTGCCATATCATTTAACTAACCCTAAAATTTATTTTCCTATGGCTATAAAAATAACTGACGAATGCATCAATTGCGGAGCCTGTGAACCTGAATGCCCTAATAACGCCATTTATGAAGGCGGTGTGGAATGGGCCATTGCTGATGGTACTTCTATCAAAGGCAGTTTCACCTTATTGGACGGAACAATTGTTGATGCCGACAAACGCATGGCTCCAATTGCTGTTGATACTTATTATATTACTCCAAACAAGTGCACTGAGTGCCAAGGCTTTCATGAGGAACCACAATGTGCCGCCGTATGTCCGGTGGACTGTTGCGTACCAGATGAAATGTATGTGGAAACAGTGGAGGAACTAATAGCCAAGAAAGACAAAATGCACATTTAATATTCTCAATGGCTATCAAAATAACAGATGAATGCATAGTCTGCAATGCCTGCATAGCAGAATGCCCCAACAATGCCATCTATGAGCCAGGTGTTGAATGGGCTTTGAAAGATGGAACATCTGTCAAAGGGTCTTTTGTATTAAAGGATGGCAATATAATTGATGCTGAACAAAAGCAGTCCCCACTTAGTAACAACTACTATTACATTGTACCAGATAAATGCACTGAATGTCAAGGTTTTCATGAAGAGCCACAATGTGCCGATGTATGTCCTGTGGACTGTTGCGTGCCCGATGAAATGTATATGGAAACAGTAGAAGAGTTGATCGCCAAAAAAGATAAAATGCACATTTAAAGCACAGGTACATGTGCTAAACTTTAACAGGTAAAAGCTTGCAAATAACAAATAGGATTTCTACCTTGTGCTTAATTAAATGTGGCTCCAGTATAAGAACCACATCGTGTAACGGCAGGTGATATTTCCTGTTATCGAATAGGTAAGAGAACTTAGTAGGTCTTTTACCTATTCTTGTTTTAGGGAGTGATGAAATGGGTTGATTAAATTTTGAAACATGGTGTCCTCATGAAACTTCTTTTCAGTTTTATTATTTGTTTATGGTGTTTTTGTGCAGATGCACAAAATGATAAATTGTTATTAGATATAAAAGGACTACCTGTTAGAGAAGGAAAGATTTATAAATATGAGCAAAGGGGGTGTTCCTCTGAGTACGCTGCTGAAATTATTTCAAACAGTGATTCTGTTTTCTCCAATACAAATGGAACTATATCTTTTGCAGGTGGGATTGGTGATGAGTTTGTTGTTGTTGTTAAAACTGGCAAATCGCATTTTGTTGTGTTTTCGAAAATTAAATCAATAAATGTTAAGAAAGGCAATTCAATCAGTAAAGGCGATTTTATTGGAACAATCAAACCAGATGATGATAATCTTTTATTGTTAGCCTTTATGATTTGCGATGATAAGGGCCGCTTCTTTAGTGAAGCAAAAACGATAGCTTTTCTAAAAGAAAATACCATTCCTCTTTGTTCCTCAAATGACCATCCCATCGTTGCTCGATAATCCAAACTTCCCAAATATATTTACCGCATGAAAAAACGCATTGCTCTTGTTACTGGAGGCTATAGTGGTGAAGCTGAAATAAGCTATAAAAGTGTTATCACTGTTGGCAATAATATTGATACGGACAGGTACGATGTCTATAAAATTGACATCAACCCAGAAGGGTGGTGGTACATGCCCAAAGAAGGCGAAAGGCAGAAAGTACGCAAGGAAGATTTCTCCATAACGGTTGATGGCAACAAGGTAAATTTTGATGCCGTGCTACTATGTATTCATGGCACACCCGGTGAGGACGGAAAACTGCAGGGCTATTTTGATATGCTGCATATTCCTTACACTAGTTGCGATGCAGCCACATCTGCCATTACCTTCAACAAACGTTATACGGTAGCCGTGGCAGGTTTCGGTGGTGTCCATGTGGCCAAGTCCGTTTTGCTTTTCAAAAACAGTTTTGACAATGCAGATGAAATCGTTTCATCACTTCAATTTCCGGTTTTTGTAAAACCCAACAATGGGGGAAGCAGCATTGGCATGAGCAAGGTCAACCAACCATCCGAGGAATTGGGCGTGGCCATTGAAAAAGCGTTTAAGGAAGATAACCAGGTGCTGGTGGAAGAATTTATCAAGGGCCGTGAATTTACCATTGGCGTTTTCAAAACCAAGGGGCAAATTATCACATTGCCCATCACAGAAGTGATCAGCAAAAATGATTTCTTTGATTTCGAGGCAAAATACTTGGGTAAAAGCGAAGAAGTAACCCCTGCAGATGTAGAGGAAAGCATTGCAGAAAAAATAAGGGAAGCTGCGAAGAAAGCCTACCAGCTATTAAACTGCCGTGGCATAGTAAGGATTGATTTTATCTACAATGAAGACAGGGCCGAGCCTTATATGTTAGAGATAAACACCGTACCTGGTCAAAGTGAAGCCAGCATTGTTCCCCAGCAAGTAAAAGCCATGGGCTGGACTTTGAAGGATTTTTATACAGCTGTAATAGAAGAAGCTTTTGCTAATAAATAACAGCAATAAAGTGGTAGTTTGTCGGAAACCAATATTTTTGGCAGATTGCAGCATACATACAACTTGTATCTTGTAGCCAGTAACCAGAAATAAATTCTACGTGTTCAAATTCCTTACATCAAAACCCCTTTGGGTAAATATATTGGTAGCACTGGGCATTTTGCTGCTATTGGTTTTTCTTTTCTTTTTTTCATTGAGTTGGATAACCAACCATAACAGGAATGAAAAAGTACCCAATATTGTTGGGCAGAATATTGTGGCAGCCACCAAATTGTTGAAAGAAAAAGGTTTTGACGTGGAAGTGCAGGATTCCCTTTTTGTGGATAGCATTGGCAGGTTGGCAGTAATTAAACAATCCCCAGAAGCAGAAGCAAATGTAAAAGCGGGAAGAACCATTTATTTGACCATCAACAGGGCAACGGCCCCAGAAGTGGACATGCCCAACCTGAGCGGATTTTCTTTTAAAAGTGCACAGTACATGCTGCAGACATTGAACCTCAAACTGGGGGATACTTCCTATAAAGCATGTGCGGGAAGGAATACCATTATTGAACAGCTATACAATGGCCAGTCCATTAAGGAAGGAACAAAGATACCCATGGGCAGTACCATCAGTTTTGTATTATGTGGTGGCGAAGGAACCACAGAAATAGAAGTGCCAGATTTATATGGACAAACTGTGGAAGAAGCAATCAGCAGGCTATCAACCATCAATATTGGAAAGGGAACCATCACCGCAAGGGGTGGGGCAATTAGCGATACATTGAAATCATTTGTTATTGACCAGAACCCTCCTGCTTTCTCGGAACCAAGACCCGGTGAAAAAATACATAACAGGATGAGACCCGGACAAACAATTGATTTATACATCAACAGTGCTGCACCGGCACCAAAATCAATTGACACAAGCAAACAAAATACAAATCCTCCAATTCAATAAAAATAGAACGTATGCAAACCATTTCATCAGAACAGCTAAAAGCAAGATTGGATGCTGGCGAAACATTGAACCTTATTGATGTTCGTGCAGATATAGAACACCAGGAATTCAATATTGGCGGAACACTGTATCCCCTACCAGTTATACAATCCATGGCCATTGAACCATTGGAGCATTTAAAAAATGAAGAAGTAATCTGCTATTGCAGAAGTGGCCAACGCAGCACCATGGCTTGCCTGATGCTGGAACACATGGGATTTACAAATACGTACAACCTAGTAGGTGGAATGGTAGAGTGGAAAGACAAATTCGCGAAGTAAAAATTGACAATAGGGATAGCAAAAAATAGTTGATGCTGGGCAAATATTGATTTACCGCAATCGTTCCCAGCAAAAAAAATACGGGCGACAAAAAATATTTTCTATATTTAGTTTAACTAACGATTGCCATCCGAGAAAATATGAGCTGTTCCCTTAGCCATATACAAAGCGAAATTGCCATAGGCAATGAAAAAGCACTTGCCGAACTGTATCAATTATTGAACAGGAAACTGCACCATTTTGCCAAAGCCATCACCCGTTCCAATGAACTTGCTGAAGAAGTGGTGGAAGATGTTTTTGTAAGGTTGTGGAGCAATAGGCAAAGCATCATGGAGATAGACAACCTCAATGTCTATTTATATGTAGCGGTTAAAAACAAATCCCTCAACTGCATTTCCCAAAAAACAAAAGAACTTATCAAAGCCCCCTTTGATGATCTTGATATTGAAATTGGCAATGTTAGTGCTGATCCTTATGATTTATTGGTAACAACAGAAATGATGCAGCAGATGCAACACGCTGTTGATGACCTGCCACCACGCTGCAAAATGATTTTTAAACTGGTTCGGGAAGACGGATTGAAATACAAAGAAGTAGCAGAAATCTTGAACCTCTCCGTAAACACCATTGATGTGCAAATGGCTATTGCTGTAAAAAAAATTTGCACCGCCTTGCAAATTGCCAAACCCAATGGCATTCACCATTTTAAAATGGATAGCAGTTTGATTGCCCATAAAAAATAAGAGCATTAAGCATTTGCTAACCAAGCACTCCATCCTAAAATAGTTTCAAAATTATTTTCTTTCCCTTTAGTAGATGTTTTTAAAAACACTGTCCTTATGGTAGCCAATGCTAACAGAAGGATGGAATCAACAGAACAAATATGGGTTTTAATGTCACGCTGCCTTAGCGGCGAAGCTTCTGTTGAAGAGCAGGTAGAACTGCAAGCTGCATTGAGGCAGCAGCCACAATTGATGCAGCAGTATGAAATGATGACTAGGTTGTGGAACAGTAATAACCAAACAGAACATGCCATCAATGAAGACAGCAAAATAAACCGCATCCTGCAATTATCCACGGTGCAGGATAGCTTGCAAAATGATAATGAAGCCTTTAGAGTAGAAAGTTTATACAGACGCAGAAAGCTAAGAAAAAGAGTAATAAAATACATGGGCATCGCTGCCATCATCATCTTCTTACCGATTGCCATTTTTACTTCCCTTAAAAAAGAAAAAGTTGCTAAGCCTACTTCGGCGGCTACAGAAGTAGTGGCGCAGAATGGCAGCAGGACAAGAACCATTTTACCTGACGGTTCTACAGTATCCCTAAACGCTGGTTCCAAAATCCTCTACGATAAAAACTTCAATGGCACCTTACGTGAAGTGACCCTTTTTGGGGAAGCTTTTTTTGACGTGGTAAAGAATCCCAACCGCCCATTCATTGTTCATGCAGGTGGTATAAACATTAGGGTACTGGGCACATCCTTCAATGTGAAATCGTATCCTGATGATAAAAAAATTGAAACGACATTGATACATGGCCTTGTTCAGATAACCAATGCAAATGATAAAAGGCAGGCACCTATTTACTTGCGTCCCAATCAAAAATTTGTTGCCTCTTATTTTGAATCGGATGATAATGATGAGGATGAAAATGAAAGGGCTTTCAATTTGGACGATAAAAGTTTTGCTATAAAGAACTTGGATAGTACCATTAAGGAAACAGAAAGAATAGAAACGGCATGGGTCTATAATCGTTTGGAGTTTAAGGGTGACAGCTTTGAGGAGCTTGCTAAAAAGATGGAACGCTGGTACAATATCTCCATCAAGTTTGAAGATGATGCAGTAAAAAAACTTGAGTTCGTTGGTTCATTTGAAAAGGAAACAGTGGAAGGGGCATTTACTGCATTGCAAGCCGTGGCATCATTCAAATTCACAATAAAAGGGCATGAAATATTTATTAAAACATCAAAATAACCTTTACCCCAAATAAGGGGTATAAAAAACGGGAGATGTTTGCACCATCCCCCGCCAAACAGGTTAAACATCTTTTCAGGAACATCACCATGCTTTCGCAGGGTGCATTATTTAACCATAACTATATAAAAGTATGAAAACTTTTTTAACGGTTGTAAAAAGGCCGCTTGTCTCTAAAGGATTGCTTGTCATGAAGATTACCACATTTCTACTGATTGTATTCTCACTCCAATTGTCTGCCAAAGGACTTGGGCAGAACACGGTGAGCCTCAAATTCAAAAAAACAGAGATTGCAAAAATTTTAACGGCAATTGAAAAACAAACCAATTTCAGGTTCCTATACAACAATGAGCTACATGGCATCAGGCAGAAGATAAATTTAAGTGTTGAGGACAAAGAAGTAAAGACTGTACTCAGCTCCCTATTTGATAATACAGGTCTATCCTATCAATTTATGGAGAACAACTTAATTGTGATTAAGGAGAACATACAGGTACTTCCGCCACAAAAAATAACTGGTAGGGTAACTGGTGAAAATGGTGTGGCCTTGGCAGGTGTATCCGTAAAAATAAAGGGTACTGCCAAAGGGGTAACAACAGATGATAAAGGAAGCTATACCATCAACGCAACGGAAAAAGATGTACTCGTGTTTTCCTATGTTGGTTATGATGATATGGAAATAAAAGTAGGTACTGCTACCGAACAAAATATTGCTTTAAAAGCATCAGCAAAAAATGATTTGAATGAAGTGGTGGTGGTAGGTTACGGTACTGTTAGAAAAAAGGATTTAACAGGTTCCGTAATCTCTGTAAAAGGCGACGAAATTAAGCAAGTAGCTGCGGCCAATGCCATGGAATCCTTGCAGGGCAAGCTTCCGGGCGTTGATATTGTGAGGACAAGCGGAAGTGCGGGGGCCAATGTAGCTGTTACTGTAAGAGGCAACCGTTCCTTGCCGAAAAGTGCTGGTGGTGCCGATAATTCTCCATTGTATATAGTGGATGGAATTCAGTACAATAATTACCAAGACATCAATGCAAATGATATCCAATCAATGGATGTATTGAAAGATGCAGCATCTACTGCCATTTATGGTTCAAGAGGTGCCAATGGTGTAATCATCATCACCACAAAAAGGGGAACCGCTGGTAAAATAAAAGTAAGTGCCAGTGCCTATTATGGATGGTCCGATATTACAGGTTACCCTAAACCAATGACAGGACCACAGTTTGCAGATTTGAAAAGGCAGGCCAACCGTACCACTGGTATATGGAATTCAACTGCTGATGACAGTAAAATATTCTCCACTGGTGAATTGGCTGCTGTAAATAGTGGTGCTTCTTATTATTATCCTGGAATGGTATTGAACAAAGGCTCCCAGCAGGATTATAATATTGGCCTATCTGCAGGAAGCGATAAAACAAAAGTGTATTTTTCTTTTGACTACTAAAAGAGAAAGGATTGCTTGGCAATGATTTTTCAAACCGTTATACGCTCCGTTTAAATATTGACCAAAATATATCAAGCAATTTTAAAGTAGGGTTGCAAAGCCAATTGGCCTACTATGACCAGAATTTGCGTGCAGATGCAATACTAACTGTCGCCAATAAAGTGTTGCCTTATTATTCCCCTTATGCTGCGGATGGCAGTTTGACCAAGTTTCCGGGCAATGGGGCACAGGTAAATCCATTACTGGAAGAAGCTGAAGGAGCCTATGTAAACCAGAACAATATTACCCGTATACTGTCCACTGCTTTTGCAGAATGGAAACCCCTTAAAGGGCTGACCATCCGTTCCAATTTGGGCATTGCCAATTCCAGTTTGCGTAATGGTAATTTCCAATCAGCCAATACTATTGTAAGGGCCTTGTCCACTGGCTCAATAGCCACTGTCTCCAATACAACCCAAACAGATTTGACTTGGGAAAACATCATCACCTACCAAAAGAAATTTACCAATCATTCTTTAGGTATCACTGCTGTAACTAGCTATCTATCTAACCGCAGCGATAATTCATCTGCATCAGGAACAGGTCAGTTATTGGCCAGCCAATCTTTTTATGCCTTGCAGAATAACCCTGCTAATGTTAGCATTTTTAGTCGCTATGTTGGAAGCAATTTAACTTCAGGTGCTTTCAGGATTAACTATGCTTATAGGGAGAAATACTTGTTGACCCTTACTGGTAGGGCAGACGGAGCGTCTGTTTTGGCACCTCAAAACCGTTGGTCCTTTTTTCCTTCTGTAGCCGTTGCGTGGAGGATTGTTGACGAAGGTTTCATGAAGGAGCAAAATATTTTCAGCGATTTAAAATTGAGGGGAAGCTATGGTGTTGCTGGCAATTCTGCTGTTAACCCTTATCAAACACAAAGTGCCCTGTCGTTGATTCCTTTTGCTTGGAATGATCAAAGCACATTAGCGTATGGTTTGGATCCACAAACAGGCAATCCAAATTTGAACTGGGAATTAACAAAAACATTGAACCTAGCATTGGATTTTGGCCTGTTTAAAAATAGGGTGTCCGGAAGTTTTGATTACTATGATTCCAGAACAAGTGATTTGCTCTACCAAATGGCCATCCCTGCAAGTACAGGTGTCCAAAAAATTCAAAGCAACGTAGGCAAGACAAGAAACACAGGATTTGAAGTGCTATTGCGAACTGAAAATATAAAAACGAAAGACTTTTCTTGGACAACAAGTATTACTTACACACGGAACAAAGAAAAGATTGTGTACCTGCCCAATGGGGATGATATTGCCAATAGCTTGTTTATCGGCTATCCCATAGCATCTTTTTACGATTATGACAAGATTGGTATCTGGCAAACAAAAGATGCAGCTTTGGCCGCAAGCTATGGTTATAAAGTAGGTGATATAAGGGTAAGGGATGTGGATGGCAATGGTACCATCACTGCGTTGAATAGCGACCGGATTGTATTGGGCTCTGCTGTTCCCAAATACAGCTTAGGCTTTACCAATGATATTAAATTCAGGAATTTTGATTTGAATGTACAAGTGTTTGCAAGGCAGGGACAAATGTTTATATCAAATTATGCCAATAAATTTGAACCTAATGCCATTGAGAATGGTGCCAATGTTGATTACTGGACACCGGAGAACCCTACTAATGAATACCCCAGACCCAATACTGGCATCTCCAGGGCATCCATGCCGTTTGCTACAACCCTTGGCTATAAAGATGGCTCGTTTGTAAAAATCAGGAATATATCAGTGGGCTTTACATTCCCATCAACAGTATCCCAAAGGCTGCATGTTGGCAATATACGTTGGTACGTAAGTGCAAAGAACTATATCACGTTTTCCAAAGTGAAAGATTATGACCCAGAAGGTGGTGGTTCTTTTGAAAGCCCATTAACCAAATTGATTGTTACTGGTTTCAACATTGATTTCTAAACAACTACCTCATCACAAAAATATTATCATGAAAAAGCAATTATATATAGGGATGCTTGCAGTTGTATTAGTAGCTGCCACACTTACATCCTGCAAGAAAAAACTGGAAGAATACAATCCAAGCGGACTAACCCCATCAACAGTATTCAATAATGCGGTGGGCTTTGAAACTTTGGTAAATGCAGCCTACACTTATACCAGATTCTGGTACGGAAAGGAAGAAGGCTACAGCCTTTCTGAAATGGGTACTGATATTTGGACCAATGGCACAGGCGATGTATTCCCACAATTATCTACCTACAACAACTTGCAGGGAAGCAACACGACTGCATTGTCATTGGAATGGAATAGTTTCTATGCAGCGATCAATCTTTGTAATACTGGCATAGCAAAAATTGCAGCGGTACCTGATTACACTGCTGCACAAAAAGCCACAAGGGAGGCAGAACTCCGTTACTTGCGTGCATTTTACTATTGGCATATTGTGGAGACATGGGGTGCTGTCCATTTTACAACAGTTCCAACAGATGGTGTAATAACAACAGCCAACAAAACATCTGTAGATGATTTCTACAAGCAGATATTTGAAGATTTGACCTTTGCGGTTGCCAACCTTCCAACCACTACAAGCGAATATGGAAGGGCAACATTGCCTGTAGCAAAAGCCTTTTTGGCAAGGATGTATTTGACACGCGGTATGAATGCAGAAGCCAATGCCATGGCCCGTGATGTAATAAAGAACTATGGTTTTGTATTGGAACCAAAATATGTTGATTTATGGAATATGGGCAAACTGAAAAACAAAGAAGTAATTTGGGCTGTGGATTATTCTACTAATCTTGCTTATAACGACCTGCTCAATACAACTACTTACCCTTATGGGCATTCACGTGGATCAAACAATGGACATTTAATGTTCCTTATGGTGTATGACCAAGTAAACACAACCATATTGTTAAGGGATATCAATAATGGAAGGCCATTTAACAGGTACATGCCAACACTTTCTTTATTGAACCTTTTTGATGATACCAATGATTCAAGGTACAGTGGTTCGTTTCAAACAGTTTGGCTTGCAAATAAAGCGGGTACTGTTGGTAGCAATACTTTTGCCATTGGCGATACTGCTGCCTATACAGCAAAAACAACCATATCTGCAGCCATCATGAACAGTAAGAAATACACAACGTATGATATCTCCAAAACCTATGGCACCAATGGTGTCCCCATTCAAAGGAAGTATTATGTTTCGTTGTCCAAGTTCAAGGATTCTACCAGAACAAGTGTGCCGGAAGCCCAAAGTGTAAGGGATGTTTTTGTAATACGTTTGGCAGAAATGTATCTAATAGCTGCCGAAGCAAAAATGAAATTAAATGATAATGATTCTGCTGCTTACTATATTAACCAAGTAAGAACTAGAGCTGCATTACCTGGACGTACCGCACAAATGCAAATTACCTCTGCACAGGTAAACCTTGATTTTATCTTGGATGAAAGAGCAAGGGAATTTTGTGGTGAGCAATTACGTTGGTTTGATTTGAAACGTACTGGTAAGCTTCAAAGCCGCCTGCAGTCAATGAATCCTGATGCAGCTACTTATTTTCAGCCATACCATACTGTTAGACCAATTCCCCAAACCCAATTGGATGCGGTAACTAACAAAGCTGAATTCACACAGAATACAGGATATAATTAACCTGCATGTTTGCTTACCTATAAGAAAGGGCGGTCAAAATTTTTTGACCGCCCTTTTCCTTTATACTTTAATTGCAATTATAAATTACAGCTTCCAATCCACTACCTCATTCGCCCATTCTTGCCTATGAGGCGTTACAATCCGTAAGTAATTATCTGTGTAGCCTTCCATCATGCCATTTTTATTGAAAGCTTCAAACAGCACTTTTCTTGTTTGTCCTTCAAACTGTTTAGTAAAGTATTGCATCTTCATATAGCTAAGGTTACGCAAAGCCTTGTTCCTTTCATTTCTTATATGGATGGGAACAACAGGTTTTATTTCCAAAGCATGTGTGTTGGCTCTTTCAGAGTAGGTGAACACATGCAAATAGGAGATATCCAAAGAGTGCAGGAAGTCAAAAGTTTCTTTAAATTCCTCGTCTGTCTCTCCGGGAAAGCCCACAATTACGTCCACACCAATGGCACAATGGGGCATCAGTGTTTTTATCAATGCCACACGTTCTGCATAGAGTTCACGTTTGTACCTTCTACGCATCAATTTCAGGACATTGTTGCTGCCGCTTTGTAACGGGATATGGAAATGGGGCATAAACTTCCTACTATTGGCAACAAACGCAATAATATCATTAGTCAACAAATTGGGCTCAATAGATGAAATCCTGTAACGTTCAATGCCTGCCACTTTGTCCAATGCTTGTGCAAGCTCGTAGAAATTTTCTTCACGTTGGTTGATGCCAATAGTTACACCTGCACCATCTGGTCCTTTTCCAAAATCGCCCAAATTAATTCCTGTTAACACGACTTCCTTTACACCTTTACTAGTAATCTCTTCGACTGTTTTGATAACATTTTCAATACTGTCGCTCCTGCTTTTCCCCCTTGCCATGGGTATGGTGCAGAAACTGCAATTGTAGTCGCAGCCATCTTGCACTTTCAAAAAGGTCCTTGTTCTATCATTTGCAGAAAAAGTGGCCGTAAAGCCTGTAACATCGGCAATATCGCAACTGCAAATCTTTGCACTGTCTCCTTTGGAAAGTTCGTTCAAGTGCTGTGCAATATTGAATTTTTCAGCAGCACCCAATACCAAATCCACACCCGGAATTTCGGAAATTTCCTTGGGTTTCAACTGGGCATAGCAGCCAGTGATGACTACTAAGCTTTCAGGGGCTTTTTTTTGTATTTTTCTAACCAAATAACGGCATTCCTTATCTGCATTATCCGTAACGGAGCAGGTATTAATTACATACACATCGGCATGTTCATCAAAATCCTTTTTCTCAAAACCATCTACTTCCAGCATACGTGAAAGAGTAGAGGTTTCGGAGAAATTGAGCTTGCAGCCCAAGGTATGAAATGCCACCGAACGCTTCTTTTCCATGGAGGCAAAGATAACGGTTTGGTTTTTTTAGGCTAAAATCCGCATTTTCTTAGTTGTCAGCCATAAAGGGGGCAAAAATTAGAGCGAAAAAATGTAACCAAAAAAAATGTAACCTTTTAAAAGGTTACATTTTTTTTGGTTACATTTTTTCTGGTCAGTTCTGCGAGGCTTTTAGCCTCGTAGCACTATTTTATTGCCTCGGGCAATACAAAAACAAAAAGTCAATATCAATTAATCTCCTGTCCATTGTGGTATAGTAAGAAGCACCACTATAAATAGTATTCTGGTTATGTTAACCCTACAAATAACTTCGTAAAATGAATAAGAGGCAAGTTTCCTACTCGTTAGTAAGTTTAACATTTGCAATAAGTGCCTTAGTTGGCTGCAATCAATCATCTCCCAAACCAGAATCTACTAACAGCAGCATTGTTGCAGAAGAAGGTAACAATAAAAAGAATCTCAATAGAAATCCATCCAACATACATTATAGCAAGCATGCCAAATGCAGAATGACCTGCAGACATATTGATGAAACAGAAGTAAAGGACATTTTGCAAAATGGCACCATCAATTACAAGAAAAGTAATTTGAATGGCGATGACTGCCATAAAAAGTATGCAGTGGAAGGAACAAGTAAGGATAACCAAAAGCTACGCATCATCTTTGCCCCATGCAATACAGAAGTAACTGTGGTGACCTGCATTGATATTGGTGAAGAATGGCAGTGCCATTGTGAAGGCGATAAAAACTGAAGGCGGTATGCATGTTAACAAAACCTTTTGCATAAAATCTTGTATTATTCATAACCCTTTTCTACTTTACTTCCTCATTAAAAAACTACTGCTCATGAAAAGAATTAGCTTCATTGCATTTGTTGCAATGATTGTATTGGCTAGCTGCAAACCCCGCAAGTTTATCTGGTAAATGTGGCTGTATAAAGTTTTAATGCCCTCAAGTTAAATGAAGTTTGCATGATTGTTCTTTTCAAACCAATTCCTTGATATACACTTTCAAAAAATTGCCTTTCTTGCTACACTTTAGTTCAAAAAAATACGTTAGGGCTTACGTAAACTAGATTTGCATTTAAGTTTGCCCATTCTCAAAACTAATTCAATGAGCAATATTACCAACCAGAAGAATTCCAAGCTTGCAAAACCGATTGGCTACTTGCTCTATTGCCTATTCCTTGCTTTCATTTGCTATTATTCTTTCAGGAGGCCAACCTATAATTGGGACATGCTACCTTATATGGCAGTGGTTACATCATATGACAATGCAAAAGCTGACGCACACAATGAAGTATATACATTGATTAAAAAAGAACTGCATCCCCATGATTACTATCAACTTATTGATTCAAACATAAAAGTAAAGAGCGATGCTTTTAAGCATCCCGAAGAGTTCAATGTGCAGATGCCGTTTTATGTAATCAAGCCATTATATACAGGTCTTATTTATCTGTTCCACAAAGCAGGGTTCTCCTTAATAAAAAGTACTGTCATGCCCTCGGTGATTGCTTTTTTCTGTATCGGTCTGTTATTATTGTACTGGCTAGAACGGCATGTGGGTTTTGGTTATGCCTTATTGCTAAGTGTTTTGATACTACTATTGCCACCCATGCTGCAAGTGGTAAAGCTTTCAACGCCCGATTGCCTTTCTGCATTTTTTGTGATGCTGGCAGTATTCCTGCTGGTTGAAAAAAAGTCAATCATGCTCTCATTGCTTACATTGGTACTGGCTATTTTTACGAGACTCGACAATGTCGTTTTCTGCATTATGTTTTTACCTGCTATGGGCATTTTCAACTATTTGCCCAAGAAAGTTTCCATACCCAAGCATGCAGTGTTCATTCTTGTACTGCTCGCCAGTTACTTTACAGTATCGTTAATGTCAAGGTCTTATGGATGGAGCATGTTTTACTATCCCTCTTTTTCCAAGCACCTGAATGCCGAGAACAATATCCATAAAGCTTTTGCCCTGAGCAGTTATCTTACGCTGGCAGAAAAGCAGATTATGGTTCACATGCAGGCAACTTACTTGCCCGTATTTATTTTCTTAGCGGCATTTTCAGCTATTAAGAGGAGAGTTGGAAATTGGCTTAGCATTGATGTTTACCAGTTCCTCCCCCTGTTCTGCTTAATTGTAATTGCAGCAAGGTTTGTATTGCAACCTGCCATTTCAGACAGGTTTTATATTCCCTATTACTTGTTGATTCTTGTTTGTTTAGTTAAAAGCTACGCACCACTTATCGGTGAGCGAAAATTGGAAGTAGCGTAGTTCACTCTTGTAATTTGTTCATCTTCCTTCCATGGGCATTCGTGTTCATTTGTGTATCTGTGGCAATAAACTTCCCTACATTTAAAGCATGAACAGAAAGGATTTTATCAAGCAGGCATCATTGGCAACTGCTGGTGTTGTACTGTCAAAATATGCCAGTGCAGAAACTCCAATATCATTTCCTGTTGTCCGTATTCCAACCGCACAACGCAAGTTTAAAAGTAAGGCTGTAGAACGTGTTATTGCAGAAGTGCAAAGCAAAATCGGCAACAAGGAAATTGCCTGGATGTTTGAAAACTGTTTCCCCAATACGTTGGACACCACGGTTGATTTTGAAATGATTGATGGCAAACCGGATACTTATGTAATTACAGGTGATATTGATGCCATGTGGCTGCGTGATTCCTCTGCACAAGTTTGGCCCTACCTGCCATTGTGCAAGGAAGACAAGGATTTGCAGCAGTTGATTAAAGGTGTTATCAACCGTCAAGTGAAGTGTATTTTACTCGACCCTTATGCCAATGCTTTTTATAAAGACCCAACAAAAATCAGTGAATGGAAAAGTGATTTGACAGACATGAAACCCGGTATCCATGAACGTAAATGGGAGATTGACAGCCTCTGCTATCCCATACGTTTAAGTTATGGCTATTGGAAAGAAACTGGTGATGCCTCCGTCTTTGATGAACAATGGGCAAAAGCCGTGAAGCTGATTGTAAAAACATTCAAAGAGCAGCAACGGCTTGATGGCAAAGGGCCTTACAAATTTCAACGAACAACAGCATGGGCCACAGATGGAGTTCCATTGGGAGGCTATGGTTATCCAGTAAAACCAAATGGACTGATCTGCTCCATGTTCAGGCCAAGTGATGATGCGACTGTTTTTCCTTATTTGGTGCCGAGTAATTTGTTTGCGTTAAATGCTGTAGGAAATTTAATGCAGCTTATTCGGAAAGATTTTATGAGGGATAAACCTTTCTTTGACGAATGCAAGGCACTAACCAAAATATTGCTTGAAGTATTGGATGCAGAAGGTAAAACCAACACTCCAAACGCAGGAAAAATGTATGCTTATGAAGTAAACGGTTACGGTAGTTTTAATTTAATGGATGATGCAAATATCCCTTCTTTACTTTCAATGCCTTATTTGACAGCAATTCGCACAATCGAGCCTGAATACATGAACACACGAAACTTCGTTCTTTCAGAATCCAACCCCTTCTTCTTCAAAGGCAAAGCAGCAGAAGGTATTGGTGGCCCACATTGTGGCATGGACATGATTTGGCCAATGAGCATCATCATGCGTGGGCTCACCAGCAATGATGACAAGGAAATAAAATTATGCTTGGACATGCTGCAGAAAACACATGCAGGTACGGGCTTCATGCACGAAAGCTTCCATAAGGATGACCCCACTAACTTCACAAGAAAATGGTTTGCTTGGGCCAACACTTTATTTGGCGAGTTTGTTTGGAAAACGTTTAGGGAGCGGCCACATTTACTGAATTAAAATTATGAGCACATTTACACAATTAGCATTGATATTCTCTTTTGTGGGGTTGTTAATCATACTGTCTTACATGAAAGGGGGAAAGAAAAAGAAAATCATTTTTTTTGGTGATTCCATAACTGAACAAGCTACTGTACGTGGTGGATTCATCACCCAAATAGAAGCCATCATTAAAAGCGATGTTGCCCATACAGACTATCAATTGGTAGCTGCTGGGATTAGTGGGAATACGGTTACGGATTTGCGTTTTCGTTTGGACAGGGATGTGCTCAACAAGGAACCGTATGCAACCATTGTTTACATAGGCACCAATGATGTTTGGCATAACGAGAATGCTGGTGAAGCAAAATATACGACGAGTTTTGAAGACGGCTACAGGCATATCATCCGTGAACTGTTGAGGCATAACAGCAAAGTTGTTTTATGCACGCCTGCAGTCATTGGAGAACAGTGGAATGGCTACAATAAACAGGATAAAGAACTTGATTTGTATGCTGGCATTATTCGCAAACTTTCACTTGAATACAGTCTGCAACTAGTGGATTTAAGAAAGACGTTTACAGACTATTACACAACTGCCAATCTTGAAAACCTCCCTTCGGGCATCTTAACCCATGATGGTGTCCATTTAAACAGCCAAGGAAATATCCTTGTGGCTGATGCCATTTGGAATGTATTGAAGCAGGTTAAATAATGCCTGCTTTAACTTTTTCGAATTTAATCACTTAGTTTATTTGTCACCTTTAAAACAAAGAAAATTATTAATGGAGTTTGTTGCAGAGGAATTTAGCCAACAATTAATTTCTTCAGTAAAACTGAAAGTTCTTCTGCTTTATCCATTACCATTAAATGTTCCCCGCCTTCAACAGTATAATCTACTTTCACGTAACGGTAGGGCAGCAGTTTATCTGCTGTGCCGTGTATATGGATAATATTTGCGGGAACTGTATTGTTGTCCCAATGTAGAATGGCTTCTATGGCCCACTTGGTAAACTTGGGATCACTGTCACGGATTAGTGCCTGTCTTATTTTCCTTTGTTCAGTTCCCTTTACGCCTAGGAACCAACTGAATGTTTGGTTGAATTTTTTATTGAAGTTTCCCGACGTCCATTTATAAGCGGGAAATATCTTCCCAATCTTCAATAGCCACGGAAATTCTGAGGGCAGTTTATTGCTTGAAACAATAAGGGCTTTAATGTTTGGGTTTACTTTGGCCATTTCTGTAGTAAGCATGCCGCCAAAAGAAAGACCCACAATAGTGGGGTTTTCCTCATCAATTTCATTTCGCATTCTAAGGGCATAGCCTTTTAATGTTTCCTTGGGTAAAGGTTCTATCCAGTCAATAAAAACTGGATTGCAGAAGGATAGGTCCAAAAAGTTGAAAGCCCTTTTATCTGCACCTAAACCTGAAATAAAGTAAACGTTCTTCTTCATAAACATCCTTAAACAAATATGCCACAACTTTAAGGGTGTGGCATGCTGTTCTTGTTATTCAACTATTATCAAGTAATAATTCTTCTTTCCTTTTTGTGCAAGAATATATTTGTTGTGCAGTAACAAGCTACTGTCAACCATCATTTGCAAACTCTCTACTTTGTTCCTGTTAATGCTTACTCCACCACCTTGCACCATTTTTTTCGCTTCGCCCTTACTCGGGAAAATATTGGTTTCTGCCAAGAAAGAAATAACATCCACACCTGCATCCAACTTGCTCTTTTCAAAATTTATTTTTTGAACGCCATCCATATTTTCCAAATCATCAATGCTCAAACTTTCTGCTGGTGCATTGGTGTTGGCAAATAGTTTTTCTGTCGTTTCAATAGCTTTGTTGTACTCGTCTTCACCATGCACAAAAATGGTTACTTCTCTTGCCAATGTTTTTTGCAATGTTCTGGATGCTGGGTTCAAACTATGCTCAGCTATCAAACCATCAATTGTTTCTTTATTGAGAAAAGTAAAGATGGAAATCCATTTTTCCGCATCTGTATCACTTGCATTTAGCCAAAATTGATAAAACTGGTAAGGCGTTGTTCTTACAGGGTCAAGCCAAACATTGCCCGATTCTGTTTTGCCAAATTTGCCCCCATCTGCCTTGGTAATCAATGGGCAGGTAAACACAAATGCTTCACCACCAGATTTCCTTCTGATTAATTCTGTTCCTGTGGTCATGTTCCCCCATTGGTCACTGCCACCACATTGCAGTTTGCAATTGAGGTTATTGTACAACCAGTAGAAATCATAGCCCTGCATTAATTGGTAGGCAAACTCCGTATAACTAATGCCGGTATCGCCTTCAATCCTTTTCTTCACGCTGTCTTTCGCCATCATGTAGTTCACGGTGATGTGCTTTCCTGTATCCCTCAAGAAATCAATAAACGAAATGGTTTTGAACCAATCATAGTTATTGGTCATCAAAGCTGCATTGGGCTTGCCCGCATCAAAATCAAGGTATTTTTCCAGTTGACCTTTTATTCCAGCAATGTTTTTATTCAATGTTTCTTCATCCAGCAGGTTCCGCTCTGCACTTTTGCCGCTTGGGTCTCCCACCATTCCTGTGGCCCCACCCACTAAGGCTACGGGTTTGTGCCCAGCTTTCTGTAGGTGTACCAATAAAATAATGGGAACCAAACTTCCAATATGAAGGCTGTCAGCCGTTGGGTCAAAACCAATATAGCCCGTGGTCATCTCTTTTTGTAATTGTTCTTCCGTACCGGGCATAATGTCGGCAATCATGCCCCTCCAACGTAATTCTGCTATTAAATTCATCTGATTTTTTACTATTTGGGCAAAAATAGCGTAACTGATAACAGTTTTTTACAGCATTAAGACAACAGGCAATAATTTAAACATGGAAATTCCGTTTTATAACTGGGAAATTTTTGTGAAGTGAATTGTATGAAGTTTTGGTTGTTAGGCAACTAAAGACAGGGAAAAGTAGTCTGATAATTCCATTTTACAGTAATTTTGGCAAACCCTCGCCTCAAAAATGCCCCATAATTTTACTTATCTACTATGAAGCGACTGATACTCCTTTTTGCAACTTTTTTCTTTTTGTCTGGCATCGCAGCACAGTCGTACAGAAATGAATGGATAGACTACAGCAAAACCTACCACAAATTCAAGGTTCACTTGGGGACCGATAACCAAGGTTACCCCGTAAAAAAAGGATTGGTCAGGATTTACCAGCCGGCATTGGCCTCAACTGGCTTAGGTACAACATTGGCGGAAGATTTTCAGTTATTTAAAGATGGTGCCGAAGTGCCTATTTACACTTCTGTTTCAACAGGTATATTGTCTGCTACGGATTATATTGAGTTCTGGGGGGAAATAAATAACGGGAAAATGGACAATGACTTGTACCGCAACCCCGATTTTCAATTGAGCGATATCTGGAGCCTGCAAACAGATACAGCTTCTTACTTTCTTACACAGAACATTGGTTTTCCCAATAAAAGATTGACTGGCACAGCAAGTGTGGTTACGGGTAACAGCTTGCCGCCTACCGAGTATTTTATGGCATCAGCCGTTTTTTCACATCGGAGTAGTGTTAACCAAGGATTTGCTGCACAAGCATCACAACTTTTATATTCTTCTTCTTACGATAGGGGCGAAGGGTTAATGAGCAGGAGCATCAGGCCCATTGGCAGCAGTTGCGGAGAAGTTTCCCTATCACTTACGTTTACTAATCTAAAACCGTATTTGGCCGGACCAGATATGATGCTCAAAATAAATGCAACAGGCAATGCCCCCAATGCAAGAACGGTATTGGTAAAATTGAATGACAGCACGGTGAGCAATTTCCAAATGGATTATTCCTATGATGCCAAGATTGAAGAGTATGGAATACCAACAAGCAAAATAAGTAACGATACTGCCATATTCAAATTCATCAATGAAAGTCCTGTTGATTGCGACGAATTCAAATTGGCCAAAACTGAACTTATTTATCCAAGGACATTGGATGGAAATAACGCCACAAGTTTGGAACTTACGCTGCCCACATCATTCACTGGGCATTATTTGAAATTCTACCATTTCGATTATGGAACGAATCCGCCTATTTTGTATGATTTGACCAATGGGAAAAGATATGTTGGTGATTTGTCCATACCCGATACCATACAATTTGTAACGGAAGCCAATTTTGCTGCTGCTGATTTTGTTTTGGTAAAAGATGACGACAGCATTGCTACAGATATCACCAGTTTTCAAAACAGGAACTTTATTGATTACAGCAATCCTACCAATCAAGGCGATTATTTGATTATCTCCAACCCATTGATTTACGGTACAGGTGCAAATAATTATGTGGAGCAGTATAAGCAGTACAGGTCATCTGCCAATGGTGGAAACTACAATGCCCAAGTGGTTGATATTAACGAATTGACTGACCAATTTGCTTATGGTGTAAAAAAGCACCCCTTATCCATTAGGAATTTTTTGCGTTATGCAAGGACACAGTTTGGAGTGCAACCGAAGTTTGTTTTTTTAATAGGCAAGGCTATCAACTATAAGGAATACAGGGAAAATGAATACCAAAGCGATATAGACTTATTGAACCTTGTTCCAACTTGGGGAAATCCTGCTTCTGACAACTTATTGAGTGCAGATGATAATATCAATGCCACACCAATAACGCCTATTGGAAGATTGAATGCAGTTACCGCTAATGAAGTGGGCGATTATTTGTTGAAAGTTAAACAGTACGACTCTGTTCAACGCACTCCAAGTGCTGCCATAGCCGATAAGGCCTGGATGAAAAATGTGCTGCAAGTGGCAGGGTCCAACGACCGTAATATTGCCACACAATTGGATGGTTTTTTGGCTAGGTACAAAGAGATTATTCAGGACAGCATATTTGGCGGCAAAGTAAAAAATTACGATAAAATAGATGACCCATCAGGATATTCTGCATCATTGAGGGATTTTAAAGCCACTTATGAATCTGGGGCATCACTTGTTACTTATTTTGGTCACTCGTCGGCCTCCAATCTTGATTTTAGCTTGGACAATCCGAGCAGCTACAGCAATCAATATAAATACCCATTGTTTATTGTAAATGGTTGCGATGCGGGTAATTTCTTTACTTACGACCCACAGCGTTTCAATTTCAAATCAACCATATCCGAAAAGTTTATTTTTGCACCGGAGCGTGGTGCAATAGGTTATATGGCCACTACTGGTTTTGGTGTAGTGAATTACCTTGATTCTTTTACCCGTAAATTCTACAGGGCCATTGCCTTAACACAATACAATAAACCTTTTGGCGAAATAGCGAAACAGGGAATTGCCGATGTGCTGGCATCAACGGGGATGAACGATTATTTTGCAAGGATGCATGCAGAGCAATTTACATTTCATGGTGATCCTGCCATTAAGATAAATGGTTTTGACAAGCCTGACTTTGCAGTGGAAGCTCAACAAATGTCAACAAGCCCTTCCTTCATTTCTGTGGCTGATGATTCTTTCTACGTAAAAGTGAGGGTATATAATATTGGAAGAAAAACATCGGACTCTGTTTCTTTCCAATTGAATAGGCAATATCCAAACGGAAGTTTCGAAACAGTTTACACAAAGAAATTTGCACCTATTACATCTGTTGATTCTGTTGTCATTGCTTTGCCAATTATTGCCAATAGGGATAATGGCACAACCGTGTTGATAGCCACACTGGATTACAATAATGCAGTGGATGAGATAACTAAAACAAACAATACGGCAAGTATCAATGTAGCGATTAGTGATAATGAAATAAGACCTGTTTATCCGTATAAGTACGCCATTGTTACCAACCCTACATTTAAGTTGGCAGCATCTACAGCCAACCCCCTTGCCACAAGCAAAACATATATTGTGGAAGTGGATACTACGGCCCTTTTCAACTCACCCACCAAGTACATACAAACAAAAACATCTGTTGGTGGCGTAGTGGAATTTGATAATGGCATTTCCTTGCAGGATGGTAAAACATACTACTGGCGTGTGGCACCACAGGTAGCTGACCAGCATTGGAACACATCGTCTTTCACTTATAGGAACATTGTTAATGTAGGTTTTGAGCAGAGGCATTTTTACCAGCACACCGAAAGCAATTTGTCAAGGTTATTGTTAGACACAGCAACAAGGACTTACCAATATCCCAATAAAATAAATAACCTTTTTGTATTGCATTCCATTTACCCAACAAGTGGGTTGGAAGATCAGCAGTTCAGCATACAGGTGAATGGTTCTGGAATCATAGCCAGTGCATGTTTAGGGAATTCTGTTATTATCAATGTGTTTGATACATTAACTTTTAAGCCATGGGAAAACCTCACCAATCCATTTAATGCAGAGCCAACTTGTGATGTGAGCAGGAAGTATAATTTCGAATATCTGTACACTACATATGATGATGGGTTTTATGGCCGTAAGTATGCGAATCAATTTCTTGAATCGATTCCCAATGGCATGTATGTAGCTGTTAGGTTAATTTATGATCAGGATGTTACCTGGGCAGACCAATGGGCTGATGATACCTTGGCTACAGGCAACCATAATACCCTGTACCATTTTCTGAAAAATCAAGGGCTGGCCATAGACTCTTTCAATAAGCCGCGGACATTTGGCTTCATTTTCAAGAAGAATGATTCAACACGTTTTTCTCCCAAATACCAGTTTACGCAAGGTTTGTATGACCGTGTGGTGATGAGTGTGGATTGCAATACAAAGGATACATTGGGTTATGCAACCTCTCCAAAATTTGGTCCATCCAAAGCTTGGAAAAATGTGAAATGGGATGGTACTGCCAATCCAAACAATTATGAATCAGTTGATGTACTAGGAATAAACAGTATAGGTGCAGAAACAAAGCTCTATACCCTTACCAATGCACAACAGGACTTTGATATAAGTTCAGTTAGTGCAGTGCAGTACCCTTTTATTAAATTGAAACTGAAAAACCAGGATTCAGTCACCGCAGTGCCTTATCAATTAAGTAACTGGTCTGTTGAGTACGATGCTGTGCCAGAAGGTGCTATTGCCCCCAACCTTTACCTTAACATGCCAGATACGGTTGGAACCAGTTTCGGCGACACCCTAAAAATAGGCGTGGCATTTAAAAATGTAAGCAAGGTTGATTTTGATAGCCTTGCTGCAAGATTGATTATATACAATGAGCAAGGTGTTAGGGACACATTCAATTTGCCCAAATTAAAACCATTGGCAGTGGGTGATACATTGCATGTTGATATAGCCATAAATATTGCTTCCCGTTATGAAGGCAAGTACAATGTTTATTTGGTACTTAATCCAGACAATGCACAATTGGAGCAGTATTCATTCAACAATTTTGTGTTCAAAAATGTGTATTTCAAAACCGCCTATACAGATGCAAACCATTATTATTCTGCTGTAACAGGCGATTTGCATAGCAATAATAGTTGGGGTGCAAACCCTGATGGAACAGGTGGAAAGCCATTGAATTTTACTGGTAGAAATAAAATATTTGAACTCGCCAATAGGAGTGGAGATTATTCGCTAACCTCCAACTTGGCTGTTGAAGGTTCTGTTATCGTACCATCATTAGCTGTTCTAAATGTCAATACCAATAACCTTTACATTGGAGCCAATATTACTAATAATGGAGCAGTTATAGGAAATGGGAAGATTGTATTGAATGGCACTTCCAATCAATTGATGGGTGGTATAGGTACTATCAACAATTTGGAGTTCGACAACATTGCAGGGGCAACAATAACCGCTGGTGCCGGAAATAGCTTGACGATTACAAATACACTTCAACCAACAAATGGGTTGCTGATTACAAACAATAACCTTGTGCTGTACAGTAATATTAGCAGAACGGCAAGGGTAAGTGCCGGAAATGTGGCAGGTAATTATATCTCTGGTAAGGTTCAGGTGCAACGGTATATACCTGGCGGCTACAGGAAATACCGATTTATAGGGCATCCATTCAATGAACCATTGCAGGTTAATGAATTGACAGACGATATTGATATAACTGGCGGTATCAGTGGAACGAATGCGGATAATTTCACGGTTACAAGTTCAGGTAATCCTTCTGCCTTTATTTTTAATGAAATCAATGATAATGGTGTCCTATATGGTAACGGAAACAATAGTGGATGGGAACCGTTAACGAGTTCGGACAATGCTTCTGTAATTAATGCTAATCAAGGCATACGAGTTTTAATAAGGGGAAGTAAAGGCCAGGCAGGGTCATTAACAGGAAGCAATTACACCCCGGATCCAGTTACCTTAAAAGTAAATGGCAGTTTACGCCAAGGCGATTTTACCATGCCGTTATCATTTACCGATCCAAGTAAAGGTTGGAACCTCATCGCCAACCCTTATCCATCAAACATAGATTGGAGTTCAGTTACAAAAAATAATGTAAATGATGCAGTGTATACTTACAGGTCATCATTCCAAGGTGGAGTGTATGCTTCTTATATTAATGGGTCATCCACTAATGGTGGTGGTAGTGTCATAGAAAGCAGCAGCAGTTTTTTTGTGAAAGCAAATGATATAAACCCAAGCCTCGGTTTCCATGAAACTGATAAAGTGGCTACTGGAGTTTTCAGGACAATGTTCAGGACAAATAATGCAATGCACAACCGTTTGCAATTGCAACTTAAATCCGAGAGCACACAAACAACCGATGATGTAGTGATTAGGTTTGGTGATGACAGGGCTTCGGATAGGTTTGATGTTGATTTTGATGCTTATAATTTGGCAAATGCCAATGACCTATTTGTAGTGGACAAGCAACAAACAAAGTACTCCATTTATCATGGTAGTGAACTGAAACCTGCTATGCAGGAAAAAAGGGAAGTTGATTTGGGAATTGTTGTAATAGCCATTGGTAAATACTCAATCAATGCAAAAACACTGGATGCCTTTGTAGGTGGGAACAAAGTTTATTTAAAGGACAAGCAACAGAATGTGTTGACAGAAATTACAGATTCCGTTAACTATAGCTTTGAAGTTGCTAATACCGTCTTGGAACAGAATCGTTTCAGCATTGTATTCAATGCAAAGGAAAAAACTGCAATAGCGGTAATTGCCGAACCATTTAGTATCAAGGTTTCACCAAATCCCGCAAAGGACAATATACAAATAACCTTTACCGGAACAGATGAAACAGTTGCTACCACCATAAGGATTACTGGCAGCAATGGCACTGTAATGAAAACAATACGGGCTGGTAATGTGCAAGCAGGGAACTATAAAGTGAATATTGGGTCTTGGGCAAGCGGTATATACATTGTTGAATTGGCAAATGGCAGCAACAGGCAAACGGTACCAGTAACAAAGCAGGGCAATTAGGTGGTGACTCAGTTTGAAAAATTGGGATGTCAGCCAGAGCCAACTCGAAGGCGATTTGTATTGTGATCCTAATTCGGTTTCGACAAGCTCAACCTGACAATAATTCAAACTGAGTCACTACCGGCAATTAGAAATAATTTGCCTATGCAGCGTATCACCTATATTTGAGGGTCTTTATTATACATCCCATTTCTAAACTACTGCTATAATTTGAACTTCTACATAAAGCAATTTTTTAATGAAGCTATTTATCAGGGGCCTGTTCACTGTATTAGTAATAACTGCGTGTGCAAGTGCACATGCCCAATTCCGTAAATACTCCAACGAATTTTTAAATATAGGTGCAGGTGCAAGGGGACTTGGTATGGGCGGAGCCACAGCGGCAAGTGTCAACGATGTTACTGCAGGATACTGGAATCCTGCTGCATTGGTTTATGTAAAGGACCATCCAAGCATTGCTGTAATGCACGCAGAATATTTTGCGGGCATTGGCAAATACGATTATGCAGGCTTGGCCATCCCCACAAAAAATGGCAATAGAACCTTGGGTATCAGTTTCCTGCGTTTTGCAGTGGATGATATTCCCAACACCCTATACCTTGTGGAGCCAGACGGTTCAATCAACTACAATAATATCACTACTTTCTCCTCTGCTGATTACGCTGTTTTGCTATCCTTTGCACAGGTGTACAAAAAAACGGATGGGCTGCAAATAAACATTGGTGGTAATGCCAAAATCATTTACCGTAGCGTCGGCTCCTTTGCAAAAGCATGGGGCTTTGGCTTTGATGCAGGTTTGCAAGCGAAAAAAGACAATTGGCGTTTGGGATTGATTGTAAGGGACATAACCACCACCTTCAATGCATGGACGTTCAGCTTTAATGAAAAGGAAAAGGAAATACTCTACCTCACCAAAAATGACATACCTGTTAAGAGCACAGAAATGACAGCTCCAAGACTGATTGCAGCAGCAGGATACAATTTTGTAATAGGAAAGAAACTCAGCTTATTGGCAGAAGCCAATCTCCATTTTACTTTTGACGGGAAAAGAAACACGGTGGTAAGCACCAGTGCAATAAGTATCGATCCTAATATTGGTCTTGAAGCAAATATCAATAACAGCGTTTTCCTGAGGGCTGGCATTTCCAATTTCCAAAGGGCTTTAGCTGATGGCGATACCACCAACCAAAAAAAGGTGTGGATATACCAACCAAGTTTTGGTGCAGGGTTCAAGTTTGGCAATGTGGGAATAGATTATGCCTTTACCAATTTGGCCAATCAATCAAACCCTTTGTACACCCATATCTTTTCATTGAGGATTGATTTGGTGAAAAAAGAAGCAAATAAAAAATAGAGCCTATAAAGGTTGCACTACATAAACGACTATTTAATGAAAAAATTGATTGCTATACTGCTTGTTCTGTTTTCAACAGCCGCTTTTACGCAGCCATTGAACAATGAATGGATTGATTACAACAAAACTTATTACAAGTTTAAAGTTGGGGCAACTGGTTTGTACAGGATTAACCAATCAGTTTTGCCCGTGGATATGAATGCAACACCTGCACAAAACTTCCAGTTATGGCGTAATGGTAAACAGGTGCCACTATATACCAGTGTGGCAACAGGTGCCTTGCCAGTTGGCGGTTTCATAGAATTTTGGGGAGAAAAGAATGATGGAGTACCCGATAAAGTAATGTACAGGAACGCTGCTTATCAATTGAACGACCAAATAAGCCTGCAAACAGATACTGCTGCTTTTTTCCTAACCATTAATCCAAATCCAACCCCAACAAATCCAAACCTCAGGTATGTAGACGCAAACAACGATGGCCTGCAAGGTTCATTGCCACTTGAAATATCTTTTGCCTATACAAAAAGGGTCAATTTTAAGGAGCAGATAAATCGAGGTTTGGGTTATGATGCTGGCACAAGGGTTACATCATCATCTTATGATATTGGTGAGGGTTGGGGTACAAGGGATATAGATATATTCACACCCTATACCTTTTCCTTGGGAAACCTTTATCCTTCATCTACTGGTAATGTAACAATGTCAATGGCTGTGGACGGGGCATCGTATTATAGCAGAAATGTTTCATTAAAAATGAACGGGACGTCTTATATAGACCAACAATTATTAATTGACCAGGAAAACAAGGTATTTTCAAGTACGATACCTATTGCAGCTACCTCTGTTTTAAGCGGAACTAACAATTTTATCATCAAGCTCGATACAATAAATGGAGCACCTGCCAATCTGAGCAGCCGCATCAGTGCATCATACGTGGAACTCAATTATCCACGGTTGTACAATTTTACAGGCCTTTCAAATTTTACTTTCACTTTGCCTGCAAATATCCTTGGCAACTATATTGAGATACCTGTTGCCAATTTCTCCGGTAGTTCGCCTGTTATATTTGATGCTACCAACCTAAGGAAATATGTAGCAGTACTGTCTGGTACTGTGTACAAATTCAAATTGCAAGGCTCATCTGTTGATAGGAACCTGATTCTTATAAATGAGAATGCAAGTAATGCAATTACGGTATCAACTTTAACCCAGCGGAATTTTACCAATTTCAATTTGGCTACCAATCAGGGCAATTACTTAATTGTTTCCCACAAAATTCTATTTGGCGATGGGGTAAGTACAAGCAACCCTGTGGTGCAATACAAACAGTACAGGCAATCGTCTATTGGGGGAAGTTTCAATGCAAAAATCTATGACATAGATGAGCTTGTTGACCAGTTTGCTTTTGGTATAAAGAAGCATCCCTTGAGCATTAAAAATTTCGTGCGTTTTGCAAAGCAGAGTTTTGCCGTTCCACCAGTGCACGTATTCCTTGTTGGCAAGGGGATTACCTATGAAGATTTCTGCCACAATGAAAGTTCAGCCTATATAGATCAGTTGAATTTAGTGCCAACATGGGGCTGGCCTGCATCGGATGTATTAATGGTTTCTGCAGATTTAGTTCCCAATGCATCTTTGGGTATTGGAAGGTTATCTGTAGTTAGCCAACAAGAGGTAAGCATTTATTTGGATAAGGTCAAAAGTTATGACCAGCAAAGGGTTACTGGTACACAAGATATTGCAACCAAGGGATGGATGAAACAGGGTATACATGTGGCAGGTAGCAACGATCCTGGCATTGAACCGGGCCTTATTGCTTGGCTGGGCAATTACAAAGGCATCATTCAGCAGCCGCTCTTTGGTGGCTATGTGACAGATTTTAATACAGTAGCTTCTGGTGGTCCTGCAACACCTGCCGTAACGGATTATCTCAAATCCCTTTTTCATAGCGGTACTGCTTTGCTTACTTATTTTGGCCATTCCGCAGCAACGCAGTTGGATTATAAAATGGACAACCCCTATGATTACAACAACCCAAATAAATACCCAGTATTTCTTTTGAATGGTTGCAATGCAGGTAACTTCTTTGATTATGACATTACAAGGCTTTCTGTACTGTCTTCTTTTTCTGAAAAGTTTGTATTGGCCCAGCAGCGGGGTGCAATTGCTGTTATTGCCAGTTCGCATTTTGGATTGACGGGTTACCTTGATCAATACTCAACTGGTTTCTATAATTCATTGATAAGCCCTAATGGATACAACAATTATTTAAGCAAAAACATGCAGGATGCATCTGTAGCATTAAATGGGTCAACGTCAGATTTTATTGCCCTGAGGATGCATGCAGAACAGTTCATGCTGCATGGTGATCCAGCATTAAAAGTATATGCAAGTACACAGCCTGATTTTACAGTGGAAGACCAAACAATAAGTATCAGCCCATCCGTTATTTCTGTGAATGATAGCAAGTTTACTTTGAGAAATGTATTTTATAATATAGGTAAAGCTCCAAGTGCTTCAACTGATTCGCTTTCCCTACTAATTAAATGGAAGCATGGCGATGGAACTGTTGATACAGTAATTAACAAAAAGATAAAACCGCTTTTTTGGATAGATTCATTGATACAGGATCTAGCCATAGTGCCAACAAGGGATGGTGGGAACAACACTATCACGGTAACGGTTGATTACCTCAATGAGTTTCCTAATGAGCTAAGCGAAACAAACAATACGGTTACCAAGAACTTCGTCATTTTCACAGACGTTGCTAGGCCTATTTATCCATACAATTTCGCTATCATCAACAAGAACGTTTCAAAACTGTACGCTTCCACTGCAGATGCAGTGCCCCTGCAAGTAGCCAGAACCTATGAAATGCAGATAGATACAACTGAACTGTTCAACTCGCCTTTTAAAATAACAAAAACCGTAAACAGTTTTGGTGGCCTACTTGAATTTGATCCTGCCATTACTTACAAGGATTCTACTGTTTATTATTGGAGAGTAGCACCTGTGCCAATAACAGGATCCTATATATGGAATGCCAGCAGTTTTGTTTATTTGAATGGTACAGAAGTGGGCTTCAACCAATCCCATTTGTACCAGCATTATAAAAGCAATATTGACAGGATTACGCTGGATGCCAGTACCCGTAAATGGGAGTATAAAAAAACATCCCATAACATAACTGTTGAACAAGCTGTTTATCCATTTACCAATGAGGATTCACATTTCTCCATTAAAGTAGATGGTACTGCAGGACCAGCAAGTGCATGCGTTGGTTATTCTGTTATCTTTTGTGTGTTTGACCCTATTACTTTAAAACCATTGTACAACCAAGCAGTGCCATCAACAACCCCAACGATGCCAGTAACAGGCGGTTTTATGGGAAGTGCCAGCATGTGTTATAGGTCCAATGGGGAGCCATTACTTAACAGGCAATGGAACTTTGAGTTTCCTTATGCTACAGCAGCAGACCGCCAAAAGATGGCTGCCTTTATGAATTATATCCCCGATGGATATTTGGTAGTTGCCAAACTGAATATTGGCCCAGACCCCGGTTCCGATCCTTATAATCCCACTTATAATACATTGCCATTGGCTGCAGATTGGCAAACAGATCCCGGGGGAACAAATAATGTATATTATAAACTGAAAGCTGCTGGTTTTGCAGATTTGGATTTGTTTAACCATGGCCGTGTGTGGGCATTCATATACAAGAAAAATAGTGCAGCCTTTACACCACAATGGGCTTTCAGTGCAAATGCGAACAGCGTATCGGATGTAGCCATGTTAAATGCTGTAGTAGAAACAACAGATACCTTAGGCTATGTTACCTCGCCTTCATTGGGCCCTGTTGCTGCATGGAAGCAATTGAAATGGAGGGGTTCGTCATTGGAAGCTGTAGCTGGTGATATACCAACTGTAGATGTAATTGGGGTAGACAATGCAGGTGTAGAAACAACGCTATACACCAACCTAAACCTTACACAGCAGGATTTCAATATCAGCACAATTAATGCTGCTACTTATCCTTACCTCAAATTGAAAATGACAAACCTTGACAGGAACAACCTCACGCCTTATCAACTGCGTTATTGGAGATTAATTGGTGACATGGTACCTGAAGGTGCTTTGGCCCCAAGCATCAAATACAGTTTCAAGGATACATTGGAAGTTGGGGAAAAATTGAACTTTTCCATTGCCTTTAAAAATGTTGGCGATGTAAACTTTAGTAAGGACAGTATTGCTGTGCAGTTGAAAGTTGTAAATGCGAATAATGTATCGACAACTATCCCCAATGTTCCCCGAATAAAAAAACCTGCACCTGGAGATACCACAAGCCTTAATGTGAGCATTGATACTAAGAATTATTCAGGTATCAATACTTTATCAGTTGATATAAACCCTGCCAATGACCAGCCAGAGCAGCACCACTTCAACAATTTTATTTTCAAGAACTTTTATGTAAATGGAGATAAAACAAACCCATTAGTGGATGTAACATTTGATGGAACCCATATCTTGAATGGCGACATTGTTTCGGCAAAACCTGCTATCCGTATCAAGTTAAAAGATGAGTCCAAATTTTTGGTATTGAATGATACAGCAGGGGTTTCCGTTCAGTTGCGCTATCCCAATAATAGTTTAAGGAAGTTCAAGTATGGTACAGATACCTTGCGTTTCACACCTGCCACATTAAGTGGTGGTGATAACAGTGCAACGGTCGATTTTACACCAACACTTTTGGAAGATGGAGAATACGAATTGATTGTTCATGGAAAGGATATAAGCGAGAACACTATTGGTACCAACGATTACAGGGTAACGTTCAATATTTACAACAAACCTGCTATAACAGAAGTATTTAATTATCCTAATCCATTTACAACATCCACAGCATTTGTATTTACGCTTACAGGAAGCCAATTACCTAACATGATCCGCATACAGATACTGACCATAACAGGAAAAGTGGTAAAGGAAATAAACCAGCATGAACTGGGGCCAATACGTATAGGAAGGAATATTACAGAATACAAATGGGATGGTACGGATATGTATGGAGCAAAACTGGGTAATGGCGTTTACCTCTACCGTGTCATCACCAACTTAAATGGAAGCAGTCTCGATAAATTTTCCATAAGGGATAAGGACAATAACAAAATTGATACGGACAAGTTCTTTAAAGCAGGGTATGGAAAAATGTACCTGATGCGATAAATAGAAACAATAAATCCCAAAAGCGAATGCCATGCTTAACTTTAAGTATGGCATTCGCTTTTATGGTGCAATTGAAATAAGTTTGCCTCATGAATTTCAAAACCACAGGTATTGGTACACGGGTTATCAACTTTTTAATAGATACCATCTTCGTTTTTTTGATTGCCTATATGGCTTCTAAAGGTTACAAATGGTATGTTTTCTATTACCATATTGCCTATCTTAATTTTGGATGGTTCTATGCTGCCAGTATTGTTGTTTACTACACCATCCTGGAAAGTATTTTTGCACGCACACCGGGCAAGTGGTTCAGCCATAGCAAAGTGGTCAATCAAAAAGGATTAAGACCAAGCTTTATTGCAATATTAATTAGGAGCCTAACAAGACTTACCATTATCGATATGTTTTTCATTCCATTTTTAGATAAGACCCTGCATGACTATATAAGCAAAACCGAAGTAGTGCAGGCTTAAGCATTTATTTTTACTGTACACACTTTTCGGTAAAAAGGAAAAGAAAGTAGCAATAATTTATTGTTTATAAGTAATCAAGTTATACCTTAACATTCCCAAAACTTGCCCTTATGAAATTTTTTTTTCTTCTCAGTTGCCTCTTGGTTTGTGTGGTGTACGCTTACGAACGAGTGTACAATTTCTTTAGTAATCTTCAAGCAAATACTTAATAGATTTAGATTTAAACACTCTCAAAGGAAAGCGATGTAGCAAAAACAGTTTATTTTTATTTTTGCTTAATTGATTAAACTCTGTTGTTCGATTTAAGTAGGGAGCAAACTCATCAGGGCGATTCGCTAATAATAGGGTTAATGCGATATAAGGAGTAGCCATTTATTGGCTTCTCTTTGTTGGATTGCCGATGATTAAAAAATTGTTTCAAACACTGTTTGGTGTAGCACGTATAATAAAGGCACTTTCATTACAACGTTGAACGAATCTTTAATAAGGTTGCAGCACAACAAATTTCAATAACTGTTTGACATTGTATTGGATTAACCAATATAGACACCTTCTAAGCTATCAAGCCTGAAGACTGACATTACTATACGATATATCGGTAACAAGGATTGATTCTTCAAATCTCGATGGTATAATATTTTACTCTTTTTAAGTTTGTCCCAACTATAGGTTTTCGTTACACATGAGCAGTCCGGTTATTTCTTAGTCGATATTTGTGCTCTTTAAACCTAAGTAATTTGATAACAAAATATCTTCTTAGCCTTCTTCTACTTCTATACCATTCCCATTTTATGAATCCGAATCTCTAGTCTGTAGAACCCATTATTTGATTGCAGGAAAGATAGCTTCTTAGTAAGAACGATGCACCCAGCACAAAGAAAGCCACTTCTTGCGAAGTGGCTCCAAGTTTCCATTGGGTTCAATGTGGGTCTGTAATATTGTTACTTTATAAAAATGATTTTGAACTCGACCCTCCTGTTTGCCTGCCGGTTCTCGGGGCTGTCCTTCCCGTCGACGGTGTCGGGCCTCACGGGGCAGCACTCGCCCTTCCCTGTTGACTTCAGTTTGGAAGGTGCGACACCCTGCTTGATTAAATAGTCCCTGCAGGCATCCGCCCTTAGCTGGCTGAGCCTCAGGTTGTACTCAACCGAACCCTGTGCATCCGTGTAGCCGAGTATCTCCAGCCCAAGTGACTTCTCGCGTTTCAGGATACCTGCCAGCGTGTCCAGCACGGCAGCGGTCTCCTTCCTCAGGCTGTATTTCGCGAAGTCGAAGAGTGCCACCTGTTCGTCAGGTGATGTGGGCTCGGGTTCCGTCCTTGCAATTGGCACGCTGTCCGCCACTGGCACCACCCTTTCGATGGGCACCAGGCAGAGGACAGGGTTCACCAGCGTGTCGGCATCCCCTGCCGCCTTCCCGAATGCAAGTGAGCCATTATTGTAGCCATCCTTCGATGCGGCCATTTCCATTGAACCGAACCCCTTCACCTCAAAGAAGTACTTCCCGTCGGCACTTGTGTTCTGGCTAACTACCCCTTGCACTTTGATATTGGCATCGGCCAGCGGCAAATTTGTTTTGCAGTCAGTAACCACGCCAGTTACATACTTCTTGTAAACCTTGTTCACTGCAAAGAGTTCAAGGC
>Ga0247739_10000029_pt1 | contig 119171 bp, 92 predicted proteins | sample UWRJL058202B2_FD_180943 | JGI IMG/M metagenome (GOLD analysis project Ga0247739, IMG submission 180943) | Plant litter microbial communities from Arlington Agricultural Research Station in Wisconsin, United States - UWRJ-L058-202B-2 | ecosystem: Environmental > Terrestrial > Plant litter >... | reverse complement strand
TTTATTATTTCCCTTACACTGTACCTGCGTTTCCTCTCGTTGTCCAGGTAACTTTCAATAACTTGCCACTGGCTGTTGCTCATATTGGTGGGATAATCTGTCATTTTTTAGGGGTTTGGTCATCTCCAAAACGAAACCGGCCCCATGAAATACAGCCTTTTTTATCCACTTTTACACATTGGCCCTGCAGCAAAAAATTTAAACAGCTTCTTAGGCGTTAAACTAGGGCTGCAAAATCCGTCTTGTTTCGCTCAAAAACCATCTACATATTATTCCATCAAATAATCTTAAACAGTTTCTAAGGGAACGGACAAGTTTTTGATCCAGTTTTTTAGCAATTGCATGAACAAGCCATGCTCCCTAGCCTCGAGGAAAGCACACTAATAAAATAGGGATGCATTCCCTGCAGTAAAGTCCACAGATGTGGACAGGCAGTTAAGGTCCTATTGGTAAGTATAATTTAAAGTGGGTGGAGGATAAATAAATTTCTTGACAAAGCAGTTTTAGTAAATCAAGAAAAACAAAACCGCTCTAGTAGCGGGTTTATCGAATTTTCTGCGGACCGGACGGGACTCGAACCCGTCCCGACTTTTGGTTGGGACCGTGACAGGGCGGCATGCTAACCAACTGAACTGCTGCCGGAGCATGCGGAAGCCATTGATGATGGGTCATAGTGGATTGGTCATGTTGGTGAAAGATAAAGACCAGCCCTGCGGATACGGTATCGCGAGCTAGCGTACATTCAAACGGCTTCCCAGAACCCGCAACCCCTTCAAACCAATCCCCTGCCCTCCATGTATCGTATTCAACTTTTTGACAACTCCTTTTTATAACGCCCCCAACTCAAAACTTCCGAAGTCGGTAATAACGGTAACGCCCTTTACCTCCTGCACCTACCGAATATTAATGCAGTGTACCGGCTGACCTGTACGAGCCACCCCCCCAACCAGTTTAAGATGCAGCGGGAACAGAAAGATGAGCACCTACCCATGGGTAGGCACCATTGTCCCTGAAAGGAGTATTTCGTCAATGGGAAAGGATAACCGATTGCTTGGAAAGCATACTAACGCCCCGCCTTCCTGTTCCGCCCCACCCTACGCATGCCATAACCCACGCCTGCTGCCACCAGCAGGGAAAGGCCACCGTCAAGGGGCACATCCACGTCGCCGCCGGGATCGGGCAAATCATCGAGTATATCGGCATGGGCCCTTATGCTGCCCGCCAACATAAGAAAAGATACCATGCACAGTATGGTGAAGAGTTTGCGTATCGGCTTTTTTGTATGAACAGTCATTTTTGTTTGCTTGTATGGTTTATGTTGATCGGCTGTTGGGCCGAAGTGCTAGAAGCCTAGTGACCAATTCCAATATCATACTTCGAGAGCCTCAATATGACAAGGGGCTGTCAGGCTGAGGCACTCGAAGCCGGGTGAACGGTCCCTTTGTCGTACTTCGAGAGCCTCATTATGACAACGGAGCTCCGATAGCCGCCTATTCCTTTATCACCTGCCTTACCACCGTTGTGCTGCCATCGCTTATCCGCAGGTACAGCATGCCCGTTGCCGTGGAAGGGAGCGGTATTTTCTGTAGGCCGTTCGTGGTGTGCACCCGGTTCAGCACCCTGCCCACCGCATCCGTTACCGTAACGGTTACGGGGCCTTCGCTGCCACTTATGGTCAGGGTGGCTGCAGGACCCTTGACAGGATTGCCCAGCACCTGGGCGGTAAACACCGTTGATAAAGAAGGCATGGGTTTAACCTTTTTGAAAATCAAACGGAACCTTTGCTCACCCTTGCTGGCCGCATCGGCTGTAATGCTGAACGGGTATAGCTGGCCCGTTTGGAGGGCCGTTTCCGTGCCCAGCCATTCATCCCGCAGAACGGGCTGCAAATGGCTGGGCAGGCTGTTGCCGGCGGGTCTGAAACCGTAACTGCCCGCTACCGCACTGATGCCCAGGGGCAAAGTGTCAAAGCCGCTCCTGGCATCAATGGCCATGCGTACCCTATCGGTGGTTAGACTGTAAAAATTGGTCTGGTCGTTGTACAGCTTTTTCAGGTCGTTGTTATCCGCTGCCGTGGCCGTGGCTTCGCCGTCCAGCCGCACGAAGAGCTTGTCCCGGTATTCCCCGTCCTGCTCAACCACCAGTTCCAACTGGGCCATGCTGCCCGCCTCCCTGAACAGGTTGCCCTGCACCGTGCCGTTGGTATTGATATCGCTGCTCGTAACCTGGTACAAAGCGGTGCTGGCGGGCTTGAAGGCCAGCACGCCCAGTACGGGAATGGTGGCAGTGGTGCTTGAATTGGTGGAAGCGGGTACCCAACTGCCCGCCACGGTGCGCTGTGCAGCCTGATTGGCACCCGGCATGATCTGGTAGGTATAATAGGGCCTGCTGCTGCCGCCCGTCAATGCTTGCGTGGTCACGGGTGCCGCATAGGGATTGCCCGCCACCAGGAAGTTGGCGGCACTGGCAGGGACAATAGAGGTGCTGTTGCCGTTGAGGGTGCCGCTTACGCTGTACACAAACAGGGAGGGCCCCGCAGTATAGTTGAGACCTGTAACCTCGCCGGCCAAGCCGCGTATGAATAGGCCATAGGGCGTATTGGCCGCCCATGAATTGCCCGTAACATTGCTCCAGGCGTTGTTGGCATTACTGAATATGCGGCTGTCCGTAAGGCCGCTGGCTTGTGGCGTGGTATTGATGGTGATGCCGTTGGTGGCCGCTACGGCAGGTATGGGCTGTGCCGTGGTGAAGGGGTTGGCAAAGATGCGCCAGCCGCGCTGGCCAAAAATGAGCTGCTGCAGGGTAACGGTGCCCGTGATATTGCCGTAGTTGCCCGTGATGGCACCGTTAGGGCTTACGATGACGGTGGCGTTGCCGAAGTCTACAGGGCTGTTGGCGCTTACCGCATGGCCCGCCTGTACGGTAAAGACGGTCGCTACCGCGAAGGAGGCGGGCGAACTGCCCGTTCCGTTGGCACTGGTTTTCCAGTTGGCCAAAACAGCCGCATCGTTGCTGCCCGTACTGTAATAGAAGGGCAGTTCATAGGCACCCATATCCACCGTTCCGTTGGCAATGCGTGCATTGCCTAGCACATCCGTATCAATGCCGCTGGGTATGGCTGCATTGCTGCCCCTGTTGAGGACGGGCGAACCGTACCTAACCGTATAATCCCCCGCCGCGGCATTGGTAAAGACCTGGGCAGCCGTGATGCCCGTGGCGTTCAGGTTGCCATTTGTAACGGCGTTGCTGCCTTCTATCAGGGAATACCGTGCGGTATAGCTGCTGCTGGAAATGCCGCCAAACAGGATGGAATTACTGAACTGCGGTGTGCCCGAGGCAATATACACGGCACCCGAACCCGCAGTGCCTGCGGTATTGCCCGCAATGGTCACATTGTTGAGGGCAGGGCCGCCATTGGCACTGTAGAAGGCACCGCCCCCGCTGGTGGCACTGTTGCCTGTCATGGCTACATTGGTGAGCACTGCATTGCTGCTGTTGTTGTACACCGCACCGCCATTGCTCCCGGCGGTATTGCCCGTGAACCGGCAATTGGTGAAAGTGGACGGGGGGCTGCTGGTTACCACGCCGCCACCGTTGCCCAGGGCCGTATTGCCCGTGAACAGGCAGCTGTTCAGTTGGAAGCCTGCACCGTCGCCCAACAGGGCCCCGCCATCGCCGCCCAGGTTGCTGTTGCCCTGGAATACGGTGTTGGCAATGCCATGGTCGGAAGCGGTGGCATAGATGGCGGCACCGCTGCCCGGGAAATAACTGTCGTTGTAAACCCGGTTGTTACTGAACCGGCAGTTTTGGATGCCCGCATACGAAAACTCGCTGTAAAGGGCACCGCCAAGCGTGGCCGTATTGCTACTGAAGGTGCAGTTGCGTATGGCCAGGTTGCTGCCCACTGTGGATAGGTACATGCCCGCACCGCCATCATGGAATATATAATAGCTGCCATCAATCACCCGGTAATCGTTGGCATTGTCGGCATTGCCGCTGGCGATGGTGAAACCGTCAATGATGAGGCTGTCCGTGGCGGGTACGCCCGCCAGGACCATCACGTGGTAGCAGTCATCGGCCGTGGTGGCAGCACTGCCCGCTTCACCGCTGAGCAGGGTGGGGTTGGCAGCAGCGTCCCTAAGGCCTGTGGCGGCACTGTAGCCACCCATGATCCGCAGGTTGCTGCGGGTAATGGTAAAGGAACTGTCCCTTTCATACAGGACACCCGACTGGCCCGATGGGTAGTAGGTACCCTTCGCCACGCGTATCTCGGTCACGTTGACACAGCTGTTGGCCATGTCCAACGCTTCCTTCAGGGTTCGGTAGGCCGTTGGCCAGCCCGCCCCGTTGCCCGTGGCCAGCACCGCCGAATCCACATACAGTGTGGCATTGGTGGCACAGGTTTCCGTTTCGTATACACCCAGGTCCACCGAGCTGCCCCTGATGCGGGTATTGCCCGCTAGGTCAGTGGTCAAACTCGCATTGGTGGCAAACCCGTTGTGGCCCATATTAATGGCGGGACTGCCCGGTTTCAGGGTATAGTCGTTGTTGGCAGGATCGTTGAAGATATCGGTGATGGTACCCACAAAAGACAGGTTGCCATCTATATCATAGGCGGTGGCATCCTGGATCAGGCTGCTGTAGTAGAAGTTGAGGTTGTTGGCACCAACGGTAACATCCTTGTCCAGCCCATTGGACCCCATGGTGGCTGTATTGCCATACACGATACAATTGAGGAAGGCCGGATTGGAATAGGCCAGACTGCTCACGGCCCCGCCATACCCGTTGGCGTGGTTGTTGGCCACTGTACAGTTGATGAGGTTGGGGTAGGCATTGTTGGGATTGCCGATGGCCCCACCCAGATAGGCCGTGTTGTGGTACAGCAGGCAGTTCACCAGTATGGGCTTGGAGTTGTCGTTGCACATGGCACCACCGCTGCCCGTAGCCTGGTTGTCGCGGAACACGCATTTGGTGAATACGGGTGCGGAGCTGTTGGCGTTGTACACACCAGCACCCTTGCCGGCCACATTGTTCCGGATGACTAGGTTGGACAGCCTGGGCGAGGCGTAGGAATTGTTGATGGCCCCGCCGTTGTCGTTAATCCCGTTGCCTTGTATGAGCGTAAAGCCATCCAGTTTGGCCGTTGTATCCATGGGGCTGCCGGCAGTTGCATGGTTCCATAGTACGGGGCGTTCGTTGCGCCCCTGCAAGATGGAACCGCCGCCCCCGAAGGGCAGGATCCGGCTGTGGGAAAGGGTGCTGATGCCGTTGTCGGGATCAAAGCCGCCGTAGATGGCCACACCGTTTTTCAGGGTGAAGCTGTTGGCAGACACTTCATAGGTTCCCTTGTCCACCCAAACCTGCTGAACGCCTGCGGCATTGATGGCTGCCTGCAGGTCGCCACCGGCATCTGCCCAGCTTTTGCCCGAACCCGTTCCCGTTGTCCTGATATACACGGTACCGTTGGCATCGGGCAGGGTAGCGGACAACTCATAGGCACCCAGGTCTATCTTGCTGCCCCCTACCCTGGCATGCCCGGCAAGGTCGGCACTGCCGCCGCCGGTATAGGAAGTGTTATCGCCTTTGTCAATAACTGGCGAACCGGCTACCAACCCGTAATTGCCGTTCAGAGCATTCACGAATACATGGGCCGCCACCATGGAAGCCGTATTGAGGTTGTTGTTGGCGGTAACAGTATTGCCCTCTATAAAGGAATACTGTGCCGTGTAGGGGCCGCTGATGCTGCCGAACAGGATGGCATTGCGCAGTTGGGGCGTGCCGCCGTTTGTATACATGGCGGCACCCATGCCGGCGGTATCATTGGCAATGGTTACGTTGGTGAGTACGGGTATGCCCGAGTTATTGTAGAAGCCGCCGCCCAAACCGGTGGCTTTATTGTTTACGATGGCGACGTTGACCAATACAGGTGCAGCCGCATTGTCGTTGAATATGCCGCCACCATAAGTGGCATTGTTGCCCTTTACCAGCAGGTTGGACAAAGTGGGCGAGGACCCTCGGTTATGGATGGCCCCTCCGTAGGTACCGGTGCCCTTGGTAAGGGTAAAGCCGTCCAGCAGGGCGGTTGCGGTGAGACCGTTATCGTAGTTCCAGATAATGGGCCGTTCGTTTTTGCCGTTGAGGATGGACCCTTGCAAGCCCGCACCCGGCATGATACGGCTTTGCGACAGGTCATTGATCCCGTTGGCAGGATCGAAACCCCCGTAAACGGCCACGTTGTTCTTCATCACGAAACTGTTGGGGGAGGGCACGTTGTAGTTGCCGATGGCCACAAAGACTTTCTGCACACCAACGGCATTGATGGCGCCCTGCAGATCAGCCGTGGCATTGGCCCAACTGTTGCCCGTACCCGTACCTGTGGCAGCCGCTTTCACATACACGGTACCGTCGGCATCGGGGGTCTGTGCCGTTAGCCATGCAGGTAACAGAACGGCCAGTGGGCACAACAAAAGGGGACTGAACAGCCGGGAAAAGCTTTTCTTCATATAAAGGGGTTTGATGGATGGTAGATGGTTGCGTGCTGTCGGGCACTTTTTTGCAGGTCTATTTTCTTGAGTTCTATATCGTACCACAGGAAAATAGCCAGCAGCAGCAGGCAGAACAACAGTGCCAACAGTAACAGTTGTTTGGTAAAAACAGGAGGGTTATACTTGAGCATCCGGCTGTGTTTGGTGTGCCAAAACCTTTGGCAGCACTAAATTGGACTGTGCGGAAGGAAGGGACAAATTTGCGGCGTTAGAAAGGCGTTAGGAAGGCGTTACAAAAGCGTTATACGACGCAACCAATTGACAATCAATTGCCAAATATTTTTAAAAATTTGAATCCGGAAATTTGCTGTGCAAATTCACCGGCCAGTTTTAGCCACGAATGGCACGAATTGGCACGAATAATTCGTGCACTTGCGTCATTCGAGACAAGAATAAGACAACAGTATCCAAGAATGCCATGCAAATCCAATAGGCCGGTTTTGGCCACGAATGCACGAATTGACACAAATGATTCGTGCACTCATTCGTGCACATTTGTGTCATTTGTGGCAGAAAGACGGTGGCGGCTCTAAATGGCGGCCACGATTTCCTCGATGGAATCGTCGGCCCCGAGGGAAAGTTTTTTGCGGAGCCTTAAACGGTACTGGCGGATGGCTTCAGGGCCTACCCCCAAGGTGGCGGCCATTTCCTTGTTGCTGAACCGCAGCTTGGTGAGTACAACAAACCGGATTTCGGCAGCGCTGAGGTCGGGCATCTTTTCCTTCAACCGGGTCATGAAGCCCGGGTTCAGCTTTTCGAAAGCGGCCCGGAAGGCCAGCCATTCCTCCTCGTTCAGGATGGTGCTTTGCTGCAGTTGGGCAATGGTATCGGTATGGATGCCGCTCACTTGTTGTTGAAGGTTTTCTATCAGGGCATTGTTGTCGGCCAGTTTTTTGATGAACGATTGCAGTTCCCGCTCCGCGGCCTTCAAGGCCTCCTGTTTGTTTTCCACTTTGCGCCGCTGCTCCCGCAACATCCACAAACCGGCAATCAATACAATCACCAGTCCCGCAATCAGGAGGTTCCGTTGGGCAATCTTCCGCTGTTTTTCAGCCTCTATTTTCTGTAACGATGCCTGGTATTTTTCCAAATCGGCCCTTTGCAGGGCCCGGGTAATCTGCAGCGTATTGAACTTGCGGCTCAGGCTGTCCTGCACGGCAAACGCGGAATCGGTGTAGGCCATGGCCAGGTCGCCATTGCCCTGCCGGTTGGCCAGCCTTGCCAGTTGGGGATACAGCTTCTCGTAACGCTGGTACTTGCCCGTGAGCCGTACATAAGAGCGGGCCTGCCCCAAATAATCCGCGGCCAGTGCCGTTTGGCCCGTGTTCAGGGCAATGGTGCCCAAGGGCACCAGCGAACCGATGGCCAGTTCCCAATCCCCGTATTCCTTGGCTATCTGCAGGTCCGTTTCCAGCAGGGGCCTCGCCTCGGCATATTTCCCCTGCATGAAATAGCTGTAACCGATATTGCCGCGGCTTATGCCGTACCATGCCCTTTTGTTGCCATTGCCTTCGGGTTCGCTTTCGTAGGCCAGTTGGAAATAGTGGTTGGCCGAATCGAATTGCCTGCTTTTCTGGAAGCTCAGCCCTAGGTTGTTGCAGGTCTGCACCACATACCGGCAATAGGGGGCGGCGGGCGTGAACTTCAATGCCTCTTTGCCGTATTTGATGGCATTGCCATAATCCGCAAAATAGTAGTAGGCATCGCTTATCTGGTAATAGCAGGCCTGCTTCTCGGGAAAATCCGCCACGGTCAGGGTGTGCAGCACGTTATCCAAGCGCTGGTATTGCAGGAAAGCCAGTTCATAGTTGTATCCTTTATCAAAAAACAAAAAAGCCTGTAGGCTTTCAATCCGGGCAATCAACCAGTACCGTTTTGTTTCCTCGGCAATGCTTTCCAAGGAATCGAGCTGCCCGATCACGGGTTTGGCGGGCAGCAAACCGTGGTGGTAGTTAGCATGTGCCCGCATCAGCACCGTTTCCAACAGCAGGTCCTCATCATTGGCCTGCCGTGCAGCGGCAGACAGTGCATCTATTTTTTGCAGGGCGGCAGTGGTACTGGCCTGCTTGTTCACTAAGGTGTCCAGGTAAAAGGGATACAGCAGGGCACTGCGCTGCGCATAGCTCGTGTGCAGCAGGTGACCGTACTGTGCGGATAGGGACAGGGAAAGAAGCAACCAACTAACAACCAACAGCAGCTTATGCCCTATTGGTGCCCGTGCATTCCCTAATGAACTTTGTTGCATCATCAAACATAGGTGGTTTTGCAAAACCGTCCAACGCTTTCTCTGCATCAATAATGGCTAGGTACATCCTTGCACATGCTTGAAAAAAAATGGTGGCGCATCCCTGTGCCTCCCGATTTGGCATGGCTTGCATTCTTCATGGCCTTCCTGTTGCCTTGCTGCCCCATGCAAGTGGAACATCTTTCTTCAGCCAATCAGAATGTGGACACTTAAATGCTTGTACCTGGAACAGTCGGGCCTAGGCACTTTATTGGAAAATCATAGCATAAGGGAGAATAACAAGGGTAAAAGAAAGAAAGGAATAACACCTGCCCGTATCGCGTACAAAAAAACCCGCTCTGCGAGCGGGTTTCAGGAAACCTATGCGGACCGGACGGGACTCGAACCCGCGACCTCCGCCGTGACAGGGCGGCATTCTAACCAACTGAACTACCGATCCGTTCCTTTTTTGTTGGGGTGCAAATATAAGGGCAAGTCTTTTTCATGAACAAATCTTTTTTGGCATTTTTTACAGGCCCTGCAATATTTCTTTGAGGCATTGGTAATCGTTAGCCATGGGAGTGCTTTGTCTACTGCCATTCAGCAATAAAGCGGCTTCCTGCTTGGCCAATATATTTTCTCCCAAAATATCTATGATGGCGGGGTTGAACTTGACGGGATGTGCCGTTTCCAATACGATACCCTTGGATGCGGGCTGTTTGTCAAGCTCCCTTTGCAGGGCAATATAACCTACCGCCCCATGTGGGTCCAGCAAATAGTTCTGTTGCTGGTACACCTGCTTAATGGTTTGCTTTGTTTCCTCATCCGTGATGCTGTAGCTGCTGACCACTTTTTTGAGGGAGCCGAATTGATGGTGGAATATTTCGAGGATGCGGACAAAGTTGCTGGGGTTGCCCACATCCATAGCGTTGGATATAGTGGCAACGGCTGGCTTGGGTTCATATTGCTCCGAAAGCAGGTAATCAGGCACCACTTTGTTTGCATTGCAGGCCGCTATAAAATACTTGACGGGCAGTCCCGATACATGGGCCAGTATGCCTGCACAAATGTTTCCAAAGTTGCCGCTTGGTACGGAGATGATGGGCAGGTTGTTTTTTTCCTTCCATTGCTTGTAGGCAAAGAAATAATAGAATTGTTGCGGCAACCAGCGTGCAACATTGATGGAGTTGGCAGAAGTCAAAAATAGTTGGCTGGTGAGTTCCGCATCAGTAAATGCCTGCTTTACCATTTGCTGGCAATCATCAAAAGTACCCTCCACTTCCAATGCATGAATGTTCTTGCCGAGTGTGGCTATCTGGGCTTCCTGCACTGCACTCACTTTTTTACTGGGGTACAGTACCACCACTTCTACCCCATCCACTTCATAAAAGCCATTAGCCACTGCACCGCCCGTATCACCAGAAGTGGCCACCAACACGGTTACTTTCTTATCATTCCCTTTCAGGAAGTAGCCCAGGCAGCGGCTCATGAACCTTGCCCCAATGTCCTTAAATGCCAATGTTGGTCCATGGAACAGTTCCAAGGAAGCAATGCTTTCCGTGATAGGAACCAATGGAATATCGAAGTTGACGGTTTCGTTTACAATACGCCTCAATTCCCCATCCGGAATGCAATTGCCCACATAGGGTTTGATTACTTGGAAGGCAATTTCCTCGTTGCTGTACTGTTCAATGTTTTCTATAAACGCCTTGTTCAATTGTGGAATGGTTTCGGGGAAGTACAGCCCCTTGTCAGGAGCCTGTCCAGCGATGGTAGCTTGTTTGAAATCAACTATTGGTGACTGCTTATTTAAACTATAGTAATTCATGTTAATGATTCAATTGCTTCGTGTTTGAATATGTGGTTGGTTAACTAGTGAACAACAAAACATTGGAACTGTTGGAACTTATTCTTATAGACCCACCCCGCCCTAAGGGGCACCCCTCCGAGGAGGGGAAGTAGGTTACACAATTTTCACCCCACCATTGCCAATGGTTGTAACATAAGTTTTATGATCAATGCACAGTTTTTCATAGATGTTTTTCATGATGGTTTCAACGGCTGTTGCTGTACTTTTCTGTTCACTGAGCATGAAGATGGAAGGGCCGCTGCCACTGATGCCACCACCTAATGCCCCCGCTTCCTTGCAACTGTTCTTTACTTCATCAAAACCGGGGATGAGTATGCTGCGGACAGGTTCTATGATGACATCTTCCAATGAACGGCTGATGAGGCCATAATCATTTTTGAGGAAGCCGCTGACCAGTCCCGCAATGTTTCCCCATTGCTTGATGGCATCTTTCAGCAACACTTCCTTGCGGAGGATTTGGCGTGCATCGCTGGTCTTCACTTCTATTTGGGGATGCACTACCGTAACATATAAAGGCGGTGCGGAAAGCGTCACGATATCCAATGGAAAGATGGAACGGATAAGTGTTACGCCACCGTAAATGCAGGGGGTGATATTATCGGCATGCTTAACGCCACTGGCCACTTTTTCGCCGTTCATGGCAAAGCGTACCAAATCTTCTTTTGAGAAGATATTACCCAATAAATGATTGGCAGCCACTACGGCACCTGCACTGCTTGCAGCACTGCTGCCAAGGCCGCTACCGGGCTTTATCTGCTTGTCAATATGCACATGGAAACCAATGGGCTTTTCATAAGCTTCCATCAATGCCAACAGTGATGCACCAGCTACATTGTCTTCTGGAATAGTGGGCAAATCATAAGCAGCGGAACTGCTTAAGGTGATGCCAGGTTCATCCTTCAAACTCACTTCCATGATGTCGTAAGGAGCTTCTAAGGCAAGCCCCAAGATATCGAAACCGCAAACGAGGTTGGCGATGGTGGCGGGGGCATGTATGGTACAGCCCCCAACCCCCGAAGGGGGCTTTTGCGAAGATGTTAGCAAAGATTGATTGGGTAGATTATTCATAATTTTTGGAAGGGTTTTAAATCCCCCTTCGGGGGTTAGGGCTTTTACACGGCCCTCATAATGTCTGCAAATACGCCACTGGCCGTTACTTCGGCACCTGCACCAGCACCTTTAACAACCAAAGGTTGATCCTTGTAACGGTCTGTATAGAATAGGACGATATTGTCCTTGCCATACAAATGGTACAGGTTGTGCTGTGGGTCTATATGTTGCAGGCCAACTGATGCTTTCCCATCATCGAACTGTGCAACAAATTTCAATATGCAGCCTTTCGCTTTTGCTTCGTCCAATAATTGCCTGAAATGGCTTTCATGCTTTTTCATGCTTTCGTAGAAATCTTCCACACTCCCCTTCATGCATTCCTCAGGCATGAAGGAATTGTTGCTGATGTCTGCCATTTCAATTTTGTGGCCGGCTTCACGGGCAAGGATCATGATTTTACGCATTACATCGGAGCCATTTAAATCCAGCCTTGGATCAGGTTCCGTGTAGCCCTCTTCCTGTGCCTGTTTTACCACTTCTGCAAATGTTCTTGAGCCATCATAGTTATTGAAAACAAAGTTTAATGTACCACTTAGAACAGCCTGCATTTTGTTGACGGTATCACCAGTTTTGGTCAGGTCATTCAATGTGCCAATAATGGGCAAACCTGCACCAACATTGGTTTCAAAAAGGAAGGAGGTATTGTATTCCCTAGCTAGGTTTTTCAATTTTTTATAATAATCGTATTCGGATGAAGCTGCTACTTTGTTGCAGGCTACCACCGCAATACTTTTTTCCAGGAGCTGGTCATATACTTTGGCCACATCACCATTGGCTGTAACGTCAGCAAAGACCGTATTGCGTAAATTCCTGCTGATAATTTGTTGCACAAAATCCTGGATGGTGGATGAAGGTGCTTGTGATAAGGTTTCTTTCCAGTTAGTTAAATTAATGCCCTCTTCGTTGATGAGGGATTGCTTGCTATTGGCAAGTCCAACCACATTTACTTGCAATTGCAAATGCTCCTTTAAATATTGCTGCTGCTGTTTCAGTTGTTCCACAAACCTTCCACCAACATTGCCCACGCCAGCTATGAATAAATTGAGCTGCTTGTAGGTAGTTTCAAAAAATTCCTCATGCAATACGTTTACTGCTTTGCGAACATCTTTGGTGGCAATGACTGCAGAGATATTCCTTTCGCTGCTGCCCTGTGCAATGGCACGGATGTTCACACCATTCCTCCCCAGTACGCCAAACATTTTACCGCTGATGCCCTGATGGGATTTCATGTTCTCCCCTACCAATGCGATGATGGACAAATCTGTTTCCACTATTAAAGGCTCCACTTTTTGCAGGGCAATTTCATTGGCAAATGCCAGGTCAACGGTTGCTTTTGCTTTGATGGCGGCGGAGGCTTCCACGCCAACACATATGGAGTGTTCAGATGAACCCTGTGTAATGAGGATGACGTTGATGCCATCATTGCTCAAGGCTTCAAACAAACGCTTGCTGAAGCCCGGCACACCAATCATGCCACTGCCTTCCAAACTGATTAGGGCCATATTGTTAATGCTGGTAATGCCACGGATTAAATGTTCACTGGCGGCAGCATTGCTTTCAATCACGGTTCCGTAATCGGCCGGGGCAAATGTGTTCTTGACCCAAACAGGAATGCCCTTGCTCAATACGGGTTGTATGGTTGGTGGATAGATAACTTTTGCACCAAAGTGCGACAGTTCCATTGCTTCTTGATAGGAAATAGAAGGAATTACTTTCACGTTCTGCACGAATCTTGGATCAGCAGTCATCATACCACTCACATCTGTCCAAATTTCCACACTTGCTGCATCCAATGCCGCTGCTACAATGGCTGCGGTATAGTCGCTTCCTCCCCTACCCAATGTGGTGTTCACATTGTTGGCATCGGAAGAAATAAAGCCCGGCAGGAGCACCACATCCGCTTTATTGGAGACGAAATATTCTTTCACCAATAGATTGGTTGCTGCAAAATCAACCTGTGCATTGGTGAAGTTGGAATTGGTCTTGATAAACTCACGGCTATCCTTCCAAGCTACATTGATATTGTTTGCTTTGAATGCAGCAGCAATAATTTGTGAACTCATCAACTCTCCATAGCTTACTAGTTTATCTTTTGTTCTTGCAGAGAGTTCACCCAATAAGAAGATGCCATTGCAGAGGTCTTCAATATCGTTGCATGTTTTCTTAACCAGGCTCAATGCACTGCTTTGTGTCTGCACAGGAAGCAGTTCCTTCACGGCTTCCAAATGCCGCTGCTCAATTTGGAGGATATGCTCCTTATAGGTTTCATCGCCCGTGGATGCGGCATTGCCCGCATTCAACAGTTTGTCTGTTGTGCCACCCAATGCTGAAACCACTACGACCAATTTTTCCTGCTTGATTTGTTCCTGAACAATGTCCAATACTTTTTTGATTGCTTCTGAACTGCCTACAGAAGTTCCACCGAATTTTAAAACCTTCATAAAATAATTTGAAATAATAGAATAGTTGCTTGCTTGTTGTAAACGGCCTTTGCCCAATGGGATGATATAATGATGTATAACCCTTAACGGGTTGTGGTAGTAATAATAGTAGTGGTGGTGGAGGCAGGCAGTCCACTTGTAAGGGTTGATACTATGTTACTATACTGTTTCAATGGGTTAAAACTAGGTGGGTTTGTTTTATCAGCCAAATTTTTTAAGCTAACGATTGTTATTCGAAAAATCGTTTTCCGGGGTAACTTTATTGAAAGCTTAATCATCGAGTATAGAAAGGTCATTATGATTTGATCAGAGTTCGTAAGGAGCAATGTTGTATTTGTTACATGAATGGACCTCCACCATCACAGCCCACTCATCATCATCATCAAGCTTGCCCAATAAAATATTCCTTTAACTTCCAATTTTAATCAAAACTATTTGTATGAAAAGAGCATTGCTGTGCATAGCCATTTTACTAACAGTGACTGTTCATGCTCAAGATGGTGAACCAGATAACATGTATAAAATTATGGCGGCTGAATTGAAAGCTTTCGGCGTTCATGTAACGGCTACCAAAGGAAGCTGCACGATTAAGAGCAAAAAGATTGATTATACGGCACATACTGGCTATCTCGACTTAAAAAATGATACGGGTAAATTGATTGCCAAAGTATTCTTTACTTATTATAAAAAGGATAGTGAAGATGCAGCTAAGCGACCAATCTGCTTTACGTTTAATGGCGGACCGGGTTCTTCATCTGTTTGGCTGCACATGGGCGGGCTTGGACCAAAACGTGTGGCCCTGCAGGATGACGGCACAGCTACAGCACCACCTTACCAAATCATCAACAATGAATACAATTGGTTGGATAAAACCGATTTGGTTTTTATAGACCCAGTTGCTACAGGCTATAGCCGTCCGGCTCCTGGCGAAAGCCCCAAACAATTCCATGGCTTTGTGGAAGACATACAGAGTGTGGGTTCTTTTATTAGGCATTTCTTGTCAAGGTATGAACGTTGGGGGTCACCAAAATTTTTGGCTGGGGAAAGTTATGGTACCACAAGGGCTGCTGGCCTTTCCAAGTATTTGCAGGACAGTTACCGCATTTTTTTCAATGGCATTTTCCTGATTTCCCCTGTGCTAAATTTTGGTACAAATGATTATTATATTGGTAACGATTTGCCGAGGGCACTCTACATTCCCTCTTATACTGCTGCGGCATGGTACCATAAAAAACTGGCTCCTGCATTGCAGGCTGATTTGCAGAAGGCGTTGAAGGAAAGCGAAAATTTTGCTTTGGGTGAATATGCCTCTGCTTTATTGAAAGGTGGCTGGATGGGTGAAGCTGATAAGGAAAAAATTGCGGAGAAGATGGCTTACTATACAGGTTTAAGCAAGGAATATTGTTTGCAAGCCAACCTTCGTGTAGATGAAAATAGATTTTACAAAGAGCTTAGAAGAAAAGATGGGCTGACAATTGGACGTTTGGATGCAAGGTTTACTGGGCGTGACTTTGACGATGCTGGTGAGAATGTAAGTTACGATCCATCATTCACGAATATTGATGGACCTTTTACTACTGCAATGAATGATTATTTTGAAAAAGAACTGAACTTTAAGGAAGAGAAGGCCTATAATATTTTTGGCAATGTGTATCCTTGGAATTATGGCAACGTGCAGAACCAATTTTTGAATGTAGCCGAAAGCCTACGTGATGCCATGACAAAAAATCCTGCGTTGAAAGTATATGTGGGCAGTGGCTATTATGATTTTGCCACACCCTATTTTACGGCTTCGTATGATATGGAGCATATGTTCCTGAGACCGGAAGCTAAGAAAAATATAAAGCATTATTTCTACACTTCAGGCCATATGTACTATATCAACAAACCAGATTTGGTGCAGTTCAAAAAAGATGTGGATGCTTTTTTTGATTGGAGCAGTAATGTGAAGTAGTGTTATTGCAAAGAATAAACGGTCATTGCGACGAAGGAAGCAATCTCTGTAAACAGACGTAACCCTTTATTGCTTCGTACCTCGCGATGACGGCTTTTGTTTCGCCACTACAAGGTAATTAAAAATTGACAATATGATTTTTGACTGCATAAATAACAAGGCCAGTCACATTGCGGGAACCTGTTTTTTGCAGTAAGTTATTGCGGTGCCCATTCACTGTTTTTACGCTGATGAACAATTTTGCTGTAATTTCTTCTGCAGTGTACTGTTGGCAAACAAGCTGCAATATTTCCTCTTCCCGCTTGGTGATTTGCAGGTCAACTTTTTTTGGTTTCTTTTTTCTGCCGAGATTATTCTGTATGGCTTTTAAGGTACGTTCATTAATATAGGAACCTTTTTGATGAACGGCTACAATGGCATCATGCACTTCTTTAGGGTCGCTGTCCTTTACCAAGTAAGCATGTGCACCTTCTTCTATTAATTGGGCAATGAAGTTTTCAATCTTGATATCCCGACGGTGAACCAGAAAATGCACAGGCCTGCATTATTGCTTTTTGCGAAATGTGGATTGAGCTTGGTTTCGGAATAACATTTGCTCCTATCAAAATATTCCACTGTGGGTTAATTGCTTGGTATCACTAAATGCGAGCAATCCCTGTGCAGTTAAATGGTGGAACCTGCAATGCTACGCTGGTGGCCAAGGAAATGATCCAGCCGAATGGGCAAACGCCATAACAGCCGCATTGCCGGAATTTGATACAACCAGTTACATACTTGTAAGCGACTGGTCAAGGTTTTGGAATTCATCTGACAACCAATGGGAGGGTGATTGTCCCGCTGCTGTTCAAAGTTTGCTTGCACCATTTGGTCAGGATGCATGTGTGGGCGGCGGTTTTATCTGGACCATTGACCAAATAATAGACTATGCTGCCGACAGCCAAAAAAAATCCAGACCCAAACAGTTGCGGACCTGTAGGAATGTTTGATTATATCCTTGCTATCCAAAGTGCTCTTGGATAATAGGTTTCCCAATGAATTAAAGCCGATAGTTGATTTTTACTTCTATAAAAATGTTTGCAAACAGTGGAGTTCAGCTACCACTTAAATAAACGGGCCCGACTGTGGGGGCATTTACCGCAGTGGCGTATCCCGAAAAGCCTTATGAGTAGGGAACCAAAATTAATTACTATGTCAACGTTTAAAGTAAACATCCCTGCTGGTCCAATATGGAACAACGAAGATGCACCCGCAAAAGCCAATGCAGTAGCAGCAGCACACCAAGGCAAATGGACGGGACAGTGGACTACTGTTGTGGAAAGCCAAATGAGTGTTGTGGAAATTAAATTGAATGTTCCGAACACAGGTTCGAATGAGTACTTAACCACTATGCTTGCAGGCCCATTATGGAGCAATGATGAGGCACAACAAATTGGTGCAGTCATTGCTGCTTCTTACGGTGCCGAATTCACTGGGCAATGGAGTACTATTGTTGAAGGTGTAATGAGTGTAATTCAAATCAAGTACACTTTCTAAATAAACCATCTATTCATCGTAAATGATGAGATGATGGCTAGCCCTGCACTGTTACCATTGGGGTACGCTAACAAATTTGTTATTGCAGCCGGCCAAATTTAGTTAGCAGCATAAATCAGTATTGAACTGTATTTATGCTGCTAATTTTATTTTAGAAAATGGCTGCACGCTATCTTCCATGCAATTTCTTCAGAATTTCATCACTTGCATTGTCATGAGATGCACCATAACCTGTAACCAGCACACCTTTTAATCCTTCTTTTGATTGTATGGCATAAACAGTGGCTTCATCTGCTGGGTCGGTGTCGCCTTCATAACGGTAAACATCCACGATTTCAAACTCATCGTGGTGAATTTTTTGTTCATGGGCTATCAAGTGGTTGCCATCAATATTGAAATCGATGGTAAAACCCTGTTGCTTTAATTGCTCAAGTGCTTCTGAAACCGTGGCGTAATGGAGTTGACGCTGCATAGTTTTATTTTTTTAAGTTGAAAATTAGCTGAAAAATTTGATGGTAATTTTTTTTTGTATATTTTCGGTGGTCTGCTTGCTCTGTGATTCCCCCCAATTCCATTACAATATTAAACAACTAGAAGATGCCACAGATTTACAAAAAATTATTGCCATTTGTTTTGAGCATTTGTTTTTTACATGCTAATGCACAGGATACCACAAACAGGGGGAAAGAGTTTTGGGTGGGTTATGGGCACCATCAATTTATGGAAGGGGGATCCAATAGTCAGGATATGGTACTTTATATTAGTACTGACCAAACAGCAATAGTAACCATATCAATAGCCGGTACTAATTATTTAAACAATTACATTATTCCTGCTAATACTGTTGTCCAAACCGTTGCAATGCCTAAAGGTCCTGTTCAGGATGCACGACTTTATAATGCATCTGGCGGTAGCGAAGGGCTGTTTACAAAAGGAATACATATAACAAGTGATGTGCCAGTGGTGGTATATGCCCACATTTATGGTTCTGTGTCTTCAGGAGCCACCATGCTTATTCCCGTAGAAGCATGGGGAGGTGTTTACACCTCTGTAAACACCAAACAGAGCTATCAGCCTAATTGCTATTCATGGATGTATGTTGTTGCTAATTACAACAACACATTAATTGAAATTACACCCTCTGTCAAAACTTATGGTGGCAAGCCAGCAGGTGTTCCATTTCAGGTAACGCTAAACAAGGGGCAGATTTATCAAATACTTGGGGCCAATGCAGGTGTTGCTGCTGGTGGTGCCGCAACTAACGATGGACTTGAACTTACCGGTACAACTGTAAAATCTTTAATGAGTACAAGCGGCTACATTTTTCCTATTGCAGTTTTCTCTGGGAGCAGCCGTACCAATAACCCCGCTAGCTGTGGCTCAGGTGGTGGCGATAATGATATACAGCAACATTTTCCAAGGCAGGCATGGGGTAAGTATTATTTAACAGCACCAACCACAGCTTCATCTGCAGTTACTTCTGCAATGACCAATACCTATAAGATAACTGTAACGGATCCAACTACTGTTATTAAAAGAAATGGTGTCACCCTAACTGGTTTGGTCAATAACACTTATTATACTTATGAAAGCAGCACTGCAGATTATATTGAAGGTGATAAGCCAATTTTGGTAGCTCAATTTATGACTGGCGGTTTTTGTTCAGGAACAACCGCTTTAGGCGATCCAGAAATGTTTTATCTGAGCCCAATAAGCCAAGCTACCAAAAAATCCCTTTTCATGAGGAACACAGTAGAGAACATTACTTATAATTATCTAACGCTTATCATCCCCACTGCAGGTCTTTCTTCTTTAATGATTGATAATTCAACCACGACTGACTATGTCTATAGCCATCCCAATAAGCCTGGCTACAGCGTAGTGGTGAAAAAATGGAATGCTGCAAAAGCACAAGTGCTTGTGCAGAGTGATTCTGCATTTAATGGCATTACTTATGGGCTGGGTTCAGTTGAAAGTTATGGCTACAATATTGGGACCAATCTCAATGCTGTTGCTGGCAGGGAAGTTTCTATTGTACCACTTGGTTTTGGTTCGCTACCTGTTGATTTGATGGATTTTTCTGTTTCGAGATTTAATAATGACATTGCTGCAAATTGGATCGCAATTAACGAAACCAACCTAGACAGGTTTGAAGTGGAGCGTTCTTTGAATGGAAATGATTTTGTAATTGCAGGAACTGTTCCAGCCATTAAAGCTGGTCTGTACAGTTTAAGTGATAAGAATGCAGCAAAGGACTTTTCATCGGTAAAAGTTTTGTATTACAGACTAAAAATGGTTGATAAAGATGGCAGCTTCAAATATTCATCCATTGTTTCAGTGAAATTGGACAAGAATAAATCAGGTCTTGTTTCTGTTTACCCAAATCCTTTTGTAAATGAAATAAAAGTTCGCATCAATACAGAAAATGCAGGGCTTGCAAATGTTTCCATCAAGGATCTTTCTGGAAGATTGGTGGAAAGCCAATCTTCCTTTGTTCCTCAGGGCAGTAACTTAGTAAGCTTGGCTAACCTTGCAAAATTGGAAAAAGGAATTTATGTTTTATCTGTGGAGATAAATGGCAATAATGAATATTTCAAATTGTTGAAGTAACAACAAAATATTTTTAAAATAAAAGCCCAATCTTAAAATATAAGATTGGGCTTTTATTTTCTTCCTACTAGCTATCTCCACTAGCCATTTATGTTTTTACCTATCACTCACCTCCACAATTAAAAATTTCAAATAATTCGTGTTTTCCATTCCCCAAACAATTGGATGATCTGCAGCCTGTGCATTGAATACCACCTGCTTCAATTTTTTCCTTGCATCTTTTGCGGCCATTTCAATGGTATGCAAAAACATTTCAGGGTTTACCAAATTGGTGCAGCTAGAGGTAACAAGAAAACCGCCATTCTTAATCAGCTTCATGCCACGCAGGTTAATTTCCTTGTAACCCGTGATTGCTTTTTGAATCGTTTCCCTGCTTTTGGTAAATGCAGGCGGATCAAGCATAACCACATCATATTGCCTGCCTTCCTTGCCCCATGTTTTCAAAACATCAAAAGCATTGAGTGCTTCAAACTTTACAATTTTGTCCAGTTTGTTGAGGGCAGCATTTTTATTGGCTTGGTCAACTGCGTTGGCACTAATATCTATACCCAAAACAGATTTTGCACCATAGTGTGCTGCGTGAATTTCAAAAGTTCCCGTGTAAGTAAACGCACCTAAAACTTTTGCATCCTTCACAATATGCTGAATGGCCCTTCTATTATCCTGTTGATCCAGAAAATAACCTGTCTTCTGGCCATTTTCAATATCCACCCTAAACTTCAACCCATTTTCATTGATAATAATATTGGTATCGAATGGCGTTGACAAATACCCTTTCTTCTGTTCCAAACCTTCCAATTCACGAACAGGTACATCATTGCGTTCATAAATACCTTTTGGTGAAAATATTTTCTCCAAAGCACTGATGATGGCAGGTTTCCAGGCATCCATGCCCAAAGCCAATGTTTGTATAACAAAATAATCGTTGAACTTATCAATAATCAAAGCTGGCATTTCATCGGCTTCGCCAAAAATGAGACGGCAATTTTCTACATAACCAATCTGCTGCCTGTATTTCCAACTGGCCAAAATGCGGTCATGAAAAAACTGTTCATTTATTTCTTCTTTCTTCCTCGTAAGCAAACGCACCAATATTTGTGATTTTGGATTGATATAACCCCTGCCACAAAATTTCCCATCGGCATAATACACTTCCACCGTTTCCGCAGGGTTCACTTCGCCTTCTATCTTTTCCACTTCGTTCCCAAAAATCCATGGATGGCCATTGAAGATTCGCTGGGCTATTTTTTTCTTGAGATATACTTTAGTCATGGGGCAAAGATAACAGTTGCAGGTTGCAGAATTTTATGGAGAGACGGATAATGGGCACTGGATATTAAGAGAGCGTTTCGCCCTGCTTGGTTTACATGGAAGAACCAAACTTTCTCCTCAATGGAACGAGTTTCTTTTCAATAAAATAATAGCTCATGAGTGCAAGCAATATTCCAGGCACAATTGCAACGGCCAGCCATTCTGGTTTAAGGCTTTTTGGTCCAATATAGTTATTGGCTACGATTACACTTAGGTAATGAAAAAGATAAAGGGAGTAACTCATCTTGCCAATCAATACCAACGCTTTGATTCTTAATACACCAGCAAATTTCCTGTAGTTAGTTTCCTCAACAAGTGGCGGTATAATAATGCTTATGCAAATTCCTTGAACAGTGTATTGCCATGCTGCATGAAAATAAAAATGTTCTATTTTAAAGCTAGCATACAGAGCCACAATGGCCCCAAAGAATAGCCATGGGTTTGAAACCAGCGACAGGAATTTTTTTTTATGCTTGCTATCAAGTATTAATGCCACCATGCAACCGTAAAGTATTGAGTCGAACCTAGTATGGGTCAAAATATAATTTGTCTTGTCAATTTCCAGATGCCCCAGGTCCGAAAAAAAACAGGTGCTTAACCTTATTGCCAATGCCACAAGCACCAAGCAGCCGAGTATTGCCAGCAGGTTTTTCCCCCACTTGTAAACAGCCCAAAAAACCAGTGGATACACTAAATAAAAATGTTCTTCCACAGATAATGACCACAACGGGTCTAGCATCGCCGAGCAATTTGTTTCGGAAACCCTGAAAAATGCCATGTAATAATTAATAAAATAGAAGAGTGATGAAAAAGCTTCCAAAGGCGACAGGGAACATCCCATGGCAACAGCAATTATTGCTGTTATAATAATCATTAACAGCAATGTGGGGAACAGCCTCAGCATTCGCCTGATATAAAACAACCCCAGGTCCAGGGTTTTGGTAGCATTGAATTCATTAATGAGTAAACGGGTGATGAGCAGCCCACTGATGAAAAAAAATAGCGTGACACCAAATTTCCCCCCAAAAGAAATTCCCAAACCATAATGGGTAACCAGCACAGCCAAAATTGAAATGCCCCTCAATCCATCGAGTTCAGGTGAGTATTTTGCTGCGGACATAGGGATTGATTGTAGTTCATGCAATAATAACACTTTTGATTTTTTTTAACAGCCAATTACCATCTTATTGCCATGAATTTAAGACAAACTGGTGCCGGAACTTACTGCCAATTTTTCCCTTTTCTTTGCGTGGCAAAAAAATTGACTTGTTAAGGAAACTATTTAAAAAGATGATGAACGATAAAGAAACTGCGACTCCGGACGCTTTTGACAGTGAATTGAAGACAAATGCTGACGAAAATGCAGCAGCAACTGCTGACTTGGGTGACAATGTGGAACAAAATGAAACTGACAAATTACAAGCAGAATTAACCGAGCAAAAAGATAAGTACCTAAGGTTGATGGCAGAATTTGACAATTTCCGCAGGAGAACTGCCAAAGAAAGACTGGAACTTATTCAAACTGCAGGTAAGGATGTAATTGTGAGTTTGCTGGATGTGCTGGATGATGTGGACAGGGCAGAAAAACAAATTGCTGGCAGCGATGACATTGCTGTTCAAAAAGAAGGCATACAGTTAGTGTTCAATAAAATCAGGAGCACTTTGCAAGCGAAAGGCGTAAAAGCCTTGGAAAGCGTGAATACTGATTTTGATGTGGAAAAACATGAAGCCATTACCGAAATTCCTGCCCCAACAGATGCTTTAAAGGGTAAGGTACTGGATGAAGTGCAAAAAGGTTATTACTTAAATGATAAGTTGATAAGGTTTGCAAAAGTGGTGGTGGGCAATTAATTTCCAATGTAATGATGTGATAGTTTGCTAATTAAGTAACGATAGCAACCTCAGTTCACAATTACGCAACGAAATCATTATCAATTATCGAATTATCAAATTATGAGTAAGAGAGATTACTACGAAATACTGAGTGTGTCAAAATCATCTTCGGCAGATGAAATAAAAAAGGCATACCGTAAAGTAGCCATGCAGTACCATCCTGACAGAAACCCTGGGGACCATGCTGCTGAGGAAAAATTCAAGGAAGCCGCCGAAGCTTATGAAGTATTGAGCGATGACCAGAAAAAAGCCAAATACGATAAGTATGGCCACCAAGCATTTGCACCGGGCAACGGTGGTTTTGGTGGTGGACATGCCAGCAACATGGAAGATATTTTCAGCCAGTTTGGTGATGTATTTGGTGATGATATGTTTGGCAGTTTCTTTGGAGGTGGTGGAAGAAGCCGTGGAGGTGGCGGCAGCCGTGCAAGGGGAACAAGGGGCAGTAATCTCCGTATAAAATTGAAACTCACTTTTGCTGAAATTGCCAATGGTGTTACCAAGCAAGTGAAAGTGAAAAAGCATGTGGTTTGCAACACCTGCAATGGCAGTGGTGCAAAAGATAAAAACAGTGTGCAAACTTGTAGCACTTGCCAAGGCAATGGCCAAGTGAAACGTGTTCAGAATACTTTTCTCGGTCAAATGCAAACGGTAACCACTTGCCCAACTTGTAATGGGGAAGGAAGTACTGTTACAGTAAAATGTACAGCATGCAAGGGCGAAGGCAGGGTATTTGGCGAAGAAACAATCAGCATAGAAATTCCGGCAGGTGTGCAGGAAGGTATGCAATTGAGCATGAGTGGAAAAGGGAATGCTGGTGAACGTGGCGGAGCCAATGGTGATTTAATTATTCAAATAGAAGAGGAACTGCATGCAGAACTGCAACGTGATGGACTGAATGTTGCCTTCGATTTGCATATTTCATTCCCGGATGCTGCTTTTGGTACAAGTGTGGAAGTGCCTACCATTGATGGCCGTGCAAAAATAAAAATTCCTGCAGGCACACAAAGTGGCAAAATTTTCAAACTGAAAGGAAAAGGCTTCCCTGAAGTACAAGGTTATGGCAGGGGCGACCAATTAGTGTATGTAAATGTTTGGACGCCGCAGCATCTGTCCTCTGAAGAAAAGGCCATGCTGGACAAATTGAATGACAGCAGTAATTTCAAGCCACAACCTAGCAAGGCAGACAAAAGTTTCTTTGACAGGGTGAAGGAAGCGTTTAATTAAGATTTGAAAACTGCTGATTTGGAATTTGAAGATTAATTGAAGCAAAAAAATAATTACAGATTGAATAAAAAGTCCATTGCGAATTGCAATGGATTTTTTTATTCATCAATATTTAATATCCTCGGTGAAGCTTGGCAATTTATTCATCCTATCTACCATTTAGAAACCTATATACGAATCCTCAGTTTTATTGTCGCCCATCCCATAACCATCGTTCTTTTGACCGTACCGTTACAATGCAATGCTTAGTGTTTCAATTATTTTGTTTCAAATTTTTTGTTTCAAATTTTTTTGAAACGTTTTTTTTGAAACAAAAAATTTGAAACATTTTCAGTTGCTCGGGTATTTGCAAATGCTTTTTTTATTCCCACACCTTTTCCTACTTTCAATTCTTATGAATGACACAAGCCATTATGTAATTGCTGGAGGTGAGGAAGGAAAACGCAGGCTGAACGTACTCGCAGATGCCATGTATCCCTTCACAAAAAGTTTATTGGAAAAAATGGGCGTAAAGGAAGGAATCTCTTTTTTGGACAATGGTTGTGGTGGTGGCAATGTTTCATTAATGGTGGCAAAAATGGTGGGTAATGGAAAAGTTACTGCGATTGATTTTGATGAAGCAATTATTGAACTTGCAAAGCAGGATGCAATTGATGGAAACATCACTAACGTTTCCTTTGAAATGAACACCGCTTATGCCATTGGTTCCAGCAATGAGTTTGATATTGTTTACGCAAGGTTTCTTTTGTCGCATTTAGAAAAGCCATTGGATGCTTTAAAAAACATGGTAAGGGCTGCAAAAAAAGATGCCATGATTGTGGTGGAAGATTTGCAGTTCAGTGGACACTTTTGTTATCCGGCAAATGATGCGTACGACCAATATTTACAATTGTACACGGAAGTTGTAAAAAGAAAGGGCGGGAATGCGGAAATTGGGCCAATGCTGATTAATTTATTTAAGCAATCCCGTATCAGTAATGTAGAGTTTGACATTATTCAACCTACGTTCACTAAAGGGCATGGTAAATGGATGGCTTATTTAACATTGGAAAAAATAAAAGCTGCAGTCGTGAATGAAGGGCTTGCCACCGCACTTGATATTGACGTGCTTTTACAAAAATTGAAAATTTTTACTGAAGATAAAAATAGTATGATGAGCTTACCTAGAATTTTCAGGGTTTGGGGAAGGAAAATTGAATAATGTTCCTGTCGAAAAAATAGTAAACAAAAATGCAGTTCGGGTGAACTGCATTTTCTATTTATAAAGATCCTATGTTTTATAATCCCAAGAAAGTAGCTTTTTTCAAACTCTTCTTTGCTTCGCCAATTTTGAAGCCATTGTGGTAGATTTCAAATTTATAGTCACCTGTTTGGAATTTACTTCCTGGCTTCCATTGAAAACTTGCAGGTACACGTTTCCCCTGTTCATAGTTCACATCTACTTTGTTTGTATAAGTTTTAGTGCTTCCATCATTTGCTGTGAAAGTTCCACTTGATGGCGACAAGGAGCCATCAGGATAGTAAACAATAATGTACAATTCCTTGGTTCCACTTGGTGCCACACGGTTTTCATCAATATCAAAAGTTACTTTTAGAAAGTCAACTTTTTTCGCAGTAGTGGTTTCTTTTTCCTTGCTGCCTTTTAAATCAACAGCCACTACATTAATATTGGATGCATGTAATGTGGAAGCAAGGTTTTCCACTTTTGCTTTTTCTTCTTTTGTTTTGTCCAAATTGGTTTGCAGTTCACCCTTTTCATTGGTGAGCGTAGTCTTATCAGTATTCAACTGTTCATTGGTCGCTGCCAATTGCTTATTCTCTGCTTTCAATTTTTCAAGATCCGCAAATAGGCTTTCAATTTTCGATTGCAGTTCTGCAATTTGTTTTTGTGCTGTTGCCAATTGTGCCTTGGTTGCATTCTTATCATTCAATGTTTTTGAAATACTGCTTTTCAGTTTGTCAATTTCATTTTTCTTATCAGCCAATGCACCTGTCAATTGCTGGTTATTAATAGTAATGGAGTCAGCCTTGCCGCTCAAATCATTAAACCTTAATTGAAGTTCAGCTTGGCTTAAGGAGTCTTTGATAATCCTGTCCACATACTGAATTTCTTTTTCGTTATTGGTACTTTTAGAATACAGTATGTAGGCCCAGGAACCAATCAAAGCAATTATTGCTACACCCAAAAGTATTGGCAGCAATTTTTTGTTTTCTTTTTTAGGGGGAGGGATTGGCGTATTTGTTTGCTCTGTTTGCCTTTCAGGATTGGCCGAAGGGTATTGGCTGTAGCTCATAATTTAAAGTTTATACGCTAAGATGCTAAACTTTACTGTGTTTTGTTGGGATTGTTGATAAAAACAAAAAAGCAAAGACAACGTTTAACGTTGCCTTTGCTTTTTTGTGAATAAAAGTGGTTTTAACTAAACAGTCCACCTTTTTTCAAATTCTTTGTGCCTTCACCAATCTTGTAACCATTTTGATAAATTTCAATTTTGTATTCACCATTTTGGTATTTGGCATCAGTATCGGGCTTCCAATCAAAACTTACCGGAGCACGTTTTCCTTGTTCGTAATCCACAGTAACCTTGCTGGTATATTTTACTTCACCTTGTTCCCTTGTAGTCATGGCATCACCCATTGTTAATGGATTTCCATCAGGAGCAATCACACGTACATACAAATCTTTTTTGCCAGTAGGTGCTATCCTGTTTTCGTCAAGGTCAAATGAAACCCTCATTACGTCCACCCTCTTTGCAACAGTTGTCTGTTTTTCCTTTCCGCTATTCTTCAAATTGATTGGAACAATATTGATATTGGAAACTTTCAAAGTAGAAGCCACGTCTTCTACATGTGCTTTTTCTTCTGCTGTTTTTTGAAGATTGGTTTGTAAATCAGTTTTTTCTGTAATTAACTGTGTTTTTTCTGTACCCAATTGTTCATTGCTTGCTGTAAGCTGTTGGTTTTCTGCTTTCAATTGTTCAACCTGAGCAAACAGATCAGCTACTTTTCCATTTAATTCATTTACCATGGTTCTTGCTCTTGCCAATTCTGAAGCAGTTGCATTTTTATTTTTCAGAATAGAAGCAATGTCTGCTTTCAATTTCTGAACTTCTTGGTTCTTTTCTGCAAGGCTGCCCTGCATTTTAATATTGCTTCCTGTTAATGAATCCAATTTAGCAGAAGTACTATTGAAATCATTTTGCAATGCATCCCTACTGTTATCCGCTGTAGCTACTTGCGTTTGCAGTTGTTGAACGGTTTCAGTAGATTTACTTTTGTCATAGAACATATAGCCCCAAGTAATAACTAGCGCTGCAATGAGGACGCCGAAGATTACTTTCTTATTGTCCCTTGGCTTCTGTTCTTGCTGTGTTGAAGTTGTGCTTGATGTGTAACTCATGATTGTTGATTTTGTAGGTTAACTAATGAAGATTATTATGATACAAGATTTGTTGTTATTGGATATAGAGACTGTGCCACAAGTAGATGATTATAATTCCCTTTCTCCAGAGTGGCAATTGCTCTGGTGGGATAAAATTTCGAAAACCGTGCCAGAAAATACCACGCCCGAAGAGGCTTGGAAGAAAAAAGCAGGCATTCTTGCTGAGTTTGGTAAAATAGTTTGTATCAGCACCGCTTATTTTTATGAAGGCGATAACAGAAACCTTTGCCTTAAGGTAAAGAGTATTTCGGGCGACAATGAAGCAGAAGTGTTGATAGGCTTTACCGAACTGTGCAACAAAATGTACAAGCACAATAAACATTTTCAATTTGGGGGACATAATATTAAGGAGTTTGACATTCCTTATATATGCAGGCGAATTTTGGTGAACAGGTTGCCCTTGCCAGAATATCTTTGGCTGCATGATCGCAAACCTTGGGAAGTAAAAATGTTTGACACGCTGAACTGGTGGAAATTTGGCGACAACAAAAACTATATCTCACTTCATTTATTGGCAAACGTGCTTGGCATACCTACCAGCAAATCTGATATTGATGGAAGCCAGGTACAGGATGTATATTACAAGGAAAAGAATTTGAACAGGATTGTGGAATACTGCCAGCGTGATGTGGTGGTAACGGCTAATGTGATTTTGCGTTTCAAAAATTTGCCATTGTTGAAGGAAGACAAAGTGAATATTGTTTGATATTCATTACAAAAAAACCTAGCCGCGAATGTTTTTACCACAAATTTATTCGTGCTATTCGTGCATTCGTGGCAGAAAGTAATACTAACTACTCCTTTTCCACATTCAATTCCATGGCCTCTTTGCAATGAACGATGAACTTATTTTTGCAGCATGTCTGTAGAGAAAATTATCGCTGATTGGAAGAAGGGAAATTTCAAGCCCATTTATTGGCTGGAAGGCGATGAACCCTACTTGATAGACCAATTGGTAAATTATGCAGAGCATAAAATTCTTTCTGAAGCAGAGGCTGGATTCAATCTCACTATTTTTTACGGACGTGATGCCAATTGGCCAGATGTAATTAATGCCTGCAGGCGTTATCCCATGTTTGCTGAAAGGCAGGTGGTGCTATTGAAAGAGGCACAGCAAATGAAGGACATTGAAAAGTTGGAAGGGTATGTGGACAATCCACTTTCATCCACTGTTTTTGTGGTAAGCTACAAAGACAAGAAAGTGGATTCAAGAACAAAATTTGCCAAGACCCTAAAATCCAAAGGCGAAGTTTTCTCCACAAAAAAATTATACGATAACCAGTTGCCCGATTGGGCTAACAACATGATACAGCATCATGGATTGACCATCTCACCAAAGGCCCTGCATTTATTGGTTGACCATATTGGCAATGATTTAAGCCGTATTCAAAATGAAATTGAGAAACTTGCCGTGAACCTTGGGGCAAGAAAAAATATTACGGAAGACGATATAGAAAACTATATTGGCGTTAGCAAGGAGTTCAATGTTTTTGAACTGCAGGATGCCATGGGCAAAAAGGATTTGAGCAAGGCCATCCGTATTATACAATATTTTGAAAAAAATCCGAAAGCCGCACCCATACAATTAATACTACCCTCCCTTTATGGTTTCTTCAGTAAAGTGTTCATGATTTTTGGTGCAGGAACAACTGATGAAAAAGCCATTGCCACGGCTATTGGTATCAATCCTTATTTCATAAAGGATTACATGCAGGCTGCTAAGAATTATGGCCATCCGGGCGTGGAGAAGATTTTGCTTTTGCTGCACCACTACAATTTACGCAGCATCGGCATCAACGATGGCGGAACAGATGATGCTGGTTTGATGAAAGAATTAGTGGTGAAAATGATGAACTAATTTGTTGAACATTCTCCACAATAATTTACCTTAATCCATTTATTCCCAATACAAAAAAACATGGCAGGCTTATTGGCTAATGATGGATATTAATAACCGTAAAAAATCATTATCATGTCAACAAAAGCATTAATTATCACAGGCATTTCCTGCATAGCCACAGGCGTATTGGTAGGTTTGTTAACTGCACCAGCTTCAGGAAAGGAAACACGTCAAAAACTTTCTGATAAAGCAGATGACCTTACCAGAAAATTCAACCAACTAAAAGGAAAAGGTTTAGAAGATTTGAGCGAATTGAAAGACATTTTCACTAACGAAGTGGAAGGTTTAAAAGAAGACGTAAGGGAACGTGTGCTGCATTTAATTGATGCCGCAACTGGAAAAACTGATGAAGCTAAAAAACATTTGGCAGCAGCTAATTAAACTGTTTGCCAATTATAAAAAAGGACACAACTTGGTTGTGTCCTTTTTATGCTACCTAGTTACTGGCTATTCCTTTTTCCCTTTTCCTCATTTTAAAATAGAGGATGAAACCAAAAACTACCAGTACAATTTGGGCCATTGCCCAAAACATGGTGCTAATATCTTTAACGGATTTTCCTGCCCAAGCCATAAATTCATGCTTGTGAAGCAATGCAAAACTGTAACCCTCTACTACGTCCTTGTCATCAACCCTCAGGGATAATTTTCCTGAAGCTGTTTCCACGTAATAGCGTTCGTTACTGTTGGTTGCATAGCTCACTTTAAACACGGGCAGGCGTTTGTTTACAAAACCGTATTCATCTTCAAATTTTGTAATGGCGAGTGTTTTCTGTATTTCATTCGGTTGATGCTTGCTGAATTTGGTAGCTAAATAATTGGCATATTTTGTTTCACCCTGTTCAAGCATACTGTAATCATTTGTATTGATATAAATAGCAGATGGTGCTGCCACTTCTTTGGCTTTCATCAAATCTTTTCCTTTTACTTCCTGTTGTTTGTTTCCTTTTTTATTGCCCAAACCTTGTTCTTCTTTTTTTGCATTCACCTGCCAATAAGTTTGGTTGTTGATGCTCACTATACTGATATTGTTCAAAGGTTTTTTTACTGTGGCCTGCAACTGTTCAAAATTGAAACTGGTGCCAGATGATGCAAACCAATGTTCATCATAAAAACTATTCCTTGTGTCATCCGTTAATTTGGAGAGAGCATGGTAGCAACCACTGAACGTGAACATTAAAGTGAACAATGAAATGGACACTGCAACATAACGGTGATTGTTCCTTGCCTTCACAGTACTGTTACCATTTACTTTTTTCCCTTTAGTGATAAAGAAAATATATAATCCCATGATACTTGTGAGGAATGCAAGTGCTGTCAGCAACATTTCAATCACCAGTTTGCCCTTGCCCAAAAATTCCAACCAGCTCCATGTATGGAAGAGCCTGAATATTTTATCGAACACTGCACGTTTGTTGTCCATGGCAAAAGCAAAACGGTCCTGCGTTGTTTCCACATAAACCCTTATACCATCTGCTTTGTCAAATGCAACACGGTGAACTGGCAGCAGTTTGTTAACGCTTTTGTATTCATCGTTGAAATTTGTTAAGGTAGAAACATCCCTTACCTTACTTCCCTTGCTGTTTTTGAGCACACAAGTGGTTGCCGCATCGCAACAATCATGGGCGGATGATGAAACAATTGTCTCAATCTTATTTATTGTATCCACTTTATTTTTCTCTTGGCCTTCCAAAAACTGCTTGGCCAAATATTGGGCATAAAGCCATTCACCTTGAGGTAGCAGCTTGCCATTACTGGTACTTAGATAAATAGGTTCCTTTTCCTTACCACGCTGCACTTGGTAAAACCAATTGGTATCTATATGCACCAAACGGAAATTCGTGAAAGAATCAAGATGGTTCTGCTGCAAAGCATTTTGCAGGGGCATTTTTATTTTATTGCTGTCTATGGCTTTTGGCATCAGCCATTGCGTGGCAACACTTGGGCGTATCGTAGTCATGATAGGATGCATGAAACCACTGGCAGCCCATAGCACAACAGGTAACGCAATGATGAGTGATGATATTCTGTGCCACTTGTAAATGTTTTTTCTAATCATTGTATATTTTTTACCGCATGAGCAAGTAAGCAATTAACTATAGCTGCTGAAAACTTATGCGGTTAACTAAATTATTTTTTTACCAAACTTATAAGCAATCCCAAAAGTTATTTCCCTTGGGTCGCCAAGATTATATGAATAAGAGTTATTGCCATTGGCCGTAGCATTCTTGCTGGCAAATGTGGAATAGTATTGGTTGAATGCATTCAACGCATTGACCCAAAGCTCCACTGCTTTTATTTGGTAGCCCACACGGAAATTAATCACGTCAAAACCTTTGTAGGTAAAGTTGTTGAAGTCATCCATGAAATATTTTCCTTGGTGCTGCCATTCAGCAGCCATGCGAAAGCCTTTGATAAATTTAGGTTTGTATATTATTTCTGCGTTGCTGGTAAAATGGGGTGCAGCACTTATTTCCTTGCCACTGAAGTCAACACCCTTTACCACATTATCCGTGTAAGTATGCTTTGCATTGGTTCCACTGAAACGTATGGACCATTGACTATTGGGCTTGTAGGTAATGCCGTATTCAATACCAATATGTTTTGTCTTACCAGCATTCTGGTTAATAAATGAATTGTCTGGTTGCTTAACGTTGATAATTTCATTGGAGCCCTGCAGCAGGTACAAACTGTAATCTATGTATACTTTATTTTTTATTAGCGAGAGCCATCCGCCTACTTCATAGTTCACAAAAGTTTGTGGCAATAGGTAAGGCACTTTGGTTGTGTTGAACAACTCCGTGATTTGTGGTGGCACATAACCTTCGCTATAATTGGCATAGAACCCAATACCTTTTTTGTTGTAAGTAAAACCAACTTTAGGTGCAACCCTACTGAATTTGGTAATGGTGGATGGTGTGCCAGATGATGCAGTTACAGGCAGCCCATTTTGGAAATTATACCTGAACGCATCGTAACGTACAGCAGTAACCACTTTAAAATCTTTAAGGGGGCTGAACTCATAATTGATGTAGCCAGCAATATTGCTGATACCAGTTTTGTAATTGCTCAATAAAGAATCGGGTGCTGGTGAAGTATAGTTAACATAGTTGCCACTGCTCAAATCCTTGTTAATCCAAATGAATTTGGCGTAATAGGTTTGCGGGCTTATCTCTAGACTGGCACCCGCCACCAATTTACTTTTCAACCAGTTGAACTTTTGTACATGCTGTGCAAACAGGGCATAAGTTGTAAAAGCATTTTCATTTATTTGACCTTTGAACAGTGCAGCGTTGCTGGTACTTGCTACTGAGTATGAAGGATTTTGTTTTACAGCATTGTTCCTGTACATAAATGAAACACTGCTTTGGCTATTGGCATTCCAAACTTGTGACAGTATGGATTTGATACGTAAAGCAGTAACGCCCCTAAACGTGAAAGTGTGCGGCGTGCTGTAATTTTTTTGGGAGAACTTGATGCTGTCCAATGCACCCGTCATGTCCGCATAGTAATCCACATACGCAAAAGTATTTGTCCAACTTGTTTTATCATTTGGTTTGTAGTCCGTTCTTAAAGTGATGGCCGATTTATGGAAATCACTGTAGTCAATAGGGCCATTTTTTTTGTTGGCATAATAGCCACTTGCCAAGAAACCCCACTTGCCAGTGGTGGTGCCTACTTGGGCATCCACACGTTTGTAGCCAGCATTATTCAATTGCAAATTCACGGAACCGTTTGCATAAGCAGGTGCAGCTTGTGTAAGAATATTCACGGAACCACCAATAGCTTCCCCACCATACAATGCAGAAGCCGGCCCTTTAATTACTTCAATACTTTTGGCAGCCGCCATATTCATTTCCAATAATGCATTGTGGTTGTAAACGCCGGTGGTACGGATGGGGATACCATCTTCCATATAAAGAAATAAACTTTTGGTGGTCATTGGTTGGCGTATGCTCATCTCATGCTGCTCATTGCCTCCAAGGTTCACCATGAAAACGCCACTTACCTTGTTCAGTAAATTATCTATGCGTTGTGCTTTGGTTTCATCAATGGTTTGTTTGCTGATAACCGTAATGGCCACTGGTGCCTCGCTTCTTTTTTCTGCTGTTTTACTGGCAGTGACCACCACTTGCTGCAATACATTATTGGATGGGGTTAAAGCTATGGCAAGTGTGGTGGATGTTTTGGTGCTGATACTTTGCAAGTCAAAGCCAGTAAAATGTACAAATAATATTTCATCGCTCGTAATGATGCTGAACCTGCCGGAAGCATCGGTGATGGCTATATGGTTTTGCTTATCTGAAACAGCAGCACCTTGCAATGGTTCCTTGCTGCTGGCATCATATACTTTGCCTGTAATTTTCCTGGCGGTTTGTGCCGACACAGAAAGGGCAAGGATGATTGGAAATAGGTAGAGAAATATTTTTTTCATGTTGAGTTAGAGTTTGGTAAACTGTAAACAATCCGTAAGCCACGGGCATACTATCAAATAGTAGTGTAGCCATAAGCAGTTTAGCTTTTTCAATTGCATCCAATACAGCCTCATTTATTAAATGCTATGGCGTAAGATTGTTTTGCAGATGGAGGAGATGTTACAGTTGGGGTTTGTACAATATACTATGCAGGAAATGGGCTTCAGCTATCGCACTGGATAACTTGCAACTGGAGCACCATAAATGGTACAACGATGTTTGTCTCCCAAAAGAAAAAATGCTAAACAATAAATGAATTGAGGGCTATGCTCCGGGGGGATGAAAAAAATCGGTGGCCCTATCAATGGGTGAGCCTGAATTGGAGTGGAAGTATATGATAGCAACAATTTGTTTTGTGGAATTGATGCTTACAAAATATGATTTGGAAGAAAGTACTTCGTCAGGAGAAGATTTGAGTTGGCTACTCCCCTGTTCTTTTTTTTCTTCTTCCTTCAATTGCTTCATCATCTGGCATTTACCATTGCAATGAAGTTTTGGTTTTGCCTTGTTTACGCAGTTCTTGGCGTAAGCAGCCATGTTGGAATAATAGTTTGCAACAACAGCAGCCCTATTAAAGGTCTGTGCCATAAAGGCCACCAAAATAATGAATGCTGTTAGTTGTTTGAACATGGTCGTGTGACGCAAAGCTAAGAGCGAAACCTTTGTAACGAAAAATATTTTTTTGGTACAACTATAATCGTAGTTTTCATTTTACAATAAAGTGTATGAAAAAGATTGCTGTGATTGTTGCCGGAGGAAATGGATTGAGGATGGGTGCTTTTATTCCAAAACAGTTTCTATTGCTCAAAGGCAAGCCTGTGCTTTGGTATTCGTTGAATACTTTTTTACAATCCTACAATGATATGCAAGTGGTGCTTGTTTTGCCTGAAGAACATATTGAACGTGGGGAGGAAATTGTTGCCAGCTTTGAAGAGAAGGACAGGGTAGTGATTACCAAGGGCGGAAGTACGCGGTTCCATTCCGTACAGAATGGATTGAAATTGGTGGAAGAAAATTCCATCGTGTTTGTGCATGATGGTGTAAGATGTTTAGTGAGTACTGATTTAATTAAACGTTGTTATGAACAGGCAGTAGCAAAGGGCTCGTCCATACCTGCCGTGGCTGCAACGGATAGTATAAGGATTGCAGAGGGCGAGAAGAGCGTGGTAGCAGATAGGACCAAAGTTCGTATCATTCAAACGCCACAGACTTTTACAAGTGAAATAATTTTGCCTGCATTCGCCCAAAGTTACCATGAGTCATTTACTGACGAAGCCACTGTGGTAGAAGCTTTTGGTAAAGAAATTTATTTGTGTGAAGGTGATTATAATAATATAAAAATCACCAGGCCTGTTGATTTGTTGATGGCTGAAAAAATAATGGAAGAATTGTAATAACTAATTCCCATTCACACTTTCCTACTTATCGCCTTCCCGGCAAGAAATAATTGGCGAAGCCATTCCAGTTATTCCAAACCGCACAAACAAAAAAAGCGAAGCTTTTTTAATCTTAGTGCCTTAGTGTCTTTGTGGTAAAAACATCTTCTCCGTTTAGCTATTTGCGAAGCAAGTATTAATCAAAAAATTATTGCTTAAATAACTTCAATGGAAATGGCAAATGATTGAAATGCCAATGAAAGAAAGGTTGGTTAACTGCCCCAAATTTTTCATAAAAAGATTTGACGCCCGGCAAATCACTTCCTTCAAAATCAAAGAGCATTTCCTGCTCCGAAAATTCTTTTAGCATATTATCGTACAAAAAATAATTCGCTTCCGACTTCCTTCCTTCTTCTGTGGTGTAGTTGATAAGATTGTAGTAGCGTTTATTGTCTTTGAGCAACAATGCAATGCTTAGCAATTTATTCTTGCTGCTAATGGCTTTTCTAATAATAACTTGTTGTGTTTGTTGCAACTGAACCAAGAGATTCTGCAAGCTTTGATAATCATTATCAGTTACATGCTGCATGTTTAGCTGGTTGTACGTTTTGTACAAGTCAACAGCTTCAGCAATATTTTCATCCGCTTCATAATTCAAGTGAAGCTTGGCTGCTTTGGATAAACTGTAATCAATGGATTTTTTGTAATTGTTTTTTATCCCCCCATAATGCTTGCTTAAGTCAATGATATAATTACTGAGCGATGGGCAACTGTTTTTTTCTGCAAAATTTGAATTGCTGAAATTTAAATAAGGTGAGCCATATTTTACAAAGCTGATGATTGCCTTTGCTGCTTGTTCCACATCAAAATCCTGCTTGCCAATAAAACCCAGTTGCTGCATAAATGCTGGCATATAACTATAACTGAAACCGAATTTCTTTTTGATGGCAATGGGGAAAATGGTTTCATAATCATTAATAATCAAACCATGCCATTCAGTGGCCATTGCATCCAGATAAAGACTGCAGGCATATATCAAACCATTATTGCTATTGGTTATGCAGGCATCCCATTTTGTTTTGTCTAGTTGGGCTGATGGTATAATAATAATCTCAGCCATGCTTATAACGGTATATCCCTGCTTAATTTGTTCAACTGCAACTTTTGTAAATTGATGGAGAATGAAATAGTTTTCAGGAATCTTTTCTCACCCAAAGTTGATTTGAAATAATCTTTGTACACCTTGCTGTATAATAACGGAACATAAATATTTATCAATGACTTGAATAGTGGCAATTGCAAACCTGCATCATACAGAAACCTTCCGCTTGATGCATCATCCTTCCAAGCATCTGCATAAGTACCAATATCTACAAAGAACTTGATGGGTATTTTGATGGGGAATACATTCAGTGGATTTATTTTCTCTGGAATATTGCCACTAAAATTCATAGCCATTAACCAATCATCTGTCTTGCCCACTTTATCGCTCAACAAATCCGTTCTTACTTTAAAGAAGCCATCACGCTCCATCACTTGCTGGCTCATCCATCCTTCAAATTCATTCCGTCCAATAAAGTAGCCGCTATAAGTATAATCTTCATAGCCCCTTGCACCGCTCATGTTAAGGTGGTAGCGATCCGTTTCATATTGCTTGATAAAAGTTTTGTCAGAAGTATAAAAGAATTTTCCTGCAAAGAACCTTGCATCAATACCACCTTTTGTACTGCCATAATTGAAGAAATAATTTCCTGTAAATCCTGCACGAATAAAACTTTCACCCTGGTCAATCGTTAGGTTTAAATTGTATGGATACAGTACACGGTTATTGAGGGCGGTAATTTTTAATTGATTGACCATTGAGTTGACTGGAGATTTACTAACCACATCGGTTCCGCCAACAGTGGTAAAATTCAGTGCATCTTCCCTCAGTAAAAAACTCCTCAATTGAAATATCCAACGGTGTGTGGAGCGGGCATCCTTATCATACAAAGTGTATTTGATAGATGGGACAATCTTGGTTACATTTTGGTAAATCTTTTTTGCATTATCGGGTTGGAAATCATCCATGGAATATTTGGCCGCACTTGCGGATAGCTCCAACCAAGACTGCTTTTTATAGGTGTTGAAGGAAAGCCTTCCTGCATAATTCAATTGTTTACTTCCCAGTGCATAAACTGGTGCAGCAAAAAATTGGAACCGTTTTAAAGGCAGTTGATAATTATGCACTGCAAATCCAAGCATCAGTCCATCATAATGGTTCAAGCCAATGGCTGGAAGTACAGAAATATAGTTGTACTTATCTGTTTCCTTCAATGAAAAAAAGCTCACCAATTTGGTTTGTCTTTTTTCAACTGGTTTTTCCAAACTTCCCGTTAATGCCAGTTGATCGAACCTTGCATCAATTGGTTTTCCAGTTGCCTGTTCAATACTTTTTTTGAAGTCTGCTGGATAAGGATGTTTAAACTGCCATTGCTTATAATAAGCTTGCATGGCTTTGTCAAAAGTTTCCAGCGTCAAGTCCTGTTGTAATAACTGCATCCATTGGCTGCCTTTCATATAGACCATTAGACCATAGTTCAATTTTGAAAAAGCTGCTGATGCAGTATCTATTGGCTGGTCTTTATGAACACCAATAAATGAGTTGACAATAAGCATCTCCATATTCTCAGGCTGCCGCTTATTAAAGAAACCTTTTGTACTGTTTGCTGGTTTGTATTTTTCAGCCTCGTACCTTTTTTGGTAAAAAGTATTCATGGCTTCATCCATCCATGCATGGTCACGTTCATTGCTGGCCAATGCACCATAAAACCAATTATGCCCAAGTTCATGGGCAATGGTTCCATCCAGTTCCTTGCCACCATCTTGTGTGGTAATTAAAGTAATGGTTGGATACTCCATGCCACCGCTAACACCATTGTCTGCACCACTAACAACTGTGGCAATGCTGTAAGGATAATCACCAATCCATTGCGAATATTTTTTTAGTCCATCTTTTGCATAAGCAATACTTTGATTCCATTTGTCAATTCTTTTTGGTTGATAAAAGGAAAACACATCAACAGTCTTTGTTGCCAATGAAACCGTATCGTATTGCACAAGAAATAACTTATCAGCAAACCAAGCAAAATCATGTGCATTGCTCAGTTGGTAATGCAGTGTTTTTAATTGGGCAACAGAAGGCCTGTTGAAATCCTTGGTTTTTTTGTATGCTGTCTTTTGTACACCAGTTGGTTGGTGTGAAGCGACATCGTACCATTGGTAATTACTTTGTTTTGTTGGTTCGGTCTTTCCCAAAGTTTTTAATCTTTCCAACTCAGCTTTATCTTGCAGTTCCCCGCTGGCAGCTACTATATAGTTTTCAGGCAAAGTAATCTTCACATCAAAATTGCCAAATTCACTATAAAATTCACCTTGATCCAAATAGGGCATTTCATGCCATCCCTTGCTATCATAAACAGCCGGCTTGGGATACCATTGTGTTATTTGGTAGGATTGACCAATATGCCCACCCCTTGAAAAATTATAAGGCAACTGCACATGAAAAGGCGTACTGATAGTAATGGTTTGATGTGGAAGCAAAGCTTTTGGCAGAACCAGCTTAATAATGTCTATATGGTTTGGATGTTCTTCTGTAATGGCAATCGAATCATCCACTTTAAAATCCATTTGGTTGATATAGCCCTTACTTGAATCAGCAGAGAAATAAAATGCCGTGCTGCCGTTCTGCAATGTTTGGTCAGCAAAAGCTGTTCGGTCATTTTTATAGGCATTGGGCCAAATATGGAACCAGATAAACTTTAAAGTATCTGGCGAATTATTGGTGTAGGTAATTCTTTCATAAGCATCCAGACTATGCTCCTTGTCATTTAGTGAAACATCAATTTTATAATTCACTTGCTGCTGCCAGTAGGTAGATTGACAGATAACCGATTGAAGATTGCAGACTGCAAGAAGTAGAACCAAAAAATATTTCACAAACAAAAATTTGAATTGAAGATAAAGAACAAACTGATTGCGTTTGTAAAAGGGTTGGCAACGTTTCAAAGCGTTGCAACCCTATATGGAAATTATTTTCCCTTACCGGAAACAATGATGCGTACTGTATGGAACATAATCTTAAAATCCAGTAACAAAGAAGCATTTTCTATGTACACCAAATCGTACTGCATTCTTTCAATCATCTCTTCCACTGTGGAAGCATAGCCAAATTGCACCATTCCCCAGGAAGTCAATCCCGGCTTTACTTTGAAGAGGTAATGGTAATAAGGTGTCTGTGCTGAAATTTTGTCAATAAAAAATTTCCTTTCAGGTCTTGGTCCCACCAAACTCATGTCCCCTTTTATAATATTCCAAAGTTGTGGCAGTTCATCCAAACGCCACTTACGCATGAATTTGCCCCAGCCTGTAATACGCAAATCATTATCATCGGACAAGGCGGGACCGTTTTTTTCTGCATCCATAAACATGCTCCTGAATTTATAAATAGCAAATGGTTTTCCTTTTAACCCAATTCTTTCCTGCGAATAAAAAATATTCCCCGGAGAGGATAGCCATGTTCTCATGAAAACAAAAAAAAGTAGGGGACTTAACACAACCAATGCCGTGAACGAGAATAGCACATCAATCACCCTTTTAATGTTCTGCTGCCAGAGCGGCAACAATGAATTTTGTATGTCAATTAAAGTGGCCCCAAAAACATTGCTGGTTTTAACTGAACCTGAAATAATATCCAATGTGCTCGGGGCAATTTTTATTTCCACATCTTTTTCTGCGAGCTTGTTCACCATGGATTCTATCAGTTCCTTGTCCTTGCTGTCCAGTGCAATAATAACCTGTTGAATCCTGCTATTATCTATTACTTTATCCAGGTCATCAATAGCACCAAGACTTGGCAATAATTTGTTCAAGCCATTTTTCATTACATCGTCCACCGTAATGAAGCCGATAATTTTATAACCGAGATAAATGAAGTTCTTGTTCACTTCCCTATACACTTTCGCAGCCAATGGACCATTGCCAATAATCAATGAATTGAAAACTACTTTGCCTTTTGTCAAATCATTTTTGATCCTCATTAGCAATAGCATCCTTCCTATAAAAACAAATCCACCTTGCAGAAGCATCAACGAAAAGAAAACCCTGTAGTAATAATTGTAGTTGTCCTTGCTATCATTAATTAGTATCAGGAAGAAAATAATCAAGGAGCCGACCAAGGTTACAATTAAAGTGTTTGTAAACTCACTCAACCTTGATTTTCCATACAGGGACAAGGAGTAGCTTCCTGTTAAAGTAAATAGCATAATCCATGCGGCAGGAACACTCATCAATGTAATGATGAAGAATTTATTTTGGTAAAGCAATTCCTGAAACTCTGCACCACCCTCATGCAAAAGAACCCTCCTGTACAGGGAGAATAAAATCCACGCAAGCAGAGAAGCAATATAATCACTCAGCCCATACCAAAAAATATGCAGTGGCTTCTTCATGCTCATACCAATATGCTGGTGCTGTTTATCTTTTCCAGTATTTGATGGGCTATTTCCATAGCAAGGTATCCATCAATTTCGCTTACAACAGTTGGTTTATCATTTACAATGGCATCCACAAAAGACTCCAGTTCCAGTTTAATGGCATTGGCTTCGGGAATAACTGGATTGGAAACAGAAATTGTTTTCTTGCCTTTGGGCGTTTCCAAATCAAAAGAAAAAGCATTTTTATCCGGCTGTTGCTGCAACTGTATAATTTCAGTTTTCTTCTCCAGAAAATCAATACCTATATAGGCATCTTTTTGGAAGAGCCGCATCTTACGCATCTTCTTCATGCTGATGCGGCTGCTGGTCAAGTTGGCCACGCAACCATTATTGAACTCTATACGGACGTTCGCAATATCTGGTGTATCGGTCATCACCGCCACACCACTTGCCGTAACATTTTTCACATTACTTTTCACCATGCTCAAAATGATGTCCAAATCATGAATCATCAAATCAAGAATCACACTCACCTCCGTGCCACGGGGATTAAACTGTGCCAAGCGGTGCACTTCAATAAACATCGGATTCAAATTCAAATCCTTTACTGCTAAATAAGCAGGGTTGAACCTTTCCACATGGCCCACCTGCACTTTTACATTTGCTTCACGCACCATGTCCACCAAATCCTTTGCTTCAGCTATCGTGTTGCACAAAGGTTTTTCCACAAACACATGCTTGCCCTTTCTAACTGCTTTCATGCAAATTTCAAAATGCCAATCCGTAGGAACCACCACATCAATAATATCACAGGCATCCATCAATTTGTCCTCATCCATATAACGCTTCAGGCCATACTGTTCAGTTACGGCTTTTGCATTATCATTGTTCGGGTCAAAAAAACCCACGAGTTTCACGCCTTCTATTTCTTTCCAATTATTCAAGTGGAACTTTCCCAAATGGCCCACACCAAACACACCAACTTTCAGCATAACAAAAAATTTTTATGATTGAGGCCGCAGAAGGATTTAGGGACAAGCAGTTGATATTTTTATGGAGCAACTGTTCCCGCAGTGGCGGGACACTTGTACAGTAGAAACCCTATTCGGCAACCCGAAATTTAAAGTGCGTAAAGATAACCATTGAACCTACCCAATGCTAAGCGGTTGTTAGTATGTGGAAATGTTGGGTAGCAATGGCAGGAGTATGGTATAATGCCAATTAAAGTATCGTTATGGATTGCTGGTAACTTCTTCCATTGCCATACCGCACAATACGGCTTCCTGTTTCAACAATGCATGGCTATTTCCAACTTTTTTTGTGCCAGCAATCCATTGGCTTCCCATTTTAGTTTTGCCCTGTAATCCTGTTCCTCCAGCCACCTTTTCATTTTAACAGTTTTATTCTCGGGCAATTTTTTCATTTGCCGTAGTGATTGCAGCATTTTACCAGCTTCTTCAAGCGCCTCTTTTATTATTGAATCTTTTGTCTCGCCAACTTGCATCGTCAAATTTCATAGCAACAAAAGCAATTTTTCCTTTCATCTTAAAAATTTTAGAATAATACCAATTGGTAAAAGTTATCAGTTCACCTTTTCGCTCCCACCACTTCCACATCAAACACCAACACACTATTGGGTGAAATATCCTTACTCCTGCTCCTGATGGAATAAGCCAATGACGAAGGAATAACCATGCGAATCTTCCCTCCCACCTTTAGCAAAGGCACAACTACTTGCCAACCCTTAATCAAACGCTTCAAAGGAAAAGTTACAGGCTCAGCTTTTGTTGAATCAAATACGCTACCATCTTTCAACAAAGAGCCTTTATAAAAAACAGTGACCGTATCATTGATGCTTACATAGTCACCATTACCTTCTTTGAGAATTTTGTAAAAAATATTTTCCTTGCTGCCAATCGTATCAATTTTGCCAGACTGTACCGCAGCGTAAATTTCCTGCAAGTCAAGGTTTAATTGCTCAAGGCTATCCACATGTTTGGTAAGGTCAATGGTTGGGCGTGGGTGCATTGCAAAGCCCCTCCCCTCATTCTGTTCAACAATCACACTATCTGCAGTTGAAAACTTTATATGCTCCACAAAAATATTACCGCCATTGGTTGACCCAACCTTGGCTACTGCAGAACGGCTATAACATATTGCTTGGTTCAGTTCCTTCCATGAACCATTTTCCCTTTGCAGCCATGCTTGTTGCACTACCAATTTTCTTGGTTCTTCCTTCTTGTTTTTATCCAGTAAGGAAACAGTGGTGCCGGGCTGTTCAATATATTTTCCATCACCCATTTTTTGAAAAGAGGCCAGCAATTTCCATTTCTGTTCAACAGGCAAAAAAACATAGCCCGTGTAGTAAGTGGACTGCGAAGCACTATCGACAATAACAGTCAACAAAAATTTATAGGAGTGATTAACTTGCCAATCATATTTCCATGCAACAGACAAAGTATCTGGCCCATCAACATGCAAACCTTTGGCAATTAATTTCACTTCCCTGTTCTCTTTATTGCCGATTTTGAAAATGATACTTCGCCTTCCTTTTTTATCAGCTTGCAGCCCAATAATGCCTTCACTAAAATAACTGCCATACAATGTAGCTTTAGCGTAAGCATTGCTGTCAATTATGACTTCATTATAATACTGCACAGCCTTCAACGTATCGGGCATTTGATAAATTAATGCGGCACTGTATGGCGGCAAAACAACTTCTTGCTGTGCAAATAAGGAAGCAGAAAAAAATATGGAAAGAATGAAAAGCAATTTTTTCATCTGGTATGTTTTGGTCGTTCAAACTTATGATTAGTTAGTGATTGCTTCACCTAGAACCTGTCTAAAAATCTGTACGAATGCTTCAACGAATAAGCCAAGCATATGCATCTTTGCCGCTTGTGGTAACAATTAGTGAAAAAGATTCGGGCAGTTTAGTGCCACCTGCCTGCCGGTAGGCAAGGTTCGTGTCCAACAAGAAATTGCATGAATGGTTTTTGTTCGTTGCCCCCGCTCCGTATCTTCATGCACTTAAATTTTCAATCATGAGGAAGTTGCTATTTGCAGTCATTGCTATCCACTTTTCGTTGTTCGCCATTGCACAGGAAGGCTACCAGATGCCACCAAAAGAAATGGTTGATTTGTTATTGGCAAAACCAACACCAACCATTAGTGTGGACAGTAAAGCTGAGTGGATGCTAGTAAGTGAACGCAACAGCTACCCCACCGTGGAAGAATTAGGCCAGCCAGAGATACGAATTGCAGGTATGCGTTTGAACCCCAACAATTTTTCGGCAAGCAGGCAGACGTATATCAACAATTTCACGCTGAAAAATATCAAGACAAATAAGGAATACAAAATAGTTGGATTGCCTTTGAACATGCTCGCCAACAATGTGCGTTGGAGTTTTGATGAAAAGAAAATTGCTTTTACCAATACCTCTGCTTACAGGGTTGATTTATATGTAATTAATGTAGCCATGCAAACGGCTGCCAAAGTAAACGTGCAGCCATTGAACTTGGTTACTGGTGGCAGTTTTTCTTGGCTCAATGACAATAGTTTATTGTACAAAACAACCGTGTCTACTCCAGGTGCCGCACCTAAAAAACCCATTACACCCAAGGGACCAACCATTCAGCAAAATATTGGCAAGGCTGCTCCCGGCAGAACTTTTCAGGATTTAATCAAGAGCCCTTACGATGAACAATTGTTCGAATTTATGGCCACTGCACAATTGGTGAACAATAAAAGTGGCATTGAAATAAAAATTGGCAAGCCAGCTATTTACAATTCCTTCAACGTATCGCCCAACAATCGCTACCTATTGATTGAGACAGTACGCAAACCATTCTCTTACTTAGTTCCTGCAAGTGGTTTCCCCACAACCATGGCGATAACGGACATGACTGGTAAGTTGGTGAAGGTATTGGCAGAATTGCCGTCTGCAGAAACAACACCTTCAGGAAACGACAATGTGCAAAACGTGCCAAGAAATTTTGACTGGCGTGATGATGAACCCGCCACCATTACTTGGTGCGAACCATTGGACAGTGGGCTGATAAAAAATAAAGCGGAATACCGCGATGCGGTATATGCTGCCTTTGCACCTTTTCCGGGTACGGAACAGAAGGAACTGTTCAAAACAAAAATGCGTTTTCGCAATGTTATTTGGGGCAACGAAAATTTTGCTTGGGTAACAGAAGGATTAAGTGGCAAGCAACTGACCAAAGCAAGCCGTTACAACCCAACCAGTGGAAGCATGGAAACATTGTTTGAGAGAAATACAACCGATGCCTACAAAAACCCGGGCAGTCCAGTTACCGAAAGGAACAGGTTTGGAAAATTTGTGGTGAAGGTTTTCAACAACAGTGTTTTACTGAACAATATTACCGGTTCATCTCCCGATGGCGACATGCCATTTATTGCCAGTTTTGATTTAACGGCCAAGAAAAGCGACATCATCTGGCGTAGCCAAAAAGGTTATTTTGAATACGTAAGTGATGTGCTTGATGCGGAAAAAAATATTTTCTTGATAAGAAGTGAATCGCCGAAGGAAGTACCAAACTATTATATTAAAAATTTGAATTCGGCAAAGGATAGTAAAGCCATTACCAATTTCAAAAATCCATACCCAGCACTGGAAGGAATCACTAAAGAAAAAATACAATACAGGCGTGAAGATGGTATTGAACTAACTGGTGACCTGTATTTGCCAAAAGGTTACAGCAAAGAAAAAAATGGTGAGTTACCAGTGCTTATATGGGCTTACCCCCGTGAGTTCAACAATGCAGCCGATGCTGCACAAATTCGTGGAAGCAAGTTCAGGTTTACCACACTTAACTGGGCATCCCCCATTTTTTATGCCACACAGGGCTATGCTGTGCTGGACAATGCAGAAATGCCCATCGTTTCCACCAGCAATGACAAAAAACCAAACGACAATTTTGTTGAGCAGCTAAAAATGAATGCAGAAGCCGCTATCAATAAATTAAGTGAAATGGGCATTGGCGACAGGAACAGGATTGCAGTGGGTGGCCATAGCTACGGTGCGTTTATGACTGCCAATTTATTGGCACACACCAATCTTTTCAAAGCGGGTATTGCAAGAAGCGGTGCTTACAACCGGACGCTCACGCCATTTGGTTTTCAGAATGAGGACAGGACTTATTGGCAAGCTCCGGAACTGTACCACGACATGAGCCCATTTAGTTATGCCGATAAAATTAAAACACCGCTCCTATTAATCCATGGTGAAATGGATGACAACCAAGGAACTTTCCCCATTAACAGTGAACGTTTATACAGTGCCATTAAAGGTCACGGCGGCACGGTGCGTTTTGTTTACCTTCCGTATGAAGCACATAGCTACCGTGGCAAGGAAAATTTATTGCACATGCTTTGGGAACAAAATGAATGGCTGAACAAGTACGTGAAGAGTGTTGGGCGTGAAAAAAGGGCTGCTGAAGGTTTGGAATAGATAAACTGTGTGCCAATCATAAACACAAAAAAAGCGAAGCTTTTCAACCTTAGTGAACTTCATGCCTTTGTGGTAAAATTTACTATTCGCTTGTTTGCTTTGCAAACAGACTATTTAACCGGGAAGTAAGTAAGATAGGAAGAAGAATTTTCCCGTCTTACTTACTTCCCGGTTTCATTTTTCTCTTATCCTTGTTTGCGAAGCAACAATGACCTTCTGTTTACAACTGGTCAAGTATCGCTCTCAACCTAGCAATGTAATTTCTTATCTCAACAGGTTGGTTGGAAACATGCGTATCCACATGCCATGTTTTCACCACATTGTTTTCTTTTATTTGAAGATGGATGGCACCTTGGTCAGCACAGTCAGGGCAACCAAAAGTGGTATCTGGATGGTTAATTAAATAAACAGGAAAATTGTCCAGCAATTCCTTCGCCAATTGATATTGGGCATCTGGCAATGGCGTTGAGGAAAAACCAACCGTGCCTGTATAATAGTTAGAAAGTGTGTCAGGAAACAACTGCCTATTGGCGATGGCAAAGAACTTGGCACAGTCGCCCAAACACATGCCATAAGAAGTGCCAAAAGAAAAATGGTCAACGCTTGACGGGTCAAACTTATCTGCATCTTTACTACAAGAACTGAATACAAGCCCCAAGGCGAGGACGAAAATTATTGGTTTCATTGTTTGCTGTTTTATTGCTTGACAGGATTTGTTTGTCAAGCATTGCAATGGAAAATCATTTTGTAATCAATCAATTATTATTTGTGTATGGCATTTGCAATCCCTTAGTTTTAATACTAAGCGTTAACAAAAAATAATGAAAAAAATATTGTGGATTGCCAGTATTGTGGCGATTGTTTTGTTGGCCTATGCCATACTTAAATCAATAAAATACAGTTCAGTAGAAAGGGATTGCAGCTATAAACTGGAAGCTTTTGATTTCCATTACAAAAAAGAAGTTGACAGTCCCAATATCTTAATGCTCGGCAATTCATTAATCAAATTTGGAGCATGGGATTCCTTGCTCCAACGAAAAGACGTAATCAACAGGGGCATTTCTGGCGACAAACTTTCCTGCATCTGCAATAGGCTGGGCTATCTCAAAAACACCACTGCAAAAATCTGTTTTATAGAAGGTGGCATCAATGACTTCCCAACAAATGATATAGAAGCACTTTTTGGTTACTATAAACAAATCGTGGCATTTTGGAAAGCTGAGGGCAAAATACCCGTCATCAACCTTATCCTATACGTATCGCCAAAGGCACTGGGAAAGGATATGGACATGAATAAGTCAATCTTCCAGCTAAACAACCTGCTCAAAGCATTTGCCACCCAAGAAAAGATTGATTGTATAGACATGAACCAACAATTAGCAGACAATGGAAAATTTTTGCTGAAAGATGAATACACGCCAGACGGCATCCATTTAACAGGAGCCGCTTATGGTTTATGGGCCAAGGAAATAAATAAAATCCTGAAAAAAAAACAGCTATAAAAGCATTAACAATCATTTATCAGCAACCTATCCACACTGTATAATAATCCCTGCACTTGTTTCGTTTTACTTTCCTAAACCAATATTTTTATGAAATGGCAATTTAATGTCCCTAATGGCTCGTCCAGCATTACCCTTAACGCAGAATTGATTTACACCACATTCCAAGTGGAGCAAGTAAAAGTAACTGGCAAAGGATTGGATTTCACGGTGAATGGCAACCGTTTGTTGATTGAAGGAATTGACAGGCCACATCCGATACCTGTAACATGGAAAATTGTTGGTGGCGAAATAAAGGACCAGCCACTCTTCACCAAAATTACCAAGGCAGTTGAGGAGCATCTAAGAAAAGCTGGCAACAAAAAAGAACGCATTATACTTGCGGCTGCACAATTAAAGAAAACAGCGTAGTAGGTAACGAATAGAAACGAGGTCCCATGACGTAAACGTCATGGGATTTTTTGTGGGATAAGGTGAAGAGTATGTATTGAACGACAATTAGATTGGACGCTTGTTTTAAGGGATTCCATTAACAGAAAAAAATACTGAAAAGCAATAAATAGAATTATATTGAGCCTAGAAAATGACAGGTTCATATACCAACATAAATGTTCTTTATGAAGCAAATATTCTTAGCCATTTTTGTTTTGGCATCTTATCATTCTTTTAGTCAGGAAAAAGACACAATAAGATTTATGCCTACTAAAAATCCTTACTTAAATAATGAAACGATAACTGTATTACCAGAAGACACAACTTATTTTAGAATTGTTCTGATTGGAAAAACATGGCACTTGAAACTTAAACAAAAATGGCAGGTACTGGAACGAATAAGCCAACTTGACAAAACCATACAGAACAATAAATCTTCAATTGATGCTAACAAAATTCTATTAATTATATCTCCAGAAGCTGAATTCGGAGTTTATATGAAGGCAACTACTATATTGAAAAAACAAGGTTATTCCCATTTTCACTTAATACCAAAAGATTATTCGCAATGACAAAACATATCCATTCCCTCCTCTGCCTTGGCGATTCCTACACAATAGGTGAAGGCGTTGCACTGCATCATAGTTTTCCTTACCAAACAGTGCAGTTATTGCGTTCAAAAGGGCTGCATTTCCATGCCCCGGAGATTGTGGCAAAAACTGGCTGGACAACTTTTGAACTGGCGGAACAAATCCTCCATACACACTTGAATGAGCATTATGATTTTGTAACCCTGCTTATTGGCGTGAACAATCAGTACCGTGGTTTAAGCATCGAAGATTTCAAAACAGATTTTGAATTTTTGTTGAAGAAGGCTTTGCATTTTGCCAACAACAATATTGATAAAGTAATTGTGCTATCCATTCCCGATTGGGGCGTTACGCCTTTTGCAAAAGACAGGGATGCAGAACAAATTGCAAAAGAAATTGACAGCTACAACACTGCTTGTGAAGCAATCACCGAACAGCACAATGTTGTTTTTGTAAACATAACACCCAGCACCAGGGAAGCTCAACATGATGCAAGCATCATTGCTGCTGATGGCTTGCACTATGCAGCAAAAGAATTGAGGGACTGGGCAGAAATTGTGGCTACGATTATCATGGACCAAGTAAATTAAGGCAGTTTTGCATTGGTTGAATATTACGAATTTTAACGCAATGGATGCTGTCAGCCTGAGCTTGTCGAAGGCAATTGCCAGAAAAGCTGACTACATCAACTGGTTTCGACAAGCTCAACCTGACAGCTAATTTTTTAATTTCAAAGTTTTATAAAAAACTTAACCAACTTAATAGATATTATGGAACTAGGCATAGGCATGTTTGGCGATTTACAGGTAAACGCAAAAGGCGAAGTACAACCAGCACAGCAACGGCTGCAGGAAATAATTGAAGAAATAAAACTGATGGATGAATTGGGTCTGGATTTTTTTGGCATTGGTGAACACCACCGCCCAGACTATGCAGTGTCCACACCGGAAATAATTTTGGCTGCAGCTTCCACCGTAACCAAGCAAATAAAATTGGGCAGTGCCGTTTCGGTGCTAAGCTCATCCGACCCTGTAAAACTCTACCAAAGCTTCTCTACCATTGACCTCATTTCCAATGGCCGTGCAGAACTGATGGCAGGCCGTGGAAGTTTCATAGAATCATTCCCCCTATTTGGCTATGACCTGAAAGACTACGATGGTTTGTTTGAAGAGAAGTTGGAACTGCTCGTGAAAATAAATGAGCAGTCAACCATATCTTGGAAGGGAAAGTTCAGACCGGAACTTAAAGAACAGGAAATATTGCCAAGGCCCTTTAACAACCACTTGAACATTTGGGTGGCAGTTGGCGGCACGCCAGAATCTGTGGTAAGGGCCGCTAAGTTTGGGCTCCCAGTCATCTTCGCCATCATTGGTGGAAGCCCTGAACAGTTCAAGCCATTGTTTACTTATTACAAGGAAGCGTACACTAGTTATGGCCACGACATGACCAAATTTCAAGTAGGTGTCCATATGCATTCCTTTTTCGGAGAAGACAGTAAGGAGATTGCCGATTACTATTACCCATTATATGCCGCACAAATGAACAGGGTTGGCAAGTCCCGTGGCTGGCCACCCTATCAAAGAAACCAGTTTGATTTTGGCAGGACAAAAAATGGTGCACTAATTATTGGTGACGCCAATGAAGCGGTTGACAAGATTTTGCAAATGCAGGAAATGTTTGGGCTTACCCGTTTTTCCGCACATATGGATGTTGGTGGTCCATCGCATAAGGAGATGATGCAATCCATAGAAATATTTGGTAAGAAGATTGCACCGAAAGTAAGGGAAGCGTTGAAGAAGTAGAATAGCAATCATCCATATATTTTGAAACAGTTTTTTTTGAAACATTTTAAATTGTTTCAAAAGATTTGTTTCAGTGGTGAAACAATGCTGATTTTTTTTGTGGGAATGTTTCATGTAGAATAAGCATCACTTTAGTTTTATGAAAATACAGCCTTTCAATTTATATTGTTTATTACCGCTAACTTAAGCCAACGTCAATAAATCATTCTTTCAGAATAAGATTGTATTTTTATTCCACAAAAGAACTTATGGATAAGCTTTCTACATACATCTCCATTAACCCAGCCATTAGGTTTGGGAAGCCTTGCATTGCAGGAACAAGAATTGCCATAGGTGATATTCTGCAATGGCTTGCGTCTGGAATGACCAATGCAGAAATTCTGGAAGATTACCCTTCTTTAAAAGAAGAGCATATCAAAGCAGCACTTTCCTTTGCTGCCAACAGGGAAGCTATGATTAAGATGATAGCAGCGTAACATGAAACTGTTACTGGATGCAAATATCTCTTGGCGGTTAGCACAAAAACTGAAACAACATTTCACGGACTGCTTGCACGTAGATTTTATTGGCTTATCAGTTCCTCCTTCTGATACTGAGATTTGGAACTTTGCTTTGACCAATAACTGTATTATCCTAACCAATGACGAAGACTTCCTAAACCTTGTCAATATCAAAGGGTTCCCACCTAAAATAATACTGTTAAAAACAGGCAACCAAAGCAATAGCTATATTGAAGACATTATCATCAAGCATCGAAACGACATTATTGATTTGGTTAATTCCAATGAGCATGGTCTGCTGGAAATTTATTAGTCTTTAGAATTAGCAGAATACTGACAAGTAGCAAAGCAATCACTCATTTGTTTTGAAACAGTTTCTTTTGAAACAATTTAAAATGTTTCAAAAGATTTGTTTCAGTGATGAAACAATGCTATTTTTTCTGTGGGAATGTTTCACTGCGGCAGGTGCGTTTTTTTTCAAGACATAGGAGCAAAGAATTTTAAAGATACATAGAAACACTATGTGGCCTTTTCCTAACTATGTTCCTATGTGTTTGAAATCTTCTTCAAAATCATCTGCTCAATTTCCTCACTCTCCCATTTGCTTTCAATATCTGGCAACCGCATAATGCCTTGCATTATCGTTTCCTGTTTCTGTCCACGAAGCAAAGCTTCGCTGTAGCGAATATTTGGAGAAAAGGTAACCTGTGAGTAAGCTGGAATCCAAAACTCGGGATATTTGTTGTGCAGTTTGGCTTCTATTTTTTTCTGCAGCAGAAATTTTGGATCGGCTGTCCTTTCACGCATTTCGGTGAAGTTGTTCACCGCCAAATCTGCAATGGCATCGGCATCTGGTTTGCGTAAGGTTTGGTACTCGTTCAGGATTTTTTCCCAATCGTCCTCCCCATTTTTTTCAATGAGTTCATCCAAAATCCTGCAGTCTTCAAAGCCACAGTTCATGCCCTGACCAAAGAAGGGAACAATGGCATGGGCAGCATCACCAATCAGTGCAAATTTGTCTTCACGAACCCAAGGAAAACATTTTACCGTAACCAAGGACGAAGTGGGGTTGTGGAAGAATTCATTTACATAATCAGGCATTAAAGGCACGGCATCGGGGAAAGTTTTTTCAAAGAATGCGGCAGCTTTCTCTTTGGTGTCCAACTTGGAAAAAGAATGCTCGCCTTCAAAAGGAAAGAACAAAGTGCAGGTGAAAGTCTTGTCCAAGTTTGGCAAAGCAATCATCATGTAATCCTTGCGAGGCCAGATGTGCAGGGCATTTTTCTCCAAAGCAAAATCGCCGTTAGTGTTTGGAGCTATGGTTAGCTCTTTGTAGGCACAATCTATATAGTATTGGTTGTAATCAAATTTTTGGTGGTGCAGTTGGTGCTGCAAACGTGCTGCGGAAAAAGCTCCGTCGCTACCGAAAAGCAATTGGAATTTGGAACGGGAGACTTGGGATTGTTCGTCTTCGAAAGTTATTTCATTTTGCTTCCAATCAACCGATGAACATTTTTGGTTGAAGTGAATATCGATGCCATGTTGTTCTGCCAAATCCATGAGCTTCATGTTCAAAGTAGCCCTTGAAACGGAATTGATGAACTGTCCTTCCTTTCCATAAGGTTGGTAAGCATGTGAGCCATCGGCATTGTGTATGTAACGCCCATGCATGGGAATTGAAATTTCTTTGATGGCATCGGCCAGTCCAACTTTTTCCAAAGCCAACAGCCCCCTGTCGCTCAACGCCAAGTTGATGGAACGGCCAGCACTCATTTGCTCCTTACGCATATCGTTCCTGCGTTCGTAGATGGAAACTTTATGGCCACGCTTGGCTAGGTAAATGGAAAGCAATGAACCAACTAAACCTGCACCGACAATTGTAATTTCTTTTTTCATTTTAGCATTAGGAATTGAACAACACTATAAATAATAAAACTGCCAGTCTGAGCTTGTCGAAGGCGATTGCTTGAGCCGTTCTATTTTAACGCCTTCGACAAGCTCAGGCTGACACGCTGACGACATCTAAATTTCTTTATTTCAGAAACGTTGAGTGGTTTATTCGTAAGCTCACCAATTAATCAGTTAACCAATTAACCCACTAATAATATTTCCAAACCTCCACACATCTTCAAACGAATTATACAAAGGCACAGGTGCCACACGAATTACATTCGGTTCACGCCAATCTGCTATCACCCCTTGCTTCATTAATTCATCAAAAATTTTCTTGCCATCTTTTAACATGAGCATGGATACTTGGCAGCCACGTTCAGCTTCAATGGTTGGTGTAATAATTTCTATGATTTTTTCTGTTTGATGGTTATTGATTTCATTCAATACAAAATGCAGGTAGCCACTCAATAATTTTCCTTTGGCAACCAACTTATCAAAGCCCGCTTCTTCAAAAATATCCAGCGATGCTTTGTGTGCAGCCATGCTTAGTACAGGTGCGTTACTTAGTTGCCAGCCTTCTGCTGTGGGGATGGGTTCAAAGCCCCTATCCATTTTAAAACGGGTTGCTTTTTTATAGCCCCACCATCCAGCAAAACGCTGCAAGCTTTCATCAGCAATATGCCGTTGATGAATGAATGCACCAGACACGCCGCCTGGACTGGAGTTCAAATATTTGTAGGAACACCAGCAAGCAAAGTCAACCTCCCAATCGTGCAGTTTCAATTCCACATTACCTGCCGCGTGGGCCAAGTCAAAACCGCAGATGGCTCCAGCTTTATGTGCAGCTTCAGTAATGGTTTTCATGTCAAACAATTGGCCCGTATAATAGTTCACGCCACCAAACATGACCAATGCAACTGAATCTTTATTGGCTTCAATGGTTTCCAGAATATCTTCTAATCTAATAGTATGTTCACCTTCCCTTGGTGCAACTTCCACTACAGCATCTTCATAAGCATAGCCATGAAATTTCACTTGGCTTTCCAAAGCATATTGGTCTGAAGGAAAAGCTTTTGCTTCACAGATAATTTTATAACGTTGTTTAGTTGGCTTATAAAAACTCACCATCAACAAATGGAGGTTCACGGTTAGCTGGTTCATCACCACCACTTCTTCTTCCAATGCACCAACAATTTTGGAAATTAATGGAGGAAAGATTTCATGGTAACTCAACCACGGATTCTTTGCATGGAAATGTCCTTCCACCCCATACTGTGCCCAATCATTCAGTTCCTGTTGAATATAAGTAGCTGTTGACTTTGGCTGCAACCCCAATGAATTGCCTGTGAAGTAAACAGTATCCTTTCCTTCATGTTGGGGAATGAAAAATTTGGAACGGAAGGATTTTAGTTCATCGTTTGAATCAAGGTCTTGGGCGAATGCAAGTGTATTTTGATAGTTCATCTTCTCATTGTTTGAGGTTTGGCGTTTGGGGTTGTTTTGTTGTATTGTTGAGTTGCTACGAAAAATAACAACCCGACAAAACACCAAACCCTAAACTCCAAACAGTTATTCGATTACTGCAATTACCTTTAACTCTATAGCAATAGGCGTTGGTAAACTTTTCACTTCAACCGTTGTTCTGCATGCTTGCACTTCCTTGAAATACTCTCCATAAATCTTATTGTAGATAGGGAAGTCTGTTTTCATATTGGTGAGGAAAACAGTTACGTCAACAATATTATTCCAATTACTTCCACTTGCTTCAAGCACTGCTTTTACATTGGCCATTACTTGATGTGTTTCGGCAGCAATATCATATTTTACAATGTTACCAGCTTCATCCAGTTCCAACCCCGGTATTTTATTATCTATGGCACTTCTTGAACCGATGCCAGAAAGGAACAACAGATTCCCGACTTTTCTTGCATGCGGATATGCCCCTAAAGGTTTAGCTGCGGAGGTAGTGTTTATGAGATTGTTGGGGGTTTGGTGTTGGGGGTTATTTTGTTTTGTTGTTGCTTGTATTTGATGTTTAGTTTTTGTTGTTGTTTGACTGACGTTATTTTTTATTTCTGTTCTGTTTAAAAACTTTTGTCCTTTTATTTCTGCTTCGTTGAGATGCCTAATTAGGGCACCAATCTTATTGCCTACCAACAATGTAAGGGCATCCAACTTTTCAAATAATTCCTTGTCAATATATTTCCTATCAAAGCCCCTATGTAATTGGGATTGCAATTCGCTTGCAGAGGCTTTTGAAATGCTGAGGAACTGTATAAATTCATTTCTTCCACCACGACCAAAACCCTCTGCAATATTATCCATGACAGAACCTGCACACCTATTCATTTGGTCTTTCAATGAAAAGTCTTTTGCCAGCAAGCCATCCTTTGTAATCACAAAAATTTCATTCTCCAATTGCCTTGACAATTGCCATATTTCCAAATCCTGAAACTTTTGCACTGTAGCCATAAAATAAAATTTAATCTTCTACATAATCAACAATAAAACAAACAATCCCAAACTCCAAACAATGCATTCCATAACTCAATCAAATTTAATCTCCTCCACAATCAACAATAAAACAAACAACACCAAACCCCAAACTCCAAACAATGTATTCTACAACTCAACACAAATATTCTTCTGCTCTGTAAAAAATCTCAACGCTTCCCAGCCTCCTTCCCTACCAACGCCACTATTTTTTACGCCGCCAAAAGGTGTACGTAAATCACGGAGCAGCCAGCAATTAATCCATACAATACCACTTTCTGCTTTTGCTGCTACACGGTTGGCTTTAGAAATATCATTTGTCCAAATAGTTGTCTGCAAACCATAGTTGGTGGCATTGGCCAATTGCAAGGCTTCTGTTTCAGTTTTGAAAGATTGGAGGGTAACTACTGGACCAAAAATTTCTTCCATATTAGTTTTGCAATCTGCTCCCAGCCCTTCAATTACAGTGGGCTCTATGAAATAACCATCAGTGCATCTACCTTCAAGTTTAACTGCATTACCGCCACATAAAACTTTTCCACCTTCCTGCTTGGCTATTTCTATACAAGCTATCACCTTATCAAAATGGTGCTTGCTAACAATGGCTCCTTGCCTTGATGAATCAACCAATGGGTCGCCGATAGTTAATGCTTTTACTTGTTCAACAAATTCAGTCTTGAATTTATCATAGATACTTTCTTCAATCAATAAACGGGAAGTACATAAACATATCTGCCCCTGGTTGGTAAAGGATGAACGGATTGTTTCCCTCATCATCTTGTTCCAATCGCAATCAGCGAAAATGATGGCAGGATTTTTTCCGCCCAGTTCAAGGGACAATTTCTTGAACATGGGTGCAGCAATGGATGCAATTCTTTCGCCAGCCCTTGTGCTACCCGTAAATGATATTGCTTTAATGGCTTTATGTTTTACAATGGCCTCGCCGCAGTTGGGACCATTACCATGAACAATATTCAGTACACCATCCGGCAGGCCAGCTTCCTTGCAAATTTTTGATAAGAGATAAGAGGTGATTGGCGTTACTTCACTCGGCTTTGCTACCACACAGTTACCAGCAGCAATAGCTGGGGCTATTTTCCAAGTGAACAGGTACAAAGGAAGGTTCCAAGGTGAGATGCAACCAACCACACCAATGGGCTGACGCAAGGTGTAATTAATGGCCTTGTCTTCCATGTTATGGCTTTCTGCTGAAAAGTGCATGATGCCCGTAGCAAAGAAGCGGAAGTTGGATGAAGCCCTTGGTATGTCCATCCTTTTGCTAAGCCACAAAGGTTTGCCATTATCTGTTGTTTCTGCTAAGGCAAGTGCTTCTATATTTTCGTCAATCAGTTCAGCAATGCGGTTCAATATTTTGAACCGTTCTTCCACTGGTGTAACGCTCCATGAAGAAAAAGCTTGTTGTGCTGCAAGTACCGCAGCATCTATATCCTGTTCATTGCTATCAGGAATTTGTGCAAATACTTCTGTTGTTGCGGGATTAATACAGTCCAGATATTGGTTATTCGCTGGAGCAACGAATGCTCCTCCAATACAATTTTCTAAATGAAATGGAATGGATAAATTCATTGATTTAATTCGTTAATTAGTGAGCGACCCGTTCATTAATCGACTTACCAGTTAACCAATTAACCAATAAACCAATTAACCTCCTTCTACATACTCCCCGTTCTTCCCCCATCCACAGGAATATTCACTCCATTTATATAGGATGCAGCAGGTGATGCGAGGAATGCCACCACATTGCCCAACTCACTTGGTTCAGCAAAACGCTTCATTGGAATTTCCTTTTTCATTTCTTCTTCAATGGCATCAACGCTTGTGTTCTTTTTGCCTGCATTGCTTTCAATGATGCTTTGCAGCCTTCCTGTTGAAGTGGCACCGGGCAATACATTGTTGACTGTGATATTGAACTGTCCCAATTCATTGGCCATGGTTTTACTCCAACTGGCTACTGCCCCACGAATGGTATTGGACACGCCCAAATTGTTCAACGGAATTTTTACCGATGTGGAAATGATATTGATAATCCTTCCATATCCTGCAGCTTTCATGGAAGGCACAATAGCTTTAGTAAGAATGTGATTACAAATCAGGTGGCGGTTAAAAGTGTTGATGAAATCTTCTTCTTCTGCACTGATTATTGGACCACCGTTAGGCCCACCAGAATTGTTGATGAGTATATGAACAGTGTGCGCAAGCAGATAAACTTCAATTGCCCCTTTTACGCTATCTGGCTTGTCAAAATCAGCTACCAAGAAATCATGCTTCTGACCAAATGAAACATCTAATTGTTTGATGGCTTCTTTCAACGACGCTTCATTCCTTGCCATTAAAATGCAGGTTGCTCCCAGCTTTGACAATTCGATAGCAGAAGCTAATCCAATACCTTGTGTGCTTCCACAAACAATGGCTGTTTTATTTTCGAGAGAAAGGTTCATGATTGTAAACGAGTGTTAGTTTTCAAAAGTAAGGAAAAGAATGTTGGATGTTATTTGTTGGCTGTTTGGAATTACGGCGTTATTTATTTTGTTGTTCCTGTTTCAAAACCATCACAGTAGTTAAAACATTTTCCTGTACAGTGATTTCTTCTTGAAGGATGCACCAAGGCATCAACCTTTGCACAAAAGGTTTGGCCATGATGCGTTGCGGCGTAGAAAGAATAATAGTTGTCCCTTGCTCAATAAAACGTTTCAGGACGGTAAATAAAATTTCAAATGCAGCAGGTTCGTAATTAATATCACTCAACAACAAAACATCTGCCGTTAGTTCATTGGGTAGGTTGTTCCAATTAAGCAGGCTTGTTGTTATGTTGTTAAACTGGTTGTGGGCAATCGTTTGATGAATGACATCCAATGGCTCCTGCAAATAATCACTGCAACAAATTTCCTTTGCATAGGCACTGGCCACAAAAGATGGCAAACCCAATCCTGCCGCCAGTTCAAGCACTTTCTTGTTTTGAATATAAGTAGGATGTTCTACCAAAAACGTGGATAAGGAAATGGCTGCTGGCCAAATCTGTGACCAATAAGGTGATGGCGTTGAAGGCTCTAATTTTATTTGTTGCTGAAAGACTTGCTGCACATGCAAAGCATCTGGCACATACAATTCAACACTATGATTGTCAAAGGAAAATGTTTGCAACTGTAGCTTTGAAGTCATGCAGTAAATGTTGTTGCAAATAAAAATTGAAGTAAGATTTGTTAACCCTTGTATCCGTACATTTTCTGAACGTCAAGCACAATTTTTTCCATGTCACGGTCCTGACCATTGGAATCATAAGCTTGTTTCAGGCTGCTTCCAAAAAGTACAGCTACCGTTTGGTACATTGCTGCTGTAAATGAGCCTTTGTATTCATCAATAATTTCGTAGCAGTTGTTGCCTGTCTGCCTATTTATCAACTTCATTAGGACCTTGCCTTGATAAACAGAAAGGTTGGTAATCTTGTCGGAAAAGGCTTTCCTTAGTTCCTTCTCCCTTGAATGGATAATTTTTTTTCTTTCCTTTTTGTCGGTTACACCAGCAAGTTTTGCATTAATCTCATTCATTACCCTGCTTGCTGAAATGGCATAGGGATAAGTTACATAAACAGCATTGCGAAGCCTTGTCCAATCGGCCCAATAATTTTTCCATTGTTTGGGCATTCTTGCAGTAACAGTAACGCTAGGAAGGTAGCTCATGGGAATGGTATCGCCTTGAGGAGTAATGTAGCCGTAAACTCTTATTGTGTCATAAGGACCACGAACACGTTGTGCATTGGCTTTTGGTGCAATAAAAAACACCAATGCAATGAAGAAGGGAATGCCGATATGTTTCAGGATAAGTTTCATGCTTTAAAATGCAGACACAATTTACTGCATTAATGCTGCCGACTGCCAAAAAGTAACCTTTGGGTAATTGTTAATTTTTAGTTGCTGCCGAGGTACTGAAGCAAAGAATGTTTTTCTTTTTAGGAATTAGCAGCATTGCTATTGTGCAACAACTTTCTTGGGCAAACACAAGCATGCCTATCAAACTCAAACAGTCTTCGTGGTTTTTTTATTCTGCCTCACCCGCTGCACAATGCTCATGGCACAACCAATGACCATTACTACCACGCCGAACCATAGGAACCTAATCATGGGAAATTCCAGCACTTTCAAGGTAAGCAATGTGGTGAGCGACTTGCTTTCCTTGATACCAATTTCAAGCTTGCCCAGTTTTTGGTCAAGTACTTTATTGAACTGCAACACCAAGTTTTGTGCAACAACCGTATCCGGTATAAAACGTATCGTGCTATCCTTCAACGCAATGCCCGGCATGGACTTGAAACGCCTTCCTTCTTTGGAAGTAACGGAAATATTCAGGAAGAAAGCCTGTTCATCATCCGCGAACTTTGCCCTTTTTTCTTCGGGGTTTATTTTGGAAACAGAATCCAGCACCATGAAACCATTGCTGTAAAAAACAGTATCACCAGTTTTTATTTCCTGTGGCTTGAATGACGCTGTATCTTTTTTGTCATCTTCCTTAAATGAAGTGATATACACAAAAATATCCTTGCCCCAATAATGCTTCGCATCGGGATTGGCAGAAAAATTTTTGTCCTTATTGCTCTTGATTACGTCAGGATAAACTTTGAAGCCCGCACTTCCGTCTTTTGGCTTGAAATCAATTTCAAAATACCTTTTCCTGTCCCTTGGGTTTACGGTGTCACCAATATAAGTAACCATGTACTTGCCCATATCCGTGGAAATGCCCCTGAACAAAGTCGTGTTCTCGGCAGGGTCTTCCTGCTTGGTTTTCTGCAAAGTGGTGATGCCCGTTTTGTTCCAGCTTAAAATAGTTTTCTTTCCACTTGAAATAAGAATACCCAGCAGCACCATACCAAAACCAATATGGGCAACGCTTGCACCAGAAGCTTTTATTTTTCCTTTCAGTCCAAGCCATATATAACCTGCATTGGCAATGATGGCATATACCGCAGAAAAGATGGCCAAGTGTATGGCACCCAAAAAACCAATGCCATGTTTGTCGTATCCAATATCCCCAAAGAAACCAATCAACAAAGCCACGATTAAGGACAGCAATGTTGGCATCCAAATTCTCTTGCTGAAAAAAGGTTTCGGCGTGTCCTTGTATTTAAAATATTGCGTCACAGCAGTAAGCAGGCCAAGAATGACTGCTACAAAAATTTGTATCTGGTTATGCGTAAACTCTGCATCCTCTGGTTGGGAAAATGCTTTTGTAAAATAAGGAAGTGTTTTGTTGAACACAGGTAACGAAGTAATCATCGTAATGATCAATCCCGAAAGGAACAGCACTAGTGAACCAATAAACATCCAGAACTCACGGCTATAAGTATTTTCTTCTTTAGTAATGGAGGGAACATGCTTGTTGAGCAATACAGACAACCAAACAAAAGAACCCAACGTTGATACCAAGGTAAACGCTGGAATATAAATACTAATCACATTCAACACAATGAACGCCCCAATAATGGAAAGTTTTGTATTCCTTTCCCTTGCTGCAAACAAAGTGGGAAACCAAACAAAAACATTCAGGAACAAATAAAGCTGCACGTTCATGCCCAAATCTGTAAAGGCATGCACCGAAGTATCGCCCAGCACACCGCTTCTTGTTAGGAAAGTGGAATACAGAATCAAAATGAAGGAAGCCGCATAAAAGAAATAAGTGCTCCGCAAACTGTAGCCCGTGCTTTTATAGATAAGGTTTGTATGCAAGCCAGCTACCATAATCAACCAAGGAACAAGTGAAGCATTCTCCACGGGATCCCAAGCCCAGTAACCACCAAAGCTCAAACTTTCATAGGCCCACATGGCACCCATCATGATACCCGTACCCAAAATGGCAATGGAAAAAACCGTCCAAGGAATGGAAACTTTTATCCAGTCATGGCTTCTGTTTACCAAGCCAGCATAAGCAAATGCAAATGGCACAATGGTAGATGCAAAACCAAGGAACAAAATAGGTGGGTGAATCACCATCCAATAGTTCTGCAATAAAGTATTCAGGCCATTGCCATCCTTTACCAAATTGAGATAGTCCGGTCTTGAGAAAATGGGAGCATCCATTTCGTTCCTCAACAAAACAAAGGGGCTACTGCCAATTCTTTCGCCAAAGAAGTAAACACCAATAATCATGGTAGCCAAACAGAATTGGGCAAAGCTCACCACCGTCATTACACCCGCTTCCCATTGCTTGCTTTTCCAAATTAATAGCCAGCCCAACACACAATGCCAAAAAGCCCAGAGCATAAAGCTTCCTTCCTGGCCTTCCCAAAAACAACTGAAGAGGTATTCTATCTGCAGGCTTTTATCGCTATGCTGCCAAGCATATTTGTATTCAAATAAATGGTGGGAGATAATATAGTAGAGAATAATAAAAATGCTGAACACCGCAACTGTCTCCAACAAAAAGGAAAACCTAGCAATCCTTAGCCAGCTCTGTTTTTCGGCTACATCATTTTTTTTATTGGCTATTGCAAAAGCAATGGTGGCAATTAAAGAAGATACCAAAGAGAGCACCAAAAAGAAACGTCCTAAATCGCCGGGGAGTAAATGTTCGCCAATATATTTCATGTATAAGTTTGGTTAGGCTTCGCCTAGTTTTTATAACCGGGAAGTTAGCAAGCCGGTAATAAAACTGTTTCCGTTTCCTTACCTGCCCGTAAAATATTATTTAGAAGCTGTTTCCAAATTCTTCTTGGCTGCTTCCATATCATCCTTGTACTTGCTTGGACATTTGGTCAATATGCCCGTTTTGTTTTTTATCTCGAACCTGCCATTCTCCATCTTGCCTTTAAGAACAACACGCTCACTTCTTTTGAAACCGTCTGGCTTTTCAAAATAGTAGGCCACTTTCATCCTGTCGCCCAAAGTATCTACCGCTTCAAAAGTTAAATAGTTGGCATTGTGTTCCACCACGGTGGCTGTATCAAGCTTGGCAATTACGGTTACCGATTTGCCCTGTTTTTCCCTAGCAGATTTGATGGTTTCGTAAGTGGTTACATCGCCCATATAAATCAACAAACTAGCAATGGCTGCTGCAATGCAAACAAGCATCACAATATGCATCTTCTTCATACTCTCAATTTAAGGACGCAAAAATAGCTGTAAAAGGGATAGGGAAAGGTTTGATTTCAATGATTTATATCAGTGGAAGATGCCAAGCAGGAAACAGGCAGTCCTTTATTATTTTTGGCTGAAATAGTAATGGAATTTGTTTGGTTTCACCTTTATAACAGCATAATGAGTATCAGGAACTGCTTTTTTCTCGCAATACTTTTTATACTGCTCTATTTCTTCCCGGTCTGGTTCTGTCCTCGGCCTTGTTATTGGTCATCCTTTTCAAAGAAAATATTCGGGGGGTCTTGAACTCTACCATTTTGATAAGGAACAACTGCGTGTATATGCTCAAGCCAAAAGAAAAAGCATAAACAATTTGGTCAGGCTAATAACCATAGGCATACTGGCCTTGAATATTATGTTCTTTGTTACAGGCACCAATCAAGGACGCCAGCACCAAACCGAAAAATACTCGTTGTTGTCATCCTTCGTAAAAGTAAGTACCTATACAAATGGACAAGCTGAACATGCACTTGTCGGTATCAATATCAAAGGAATTAATAGCGTTGACAAAACAATACCAGCCAGATACAATTATGACCTGCTCAATGATAGCGACGCTGCATTCGTACGCAATTGCTTTTACAATTTAGACCTGGTTCCCGATCTAATCATTGATACTGATTATGATGATTATTTTATGTCGGCCTTACAGGCAAACTATATAAAATGGAATCCATACTGGATAGGATAGAAAAATAAGTATTGCTATCCGCACTAATTTAAGAGAAATAAAAAGCTACCAAGTTTTACCTTGATAGCTTTTTGTGATTACTGCACAAGCAATTGCTTGGTGGTTTTTCCATCATTATTATGCAAAGTGATATTGTACGTTCCTTTAGGTACTACTTTCAAATCAACATTAATATGGCCATGCTGTACATTGCCTGCATCCATACTTTTAACCAATTGGCCAGCCATATTGGTGATGGTGATTTTTGTTGGAGTCTGCTTGCTACTGTTGAATGTAACGAGCACATAATCCTTTGCGGGATTGGGTGATAAGCTGAACTGCAAGGGCGCTTCAATGGCTGCCATCAGTGGTTTCTTTGTTACCAGTACCAATTCAAAACGCTGCTCTCCCATGCTGGCGGCCTCTGCATTGGTGGAGAATGGATACTGAACGCCACTGGATACTTTGGTATCTACCTGCAAATAATTATCCCTTAAATACAGTTCTTCTGTACCATCCTGTACAGTACAGTTCTTGAAGTGGAAAGTATAGGGTCTAGCCATATTGCTGGTGAAGCCCAAGGGTATGGAAGCTTCTTGAAAAGGCCTTACATCCACCGCTAGGGGTTGACCATCTGCTGATAGGCTGTACAAGGAGGCTGAACCATTCATGAACTTATTGGCATCCAGCAATACATCTTTTTCACTGCTGGCTTTTTGGTTGAACTGGAGCACAAACCTGTCCCACAACTGGTCATTTTGCAAAAGCTCCATTTCCACCATACGCTGCATGGGCTGCACCCTGAACAAGGTGGCAGTATCTATTAATACCTTATCGCCTTCTTTAAAGGTAACGGACTGTGCTGCTGCTGTGGCCTGCACAAAGAAGGAAGCACTGAACGGCAATGAAAAATTGTTCACGCCAAACGTATAGGTAAGGTAACCACCAGCCGTGCCAACATTGGGGTTCCATACCCAAAAATTATTGTTGATGGCTGCTGTTCTGGTAAGGCTGATCAGGTTAACGGGACAAGCAAATGGATTGCCAATCATATTATAACCAGACTGGCTTCCCAGTGTAAGGGTCTTGACATAATCGCCCATGTTCAATGTGCCAATAGTGCTTAGTGTAATGGGGGCAGGCGTTACGGGACTTAGGTTACCCTTGGCGCCCCTTACCATTAACCGATAACCATCACCTACGCCCACTGTTTGTGCTGCGGTAGTAAAAGCGGTCCACCCCGGGTCTGCCGTATTGCTGCCATTGCCCGTGGTAGGGTCATACCAAAAAGAACTGGGTGCACCTGTGCCGGATGGGGTAAAGCCATTGGCAATATCATTATTGTTGCCTGTAATATCCACTTCATCTGTTACCTGTGTTAATGGCATGGCACTTTGGAATGGGTGCGACATGAACCGATAGGCCCGTTTGCCCGGTATATATCTTTCCACTGTTGTTTTGCCATTTAGATAGGGTGCTGCAAAGCCATACAATTTTCCTGTGCTGGTGGCTGAACTTTTCAGTACCAGATTATCATTGGTGTTTAAAATGATTCCTCCATAAATAAGTAACGTACCGGTGATATTAAGTTTATTGTTTCCTGCGGCTATAACGGCACCCGCTAGATTGTTGACCTGCATGTTGCTGATAGTGCCATTGCCTTGAATGGTTTGCTGCGTAGTGCCATTCATGATAAAGTCTCCCGTACCTGTAACGGTTCCATTGTTGGTTAAGGTTCCTTTTATCAGCAGCCTTGCTCCGCTGCCCAGCACAAATGAAGCACCACTATCAATACGTATATCCTTGCAGCTTAAATTGGCATTCAAACCAAAAACGGGATAGTTGGCAAGCCCTGCGGGTATAATCACATCTGTGGATGCAGTGGGCACGCTGCCACACCAGTTCAATGGACTGAGCCAGTTGGTATTGGCACCCAACCAGGTGCCGGGCACATTTACTTTAACCGTAACAGTATCGGTGGCGGTATTGCCACAGGCATCGGTTATGGTTAATACATAAGTGGTGGTGGTGGCGGGCGTGGCTATGGGTGTGGAAACATTGGCATTGTCCAACCCGGTAGCCGGCGACCAGCTATAGGTATATTCATAACCAGCGATGGCCAGTGCATCTATTTGTGCGTAGTTGCCCAGCACACCTATGACATTGCTTGTGCCCGTGGTGGTATTTACCGTACGTAAATCCATAAAGGTGTTTTGGGCAGTTATAATGGCGCCCAAATACAAGTGGCCAGTAACTGGGTCAAAACAGGCATCCTGTGCATAGTTGCCAGCATTGGCTCCAATGGAGTTGGGCATGATGGTGGCTGCACCTGATGTTTTATCAATCCTGTAAACAAAATCGTCTGTTGTGTTTTTGGTGGATAGGGCAAACATCTCCCCTGCTTGGTTGATGGACATGGAGTACATGTGGCCAACTGCTATGGGATAGGATAATTTTATCTGTCCCGTAAATGGATTGATGATGTAGATGGAACTTCCGCCTGAGAAAGTACCCAATCCATAAAGGCTTTGGGTGGTGATGTCCCAAGCCAACCCTGACCAAACATACGTACTACCAATGTTCACTGTACTCAATAAGGTCTGCACACCTGTAGCCGTATCTATTCTGTATAATTGGTTGTTGGATCGTAGTATGGCCAAATAGCCATAAGGTGTAAAGCAGCCACCTGCATAAAATCGCCCATTGCTGAGGTTGGTTGCGGAAACAATATTCTCTGCAATCGTATCAAACTTTTCGGGTTCATCCAACTTGAACCGCACAAAGCTGTTGCTGAACCAATCCATACCATAGGCCCTTTTTTCTTTCAGGCCCGGGCTGCCGCCTTTGGCAGTTTCCTTGGCACCCAACACTACTGATGCGCCTGTGCAAATGGCGGTATCCCTGCCTGCATTGGCGGAGAGTGTTGGACCATCGCCCATCTTTGTTGTACTGATAGCTGATGAGGTGGCCATGCAACCATTTACATAGGTAGCCTGCACGGTGTAGGCACCTGAAAATGCAGCAGTAATGCTATTGCCAGTAGATACATCAACACCATCTTTTTTCCATTGATAAGAAGCAGTAGCATCTGGATTTACCACAGACAATGCCACACTGCCAGTACTGCAAAAACGGGTGGCGCCATTGGCCTGTATGGTTACATTGCAGAATAGCCCGGACTGTGCCAATTGCAATGCAGCCAATGCATTGATGCGGCCATGGCCCGTTTCACTGTTCCAGGTACCATTGGGCTGGTTGTTCACCATGCTATAACTGTAAGCTGGAATTTTGGTGCAGCTACCTTCTATGATCTGCCTTACTTGGGACAAGGTATAATTGTTATTGAAGGACAGCAATAAGGCTACTACACCTGCAGCATTGGGGCAGGCAGAGGATGTGCCATTGAAGGTGGGATGGTAATCGCCACCTGTTCCTGTTGTTGTATTGTAACCATTCGTGCCAGTGATATCAGTAGAAGCAATTTTTACGCAGGGTGCCACCAGATCAAGCCCTGTTCCATAACTGGCTCCCCACCAGTTCTCCCCATCACAGGAAGTGGGCGATTTACGTTGGTTGCACATATTGATGCCGCCTACGGAAATAACATTTGTATTGACAGAGGGGTAGGAAATACCTGCATTGTTATTGCCACTGGAAAAAAGCATTACACAGCCCTTGCCGCCCCTGCCCAATGTAGTGGCATTGAGGATAGCTTCATCCAATAGGCTGCTCCAGGAACCACCGCCCCAGGAATTGGAAATGACATCTGCGTTGTTGATTCTTGCATAGTCTATACCAGCAGCAATATTGGCATAAGCTGAAAAAGTGCCTGAAGCCAAGGCAATGTTTACTGGTATAATCTTGCAATTGGGTGCCACCCCTGCCACCCCAATATTGTTGTTGGCCACTGCGGCAATGATGCCTGCACAGTTGGTGCCATGTGCATTGGCCGGGCTTTTGGGTGAGCCGCTGGTGGCATCGGCAGTAAAGGTGGTGGCATCATACCCCTGCAAGATATTGGCCTGCAAATCAGGATGTGTCAGTTCCACCCCATCATCCACCACAGCTATTTTGATATTGCTGTTGCCCATGGTAATATTCCATGCAGCTTGAATACCCATATCGGCACCTGCTGTGCCACTAAACTGTGCTGCTGAACCGGTGTTGTTGTGTGCCCATTGCAAATCATATAAAGGGTCGTTGGGTGCGGCATCTATGGCATTGTGAGTGGTCATGTTGGGCTCTGCATATTCAAACAAACCGGACTCATAAAAAACATTGGCCATGGTCAATCCATCGTATCCGCTATTGCTGCCGGCAGCTAGAATAAAGATGTTTGTTGAAAATGGCTGCTGCCTTACCAAGCTGCATTGCTGGCTGTTCATTAACTGCTGCAGTGCCGCTTGGGTGGTACCCGCTTTCAGCTTTACAATAAACTCCTCACCATAACTCACCATTTTTCCGGAGGAACTCACCATGCTGCCACGTACATACAGGATGTTACTGGAGGCACGGAGCTTATTGATGGTGTTTTTAATGAAACTGGCTGTTTCATGCTGCTTGAACTTAATGGAGAACTGGTTGCTGGCAGCGGCAGCCTTTACGGTATTCTCCTCTACCCCTGCAATGGTGGCAATGGTGCGTTGGGCTGTTGCTGCCGTTGCAGGCTTCACACCAATAACAAGCTGCTCATAGGATATTGGCAAGGACACTTTCTTGCCTTTGTAATAGTAGGCTACCTTTTCCTCATTGGGAATATTGCCTGTTTGCGCCACAACGGCTATACCCAAGAACAGGCAAAGAATAAGCAGTAGTACATTTATTTTCATACAAGTGTTTTTGGAACTGGTTAAGCGGCTATACCATTAAAATAGCAACAGCCAAAGCTAATGTCAATACAGGCTGCAAACAATCCCTAAATCAAGTGACAAGGGTTTTGTTATGGGGGAGATTTCAAAGCGGTGGTGGACATCATCTACAACTTTTATGGCAGGTGGGCGCAAGTACCGCTGCTATGTTTGGAACTATTCCAGTAGCCTTACGCCATATTCCTGTAGTAAAATGCAATGGCTTCGCCCAAACTATCTACATGCAGTTTCTCGTAAATGCGTTTAATGTGGGTATTAACGGTATTGTAAGTAATGCCCAGTTTATCTGCTACCATTTTATAGCTTTTGCCATCGGCCAAAAGCATGAGTACCTGTTTCTCCCGTTCAGACAGTGAAGTGGTATTTTCTGCTGGCTGGAAGTGCAGCAGCACTTTCTGGGCAATGGATGGGTTCATGACTGCCCCGCCTTCATGCACTTCCCTTATGGCCTGCAATATGCGTTGGGGTTCATCTTTCTTTAGGATGTAGCCGCTTGCCCCATTGCGGATGCTGTCAAAAATCTTATCGCTGTCTTCAAAAACCGTTTGCATCAACACCTTGATATGGGGCAATGACTGCTTTATTTTTTTCAATCCTTCCAGGCCATTTACATTGGGCATATTGATATCCATCAGCACCACTTCCGGGGCATGTATCTGCATATCTTCCATTACGGCGGAGCAGTCCATGGCTGCGCCTACTACTTGCATATCCTGCGACAGTTCCAGCAAGGATTTAAGGCTGTCCCTCCTGGCACCGTTATCATCATATATAAACACTTTTATTGGCATGGGAGCTAAAATTAGGCAGATTTACACTTGACCCTTATCACCAATTGTAGTGAGTGGCAGCAATACGGTTATCACTGTTCCTTGCATAGGCCCACTTTCTATGTCAAAACTGGCCCCAAGCTCCATGCTCCTGCCCCTCATATTATGCAAGCCATTGCCATCTACTTTTTGGGAAACATCAAACCCTTTCCCATTGTCCCTGATACTTACCAGCATGGCTTTTTGCTGTTTACGCAGGGTGATTTCTATATTATCCGCACCACTGTATTTAAGGGCATTGTTCACGGCTTCCTTGATAATCAACAAGATATTCTTCCTTGCGGAGATGCTCCTGATCAATTGTTCGGCCTGTTCATCAATATCCAATGAATAATTGATGGAAGCAGTACCCAATACGCCCACTACATAATCCCTGATACGCCCAGTGAGGTTGATGCCCTGCTGCCACTGCATGGACCATACGATATCCCCAATATTTTCCATGACCCTTGCAGATTCCTTGTTGATTTTTTGCAGTACTGCTTTGGCTTTCTCCCTGTCCTTATCCATCAATTGCTCCACAACGGAACTGTACACCCGGAGGCTGCTGAGCGATGAACCCACATCATCATGCAGGTCTTGGCTTATTTTATTACGCAGTTGTGCAAGCTGCAGGCGTTGGGATGTTTTGTACCTGTACAGTAGGAAGCCGGCTATTACCAGCAGCAGCACGGCCAGCAATAAATAAAGCCTGGTATTAACAATTTCATTCTGCTGCCGCTGCGTATTTACCTGCAATTGCAGCAAGCGTGTTTCATTGGCCAAACTGGCATCCAGAATGGTTTGTACCTGCTGGTTATTGTTCAGTAACTGCGCCTGCAAGGATGCTGCTTTTTTTTGGAGCAAATTGGCCAGTAATAAAGATTCATTGTACTGCTTGTACAGTTTGATGGCATCATCAAAAAACATCCCTGCAAAAAAAACATTTACATAAGGGTGCTGTTCCAATAATGCCAACCCTTTGTTAAGCAGCTCCAAGCTGGCTGCTTTATTGTGCTGCCAGCTTTTGCCAAGGGCCAGTTTGCTGTAGCTCAGCAATTGCACATCCCATATATTGTTGTTGGAGCCTAGCGTGTTGGCAATGGTATAATGATAAATGGCAGAATCTATTTGGTGCAGGCTATCGTAAATGCTGCCCTGATTAAGGTGTGCAATGGCCAATGGCCTTTTTTCTTTTGCTGATTGGGCATATTGCAGGGAGATATTATTTGCGGCAATGGCACTATCGTACCTCCCATTCCGTTGATAGGCTTCTGCTAGGTTGCCAAACAAATGGTGGGGCATGGTAATGTTTACGTACTGCACATTATATGGTGGGGCTTGGGTATAGGTGATCCCTTTTTTGAAATAGGCGGTGGCCATGGCAATACTGTCCATATTCATGTAAAACAGGCCAATGAAATTGTTGGCATCGGCCAGTAGCAGGCTATCGTTCAATAAAGTGGCAATGGAGAGGGCCCTTTTTGATTCAGTAAGGCCAAGCCTTTGCAAACTATTGTAATAATAGATTTCCGCCTGCCTTGAATGATGGTAATAATTGAAAAGGGAATTATTTGCAGGAAGTTTTTCTGCAATTTTTGTCAGCCATTGCTGTGCAGAATCATAACGCTCCACCAGCATGAAACCATCTACCAAGGCCAAGCTGGCTGTGAACCATGCGGGAGAAGCCGTTGCTGCCATGCCTACCTTTTGCTTCAAAGCCTCTGGGTCAAATGCAGTTTGTGCCTGCCCCTTTTTAAGTGAACAGGCTATCAAGCATAGCAGCAATATTTTTTTTATTGGAAAAGACATCAATTTGCTGTTTTGGGAGCAAGTGAATATACATCGTAAAATAAGTTGAAATTAGTAAGGAAGCTTTTGAAGTGTTCGTAAAATTTAAACAAGCAGGTTATTGTCCGTGATTGGCGTATAGGCAAGTACAACTGTCACAAAAAAGCCGAGGTAATAATACCTCGGCTTAAATAATTTTTGATTTGCAACCTACTTTGCTTCGTCGTCCGCAGCGTCTTCGTCCGAATCCGCTTCTTCTACTTCATCTTCCTCAAAGTCCCCTTCCTCAGTTTGATCTTCCCCATCCAAACTGCCTTCTAACAAATCAGCCTCTTCGGTTTCGTCCTCATCGGTGTACCCTTCTTCTGTTTCATCTTCTTCATCACCAATTTCATCCTCCTCTTCTAAGCTCTGAGTTGCATTGGAATTTAACTGATTTTCGGAATCTTCATTGCTACCGCCTTCGCGTGGGTCAAGAACAAAATATTTTTTCATGTTTAATTTTTTTTATGCTCACCGGGAGCAAACCGGAAGGCGATGCCTTCATGGTGGGAGATAGAAAAAAACATGCCTACCCTGAATAAACAAGTGATTTGAGTCCTTCAACTAATTATAGCTCCGCGGAACCATTTATGTGAGTAAAAAACACGTCATCCTATGGCAAATAAATCTACAAAGCTATTGGGTGCTTCAGCAGTGGAATCAATACTGGCTATGGATGCCCATCAATCCTCATCCCTTTGATAAATCGTCAGGCTGTTTTCAGCAAATGCAGGCAACATGATATCTACATCCCAGTTATTCGTCATTGAGGGAAACACTAGCATTGGCTTAAGCCGCCCAATGAAAAATCGGGTATTGACTATTAACAAGCAGCCTTTAACTATATCCACAAACGTTTATTGCTAAAAAAGGATTTAAAAAGCATCGTACCTTCTCAACCCATCCTCCATCACTCTATACACTTGTTCCTTCAAAGCCCCCATATCCTTCATCGTCAATCCACCCACCTTAATCTCCTCTAGATAAACCACCCGGTTCTGTCCCGGTGTCAATTCAAACAGTCCACGGTAGTGGAGACGCTTCAACGTATCCACAAACAAAAGAGGTTTGATAGGCGTTTGCGTTTCTATCGCAATCCTGAAAGCACCATCAAAAAAATCTTTTAGCGGTTCACCTGTTTCATTGAAAGTTCCTTCTGGGAAAATAAAAATGGAAATGCCCCTTGCAATGGCCGCTTTCAAGGCCCTTACACTTTTGGCCCTTGTTTCTGCATCACGCCTGTCCACAAGGATAACCGCTGTTCTGTAAATCCAGCCAAACACGGGAATCTTCACCATTTCATACTTGCCCAAAATCCGGACGGGTTGCCTTGCTGTTAGAACAATGGGCGGAATATCCATATAGGAAATATGGTTGGCCACAAAAATGTACTGCTTGCTGGTATCGTGCGGTGCCTCGAAAATATCCTTGTGCTGAACAAAAACGAACAGGTACCATGTTCTTGCCCAAAGCTTGCATACTTTATAAATGAAATTGCCGCCCTTGATGCCAAATGCTGAGGATGCAATGATGAATGGCAGTGCAATAAACATGAGCACAATAAACATGAGCAGTGCATAGACACAGTAAATGTATTGGAGCAAACGGAGAATGAATTTCATTGACAGGGCTTGACGGTTTAAAGATAGGAGAGGCGGGGTTTAATTGTTTGATTGTTTAAGGGTTCAATTGTTGGGTAAACATTTGAACAGTGAACAATGGAACTTTTTGAACTTCCTCACTCAAAAAACACCCTTACCGTTTGGTAGAACCAATTGTTCTGAACGGCATTGCCCTGCTGCTGCATTTTTTCGTTGTAGTTTTTCAAACCAAAGAGACCAGCCATGTTTCCCTTGTTCATAGAGAGTTCCAAATAGCCAGCAGAGTTGAAATGTGCAAGATTCTGGCCTTCATCCACGGAGGAGTAATTATTGCTGAGGCTTTCTATGACTTCGTTCCTTTTGAAAACAATTTTGAATTTTCTTCCTTTGCGTTCCTGTTCAAACTCTGCTTTGGTAATATTGATGACAACGTTTTCAAAATTGTCTATGAACAGAATCTGTCCTTCAATCCAGTCATTGCCAATCATGGGTTTCAGCATCAGTTTCTCCACAATGCTCAGTCCATTGGTGCCAATATCATTGATTGTTTTTCCATTGATAATGGCTGCTACGGCATTGGCAATGGTCTGTGTGATTTCCAGAAAAGTGGTGGCATTGATAACAGGAAGCGTTACCAGCTTTTTGGGGATGCTGCCAGTAATCATGGTGAGGATACCATTGTCTGGACAGATAATATATTGATTGTTGTGTTCGGCCAATATAAAATGGCCGCCCTTGGTTTCAAATACATTCACCAGCACCACATGGAAAGTGCCTTTGGGAAAATGCTTGAAGGCGTTGCTGCATATATAGGCTGCATGGGGAAAGTTTTCCTGTGGCAGGTAGTGGGTAACGTCCACAATGTTCAATGCTTGGTTGGTGGAAACCAATTGCCCTTTGATGGCTCCAACAATGTAATCCTGTTGGCCAATATCTGAAGTGAGGGTTAGTAAAGGCATGAGTTGTAAACGAAGAATTACTTTAATTGTTTTGTAGTTAAAGAGTAGATGTCAGGTTGAGCTTGTCGAAACCGCCTTCGATAAACTCAGGCTGACAACCTTCTACTAAACAACATTTTTATTTGACTAATTGTCCGTCTTTAAAGAAAAATTTCCTGGTCAATTTATCTGCCAATGATGGGAATAATTTGGTCATGAACACGGTTCTTTTTCCCGTGAAAGTTAGTACCAATGTCCTTTTCTTTTTTTCAATGGCTTTGATGATATGTTCTGCACATTCTTCTGCACTCATCATTTCCCCTTCGTTCATGGAACTTTCGCCCTGTGCCTTGCCAGCCTTGTTCAATGCGGCTTTGCGTATATTGGATGCAGTGAAGCCGGGGCAGACCCACATCACGTTTACGCCACTGTCCAGTAGTTCCGTTCTAACCGATTCAAGGAAACCGTTGACCGCAAATTTTGATGCAGAGTAACCGCTCCTTCCCGGCAGTCCCCTAAAGCCCGCAATGGAAGAGACACCTACGATAGTGCCATTATTCTTGGTGATATAAGGTAGGGCAAACTTGGTGCAGTAAACCGTTCCCCAAAAATTAACGTCCATCACTTTCCGCAGTGCATCCAGTTCCACTTCTTCCAGTAATGCCCTCATGGAAACACCTGCGTTGTTAATGAGTATATCAATGGTGCCAAAATTTTTTACCACGGCTTCAATAAAGTTTTTGCAATCCTGTTCCTTGCTTACATCAGCCGTATGAATCATTAAAGGTTTGTTGGGAGAAGTTGATTGCAGTTGATAGAATTTATCATAGTTCCTTCCACAGGTGGCCACTTTTGCACCCAAGTGCAGGAATTGTTGTACCAATGCTTTTCCAATGCCTTCAGAACCACCAGTAACAACCACAACCTTATTTGTAAACACAGACATATTTCATGGATTATTGAACAAAAATAAGTGTAAGCAATCATGTTATGTTGATAAACATGTGGGGAACATCCACAAAAAGAAATAAAAAAATTTGGTAAAAAAGTTCATACCCCTATTTTTGCACTCCGAAAACAAAATAGGTATCCTGTTTTGTTGGAAGAAAAAGATGATTCCGTAGCTCAGTTGGTAGAGCATCCCGATTTAAATCGGGAGGGCATTGGATCAAAGAGCATAAAAAATTTGATGGAGGTGACCATTTAAAAAAACACGATGATTCCGTAGCTCAGTTGGTAGAGCAATACACTTTTAATGTATGGGCCCTGGGTCCGAGTCCCAGCGGGATCACCAAGAAGCTATCAGTATAAAAACTGGTAGCTTTTTTTGTTTATGGCAACGATGTATATTTTGTATTCGGAGAAATTGAATAAGTTCTATGTTGGAGCGTGCACCGATATGGACAGACGGCTGTATGAGCACAATATTGGCCATTCAAAATTCACAAGTACAGGTATACCATGGATTATCGTTTACAGGGAGGAATTTGAAACATTGCCCTTGGCCAAGCAACGGGAAATCCATATTAAGAAACAGAAATCAAGAAAATATATTGAATCACTTGTCAATAAGGTTCCGTAGGCCAAGTTGGTAGAGCATCCCGATTTTTAATCGGGAGGGCCCTGGGTCCGAGTCCCAGCGGGATCACCAAGAAGCTATCAGTATAAAAACTGGTAGCTTTTTTTTGTTTATGGCAACGATGCACATTTTGTATTCTGAAAAATCGAGCAAATTCTATGTTGGTGCCTACTCCACCCTATGTATCGCTCATACAATTATTTATTGCCTGTTCTAAATTAAACCAAGGCTCCTTAATTAGCTCAACTATATTATGTAAACCTTCAAAGTGATAAAGCAGCAACCGAAAATCGGTCATTAATCCATTAATGAGTCCCCTTTTGGTTCATCCCGAACGGAATGAACTAAGCACCTCATCCGTTTCGGTCTCTGCGAAGCAGGATTATAAAAAATCCAAAGGATATTTTTTCTAAAGAAACGGATGCAGTGCTGAACGTAATTTCCATGCGACCGCCAAAGCAATCAAAATAAAATTAAACCATTCAGCAACAAAAATCAACCAGCTACACCTAAGGTGGCGTTGGCCGGACAAACGGGCGGAGCCATTCGGGTTGTCCTTGATTTTTTTTGTTTCCTTTTTTGATCAAGCAAAAAAAGAAAAGCAATGGCAAGCATAATAAAACTGCTCCTCGTTTTAACTTCCAACAACGAAAATTATAATCCCTCCAGCCTTTATCTTCGTCAACACTTTGGCAAAAGAAACCCACCATACAGCATCCATGTTCCATACCCCTTCAGGGGCCGCAAGCATGTTTGCCGAAATCATCATTCCCCTTGCCCTCCCCACCACCTACACTTGGGCCATTCCCTCCCACTTGCAGGCAGCCATCAAAATTGGCGTGCGTGTAGAAGTGCAGTTGCGGAACAAGAAATATGCAGGCATCATCAAAAACATTTTCAGTGAAAAGCCTGCTGCCTTCCAGCCCAAGGAAATCATCAACGTACTGGATGATGAACCCCTGGTTTATCCCACACAAATAAAGCTGTGGGAATGGATTGCCAACTACTATATGTGCAGCGAGGGCGAAGTCATGCAGGCCGCTATCCCCTCCAACTTGAAACTCAGCAGCGAAAGCATCTTGATATGGAACGAGGAAACAGATTTTGACCTGAACGATGGCAGCACTTTTGGTGATGAGGAATACCTCGTGGCACAGGCATTGGAAATAAAAAAGGAACTGCGGTTGAGCGAAGTGCAGCAATTGCTGGATGCCAACCATGTCTATCCCATCATCAAAAAACTGATTGACAAGAAAGTCTGCTATGTATGGGAGGAACTGAAGGACAAGTACAAGGTAAAAACGGAGACCTATATTATCCTCCATCCGCAATACCACGATGAAGAAAAACTGTCCAAAATATTTGACGACAGCAAGGCACCCAAACAAATGGAACTGCTACTCTCCTACCTGCATTTAATCAAGACGGAAGGGGAAGTAACGCAAAGCAGCCTCCTGAAAAAATCAAATGCCTCCGCGGCTCAGTTAAAGGGCTTGATTGATAAAAATATCCTACTGGCGGAGAAACGTGCTACGGACCGTGTAAAGAGCCTGCCCAAAGACATTACCATTGATTTCACTTTGTCCAATGCACAGCGGAAAGCACTGGATGAAGTGGAAGACATCTTTTCCGACAAACCTGCCTCCCGTGAAGTGAGGAATGTTTGCCTCCTGCATGGCGTCACTTCCAGTGGCAAGACACAATTGTACATCACCTTGATTGAGCAGTATATCAAACAGGGCAAGCAGGTACTGTACATGCTGCCCGAAATTGCCCTCACTGCACAAATCATCCGCAGGCTGCAGAAGCATTTTGGTGGGCATATTGCCATTTACCATTCCAAGTTCAACCCCAATGAACGGGTGGAAATCTGGAACAAGATAAAATCGGGCGAAACCAAGGCCGTAGTGGGTGCCAGAAGCTCCCTCTTTCTCCCCTTCAAGGATTTGGGACTGATTATAGCCGATGAGGAACATGACCCCAGCTACAAGCAGCAGGAACCAGCCCCACGTTACCATGCCCGTGATGCGGCGGTGTACTATGCTTCGCTCTTCAATGCCAAGGTACTGTTGGGCTCCGCCACGCCCAGCATTGAAAGTTACTTCAATGCCGTGCAGCACAAATATGGACTGGTGGAACTCAATGAACGTTTTGGCGATGTGGCCATGCCCGTGCTGGAACTGATTGACTTGAAGAAGCTCGTCAACAAAGCCAATCCCAAAATTGCCCTTTCCCCACAGCTCATTGCAGCCGTGGAAACCTCGCTGGCAGAAAAGAAGCAGGTCATCCTTTTCCAGAACAGGCGGGGCTACAGTCCCTACATGATTTGCCAAACCTGCGGCTGGATTCCGCAGTGCAACCAGTGCAGCGTAACGCTTACTTACCATAAGGCCAAGAACAAGCTCACTTGCCATTACTGTGGCACCACCTATCCCGTTATCAATACCTGTGCAGCCTGTGGCAGCCACAACTTCATCCAGAAAAATTTTGGTACGGAGAAGATTGAAGAGCTACTGGCCGAACAGTTTCCCGATGCCAAAATTGCCCGCATGGATTACGATACCATCAAGGGCAAGCATGACCATGATACCCTCATCAAACTGTTTGAACAGCAACGGGTGGATGTACTCGTAGGCACACAGATGGTGGTGAAGGGTCTGGACTTTGAACATGTGAACCTCGTAGGCATCATAGATGCAGATGGCATTCTGAACTTCACTGATTTCCGTGTGAATGAACGTGCCTTCCAACTCATGGAGCAGGTAAGCGGACGTGCAGGCCGCAAGGATGGCAAGGGCAAAGTATTGGTGCAGGTAAGCAATATCTACCATCCGGTGCTGCAGTTTGTGCAGCTACACGATTACAAAAAACTCTACCAATACGAACTCGAAAGCCGCAAGGCATATAACTACCCCCCCTTCTACCGCCTCATTGCCTTAACCTTTAAGCACAAGGAAAAACATATTGCCGAAGAAGCTGCCAATATCATGGCCCATGGTCTCAAAACCAATTTTGCCCCCTACCTCAATGGTCCTGCCCAGCCCGTGGTTGACAGGGTACGCAACCAATATATCTGGGAAATACTCATCAAGCTGCCCAAGGATGCCAACCTTATTAACCAATGCAAAAGGGAGATACAGCAGCAAACGGTAATTATACAAACGAATAAGTTATATAGAAGCGTTATTGTGCTGCCTGATGTGGACCCAGTGTAATTTTTCTTTTGGGACGAGCAGCAGATACTTTGTGGAACTTCAGTGGCAAGTTTATCCTGAGCCATAGCCGAAGGGCACTCTTGTACGATATAACATTGTTGGGCTTTATTGAAGCGTAGGGTTAACGCTGATGAGAATATGAAGTATCGCTGAATTGATGAAGGATATCTAAAATTATTTATTTTCTTTATTCCTTTTTATTAACTCTAACACAGTATTTCGTTCCTTTTCATCACTTATTTTAAATCTATTTTCTTCATTTTCATAGTATGCTTCTATATTAGTTATTATTATCTCTTTAATCATTTTCATATTCCCATCCTCAATTTTAAGTAAGTGAACCTTTTCTTTAAACTCTTCTGCATTATTAAATATTGATTTCAGCCACCATGCAAGTTGAAAAATATCGTCATTAAAAGAACGAGGGTCTAATTGCACTACATTTTGAAAAAAGGAGCTGAATACAGGGATATTTTCACTCAAATATTTTTTTAATGACTCTCTAGTTTTCTCATAAATGACAAATCTTTCATTTGCGTCCTTATCACTCCAATTACAGATATAAAAGTCCATTATTTCATGAAAGCTAATAGGCTTAGTTTCTAAATACTGAATAAATAGTATATAAATCACCTCTTGCCATTCCTTTTTTCGCAACCCAAGTTCCTTTTCAAAATCACTTCCCTTGAAATGCCGAATATATTCAGTTGAGAAATTTTTTGCTACTAATGCTCTATGAAAGGGGCTTATACTTTCATCATTCACTAGTGTAGTTAAAAAGTCTTTATACAAAGAATCATTCTTTTCAAAATACTTATTGTAGTTCTCGGAACGATTTCTAAAAATTAAGTTTTCAGCTTTATTTAGCCATACATTTTTATTAGCACCTATGATTTTTAAATAAATTGGTGCCATTTTTTTAAAAACAGCATTGTCAAAAAAAGCTTCAGCATCATTTAATAAAGACAGAAGCTCTTCTTCCTTTTTTTCTGCTATCCATTCTTGAAATTTACTAATAATCCTTTCTTCTTCTTGTTCAATCAATTTATTAAATTCCAATAGTGAAATTAAGTTCCCAAGATGATAAGAAAAGTAAAGGTATGAGTTATGCGATCTTAATATTTTTCTCGGACTTTTGGATTCAGAATCAGTAAATAAATAGTCGATAGCTAATTTCAAATCAGATAAAATAGTTTGTTCTTTATTTTCTGCAAATGCCTTCCATGATTCTTCATTAACTGAAAACTCACTCCCGTATTTTGTAGCTGTTAAGATAGTTTTGTTTCTTAATAAATTATAAACTTCAATATTTCTTGTCCTAATAAGCTCTAACACCATTAAATCGTTTACATCTACCTCGCCTTTTAATATGTTATAAGCAATCTTAAAGGAATTACAAAAAGTTTTGAGAGTGCGGATATTGTCAATTAAATAATTAAAATTGCTTTGAGGAATCACATCACCATTGAAAAAGTCAAGACCAACAAAAACTTTCTCCTCTGAGAACATTTTCAATCCATTCGCAATTCCTTTTTTTTCTTTCTCGTTTAAATCTTCAGTTAGCAAAAAGTCTTCTAACAATTGCTTATAAATTTCTTTTTTGAAAGTTGGGAGTGTGATTGTTAATTGAAAAATTTTTTTTAAGTATTCTGTTTCGTTAGAAAAGCTATTGGTTTTACCTAAAGCATCTGTGATATATTTCATGTCAGTAGTTACAATAAAAAAGGTATTTGCAAAATTTGCAGTACTTCTAATAACACGTAAGACTTCCATTATTTCTTTCCCGTTGAGCCTATCCAAATCATCAACGAAAATTATCAATCGCTTCCCAGTTGATTTAATTGCTTGATTAATTAAAGCATACTGCTTCTCTATATCTTCATTATGTACCCAATCGTTTATTAAAGTATCAAGGAATTTAAAATGAACCTCTTTACTTGTCTGTAATACTTTGTTTGAATACTCCTTTATCTTAGGTACAATTGAATTATTATAGGGTTTTAGTTTAGATGATAAAGTTTTAAAAAACTCTTCAACTATAGCATCAACCTTATTTACTCTCCACGGGTTAAAGTCAAAAACAATATTCTCAGCAACGTTGAGTTTGAGTTCTTCTTGGATACGAATCATGAAGTTTGTTTTACCTGAACCCCATTCTCCAGCAATGGCAATAGCAAATGAATTGTTACATGAAGTAGCATTAATATGATTAACGATTGTTTGAGCATAAGATTGACGATTATAAACATCTGCCGTATACATTTTTGGTGAGTCATCTAAAAATGACAATACCGAACTCTCTTTTTCAAGTTTCTTTTTATAGGATTTATATGAGGTTATAAAAATTAAGCTACTTATGAGAAAAATATCTGCAAAATTTATAAGTGTTCTTCCTGAGAAATTAAAGAAGATGTAAGTACTGTCAAACCTGAAAAAAACAAGATAAATTATTGTTATAGTTGCACAACTAATGATTGAAGAGATGGTTGGATATAGTTGCTTCCAAATTATTTTGTTGAGACCAAAAGAAAGAGAAGATACTAATAAAATTAAAAAAACAACTCTTACACCTAATCCATCCTCTGGTATGGTTGATATTATTGGTACAACAAATATTTTATTGAATACTTTTTTCATTAGCGATGAAAACAAAATAAAAATAGAAATACCAAATAAAGACCACATAAGAGGTCTCTTCAAGTGTTCAGTCCATTGCCTTTTGATATTTTCATTTATTAGTTTTCTCATAACACTGAATGATAACTCGTTTTTATTCTTCTTTCTTATGCATACTTTCTTCTGCTGTATATTGGTTGAAGATAGTCAACGTCTTCTAATTGTATTATAGTTCTTAATTCTGTTTATAACTGTATTCCGATAATTTTCTCCCTATAAAATATTATTACGAAACATCAACAAAAATCCAAAAAGCCCAACCATCCCACTCCAAACCATAGCCAGCTACACATGGGGGAGGCATTGGCCAGACAAAACGGGCGGAGCCATCGGGTTTGTCTTGATTTTTTCTTTGCTTCTTTCTTTCGTATCAAAGCCTGTCCCGATTTTTCATCGGGAATAAAAGAAAGAAAAAGCCAATCAGCAAACGAGATGCTTTTCCTTAAATAAAATCTCCATTCAGAAACTCCCTTCGAGAGCAAGGGTGACAGCAGTCTTCGTAAATAATTGCTCCGTAAAAAATCGTGGTTAGTAAAACACACAACTCGGCGAAGAACGAAGCAAAGATTGCAGCAAAGAATTTTAATACTTAAAAATCATTTCCAAACGCTGAGACTATACGTTAGGCGGTTATTAAGCCCATCATTAATTCTGTCAAAAAACTATATTTGTGTATAACCTCCTTTATGAACAGATATTTTTGTTTGCCACTAATCATTATCATTATTGCTGGCACTATGTTGCAAGCATGCAAAAAAAACAGTTCAGATACTAGCAGTACCACCACCACAACTAACGTTTCCAAAGCAAGTTTGGTGTTTGCAGGAAACCACAACCTACTATGCTGCTTCAACGCAACCAATGGCCAGTTAAAATGGAGTAAGGCATTTGATGCACGTGTTCAAATTACCCCCTTCTATGCAAATGGCTGGGTATATGCAGCTTCAAACGGTAGCTTGATTCTTGGGGCACCTGACTTTGCCATCAAGAAAGTACATGCTTTGGACACATTGGGCAACCTTAAGTGGTCGCAGCCAATACTGTGCTTTTATATTGAGGTAAACAATGGCGTTGTCTATGCTTATAGCTCCACAACAGTTACAGCCATGAATGCTACTACTGGAACCATCTTATGGTCATTTGACTACACTATTGTGCCTCCAGTTAACACAGCTAGAACATTGGGCTCAAGACCTGTTATCTATAAAGGAAACATTTATGCCAATACTGCTTATGGATTTATAGCACTTGATGCACAAACTGGTGCTTTCAAATGGAAAATTGACAATGTGGGCCTACATGCCACAAGGCCAAAAATTATTGACGACAAGGCCTACCTGATTAATTCTATTGGAAACGTAAATGTTATTAATTGTAATACTGGCAGCATTATCTGGAGCAAGAGATTAGCAGGAGACCACCCTATTACACTCAATGTGGTTGGTAACAAGCTGGTTATACAGGATGAACTCCTAAATCCTTCTGGAAGCATGGTGTCTGTTTTTGATACATCTGGCAATCCTATTAAAAAATGGTCAGTTAATTACTCTTCTGTGCCTCCAGTTCAATATTCGTACAACACCTGTTCGCCCGCATTTGATGGTAAATACCTGCATTTGATGAAATACCATCTTAGCCAATTTATGGATGTGCTTGATATGGAAACAGGAGTAAGCTTTGGACAGTATGGAACCGGTGACTATTCATTGTTCTCTGTTAGCGACGTTACCTTAGCAGGTGGTTTTTCCTTCTATAGCACTTCATCCAGTAACGCCTATAATGACACCATAATAGGCCAGTTATATGCAAAGCAGATAAATAACAATGGAGTGGTGGCAAATAGTGGATGGCAAAGCAGTATTCGTGGTAATTACAGATATACCCCTTGTGTAGTAACTGCAGATGGTAAATCGCATATTGGTAGTGAGGAATATTAAGTAATACAGTATATGCAGTGCTTTGTTGGTTTTCTTCTACAAACTCAAATTGTTAAATGAACATCAACAAAAACCCAAAAAGCCCAACCATCCCACAACAAACCACAGCCAGCTACACGTAGGGAGGCGTTGGCCAGGCAAAACGGGCAGGGCCTTCGTGTCGAAGCAGGCATAACTATCAACTATGTATCGCTGTTGAATTGCCATTAAAAAATACAACTGCATTATCTGTGGCAAATTTTGATGGCCTACTTTTAGGTAAACGTTTACAACCATGAAAAGAAGAAAGTATCCCAGCCTGCGGAACGACCTTGGCATTACGCAGCAGGATTTGGCCATGTACTTAAAAGTGTCAAGGACACTGGTGGACATGGAAGAAAAGGGAACCAGGGAATACCCAACCACAGCCATGGTGAAGTATAGCCAACTGGGCCGTGCAATGGACCATTTGCCGCCTTCACCAAAATTGGATGAGTATAGCAGCAAAGAGCGGTCAACGCTTTTGAACGGGCTGCAACTAAGAAGCAGGCACTGCCAAGCCAAGGCCAATGGATTGAAAGTCAAACTGGCCGATATGCAGGCTTTATGCCAGCAAACTTACACTACCATTTTAACCATCCACAACCTGCGTGAAAACATGATTCCAGTCGAACACATGTCAAGCATACAAAACATGAAATGGATTGGCTCAGGGGACAGGAGGACTTGACTTTCTTTAAACTGGACAAATACGGCATTAAGGCACAATCGAAGCTGATGCTGCAAATAAAGCTGCTGGAACTGGAAGCAGTGGCTGTGCTGGAATGCATGCCTGACCCCATTACCGTTTAGCTTATAATATGGCTTGCCTTTGGGGAACTTCTGAGAACGACTGATGGCAGCCTGCCTGCCAAAGAAATCGCCGCCCTAAGGTTCCAAGCAATTAAACCTTGGGTTCAATAACTGGTCTGCAAGCCTCAACCAAGTTCCAATGACCAAGAACCTGCTACCGCTGCTGATTGCCATTTTGTTTTTTGCCTGCAAAAAATCCAATAACAGCAACGCCATTACAACACCAGTGAACACCAATTTCAAAGGCAAGGGTGGCATCTACTATTTGGGCAGTGCAAATATGGCAGTGAACAATTCCGTTTATGCAAACCCCCACCTTGCAGGTGTGGTAGTAAGGTTTACTTGGGAAAGCCTGGAAACATCCCCAGACATTTTTAACTGGGCTTTCATAGATAGCGAAATTGGCAAGGCCAAGGCCAATAACAAAAAAGTGAGCCTTCAACTGCTGGGCTACCCATTATGGGTCATTAATGGTTTAGGGGCTGTTTCCTATAACTACATTGACAGGAATGCTGCACACGCCACCTATCTGGACACGTTGAAAGATGTGATGCCTTGGGACAATATTTACCTGAACCGGATTGGCAAACTCATCAACCAGTTTGCCGCAAAGTATGCAGCCGATACCACTGTAGCCTACTTTAACCTAATTGCAGGGCAAGTAAGCCGTGGCATGCCCGACAGTGTGATAACCGGCACAGGTTCAAAAGCGTTTTATACGGTTTTCAATTACAATGCAGATACAGTGGTGGCCAAGATGGAAGCCCTGCTCGATTTATATATGTCCAAGTTCCCTAACACGGCCCTATGGAATTCTGTGGACTATGTCTCCTTTGAAAGCAAGGCATCGGGCAGGGCGAACAATTACCTTTGCTCGCAATATGTAAATTATGGCACAGCCACTTATCCTGACCGTTTTGGTTGCTGGCGGGAGGACCTTGCTGCATGCAATCCCGGAACAGCTATACAAACAACCAGTCAATGGTTTACCATGCAGCAGAACAGTTCAAGAACAGGTGCACAAATGCTTTGGAGCGTTCAGGATGGACCAGACAGGATGAACAAGTGCGGCATACTACCCAATACAAAACAAGTGGTGCTGGACAGTGCCATCAACAATGGCTTGCGGTTGGGCATGCGTTATTTTGAAGTATATGGTGCAGATATACAGGATGTAAGCCTAACCAGCAATATTGCGGCCTATACGACAATATTGAAAGCCAAATACCCATTCTAACATTAACTTAGCTCCCTTGTCATCCTATTAATAATCGCCTGCAGAAAAATCATCCAAACCTTGGGACGGAAACCATCAGGTTTGTCTTGGTTCTTTCGTATTAAAGCATACTGCATAATTACCTATTTTCTTAACTTGTGGCACAAGCTTTCAACATGCTTATAGCCAATAGCCGTTTCAAAAAATTACTGAAAATATTCGCCATTCTGCTGATTGTTGTAACAGTCATTTTCTTTGGCTATTGCAACAATACCCGTTTGGCCAACAAACAAACCGTTGCCTTCTATCAACAACTTAAAGACAGTTTAAAAGCAAGGGGATACAGCACCAGCCTATTGGTCATTAGCACCAAACGCTTTACATGGCATAACTGGATACAGGTATGGCTGTCCGGTGCATCAAGAAAAAGCAAGCATGTGGATGGTGATGCCATTGACTTCTTGGTATTCGACATCAACCGGGACGGTTCTGCCAATAAGGAAGACATTGATATTGTCTATAACTTACTTGACAAGGAAATTATACGGGACAAAGGGGGCATCGGTACTTACAAAACTGACAAGCATATAATGAACAGGAAGATGGTCCATATAGATTGCAGGGGAGGCAGGACGAGGTGGCATAGGTGAAATAAGATGCTAGGGGTCATTATTATTAAACACCCTTATTATTAAAACATATTCAAGGTTGGTGAAAACACGCAACCCCGGCGAAGAGCGAAGCAAAATTTCAGCAAGGATTTCGATGCTAAGAAATAAATCTCAAACCAATAACAGTACTAAACAACAAAGCCTGCTTACACCTTGTGTAGCAGGCTTTGTAAAAAAAATTGTACACTGATTAGTACAATGGCGTGGTAAGCCTGATGAAATAGATACTGTTCCTATCTACCTTACCAGTACCATCAAGAATTTTTTGGTTGTACACTTTGTTGGCACCTGTAATGCCAAAATCATCATCATTGGATACTGCTATCATAGTGGGACTGATGATGGCCATACCTTCTGCCTTGTCATGAGGATATAGTGTAGTGATGTCTTTCATTAAATCGGCAACAAGTGTCTTCGTTACTGGTGTAATACCATTTGTTGCCAGTGTTGCTGCATCTTTCAACTCCTCTACAGTTTTGCCGCCGAATAGTTTGCCATTGGCACTATTGGCCGGATCAGAAATATCTGTTGCACCTGTAAGGCTAATCTTGAATATTTTTTTGAAAATGGTATTCCTATTGGCTGCAGTAGCAAATAGTCCATCCCTTTCCAGCACCAGGAAATTGTTGTTGTCAATGGCAGTTATTTCACTTACTGCTTGCAGGTTCCAGTTGTCCATCATATAAACAAATTGCTTGGTATTACCTGTAGCAATATCAAATGTAACTATGCGTATAACTAGGGAATTGGCAATAGCTGCAGATGTTGGGTTGTATAATGGAAACTGCATGATGCCTACCAATGTCTTTCCATCAGGGGTAATGGTAAGCCCCTCCATGCCCCTGTTGGGACGGCGTTTGGTAAGAACCAATGGAAGCTTCCTGCTACCTGTTGAAAAAGGATTGATCTTTTCCAGCGTCTTGCCTGTTGGGTCCACATGGATGATATGTGGTCCATACTCATCACTAATCCAGAAGCTGCCATCAGCGGCCAATGCCATGCCTTCAGAATCGATACCGTCATCACTTGGCAACAATGGATTGTTATTGATATCAAAGGCATTTTCGCCTGTAGCACCTGCATTAAGGGGATTAGGAAGGCCATTCAGGTTTATGCCTGCGGCATTTTTCAATAGAATGGTTGATTCCAATACAAGTGAATCGCCCTGTAAGCGAAACTTGCCTATCTGTGGAACAAAGGTTGGGGTTGCAATCATAATGCTGCTGGTGGCTGCTTCAGCCACGTTCGGGCCACGGTCTGTTAACAGGTAAAAAACAGATTTATCATTAGGGTCTTGAGCAAGGGACGAGCCATAGCCGCCATTGTATAAAGTGATGCTTCCCTGTACTGTCGTCAGCACTTTTGGATGCCTGTCTTCCGCCAATACTGAAGGGTACGTTATTTCATTGCCATTGGAACTGCTCTTTTTACATGCCACAGCAGCCAGGCCAACAAATAAGTAAATGCAGTTTCTTTTATTCATCATGGTATTTTGGTTTGATGCAAAAGAAACCTTACAATGTTATGCCATCGTTAAGCATAGAGGCTTAACACTTATTTAATATGCAAGGACAGGGATAAACTACGAAAAAATCAAGGCAAACAAAGTAATAAGCCAATAGCAAACAATAAGCTTTGCCTAAATAAAAACTCCCATCAAGAATATCCAATTGAGGGTTTTAAGGTAATAGATTGGAAAACTAAAGCACCTCATTATTTTACTGGCAAGATGGTTAACTGAAATTACTTACCTATAAAATGATGGTCAATAATGTTGTCCTGTTCATCTACATATATGACGGTTTTTTTCGTATAGTCAGCGTATTGCTCATTGGTATAGATAGTCAATGTGCCATCAGCTATTGTATCATCAAATCCAAAGTTGACTAAATTCATTATCACTGGTGATGCTTTGTCTCCGTGTTCTATGGTGTCCAGGCATAAGCCGTTGATGATGACTAGTTTGGTTGCTCCTTTCATATTCATAAATAGTTTTAATAAAAGTAGCCAATAACAATCAAGGCCTCGGAATGTTTTTAACACTTTCAGAAGCCTGCACACGAAAAATCATCCCCAATTATTAACAAGGTTAAAACTGTCGTAAGTATTTTGCATTTCTGTGGCAAAAAAGTTCCTTTTATAACAACTAAAAGACAGTACCCTTTAATCAGCATAAAAAAGCAATCCTCCTACTTTCCTTTTTGATAGCCATTCAACCCATTTATGCACAAAGCAAATATGTGGGACAGCCTCCAAGGTGGCTTTAGCAGGATTAAAGATTGATGTTGCAGCTTCGCATAAATTCGGGATTGGTGAAAAAGGCTTATAATGTTTTATTTTTACATTATGTTTGATAAATAATAACGAAAATGAAAAAGTCAATACCTAATAAATATTTGTGCTTGCTTCTCTTTCTGTGGGGCGTTTTTGCTCAGATAAAAGTGCATGCCCAGTCAGCCTACATGGTCAAAGACATCAATACAGAAGGTTCGAGCTTCACTTCGGGACCGTTTGAAATAGTGAACGTAAATGGGACTGCATTTTTTATGGCCGGGGACCAAAATGGTAGCGAGTTATGGAAAACTGACGGAACAGTTACAGGAACGGTGATGGTTAAGGATATCTATCCAGGTGCATCTTCTTCCAGCCCCAATAATTTAGTGAATATCAATGGCACGCTTTACTTCAGTGCCACAGACCCTATCAATGGAGAGGAACTATGGAAAAGTGATGGTACCGCTGTTGGCACAGTGATGGTAAAAGATATTTATACTGGCACTACTGGCTCCAATCCAGAAGTATTAACGAATGTAAATGGCATGCTTTATTTCAGGGCAAACCATCCAAGTTATGGTGTGGAGCTTTGGAAAAGCGACGGAACTGCTGCCGGCACTGTTCTGGTAAAAGATATACATCCTGCATACAGCTCCAACCCTACCTTGCTAACCAATGCCAATGGAATCCTATACTTTGTTGCAGACAATACGGTGAATGGTGCTGAATTATGGAAAAGTGACGGTACGGCCTCAGGTACCGTGATGGTAAAGGATATTTATGCTGGCATCAATACTTCCAGTATAGCCTATATCACCAACCTAAATGGCAATGTTTTCTTTTCTGCAACCGATGGAACTTACGGAGCAGAACTCTGGAAAAGCGATGGCACTGCGGCTGGCACCACTTTGCTGAAGGATATAAGGAATGGCAGTACAGGGTCATCACCATTTTACATTACCAATGTTCATGACACCCTGTTTTTTTCAGCTATTGATGGCGTCAACGGCACGGAACTATGGAAAAGTGATGGTACAGCAGCAGGTACCGTGCTGGTCAAAGATATTAATGTGGGAAGCACTGGTTCATCTATCAGTTCCTTGGTTGCAGCAGGAGGCACACTTTTCTTTTATGCCAATAATGGCAGCACCGGTGAAGAACTTTGGAAAAGCGATGGAACGGCCGCAGGTACAGTATTGGTAAAAGATATCTATCCAGGCACTACCACTTCAAAACCAGTAAATACCAGTTTCACAACAGCTAACGGCATCCTTTACATGAAAGCCAACGATGGAACTGCCGGTGAGGAATTGTGGAAAAGTGATGGAACAGCAGCAGGGACCATTATGGTAAAAGATATTTATGGTGGTAGCACAGGCTCCAATGTACGTTTGCTTACAAATGTAAACGGCATAGTTTATTTTGGTGCTACGGATAATTTTTTTGGTGGCGAATGCTGGAAAACCGATGGTACAACAGCTGGAACAATTATGGTAAAAGATATATCCAGGGGTTCGGCCAGTTCAGGTCCAAGCAACTTTGGATCGGTGGGCAATACCATTTTCTTTATCGCTGATACCAGCCCAACGGGTTCGGAGCTTTGGAAAAGTAATGGCACTGCTGCCACTACAGTTATGGTAAAGGACATCTGTCCCGGTGCAAATGACTCCTACACCAGCCTACTTACCAACGTAAACGGAACACTTTTTTTTACCGCTTCCGATGGTGTCAACGGCCAGGAATTATGGAAAACCGACGGCAGCACGGCAGGCACTGTTATGGTGAAGGATATAAGGCCCGGCAGCAGTAGCTCCACTCCTAGCAACCTTACAGCAGTTAATGGCATGCTTTACTTTACTGCAACAGACGGTGTAAATGGGGTAGAACTTTGGAAAAGTGACGGAACAGCAACAGGTACAGTGATGGTAAAGGATATTAATCCTGGCTCAATTACTTCACAGAACTTTCCCAGCAATATCTGCAACATAAATGGCACCATCTATTTTGCTGCCAATAGTGGCAATTTTGGGGTAGAACTTTGGAAAAGTGATGGTACAGAAGCAGGCACTGTAATGGTAAAAGACATTAGCCCAGGCCTAACTGCTTCCTATCCCTCCTTACTGGTAAACATGAACGGTACACTTTACTTCGTGGCCGCAGAAAGTAACTATGGGAAAGAACTATGGAAAAGTGATGGCACCGCTGCGGGTACGCTGCTTGTAAAGGACATCAACCCCGGAAGCAGTAATTCCACACCAGACTTATTAACGGTCATAAACAATACACTTTTTTTTGCAGCTAATAATGGCGTTATAGGTTCCGAACTATGGAAAAGCGATGGCACTGCTGCAGGTACGCTGCTTGTAAAGGACATTCAGCCAGGAAGTATTGCCTCCAACGCCAACTTGGCCTCCCTGATGAATGTTAATGGAACACTTTTCTTTACGGCCAACGATAATGTATACGGTGTGTACGGTCAGGAACTATGGAAAAGTGACGGGACGGAAATAGGTACTGTTTTGGTGAAAGATATATATCCCGGAGCAAGTGGTGGTTATCCCCAATATATTGCTCAAGCCAATGGCAAACTCTATTTCAGGGCAACCAATGGTGTCAATGGCTATGAGCCTTGGGTAAGTGATGGAACGGAAGCTGGTACCAAGATGATCAAAGATGTATATGCAGGAAGCAGTACTTCAAATGCCTACAATTTTGCCAGTGCCAACAATGATATCTATTTCAGTGCATCACCCATAGTAGATGGTTTCAGCTACGGGCTTGAATTATGGCGTGTTGGGGGCATTGGCGGCAGTAGTGGCTGTACAACAGCTAACAGCCCTACTACAACCCTTGGTAAAAGCCTCACTTACAATAATGAAAAGCAAGTAAGCGCTACCACTACCTGCTATTGCGATATCAACAATGAACTTATCAGCACTATAAATGCCATAGGCACAAACCCGTTAACAGATACTGTTGATGTGAAAGTATGGATAGATAATGACCAGCAACCAAGCTATGCAAAAAGGCATTATGAGATTACACCGGCCAATAATGCAAATACCGCAACAGGCAGGGTTACGCTCTATTATATGCAAAATGAATTCAACGATTACAATGCCGTTAATAATATCGTTAAGTTACCCATTAACGAAAGCGACATCACAGGCATTTCCAATTTGAGGATATTGAAATATGGAGGGATTAGTGACAACGGAACAGGGCAGCCCTCTTCTTATACAGGCAATCCAATAGTGATTGATCCTACTGATACTGACATTACCTGGAACAGTGGCAGGAATCGCTGGGAGGTGACAATTGATGTGGTTGGCTTCAGTGGTTTTTTTGTTAAGGCATTAAACATGGCCGTACCCATGAACTGGCTTTCAGTGGATGGGAACCTTGATAACCAACTGCAGGCCCTTATACATTGGAGCGTTGCTGAAAATAATGTAGCGTGGTACGAAATTGAAAAAAGCAGGGATGGCTTATCATTCATGAATATTGGAAAAGCCATAAGCAAAGGCAATGGCACAAACAGCTATCAATTTAAAGACGCCCAAATATTGCAAGGCATTGGCTACTACAGAATAAAACAAATGGAGAAAAATGGTAAATCTGGTTATAGCAATATTGTTAGGCTTAATGCCAATCAACAGCAACCGAACATTACGCTCTATCCCAATCCAGTAAAAGAACAATTGTTTATCACTGTAATCAGTGAATTAAAGAATTCTCTAGTAGCCATGTACAGTATGGATGGCAAGCTGATAAAGCAGTTCTACTTAATAGGAGAAACTTCAACTTTGTTTGTAGGCAGCTTGATAAAAGGTACATACCTACTTAAATTCATCAATGGGAGTACAGAAAAATTCATAAAAGAGTAATTTGCAAGAATTCTTTTCCAAAATAAAATCTCCATTAAAACTATTTCATTGTCAGGCTTATAAAGGACGAATCGGTAACAGAATCAATAGTTAACTGATTTTGGTTTGGAAATAAAAAAAATATGACAATAGACGTAAGTAATTCAAGTTGCTAGTTAATTTTTCTTAGGTTAAAGAGCAAATAGGAATAAGGCAATTTTCAATAGGAAACCTTTAAGTGTTACGGCATGAATGGTTCTTAAGAACAATGCTTTAAGCTCGCTCAGGGTAATGAAAATGTGCAAGTAAGAAATGCAAAAAAACAAAACCCATCTGTTTAATTGCGTAACCAACAACATACTATGCGGCGAAGGCATTCAATCTTATGCAATCCTTAAAATCTTCTCCATCTTGCGTCCCTTGGCCAGTTCATCTACCAGCTTGTCCAGCCACCTTACCTGTTGTGTCAACGGGTTTTCAATGGCTTCTATCCTGTAGCCGCAGATGGTGCCTGTAATAAGGTGGGCATTGGGATGCAGGTTGGCATCCTGAAAGAATTGCTCAAATGTTGTTTTTGCTGCTATATGTTTTTGCAGTTGCTGTTCATCAAAACCTGTTAGCCATTCAATTACCCTGTGCAGTTCTTCTTTTGTCCTGCCCTTCTTTTCCACTTTGGTTAAATAAAGCGGATACACAGAGGCGAAACTCATTTTGGCGATGCGTTCATCGTGGTGGCTTGTGCTGTTCATAATATGAATGTAGGATTGTCCCGCCTTTCAAAAAAACTTGCCGTTATTCTGGCAATTGTACCTGCCTTTCAAACCTGCGTAATTCCCCGTTTGTTCCTTGCGTAGTAATACTGAATTTTAGAAAAAGTTGAGGGGAATGCGATGAAATAATATCCAAGCAATTTATCTTGTCGCTTGAAGGGACTGCAGGCCCAACTGACCCGAACGTTTGCTTTTGCTTATTGGCCCTTTCTTTTAAACCCATAAAATGCTTATGAAAATGTGCTGCTATCCCAAACAGTATGACCCTGCCTTATTGGGCCATCCCCCAAGCTTCCTTACCGCTTAACGTTACGTTTTTCATTATATCATTTAATACCATTTAAAACAAACAATTATGGCATCAACAACCCCGGATCTAACACTTACATGGACCAAGGAGGAGCTTTACAGGCACCTGCAAATGGCCATTGAAGTTGAGTTCTACACCATTCCCCTTTACCTCACTGCCGCCTATTCCGTTAAACCAGCTAGCCAATCAACCCTATCTGTAACGGTTAAGGGGAAAGACGACAAGGGAAATCCCATTAGTGAATCCTTTCCTGTGTATGACACGGTGTTTTCCGTGGCCATACAGGAGATGTACCACTTGATGTGGGTATGCAATGTGGCCAAATCAGTAGGCATGCCCATCAACATCCCGGCACCCGATATGACAACACTGCCTGCAACGCTGAACCTGCCCAAGAGCATTGCGGAAAACTACAAGGGTCCCGCCAACCTGATTGACGTGATTGACCTGCTGGTGGCCATAGAAACCCCAGACCCCAAATACGGTTATCCAGTGGACCCCACTGATCCCATTACGAAGTTCAAGGGCCCCATATTTCCAAGGAAGAGCTACAAGTCCATTGGTGATTTGTACCATGCCATTTCTTATGGACTGAATGAACTGTTCCCCAGTTTGAACCAGCCCAGCTATGCAAACTTCCAGAAAATCATGATTAAGGGAAGCTATCCCGGCGTGCCCGTGGTAACGGATTTGAATTCGGCCCTTAATGCCATTGGTGCCATTGTGGAAGAGGGAGAAGGTTCCGGTGTGGAAGGTTTCATCCCGATAGCCTACCAACCCCAGGCCCAGGATTATGATGCGGAAGATGCCTATACGCACTATGAACGTTTTTTGGCTATTCAGGAGGCTATTGGCAGCATGACTGACGATATTTATCCTACCCCTTCTGCTGGTGACCCTACCAATGCCAACCAGGAATCGCTTACAGAAAACTATTCACTGCTTTTGCAGGGCATCAACAGCAGTTATGCTTTGCAGGGCGATACACTCAATACACCGGGTATGTCGCAAGTGGGCATTGCCTTGGCTGCCCTTTGGAACAGCAATGTGTTGCCAGCATGGACTTATAAGCTGCAACCGCAAGCCGCACCTTTGGAGCTGCATGTATGCCAAGGGCTAAATGCCTGTGCAGGACATGGTGCCAATGGTTCGGGTACCATGCCGGGCGATGGCGATTGTGCCACCGTGAGCCATACTTGCCAATCATCCAACGATTGCCATAGCCAAGGTGCCTGCGGTTTCCCCGGTCAGGCCACAAAGGGTGGTGCCCAGAATGTGCTTTTACCCGGCGAGAATGCCTGCAAGGGCTTGGGCGGCTGTGAAAGTCCCATTTCTGTGTGGCAGGTATTTTCCGATTCCAGCAGTCCATTGAATGGTAAATATGTGTGGTGCGAAGCACGCAGCTTGTTTGAGACCAGAATGGCGTCACTAGGCATGCAGGTTGGTTTGCCAACAACTGCTCCTTCAGCCATCAGGTTGCCCAAGGGAACCAATCCGGGTTCCGCACCATTAACGGACAATACTTCTTGCCCAACATCATCAACCCCTGCCCCAGAAACGGCAACGGCCACTAATGAAGTGAGTGGTGATGCAACAGTGCCCACTACGGATGAAACAAGTGCGAAGACCGCACCTACTGCTGCTTCAACTGCAACGGCAACAGCTACGGACGCAAGTGCCAAGACTGCACCTGCTGCTGCCGCTACCAATCCACATGCTGCCGCCGCCGTTACTGCTACCACGTTGGAATTGCATGTATGCCAAGGATTGAATTCCTGTGCAGGCCATGGTGCCAACGGTTCTGGTACCATGCCGGGCGATGGCGACTGTGCCACGGTGAGCCATACCTGCCAAGCATCCAATGACTGCAACATGCAGGGTGCCTGCGGCTTTCCGGGACAGGCCACAAAGGGTGGTGCACAAAATGTGCTGCTACCCGGCGAAAATGCTTGCAAGGGCTTGGGTGGTTGCGAAAGCCCCATCTCCGTATGGCAGGTGTTTTCCGAATCAGGCAGTCCATTGAATGGTAAATATGTATGGTGCGAAGCACGCAGCCTGTTCGAAACCAGAATGGCTTCTTTGGGTATGCAGGTTGGCAAGCCAACCACTGCCCCTTCAGCCATCAGGTTGCCTAAGGGAACCAATCCGGGTTCGGCACCATTAACGGACAATACTTCCTGCCCAACCAGTTAATTTTGCATAATAGTATTCACGAACAATTGTACAACCTGCCATGGCAGGTTGTACAATTGCATTTAATAAACCTAGCATTTGATTACTCCTGTCCATAGATCCAAAAGATTCAATTACCCCAACCCCGGTTTGGGACTGGGGCTGCGTACCGTACACTATCCCTATATATTGCAGCATCAACCCGAAGTGGATTGGTTCGAGATTATCTCCGAAAATTTTATTGACATTGAGGGCTGGACTGCCTATATGCTGGACTGGGTGGCGGAACGCTACCCAATAGCGATGCATGGCGTATCGCTGTCCATTGGTAGCAGCGACCCGCTGAATACCGCTTACTTGTACAAGCTAAAGCAACTGGCCAAACGAACAGGGGCCCTTTGGATATCCGACCATTTATGCTGGACGGGCAGCCTTGGATACAATAGCCATGACCTGTTGCCCATGCCGCTTACGGAAGAATCGTTCAAGCATGTGGTGAGCCGTGTGAAACAGGTACAGGATATTTTGGAACGGCCTATTGTGCTTGAAAACCCCAGTAGCTACCTCACTTTTGTGGAGGACACGCTTACTGAATGGGACTTTATGCACCAGATGGCCGAGGAGGCCGACTGCGGCTTGTTGCTTGACGTGAACAATGTATATGTTTCATCTGTCAACCATGGTTTTGATGCCAATGAGTACATTGAAAAACTGCCCCATCACCGTGTGGTCCAGATGCATATTGCTGGCCATACGCATTGCGGAACGCATATCATTGATACGCATGACAAGGAAGTGACGCAGGCCGTATGGAAGCTGTACAGGAAGGGCCGTGCCCTATGTCCCGATGTGGCTACGCTGCTGGAATGGGATGCCCATATTCCTGAATTTCCCGTGCTGCAGGCGGAACTCCAAAAAGCCAAGCAGACGGAGAGTGTATATTCCATTGCTTCACAGGATTATGGCGATGTACAGCACCATCCAGTGGTAATGGATATGGTACCTGAAGAAAAACTAAGTATCGTCTCCAATGGATAATATAACGAATGAAGAAAACTTATCGGTTGTGCAGCAGTGGTTTTACACCAGTATCAGCCACCCAGCAGGCGTGGTTACTGGTGCTGCGGAAGCTGCTGCCCATCTACAAATGGAAGGTGGCCATATACCGCAATTGATTAACCCTTCTACCACATTGACTGCTGCCGAGCGGTTGGCTATTTACCACAATGCCTATTACCTGCGGCTGATGGGCGTGCTGGAAGCGGAATACCCAGCCCTTAAGCTGGCGTTGGGTGACAAACTGTTTTCAAACTTTGCCCAGTTTTACCTTCAGCAAAACCCGTCCACTTCTTTTACCCTGTACCAGCTTTCGGCCAACCTGCCCGGTTTTTTAAGGGCTACCGTGCCACAGGAGAATGCTTCGGAAGGATGGCCCGATTTCATTATTGATTTGGCAAGGTTGGAAAGGATGTTCCAGGAGATTTACCGTGGGCCCGGCACGGAAGGAAAACCAATTGCATCGCTGGAAGCTATTAAAGCTTATGGTGAAGGTTGGGATGCACTTGTCCTGCAGCCAGTTCCCTGCCTGAAGCTGATGCAAAGCTCCTTTCCCGTACACCACTTCCTGATGGCTGCAAGGAGCAAGACCGATATGCCCCTGCCCGAACCCTCCCCCACTTACCTTGCCGTTTGCAGGAACAGTTACCATGTAAAAATCCATGAACTTACTGCGGTACAGTATTCAATACTGGAAAAACTACTGGAAGGAAAAACGATGGGCGATGCTGGTATTACATCAATTGATGAAGTAGCTGGCTGGATGGAAGGGGGCTTTTTTGTGGCTGCAAGCAATTAACAGTAAAATAGGTTTGAATCGTCAATAATATAGGGATGCCAACCTTTGAAAGGTTGGCATCCCTGTTTCAGGATTGCTTCGTTCCTCAATAACGGGTTATGACAGTATATCTTTTGTACCAACACCAGTAGTTGCGGTATCAATTGAATACAATGTAGTTACGCCCATGGTAGTGGCTGCCTGTGCGGTAATGTTTGTTTGCTGCTGGCTGGTAGTAGCATTGTGGGCTGCATTGCTCAATGCCTGTGCCGTTGCTTGGAACAGGTTGCCCATGGCCATTGCAGGGGCGTCTCCAAGCACTTTTGTGTTGGCCTGTGTTACTGAATCCGTAATCTGGTCGTTAACTGCGGTAGGGAATGCCATAATTGATAAAATTTAATAGGTGATAAAACTTGTTTGATTAAAATACACACAATTGGCTATGGTTACTCAGCTACATGTTTGGTGGCGGCAGCAAGGGAAGCAGTATCCACCGAATAGATGAGTGCAACGCCCTGTGTGGTTGCCGCTTGGGCAATGATGTTCATGTTTTGCTGATAGGAAGTAGCATTGTGTGCTGCATTGGCCAATGCCTGCGAAGTGGCCATGTACAGGTTGCCCAAACCCATTGCTGGGGCTTGGCCAAGCACACTTAGGTTGGCTTGCGATACGGAATCAGTAATCTGGCTGTTAACAGCGGTATTGTCTGCCATGGTAATATTGTTTAAAATGTTGAACGTTATGGTTGATGACGGTTATTGCTTGATGACTTGGGAACATTTAACGGCTTCTTCTGTCAGTTGACGCATCATGTTAATATGCAATGAAGCCGATTCGTCAATTACTTTTAGAACGATGTCCACACTTTGCCTGAGCATGGCTGGTTCATTGGAAGGGTTCTTGGTAATATCTGCCACTGAACGGGCTGTTGCAGCAGTGAGCAATTGTTGCAGGGCATGCTGGCTGCTGACCATTTGGTGCATCAACATATTTACGTTGAATACAAAACCTGCCTGCAATGCCTGAAATAAAACGTCCTTATCGTACTGGATAGTTGCGGTAGGTTCTGCTGTGTTTGTTGTTTCCTCCATAAGACAATTATTTGGTTTGGTGCAAAATAGGCATCCGCTCAAAGTTGAGCAACTATGTTATTTATGGTAAGGCACAACGACTGGCATCTATAAGTATCATTGGACTTGGGCAGATGAATAACAACGCAGGGCAATTGATAGTTAAAAGAAGGTTGATAACAAGCATAAATATTTTCAATACGAATTCATACTACATTAAACTCATTTGATAAAACTATTGCCAACATTGAATCCTGTATAATAGAGGCCTATTTTTAGCACAGGCTATTGAACAGGAACCTTGCCTAATCGCTAATCCTTTGCTACCTGTTCTTAAAAAATGCAGTTGCAATTACTGTTTAGCAGGTAGCAACAAATGAGCACTTTTTTTTGTTAGAAAATTACGTAGTACTACCTAGCTTTTAAGCGTATTTATACCGTGCGTTTCGGCATTTTTGCTGAACTGCCAGTCCGCTTCACAATTAAGATTGGTAAAAACATATAACACCGGGAATAAAATAAGCAGGCGTACAATTTAGAAAGCTCGATATAACAGCACTTCTGCTAATAACAATAAAATGGCCCTTGCTTAAGGGCCATTACAGGTAAACCCGTTTTTTTAAGTGGTAGGTGAATTCCACTGTTTCAAAAGCTTTTGATAACACAAAGGTGGGATGAAGCAGTTTCTTGGATAAGAGCTGTAATACCTGTTCTTAAAAACAGGTATTATTAACTGTTTTCATGTTTTAAGCGGGTATAAATACCTGATTTCATGACAAGCAAATAATCACTGCGATATTTTTATCATAAGTATTATCAGGCGTTAAGATGGGTCGCAGATTTATAAATAATGTATTGGTTTCGCAATTTGATATCAAAATGGAAAGGCAATGACGCAGTAAATGCTGCCAACCGTATCCGCTGCATCGGGACGGAGCAATGGAAGTTTGACATCTACTTTGATGCGTTGGGTGCCTACTATAACCAGTATGAACTTTACGATTGATTAACTGCACCAACCTTGCTTATGACCCTGCTTATAAAAAGGTGAGGGATGGTTTGGAGAAACAGTTGCATGAACTTGAAATAGCCAAACTAAGGATAAAGACACCCTTAACCAGCTAGATTCACAAGCCTAACTATTCCTTGATGAAATGGTTGTGCTTTGTGTTTTAATAAAACTCAACCTACAAATCTTCATTCCCATAAATTAAAGGGCTAAACCCATTGTAAGGGTTTATTAGGCAAAATATTCCCCATTACCACTATCTGGATTGAGTATAATGCTCAATGAGAGGCATAGGTAAACGGGAACACCCTTGGGCATGTGCTTTGCATTACCTTGCTAAACCTACAGACTATGCAAACAAAAACAATTGGCATCATTGTCATCATTATCGGCATTCTCATGTTCGTATTCACAGGCTTTAACTTCACCACAAAGGAAAAAGTAGTGGATCTTGGCCCAATACAAGTAGATAAGGAAAAGAACCACCCCATACGCTGGTCGCCCATTATTGGTGGCATATTGGTGGTAGGTGGCATTGCACTGGTAATAATGGACAAGAAAAAATAGCATTGGCCATTCGTTCAAACATGTCAACATTCACAATAAAGCTATATTGATGTACACGCTAATAACCTGTCCATGATTTACAGTCTTTGTTTAAAAACAATACGATGTCAGTTAAAAACAAAAAGCAGTTTGGCGTATGGATGGATACACATCATGCGACCATTGCAGGAAGGGAAAGCGTAGATAATGGAGCTTTTGTTATCTTGGGCCATGTCAAAAACAGCGGTGCAGATAACAACTCCAACGAGAATGCAGCCAATCACCAGGAGATTGCCCTAACGCAAAAATTCTTTAAGGAGATAGCCAGCAAAATGCCCAATATAGATGATGTGCATATTACCGGTACTGGGCAAATTCAGGAACAGTTCATGAAATATTTGGCCGATACTGCACAATACAAAAATGCAGTATCCACTGAAAGTACCTCCAACAAAATGGGTGATGAACAGTTGCTGGAATTTATTACCAACCATTACAATTAATGAAAGAAATATTAGGGCCTCCCAAACAGTTGTTTGGGAGGCTTTTTTATAAGTTGAATCTTTGAAATGGTCATATCCTTTCATTTTCCTTTTGATTATCCCAGTTCCACTTAGCTACCCCTTTTTTTAATTAGAGTCGTTTACCATTGCTACAGTATTATCTTTATCCCTTTAGTAATGGAACACTTCCTAACCCATATCAGCAAGTACCACCCTTTAAGCACAAAAGCAAAAGATGCCCTGCTGCCCTGCTTGCAAAAAAGGGTATTGGCAAAGAATGAATTCCTGCTAACAGAAGGAAAGATTTGCAGGCACCTCTACTTCTTGGAAGCAGGTGCATTGCGTGGCTTCTACAACTTGGATGGGAAAGAAATAACCCATTGGTTCAGTTTTGAAAACGACTTCGTGACCTCTTTCCACAGTTTCACTACCGGTGAAGCCGCAGTGGAAAATATTCAACTGCTGGAAGGCAGTATTGTCTGGGCCATTTCCAAAGACCAATTAACCAACCTCTTTAATGAACACCACGAAATTGAAAGGCTTGTAAGGATAGCTTACGAAAAATACTATATCCGACTGGAAGAAAGGTTTGTGAATGCACAGTTCAAAACAGCAAAAGCTTTATACGAAAGCCTCTTGCAGCAAACCCCGCATATATTGGAAAGGGTTCCCTTGGGCTATATTGCTTCTTACCTGGGCATCAGTCAGGAAACACTCAGCAGGATAAGGGGCCAGCTTTAACATTTGCTGTTCCTGTTTTTGATGAATATCAAAAAACAAGTAGGATTACCCAAATAGTTTTGTTCTCATAAAACAACCATTATGGAACAGAAACAATTTCAGCAACCATCATCCGCTTTTGTCGCCGCTTCATGGACAGCCCTATTAATTGGCACCACTGCATTTATCATTGGCCTTTGGAATGCCAATATGCAACTGAATGAAAAGGGCTATTATTTCACCGTATTAATGTTTGGCCTCTTTGCTGCCATCTCCGTTCAAAAGGCAGTCCGTGACCAGATGGAAGAAATCCCCGTAACAACCCTCTATTACGGCATTGCATGGTTCAGCACCATCCTATCCATTGTACTGTTAACTGTTGGCTTATGGAATGCTACCTTGGGCAGAAGCGAGAAAGGCTTTTACGCCATGTCATTTGTGTTGAGTTTATTCTCAGCCATTGCCGTGCAGAAGAATACAAGGGATACTAAGGCATCCAAACCCAGGGAACCATTTTAAATGGCAGGTATGCAGTACAAAATCTAACTGCTGTTATAAATATCAGCAGTTAGATTTCATCAATTCACTTTTATCAATTTACTGCCATCCCATTTATAGTTGGTGGAAATATTCTTATCGTAACGCACATTGTTATTGTACCAGCTTGCCTGCTTGGTTTCATCCATAACAGATTCACCTTCCACTTCTTTTTTGATAATGATGTCCTTCCTGCCTTCCATATCCGCAGGGTACACAAAATAATGCCTGTCAAACAAGCCGCCATCCCCTATATCGAACAGCTTTTCTATATACGTCAGCTTATTGTTCGACCAAAAGAAGACAATGCTCCCAGCATCCTCACCACAGGCTTCTGCAAAGCCATCCACTTGGATGATGTCATCCACGTTGCTCAATCCCTTATTGGAAATATTGGTGCAGGTGTGCTGCTTATGGTAACCACTAAATCCTTTGAAAGTTAGCCGCTGCAATTCCCTGTTGGAACGCTCCACCCTTATCTGAAAAGACGAAACCTCCTCTTCCACCTTATCCATACCAAAATGGAAAACAATATCCGGGTTCCTGTTGCTCCTAAAAGAAGTCATGGCAATCTTGCCGCCCCATACATAACCCGTTTCCTTGCCATTAAAAGAAACCAAATACCACGGCATAATGATATTTTTGATGTTGGAAGCCGTCATACTCTTGTCCAATATGGTCAACTTTGTGCCAATGGGCAGTTTGGCCACCACTGCACTTTCTGCGTTGGGCTGCTTGCGTATATTCACGCTATCGGCCAACAAATAAACCTCCTGCTTTTTATCAAAGAGTACAATGGTATCATTTTGTGCAACTGCCTGTACTGCTATCAAAAGCACCATCCCAAAAAACAACCGTTTACCATTCATATAATCGTATTGAATCTTAATATATAATCAATCCATAAAAATAACACTTCTTATGGCGGTGGATGGTTAATTTCATAAGTGATAAAAAGATTGACCAATTAACCAGTTCATCAATCCCAAAATGGTAAGCAATAAGCTTATAGAAAGCAATAGCAGGCTGAGTATTTGCTCCATACTGAAAACTTGGGTTTCTATTTGTACAATATTGTTTTATACCATTGCTTGCAATACAGCAACCAATCAATTGGTGCAGCAGCCCAAAAAGCAGTGGTATGATTCATCCTTGCACTTTAAGGACAATTTACTAAATGGATGGATAGAAACTTTTGAACAGGATGGTATAGCTTTCTGCATCAGGTATGACTCGTTAACCAATTCATATCTGATACAAAACCAGCAGAGTCCCTTACACCATGCACCGTTTGATATCCATGACGATTTTGAAAAGGTGGATTATAATAACGACGGCTTTAATGACCTCTTTTCTTTTCACCAGCGTTGGGCCTTTATCAATTTCTACCTGCCACGCAAAAAAACATTCTCAAAGCAATACCAATTACCGGGCGACAATCAATTACTGATTGATTCAGCCAATAAATTGTATATAAATTATGCAGCCCCTTATCATGGTTGCAATGCTTACTTGTCCCAATTGCTGGATTATAAAAACTCCGAACCCACTATACATTATGTTTATGAAGGTGAAACAGCATGCAATGAAGACAGTATCGTATCATTGAACCTCTATAAATACGATAGGACAAACGATTCCATGATACTGTTAAAAAAATATAAGCCAGCCAATAAAAAGGAATTTAACTATGTCAATTTCTGGAAGGCCCATTACAGGGAACTGATGACTCACTAAATCCCTTATTTACTATCCAATAAGCACTAAACCGTTTTGATAATTCCATGCACCCAAACAAAAAAGAACATCCAAAAGAAAAACTGGAACTGCATCCACGGAACAAGCACCGTGAGCGTTATGATTTCAAATCATTAATCGCCACATGCCCAACCCTCCAGCCTTTTGTGATGCTGAACAAATATGCCGATGAGTCCATTGATTTCTTTGACCCATCTGCCGTTAAAACTCTAAACAGGGCATTGCTGGAGCATTACTACAATGTTGGGCATTGGGATATCCCAGCAGGCTACCTATGTCCGCCCATTCCCGGCAGGGCAGATTATATACACTATGCAGCAGATTTATTGAGCAGTAGCAACAATAACAAAATACCAACAGGCAGCAAAGTAAACTGCTTGGATATCGGCGTTGGGGCCAACTGTGTCTACCCTATTATTGGCAGCCATGAATACGGTTGGCATTTTGTGGGCAGTGATATTGATGCTGCCTCCATTGCATCTGCCAATAACATCATTGAAAGCAACCCATCACTGAAAGATAAAATTGAAACAAGGCTGCAACCAAATGCCAGCAATATCTTCAAAGGCATTATTCAAAAAGAAGAACGTTTTCACCTAACCATTTGCAACCCACCCTTCCACGCTTCGGCACAGGAAGCACAAACGGGCAGTATCAAAAAACTGAACAACCTGCAACGGAAAAAGACCAGCAAACCCTTGCTCAACTTTGGTGGTGCAAGCAATGAACTCTGGTGTGATGGCGGTGAAGAAAAATTCATTGCCAAAATGATTGCCGAAAGCAAACAGTTTGCAGGAAACGTTCTTTGGTTCACCACACTGGTATCAAAAAGCAGCCACTTGGATAATATATACAACAGCTTGAACCATGCAAAAGCAGTTGATGTAAAAACCATTGCCATGGGCCAAGGAAACAAGATAAGCCGTATGGTTGCATGGACCTTTTTAACCAAAGCAGCACAGCAGCAATGGAATACCTAAATGCATAAACAAAATATTTTTATTTACTTGCAAGCATGAAAACAATTACAGCATTCATCCTACTATCTTGTTGCATTGGCACCTTACACGCCCAACAAGCCGTAATGCCCCCCTTCATTAAAGGAAGCTTTGTGGATGATTACGGCAGCCGCTATACCATTAACGACAGCGTTTGGACACAACTGCCCAATACCAAATACCATATCATCAAATGCAACCTGCAGGAGCAATTCATCATTGCCAAAAATGACACTGCCAACAAAACCGATAAAGGCCTATACACAAGAATAGACTTCATGCCATTTGAAAACATAGCACCCTATACTTGGGGTTTCTGCCTCACTGAATATGATGCAGCCAATGCACAGGAAGCAGAAAACACCACAGCAGCAGACAGGAAAAATCCAAGAAAAGGCTGTAATGGGTACCCCTTTTCAAGAATGAAAAAAGTGGAATAGTAATCCAATTCTTTTATACAGCCTGAAAAAAGCAGACCATGATCTAGTACTCATTTCTTAGCCTTATTTTGCAATATGCAAATCCATCAAAACATTTCACTTAAACCATACAACACATTTGGCATTGATGTGCTGGCGAAATCATTTGCACCATTCACCAACATCACTGAATTAGAAGCACTGCTCCAACCCTCAACCCTCAACCCGCAACCCGCAACCTTAATCCTCGGCGGTGGCAGCAATATCCTCTTCACCAAAAACTTTGACGGGCTTGTACTAAAGAACGAACTCAAAGGAATTGAACTAATAAAAGAAGATGCTGACCACTATTATGTAAAAGCAGCAGCAGGTGAAGCATGGCATCAATTCGTGCTGCACTGCATTAACAACAATTATGCAGGCGTTGAGAACCTGAGCCTAATTCCCGGCAACGTAGGTGCAAGTCCCATGCAGAATATCGGTGCTTATGGCGTTGAAATAAAAGATGTATTCCATGAACTGGAAGCCTACCATATCAACGATAAAACAACAGTAACATTCTCCTTAAGCGACTGTGCATTCGGTTACCGTGAAAGTGTCTTCAAAAGAAAGTACAAAGATGAATTTGTGATACTGAATGTTACCTACAAACTCAACAAGCAACCAAACCTAAACACTTCTTACGGAGCCATCAATCAGGAACTCGAAACCATGGGCGTAAAAGATATTTCCATTCAGGCCATCTCGCAAGCAGTCATCAATATACGTTCCTCCAAACTGCCCAATCCCAAAGAGATTGGCAATGCGGGAAGTTTCTTCAAGAATCCCACCATAGTCACTGAACAACTAAGTCAATTGCAAACGGCATTTCCAACCATTCCCCATTACCCTTCATCCATTAACCAGACCCATGCCCACAAATTGGCTGCTGGCTGGTTAATAGAACAGTGTGGCTGGAAAGGTTTCAGGAAAGGCGATGCTGGCTGCCATGCCAAGCAGGCCCTAGTGCTTGTCAATTATGGCCATGCAACGGGAAAAGAAATCTTTGATTTAAGTGAAGACATACTTCAATCAGTCAAAGCAAAATTTAATGTACAATTGGAAAGGGAAGTAAATATCATGTAAGTAACTGCCACTGAAACACCGAAGTTATTCCTCTATGTTTCAGTGCTTCAGTGGCAATGCTATTTTACCTAAAATGGCTATCCGCTTATCGCAATCATTCATAAACCATGTTGTCAAATTGGCTCCTCGCCGCTAACTGCCTTCGAGAGCCTCAGGCTGACACTTACGTTCTGGGAACGTAACGTTCAATAAAGACAGTTCCATTGTCACACTGAGGCTCTCGAAGTGCGACTAACGTAACCTTCTTTTGAACCTGCCTTCCGACAACAATTTCATTTAGTGGACAACAAACTTATTTACCTGAAATCATCCTCATTCAATTCATCATCATCTTCCCCCGCCCCAAAATTCATATTCCCCAGGTTCATCATGCTCCCCATCAGGTCCTTAAACTCAATCCTCCCCTCAAGCATCTTCTTGCTAATGAGTGAATAGGAAGAAAGCCCATGCAGCACAAACTCCATCAACAAAGCGTTTTCATTGTCGCTGGCAGCAGGGAACAATTTCTTCACCAAACCATACAGCCCATCCACCTTATACAAAGTCTGAATCTTTGCTTCGTCCCTCATGTCAAGCAACAAATCAATATGGTTCCCTGCATCAAACCAACGGGTGATTTGTTTGTAAGGATTCTCCGGTTCCCTTTCTTCCACTGATTTCTTGCCCGTACTTCTTTTCTTCTTTGCCTGTTCAGGATTGGGGAAGTATTTCAAAAACTGTGTCCTGATGCTTTTTTCTATAAGGTTCACCGCCACTTGGTAAGGCCCTTCCTGCTCCCCTTCATATACCAGTTCTATCTTACCCGTAATGGAGGGGATAACACCCATCAAATCACTTATCCAAACCTGTGTCTTTTTTTCATTGTGGATGATGGCACGCCTTTCTGCACTGCTCACCGCATTCTCAAACGCAGCAATCGTCAGCCTTGCACTCACACCGCTTTTCTTGTCCACATACTCATTGCTCCTCGCTTCAAAAGCAATCTGCTCAATCAAGCGTTTCACCAAATCACTTACAGCCACCTTGTCTTTCTGCTCATCAATAATCGCCGCTTCCTGTTCAGTAATCGCCAACGACGTTTCAATATCCTTTGGATAATGCGTCAATATCTGGCTCTGAATCCTGTCCTTCAATGGCGTCACAATACTGCCACGGTTCGTATAGTCTTCAGGGTTGGCAGTAAACACAAACAGTATGTCCAATGGCATACGCAACTTGAAACCACGTATCTGTATATCGCCTTCCTCCAGGATATTGAATAGGGCCACCTGAATCCTTGCCTGCAAATCCGGAATCTCATTAATCACAAAAATGCAGCGGTTGCTTCTCGGAATAATACCATAATGAATCACCCGCTCATCTGCAAAGCTCAACTTCAAATTGGCTGCCTTAATCGGGTCAATATCACCAATCAAATCCGCAACGCTCACATCCGGTGTGGCCAGCTTCTCCCCATAGCGTTCGCTTCTATGTACCCAATGAATGGGTGTTTCATCCGCATGTTCCGCAATCAGGTCCTTTGCATACTTGCTCAACGGGTTCAATGGATCATCATTCACCTCACTGCCTGCAATAATGGGGATATACTCATCCAGCAATTCCACCATCTGCCTCGCCATCCTCGTCTTCGCCTGTCCACGCAGCCCCAAAAACAAAATATTGTGCCTGCTCAGCAAAGCCCTTTCCGTATCGGGTATAACCGTATCCTTATAACCAATAATACCCGTAAAAGGGTTCTCCTTCGACTGGATTTTGCCAATTAAATTCTTCCTTACTTCTTCCTTAATACTTAATGGTTTATAACCACTCTTCTTTAATTCACCTAATGTTACAATGTTCTTTATCTCCATACTTTTATTTTATACTAACTTTTGAATTACCATTAACCGTAGTTACATCGCACTCTTATACGACATGACATCATTTAGTTTTTACCACAAAGGCACTAAGACACAAAGATTGAAAGCTTCGCTTTTTCTAAGAGCAATAGAGGCTTTGTTGCTTAATTTTATTACCATTATTAAAGAACATAACGTTTAATACCATCTTTAATCAATGGCACATTGAAATTGACAAGATATCCTAAACGTAAACCTGAAAGTCTGAGATGGCTTATAATCTGTGCCTTCCAAATATCATTGATTTTATCAACTGCTTTAAATTCACAAATAACCAATTCATCTACCAAAACATCTATTACCAATCCTTCATCAAACACCTTATCATCATAAATAATTGGTAAAGGTTCCTGTCGCTTATAGCTAATCCCTTTCTTTTCTAGCTCATAGCAAAAACAAGCTTCATAAATCTTCTCCAATAACCCACCTCCTAATTGTTTGTGTACCTTAAAGGCACAATCAACAATTTCTTTACCCAAGAATTCTTCACGTTCTGATAACATACATGACAGTTTAATTTTTCGCAGAAAGCATTTCGTGTCTTACGTCTTATTGGCAAAAAAACTTCGTAATTTCAAAAAACGAAGTTTTCACTCTTCTTGCCTTTGTGGCAAAATCCCCTTCCAGGCAAACTCCTCATAAACCGTCTTCCTATCCAAACATTTACAACATATCATCAAAAAACGAAGTTTCTCCTCTTCGTGCCTTAGTGCCTTTGTGGCAAAATCCCCTTCCAGGCAAACTCCTCATAAACCGTCTTCCTCTCCCCTTATCCAAACATTTACAACATATCATCAAAAAACGAAGTTTTTCCTCTTCGTGCCTTAGTGCCTTTGTGGCAAAATCCCCTTCCAGGCAAACTCCTCATAAACCGTCTTCCTCTCCCCTTATCCAAACATTTACAACATATCATCAAAAAACAAAGTTTTTCCTCTTCGTGCCTTAGTGCCTTTGTGGCAAAATTTCTTTCTTATTAGTAAACCGTCTTCCGCTTCCCACTCTCAAAGTCCTTAAAAATAAACGCACCCAACTTATCCAAACTCGCAAAAAACGCCTTCCCATTATTCATCTCCGTAAACTCCTGCACAAAACTCTGCAAGTAAGGGTCACTCGCAATCATAAACGTAGTAATCGGAATCTTCAGCTTCTTGCACTGTGCAGCCAGGTTAATGCAGCGGTTCACCACCTTCCTGTCCAATCCAAAACTATTCTTGTAATACTTGCCCCCTATCTTCAGGCAAGTGGGCTTGCCATCCGTAATCATGAAAATCTGTTTATTGGGGTTCTTCCGCCTACGCAGCAAGTCCATCGCCAGTTCCAATCCAGCCACCGTATTCGTATGGTAAGGCCCCACCTGCAAATAAGGCAAATCCTTCACCTCAATCGTCCAGGCATCATTGCCAAACACCACTATGTCCAACGTATCCTTGGGATACTTCGTCTGAATCAGTTCAGCCAACGCCATCGCCACCTTCTTCGCTGGCGTAATCCTGTCTTCCCCATACAGAATCATCGAATGCGAAATATCAATCATCAGCACCGTGGAAGTCTGCGTCTTGAAATCCGTCTCCCTTATCTGCAAGTCATCCTCATGCATGCGGAAACTGTCAATGCCATGGTTAATCTGTGCATTGCGGATACTCTCCGTAAAATCAATCTGCTCCAACGTATCCCCAAACTGGAAGGGCCTCGTATCAGGACTCACCTCATCGCCCTGCCCATGCTTAAAAGTCTGGTGGTTGCCCTGCCTCGTCTTCTTCAGCTTGCCGAAGATTTCCTCCAGGCTACGCTTGCGGATGCTCTGCTCACTTTTACCCGTAATGCTCATACTGCCATCCACAGGGTTCTCCTGCATATAGCCATTATCCTTCAGGTCCTGGATAAAATCCCCCATACCATACTCTTCATCAGTAAACTTGTACTGCTTGTCCAGCTCATTCATCCAGCTTAACGCTTCCGTGGCATCCCCATTCGTATAAGTAAGCAACTGCATAAAAACATCCAGCAACTGTTCAAACTTGCTCTTCGCATTTTCCTGCGGATTGAAATTGATAAAGCGGTGTCCTATCATAAAATACTTTTTTATTTGTTTATTGTTTATTGGTTCTTTTTTGACTGGAAGATTATGGGGTATCAATCAAACATCTCATACTCCCTAAGCACCATTAACCAATAAACCAATTAACTAATCAACCAATCAACTTCCCCCCATAAAGTTCCCACAAAAAAACATCCCGTTTATCAACAAAGACAAACGGGATGTTTCGATATCAGATAAAATCGCTGTTACCTAATTCTTAACAGGGGTATCCCTTATCGCAGGTTCCACAGTTGCCGCCTTGGGAGCCTCATTCGTCTTCTTCATTTCATCCACTTCCATAAACATATTGTAGCTCATCCTTATATCGTCCAGCATCTTCATCTGGTCACTGTTAAAGCTGTTCTCAATCATCTGGTCAGCAGCCATCTGGTCCTGCCTTGTACGGGCAGTCCTATAGCGTAAAAGGTATTCCGTCATCAGCTTGTCATACTCCGCCCTGCTCATCTTGCTGTTCAGGGAAGCATAGTAATCCTGCTGCTGGTTCAGGTCCTTTCTCAAAGACTTGTACACCTTTTCTGCCAGTTCCTTGTCCTCCGCTGCATAGCAGGCCGCAAGGAAACGCTGCGAATTCCTATTGTGCTGGCTGTTGCGGCTCACCTGGCCATAAGCAAAGTTTTCCTCCAGCATCATCTTGTCGCACTTGTTCAAAACCTTCCTGGCCTCATCCTTCCTATTCCTGTAAATAAGGTCCATTGCCAAATCACCATAAGCCTCACGAATCGTATTCAAATGCCTCCTGTTCTCCTCATCATAATATACACCCTTCAATTCAGCATTGCCAAAAGCAAACGTGTTCAGCATACGCTTATAGGCAGAATCAGTGTTCACAAAAGGCCAATCGCCGTTCGGGGAAAGGTTCGTATTCTCCACTGGCACCAAACGGTAGCTCAAACCATCCATACGCAGGAACTTCTCAAACCCAAGACCAATTTGGTAAGGCGAGCTATTCGTAAAGTAAATGGGACGCTTCCACTTGTTCGCAGCAATCACATTCAGCAAAGCCAAGTCATTCTTCATCAAAGCATTCTTCGGAATGTCAAACTTCAACTCACCCAAAATGGAATCATTTGCATTCACCGTACCATTCTTAATCACAAAATCCCTTTCAACTGGTATCGAAACCTTCTTCACAGGGAAAGTATTCAACGGTTCGCCCCGTGAATTGTCCATGTATTCCGGTTTGTCACTGCCCACATAATTCTTCATCAAATCATACAAATCGTAATAGGCATTTTCCGGCAACTTGGGATTCGCCAAATAAGTTACATAGTCCCTCTTGCGGCCCTCAATTTGGTCCGTTGTCCAAATCACATCAATCGAATCGCTCTTGTTTACCTTGTAACGCAATTGGTTAATATACCAATCAATGCCCAATAAACTATAGTTAATCACCCGCACATCCGGCCTAATGCCCTCCACTTCCTGGGCATACCACAAGGGGTAAGTATCATTGTCACCAAAAGAAAACAGGATGGCATTCTGGTCGCAGCTTTCCAAATAATCCTTAGCCAAATCCCTGGCTATTTGCTTCTTGCTACGGTCATGGTCATCCCATTCCTGCTGTGCCATCAAAACAGGAACAGCCAATAAGCAAATACCTGTTGCCAACGTGGATGCCACACCCATACTCGCCACCTTCGCAAACCAGTCCCTCACCTGCAGCACACCCAAACCAATCCATACAGCAAAAGCATAGAAAGAACCCACATACGCATAGTCACGTTCACGGGGCTGGTTACCTGCCTGGTTCAAGTAAATCACAATCGCAAAGCCCGTAAAGAAAAACAGCAGCATATTCACAAAAGCATCGCCACCCTTGCGTTTAAAATGGTAAATAAGGCCAATCACACCCAAAATAAAGGGCAACATAAATAACGTGTTATGTGCCTTATTGTGTTTCAGGCTGTCCGGCAGCTTGCTCTGCTCACCCAAACGCAAATTGTCCAAAAAGGAAATACCGCTAATCCAGTTACCGTCCCTGATATTGCCCTGATAAGTGCCCTGCACATCATCCTGCTTACCAGCAAAATTCCACATAAAGTACCTGAAGTACATAAAGTTAATCTGGTAGCCACCAAAGAAAGCAATATTGTCCGCAAAGTCAGGATCCTTGTCATATCCGCCATCCTTCGTCTTACCGATACCCAAGAAATTGGCATAATAGTCACCATGTCCCTGGTCATTGCTTGCATCCCATACACGGGGGAAAACCATCTTATCCTCGGGAGCATACACATACTTGAAATCCTTGCCCGTTTCTATATACTTGCCCTTCGATTTTTCGAATTTAGTGGAAGTCTCCCTTGAATCCACTGGACGTGCAGTAAACTTCTGTCCATATATAATCGGGAAATCACCATACTGGTCACGGCCCAGATAACCCACCAAACTCAATGGATTGTCCACATTGTACATGTCTATCGCAGTATCCGCATTGCTGCGAATCATCGTCGTCAAATAAGTACTGTAACCAATCAGCATAAAAGCAACGCACCAAATGCTCAAACGCAAATAGTACCAGCCCTTCTTGGAGGCATACCGCAAACCAAGCCACAAAGCCACAGCCACCAGCACAAAGAAAAAGCTAAAGCCACTAAAGAATGGCATATTGAAACCGTTCACAAAATACCTGTCAAAAATACCTGCCGACTTAATGCTGTACTGGATAACTCCCACCTGCACAATACCCGTAATCACACAGCCAAGCACAAAGAAAATATACATCCCGCCGTAGTACTCTTTTTTATTGGAGCCTATTCTTTCAATCAAATACAAAAGTCCAATCGCAATTAAGGTTCCAAACAACACCAAACCAGCTACTGTAGCATCCATAGACACACGTTCCGTTTCCTCCATCTTCGCCATTGCCAAAGCACCTATAAAACCAACAATGCCACCAATCACCAACAAACGCATAAACCATTTGCGGATAATGGTATAATTAAACGTTGGTTGCTTGCGTAAGTAGTACACCATCACAATCGCCGGAATCGTCAACAAATTCAACAAATGGACACCAATGGACAGACCCATCATAAAGAAGATGAACACAATCCATTTATCGGCACCCCGCTCATCCGCCACATGTTCCCATTTTAAAATCGCCCAAAACACCAAAGCCGTAAAGAAGGAACTCATCGCATATACCTCACCTTCCACCGCACTGTACCAGAAACTGTCACTGAAAGTATAGGCCAATGCACCCACTGCACCCGCACCCATAATGCTCCATATTTGGGCAGATGTCAACGGCAAAGTCACATCCTTATGCACAATCCTGCGGGCAAAGTGCGTAATGCTCCAAAACAGGAACAGAATCGTAAACCCACTGGCTAATGCACTCATAATGTTCACCGCCTTCGCAGCAGTCATTGGGTCGTTGCCAAATAATATAATGAAAAACCTGCCCAACAACACAAACATCGGGGCCCCTGGAGGGTGCGGTACCTGCAATTTGAAACAGCTACTCACAAACTCGCCACAGTCCCATAAGCTACCACCCGCTTCGGCAGTCAAAATATAAGTGGAGCAAGCAATTAAACAAACAATCCAGCCTACAATGTTGTTAGTCTTTTTAAAGTTCATCGTCTTGGTTTTTAAGAGAGGTCGCAAACATAATTGAATAAAGGGAAAATGGGAAATGGAGTTAGTGACAAGGGATACAAGTGGTTGTTAAAATTGCAGCACCTATTTACCCAGTAAAAGCAGCTTATCAATGTGCGTAAAGTGTTTTACATTCAAAGTATCAAAAGTCAATCCATTTGCCACAGCGGTAGCAGCTATAAACAAGTCAGGCTTATCGATACTTTTTCGTTTTGTTTTTAGCTGGGCTGTAATGGCGGCTGCTTGCTGTGAGAAGTATCGATCATCAGTTTTTTGTCTGCCATTGTTTAATGCTTTTCCGGTTTCCCTCAATTATTTGCAACTCCTTTTCTCCATAAACAGGCCCATTCAATAGAAGTTCAATAAAATCATCTTCCTGTTTTACTATAGCTCTTTCTTCATCTAATTCTTCCCGCAGCTTTGCCTTTTGACTTGGGGTCAAAGATTTGACAATATTTATAAGTTGTTGAAACGGAACCTGTACTTTCATTTCCATAAACCAAATTTAAGTATTTTCCTTGTGGCTCCCTCCCCTCACTTAGAAGGGTAGTGACTCAGTTTGAATTGTTGTCAGAGCTTGCCCCGATTTTCATCGGGGTTGAGCTTGTCGAAACCGAATTAAGATTACAATACAAATCGCCTTCGACTAGGCTCAGGCTGACATCCCGATTTTTCAAACTGAGTCACTACCCTTAGAAGCAATAAAATAACCTTCTTCCCACCTTCTTACTTTCACCTACAACACAATATACAATGCCGTGCAAGGGCAGTTTTCCGATTGTGTTCGATTATGTTCGATCTTTTCCGATTTTGTTCGATTTTTTCCAATAATTCCCATTTAGGCAGTTTCGTGTAAGCATCAATGCCAAATTGCTTATAACAACGGTCAGCATCCCCCTATCAATAGTAAACCAGTAATGCTAGTTATTAACCCCAAGCAAGTAAGCATCCCTTAACGTCTTCTTTACTTCCCGGTTAAAACCCTCCCTCCCTTTGCGAAGCAAAGCCCCTTTGTGTCTTAGTTCCCCCGCCTAAACGGACGGGCAGGTTTGTGGCAATATAAGTAATGCTAGTTATCAACCCCAAGCAAGAAAGCATCCCTTAACGTCTTCTTTACTTCCCGGTTAAAACCCTCCCTCCCTTGCGAAGCAAAGCCCCTTTGTGTCTTAATGCCCCCGCCTGAACGGACGGGCAGGTTTGTGGCAATATTAAATCTACCGTTCCCCTGCTGCCCTTTGGTTGTTTAAAGAACGTCCCTTCACTTACAAAACAAATATACACCCCCGTGCAAGGGCAGATTCCAGTTTATGTAGGTTTGTGCACGTTTATGTAAGTTTATGTAGGTTTATGTCAAATTTTTCCAGTTTAGGTAGGTTTGTGTAGGTTTAGGTAAGTTTATGCACGTTTAGGTAGGTTTATGCTCCTATCAGTATCAATATCAATCATTTACCTTAATTGGCAGTATCTACTTCAACAGCCACTTAATTTCATAAAGTAAGTATAATCCGATGATTCGGATTTGGCAATTGCTAGCCAACCATTCCATTAATAAATGTTTCCACGAAGTCAAGTACACGGTTTAGAATCCTATCGGCAACCTCCCTTGCTTTTAAAACACTTGGTCTTCCTTCATTACGAAGACCTAAAACCTCATCTCTTAAAGGTGCCCTCTCAGAAAAAAGATAATTTTCTATTAGCTTTTCTGTCTTTTCTGCTGAGAGATTTTCTTCCTCAATAATTTTAGCAAACTCTTTTTGTTGTTCCGCATCCCAAAACTTTGTAAACTCCTCATCTACATCATCAGCTTCAATAATCTGAAGCATATTTTCTTTAATAAATTTATCTATCAACTCTCTCTTACTACGTAAATTAACTTCAGTGTTTAATAAATTAAGTATCTCCTTTTCAATGCTCTCCTTATCTTTCTTATTGCCTTTTAATTTTAGTTTAACCAATAACTGTATGATATATGTTACATTTATTGTGTCCCTTTTGATCAACTCCAATTCAAAATCAATGTCTTCCAAAATAGAGGTTTTGTCTGGACCTTTTGCATGTGTAATTTTCTCTTTTAAATCCTGATATTTACTACTGTAGTCTAAAAAGTTCTGTTCTTCAATAGCTAAATCATTCCAAGTAAACTCAGTATAATGACTCATTTTCTTTTGCAAACGCATTAGATTTCTGAAAGCCAAAATAAATTTCATCTGGTCTGCTTCACTATATAAATCATCTACTGAATCTATTTGTGGCGTTATTTCTTTCAATAGGCTTACACCCTTATTAAATTTGTCTACATAAACACCATAAGGTTCTACTATAACTTCATCTATTGCTTCCTTATTACTAAACAACGTAATAGCCTCATCGGTTTTATCTTTCAAATTCCTAAAACACACGATATTGCCTTGCGTCTTGTTCTTATCGTGTGTCCTGTTTGTTCGGCTAAACGCCTGTATCAAGCCATGATATTGCAGGTTTTTATCAACGTAAAGGGTATTTACATATTTACTGTCGAAACCTGTAAGAAACATATTCGCCACTAATAAAATATCGAGTTCATTGTTTTTTGCTTTCTTGGCTACGTCATTGTAGTAATTGTAAAAGCTTTGATTGTCTTTAGTACTGTGAGCTGTGCCATATAACTTATTGAAGTTCTCTATGTAAGCATCCAACAATTCCCTTCTGTGCAAAGGCAACCCATACAACGCCCGTGGTTCTTCTACTACACTTAACTCCGGTTTTATTTCATAATCCAATGGATCTTCGTTTGGGGCAAAACTAAAAATGGTTACTACTTTTAGCTGGTGTTGCCCCTCTCTTTGTTTGGCCTTAAATATTTCGTAGTATTTAATTACTGAATCAATATCCTGTACACACATCATTGCACAGTATTTGCCTTCCTGTGTTTTTTGTTTGTGGTACTGTAAAATATAATCTACGATTGCTTCTTTTCGTTCCGGAGCCTCAAATACTTCCGCTTCATTAATTTGCTCAATCTTTAAATCAACAATATGTTCTTTTTTCTTAAAAGTTTGAATATATTCTACGGAGAAGCGTAAAACATTTTCATCACGTATGGCATCTGTAATTACATACTTATGCAAACACTTTCCAAACAAACTTGCTGTCGTTTTTTCACCATTGGAATTCTCTACCAATATGGGCGTTCCTGTAAACCCAAAGAGTTGGATATTCGTAAAGTAACTTACTATGTTTTTGTGCGTATCCCCAAATTGGCTGCGGTGACATTCATCAAATATGAAGACCATCCTTTGGTTTTGTATGGCTTTCATTTTGTGAATATTCCTACCAGAAATAGCGTTGTTCAATTTTTGGATAGTAGTAACAATGATACGCTCTGTAGGATTACTAAACTTTCTAATCAAATCGTCTGTATTGTCAGCACTGCTTACACAACCTTTACTAAACTTATCATATTCTTGATTGGTTTGGTAATCAAGGTCTTTCCTATCCACAACAAACACTACCTTTTTTATAGCAGGTATCTTGGAAAGAATTTGGCTAGCTTTAAAACTTGTCAATGTTTTACCGCTACCCGTTGTATGCCAGATGTAGCCGTTCTTTTCAATATCATAGCCATTCAACACTATATTTTCACTAACTTTTTTTATGATATTCTCTACCGCATAATATTGATAAGGACGAAGCACCATTAGCTTCTTTTCAGTTTCGTTCAATACTATGTACTTGCATATTATCTTACTGAGATGGCAGGGTTCAAGAAAAGTATCCGTAAAGCCGTTAAGTATATTATTAAGTGGTTTATTGTCCTCATTTGCCCAATGAAAAGTTTGTAGGTATTCCTGTTTATGTGCTCCAAAACTGCTGAAGTACTTAGTATTTACACCATTGCTTATTACAAATATTTGAACATATTGATAAAGAGCGGAGCCAAAGCCAAAACTGTGTTTTCTGTACCTATCTATTTGATTAAATGCCTCTTTCAATTCCAATCCCCTACGTTTCAATTCTATTTGCACCAATGGCAAACCATTAATCAATAAAGTAACATCATAGCGGTTTGCATATTTACCTTCCTGTGAAACTTGATTGGTTACCTGATATTGATTTTGGCACCAATGTTCGGTATTTAATAATTCGATATGTTTTGTTTCGCCATTATCCAAACGCACTAATAATTTGCCTCTCAATGTTTTTGCTTTCTCAAAAACACTTCCTTTTGAAACCTCATTTACAATCTGTTCAAACTCCTTTTGAGAAAAATTAAAATTGTTGTGTTTTTCCAACTGTATTTTAAGATTGGCTAACATTCCCCTGTCATCTTTAATAGCTACATATTGATAGCCCAACTTTTGAAGTTGGACTATCAATTTTTCTTCCAATATTTGTTCGGATTGTTTTGACATTGTACAATTTCTGATAGAATCAAATGTAGTGATTTAAAAAAATCATAACCGTACAAAGAAATTTTGCTACTTACTTCAATGCTCTAAACATCTGGTCAATTGCTTTTTTCTTTTGTTCCATATTAGGATGCACATAAAGGTTTAAAGTGGTGCTGATATTGGAATGACCCAACAGAACACTTACTGTTTTATAGTCACATTTGCTTTCAATGCATCTTGTAGCAAAACTGTGCCTAAGCCCATGAAATTTCAAATCTGGCATACCTAAATCCTTCATCAAAATTTTATAATAGCTTCTATAGGTTCTAGGCTCTGTTGGTTTGGCATCATTGGTCAATACGAAAAAGGAACTGTTGACAATTTTCTTGATGGGCTTTAATATTTTTATCAAATCCCTGCTCATGGGAATATCCCTAATGGAATTCTTGGTTTTAGGTGAATCCAGTAGCAGTTCTGTTCTGCGTTCACCATCTTCAATCATATAAATCCGCTGTATCGTTCTCCTAATGCTGATAATGCCAGTGTCTGTGTCAATGTCCTGCCAGGTAAGTGCACAGATTTCACCAATACGCATGCCTCCACTTAGGCAAATGTAAATGCCCAAATTGCGAAACGTAAAATGCTCTTGTATGTAGCTCATTACTTTTTTTTGATTGGTACGGCTCAATACTTCGATACTACGCTTTTCCCTATCTGTTGGAAATTGTATATCGAATGGTTGGTACTCTATCCATTTATTTTTTGCCCCGAATTTGAGTGCCATTTTCAGGACAATCAAAATGTCCTTAATGGTTTTCTGGCTAAGCCCCTGTTCCAATTTCTTAAATACAAATGACTGTACCTCTGCTTCGCTAAGACTGTCCTGGTTTCCAAATGCTGGCAATAGATGATTTTCTATCAAAAGCATATAGGCCGAAAAGCTTGATTTCTTCACGTACTGCTTTTTGTCTGTTTTCCATAAACTGATGATGGCTGAGATTGTTTTTTGTTCGTTCATAATAGTTTGGTTTTGAGATTATTTAATAATCCCAAAAGAAAGGAATTAAGGATTTTTAATTTGGAAGATAGAATCAATTAAAAGTCCCCAATTTGAGATTTAGGGAGTTTGAAGGGGAATGGGAGATGAAGAAGTTGGAGGATGTCTGTGTAACAATTGGTGATGGATTGCACGGGACACCAGAATATTCTCAACATACTGGATACTATT